>Ga0302319_10013741_pt1 | contig 15157 bp, 13 predicted proteins | sample Bog_T0_2_FD_203319 | JGI IMG/M metagenome (GOLD analysis project Ga0302319, IMG submission 203319) | Peat permafrost microbial communities from Stordalen Mire near Abisko, Sweden - Bog_T0_2 | ecosystem: Environmental > Terrestrial > Soil > Wetlands > Peat | place: Sweden: Abisko, Stordalen Mire... | reverse complement strand
AGGCCGTTGAGCGGTTGACCCTGACTGGACCCCGATACGGGGCCCGTCCCTGACCGCGTCGCACCCGCGAACGGAGCCTCTCGCTGCAGCGGGTGTGGTGCGCCGTGTAAACGCGTGCGGCGCGGCCCGTCATAGTCCTCGTCGTGGACGGCGCCATCCACGAATTCCTCAGTGTTCCGCTTACGTATGGGAGATGCCGTGAAACTCGACTTCAGCACGCGGGCAATGGATATTGGCACGCCGTCGTTCAACCTCATGCGCACGTTGTCGGTCGCCGCGACAGGCGGGGCCGAAGCTGGGGAGTGCCTATTCGTCGCCGACCGGGTGAAGAACGGCGATGCGCAGAGCTGGGTTCGGGAGTGGGCCGCACTGGCCGCCCAGCTGCAGCAACGCGCCGAGCGCGCCCAGCATCCGGTGGTGGCGCGGCAGGCCTACTTGCGGGCCAGCAATTACTACCGCACGGCCATGTTCTCGCTGCCGCCGTCGGACTCGCGGCTGGACTCTTACCTGACCTGCAGCCGCACGTGCTTCCAGCGGGCCGCCGCGCTGTTCACCCCGCCGATCGAGGTCCTGGCGGTCCCGTTCGGTGCGGCGACCCTGCCCGGTTACTTCCTGAGCACCGGGACACGGGCCCCCACGCTGATCGTGCTCAACGGCGGCGACTCGACCAACGAGGAGATGGTGCACTGGCTGGGGTTCGCCGCGCTTGCGCGCGGCTGGAACTGCGTGGTGTTCGAGGGGCCCGGGCAATGGAGCGCCCTCCAGCTCAACCCGGGGCTGTACTTACGGCCCGACTACGAGGAGCCGGCGGGTGCGGTCATCGACCACGTCATCGGACGGTCCGACGTCGACGCCGACCGGCTGGCGATCTTCGGACCGTCCCTGGGTGCCTCGCTGGCGGCGCGGGCCACCGCGCACGACAAGCGGATCAAGGCCTGCGTCAGCGACGGGTTGGTGGTCGACGTGTACCAAGCCTGGCACGCCGTGTGGCCCCGTCCGCTGCAACAGGCGCCAGCGCCGGTGTTCGACGCGGTCTTCGGCGTCTTGGAGCGGCTGAGCCCGCAATTGCGGGGGCTTACGAACCGGTTTCGGGCGATGTTCGGACAGAGCCGCCCGCACAACCTCATCGCGTCATGGCGCCCGTTCGGTATCGGTGACCTCGCACCGCGCATCGACGTTCCCGTCCTGCTCCTCTACGGCGAGGCCGAACTCGTCCAGACCAGCGAGGACGTGGCCACGGCCGCGATGGAATTCGCGGCGGAGCTGTCGGGCCCGATGACGCTGCGGCTCTTTGGCTTCGACCAAGGCTGGGCCGCCACCCACTGCCAGATCGGGGCGCTGACAGCGTTGCAGTCGACAGTCTTCGACTGGCTCGACCGCGTCCTCGTAGCCGGCCAGACGGCGCCGGACGTCGACGCCGACCTGACCGTGGCGCGCCGGCACCTGCACGGTGCACCGGCCAAGCGGGCGATGGAGCGCATCCAGGCCAGGGCCCGATGACCTCCGTGTCCGATCTCGAGGCGCTCGCCGGGTGGGATGAAGTGCAGCCCGACGCGCTCGCCCGCCCAGTCAGCCATTGCCTCGCAGGCTAGTTCGGGTCCGTTATCACAACGCAATACAGCCGGATGCGTACCGCGCTCGAAGCCGAGCTGGTTTAGTTCGGTGATCAGATCCTCGCCGGTGATACTGCGAGCCACCACGCCGCCCAGGCATTCGCGGGTGTGTTCATCGATGATCGACACAATCTTGATCGATCGCCCGTCGGTGGTGACGTCGAACTGGAAGTCGATGGCCCACAAGGTGTTTGGACCGTCAGCGCTCGGAGCCGCGATGGCGATCGAGGTGCCGCGGCGTTTGCGCCACCGCCGCTGCGGCACCCGCAGACCCTCATCGCGCCACAGTCGTTGGATCTTCTTGTGATTGACGATCCAGCCCTCGCCGCGGGCATCGTGGCAGGCGGCCCGAAACCCGCGACGCGGATGAGCGCGAGCGTGGGCGCGCAGCCACGCCCGCAGAGCGGCATCAGGATCCTTCGGCGTGACCGAGGCGGGTTCGTGTCGCTGGGTGGCTCGGTGTTGCCCGGCCACGCGGCACGCGAAGCGTTCGCTGACCCCCAGCACCCGCTGGAGGTGACGAACGGCCGCCCGCCGGCGTTCCGGGCTTAGAAGTTTGCCCGCGCGATCTCCTTGAGTGCAGCCTTCTCCAGCTCGGCGTCGGCCAGCAGCCGCTTGAGCGTGGCGTTCTCGCGTTCGAGATCCTTAAGGCGCTTGGCGTCCTCAGCCTTCAGGCCGCCGAACTGGTTACGCCACCGGTGATATGTCGCCTCGGCGACCCCAAGCTCGCGGCACACCGCCGCAGTGTCCATGCCCCCAGCCAACAGCCGGTCCGCAGCCATCAACTTGCGCACGATCTGCTCAGGACTGTGCCGCTTCCTCGTCGCCATGATCTTCTCGAGCCTTCCTGCCCACAACATGGGCCGCAAGACTCTCACACGCCCCGGATCAGCCGGTCGGGGTCAGACCAACCCGACGTCGGCCCCAACGCGCTGCCCGACACCGCCTTGCAGCTAAATGCATTACAGTGACCCGATATTCAGCGCCTGCGCCTGCGCCTGCGCCTACGCGGTCGTGTTAGCAGTAGCCAGCTTGGACCGGAGAGGCACCGGTGGCGCGTCGGGATCGTATGGCTGGGGAAGGGCCGCGAGGGTGAAGTCGGCAATCGCGCCCGGCCGGAAGACCAGGCAGTGGGTTGAACCCCCGAACTGGAAGCGGCCGATTTCCTCGCCTTTTGCAACATGGCAGCCCGGTGTGACATTTTTGCCGATCATGCAGGAGGAGACTTCGTCCATGCCGATCCCTACAAAAGCCACCAGTCCGATGACAGGATCGTCGGCTTCGATGAGGATGATCGCCCGCACCGCGACGTGCGCCAGATAGGACTGCGAAACCGGTGGGGCGGCCGCGTCCCAATCTTCCGAAACTGCTTCTGAGAAGTAAGTGCCCTGCTGGACGAAAGCCCTGACGATCGTCCCGCCCACCGGGCTGTGCCACCGGTGATAGTTCGTCGCGCTCAGATACGCCTGATAAACCGTTCCGCCGACGAACTGATCAACCGAATTGTCGTTGGCCAGCATGTCCTTAAGCGAATACGGTTGGCTCTTGATCCAGAACCGATCCTGGCGCTTGACGCCGGTGGCTAGCCGGTAGGGCGTCGACTCGCAGGCGTTGACGATCACCTTGTCGTCCTCGGCTGAGGCCAGCGGGCGCGCGCCGTCCTTGAACTGTCGCGTAAAAAAGTCGTTCCAGGACTTGAAGCCCCAGTGCTCTTCTTGGGGATCGTGCTGGAATTGCTCGATGCCGATAGCGCGCTTGGCCGCGGCACACATCCACCCCGACGGCGAATCGTTGAGCACATACAGGGAGGCGGCGCTGTCGAGAAACTCACACCAGGCGGTCAGAATCTTTTTCAGCATCGCATTGATCCGCGAGTCGCGGAAGGCCGCGAATCCGGCGGGCGTGCCCATCGTCCAGTCGAGAATCGCGCAGAGAGGCGTGATCACCGCATTCTCACCGAACTCCGGCGCCATTGTCAGCACTTCGTTGATGAGCCCCAGCATCTGCTCGACATTGTCTAGGTGGTACCTGCGGTACCGCTTTATGCGCGGCACCTCGGCGATCATCCGGTGGATGTACATCCTTATAATCGCGTCAGAGTCGATCAACTCTTGGAACTCGGCGATTACCGGCTGCAGCACGACCTGCCCACCTTTGGCCTCCACCCGGTGGCGGTGGCCGGCAAGCCACGATTCCAAATCGTCTTGATCGGCCGGCAGCCAGCCGGCCCGGCGCCTTACATCAACCCCATCGGAAGAAGTCGTCACAGATCAAATCTAACGTTGGAAGCCTTCCGCCGACGGTGGTTAGTCGTTTTCGTTCCGCATATGAGATCAGCCCGACGGGACCCGAGAACTTCTGCTGCTGCTGCCCGCGTTAAAGGGTCCAGAAGACTTGGCGGCACTGCGCGAACTCGTTTAGTTACCGGTCATACTCGGGGCTTGAAAGTCATGGTCCCAAGTCCAATTTGTGATCGCGGGGTCGTCCTCGCCGTGCTCCCGTGTATAGCGGCGCGCGTCTAGCCGGGCATCGACCATCCGCTGTCGGAGCTCAGCGGCACGATTGCCCAGCCCTTCAACGCGGTCAATGACATCGGTGACCAGGTGGAACCGGTCGAGGTCGTTGAGCATCACCATGTCGAAAGGTGTTGTCGTGGTGCCGCGTTCCTTGAATCCCCGCACGTGGAAGTGGGCATGGTTGGTCCTCCGGTCTGAACTCGGTGGTGTCATAGGGCAATTGTCGGTTATCGGCCGCAGCTCTGCCTAGTGCTCGCGGACGCAGCAACCGCTGCCGATAGTCCCTGGCCGTGGCCGTCTAGTAAACGAATTCAGACCGCATCGCACCCGCGCTGTAGGCCTGGCGCATACTCGACTACTGAATTAACGACGCACCGACAGGAGAGACCCAGTGGCAGAACGGTTGGCGGGAAAGGTCGCACTCGTTAGCGGCGGCGCGCGGGGGATGGGCGCCTCGCACGTCCGGATGCTGGTGGCCGAGGGGGCCAAGGTGGTGTTCGGCGACATTCTCGATGACGAGGGGAAAGCGGTCGCGGCGGAGTTCGGTGACGAGGTCCGCTATCTGCATCTCGACGTCACGAAACCCAAGGACTGGGAAGCCGCGGTCGCGACCGCCATCAGCGAATACGGCGGCATCGACGTCTTGGTGAACAATGCTGGAATTATCAACGTCGGCTTTCTCGAGGACTATGCGATCTCCGAGTGGCAGCGCATCCTCGACGTCAACCTGACGGGAGTGTTTCTCGGCATCCGCAGCGTCGTCAAACCCATGAAAGAAGCGGGTCGCGGATCGATCATCAACATCTCCTCGATCGAGGGGATAGCAGGCACCATCGCCAGCCACGGTTACACCGCAACCAAATTCGGTGTCCGAGGATTGACGAAGTCGGCCGCAATGGAACTGGGGCCCAGCGGGATCAGAGTGAACTCGATTCATCCCGGACTGATCAAGACGCCGATGACCGACTGGGTGCCCGACGACCTCTTCCAAACCGCGTTGGGCCGGGCCGCCGACCCCCAAGAGGTGTCCAGCCTGGTGATCTATCTGGCAAGCGACGAATCCAGCTATTCCACCGGCTCCGAGTTCGTGGTGGACGGCGGCACCACCGCCGGGCTGGGGCACAAGGACTTCTCGGCGGTCCAGACTGCCGAGCAACCGGAGTGGGTCACGTAGCGGCGGAAACGGATTCGGGTTCCTCGGCCGGTTTGGGCGTTGGCCAGGGCGAGGGGACCGGGCGTTGCCGGACGCGTGCCGGCCACCAGAACCACTTGCCCAGCAGCGCGGCAATGGACGGCGTCATCAGCGACCGGACGATCAGTGTGTCGAAGAGCAGGCCGAGGCCGATGGTGGTGCCGACTTGGCCGATGACGGTCAGCTCGCTGACCGACATCGTCATCATCGTGAAGGCGAAGACCAGTCCGGCTGACGTGACGACCGACCCGGTGCCGCCCATTGATCGGATGATGCCGGTGTTCAACCCCGCGTGGAGCTCCTCCTTGAACCGCGCCACCATCAGCAGGTTGTAGTCGGCGCCGACGGCAAGCAGGATGATGACCGACATCGCGAGCACCATCCACTGCAGTTCAATGCCGATGAGGTGCTGCCAGATCAGGACCGAAAGCCCGAAGGACGCTCCCAGCGAGATCAAGACCGTTCCCACGATCACTGCCGACGCCACGACACCTCGTGTGATGATCAGCATGATGATGAAAATCAGGCACAGTGAAGCGATTCCGGCGATCAACAGGTCGTAGTCGTTGCCGTCACTGAGGTCTTTGTAGATTGACGCGGTGCCCGCGAGGTAGATCTTAGAGCCCTCCAGCGGCGTGCCCTTGAGCGATTCGTAAGCAGCTTTCTTGATTGCGGCGATGTGCGAAATGCCCTCTGCCGACATCGGATCGCCATCATGGCTGATGATGAAGCGCACAGCATGGCCGTCGGGGGAGATGAAATTCTTCATCCCCTTCTTGAATTCGGCATTGTTGAAGGTTTCCGGGGGCAGGTAGAACGAGTCGTCGTTCTTGGACGCGTCGAATGCCTTGCCCATGGCGTTTGAGTTTTTCTGCGCCTCGTTCTGCTGATCCTGCAGGCCTTTTTGGGTCGAATACATGGTCAGCATCGTCGTCTTCATGGCATGCATGTTTTCGATCATGCTGGGCATCAGCGCCGTGAGCTGAGGCATCAGGGAGTCGAGGCGCTCCATGAGGGGCATCAGGCTTTTAATGTCGTCGGTCATCGTGTCGATGCCGTCGAGGGTGTCGAAGACGGACCGGATCGACCAGCACACCGGGATGTCGAAGCAGTGCTTTTCCCAGTAGAGGTAACTACGGAGCGGCCGCCAGGTGTCCTCGAAATCCGATATATGGTTCCGCAAGTCTTCGATGTCGAGAGTCATGCTCTGCATCTTCATCACCATGCCGTGGGTGGTCTCGGCCATCTGCTCGGTCAGGCTCGACATCTTCGTCATGCTGTCGATGGTCGTCTGCATCATGTCGGCCTGCTTGAGCATGTCGGCCATCTGATCTTCTTGGTACTTCTGGTTCATCTGCTGGGAGACGCCCTGCATGCTGATTTGAAAGGGGATTGAGGTGTGCTCAATCGGCGTGCCCTCGGGCCGGGTGATGGCCTGCACGCGGCTGATCCCCGGCACCCGGAAGATCGCCTTGGCGATTTTGTCGATGACCAAGAAATCCGCGGAGTTGCGCAGATCATGGTCGCTTTCAATCATCAGCACTTCGGGATTCATCCGCGCCTGCGAGAAGTGCCGATCCGCAGCCGCGTAACCCGCGTTCGCGGGCAGATCGGCGGGCAGATACTTGCGGTCGTCGTAGTTGGTCCGGTATCCGGGCAGGGTCAGCAAGCCGATAAGTGCAATGCCGATCGTCATGATCAGGATTGGTGCCGGCCATCTCACCACGAGGGCGCCGACCTTGCGCCACCCGCGAATACGTTGCGCTCGCTTGGGTTCGAGTGTTTTGCCGAAGCGCGTTGCCACCGAGATGACGGCGGCGCCGAGCGTCAATGCTGCCGCCACCACGACCACCATGCCGATGGCCAACGGGATACCAAGGGTCTGGAAATACGGCAGGTTGGTGAAGTGCAGGCAGAATGTCGCGCCGGCAATGGTCAAGCCCGAACCGAGCACGACGTGTGCGGTGCCGCGATACATCGTGTAGTACGCGTCTTCTCGCGACTCGCCGACAGACCGGGCCTCCTGATATCGCCCTATCAAAAAGATCGCATAATCCGTAGCGGCCGCGATCGCCAGCGTGACCAACAGGTTCGTGGCGAACGTCGAGAGCCCGATGATCTTGTAGTAGCCCAGGAACGCGACCATTCCGCGCGCCGCGGCCAACTCGAACACCACCATCGTCAGCGTCAGTAACACCGTGATGATCGACCGATAGACCAACAGCAGCATTGCGATGATCACCGTGAACGTGGTCATCGTGATGACCTGCACGCTCCGGTCGCCGGCCATGTGCTGATCCGCTGCCAGTGCCGCGGGCCCGGTGACGAAGGTCTTCACGCCGTCGGGCGTAGGCACACTTTTGACGATGCTTTGCACGGCCTCGACCGACTCGTTGGCCAAGGATTCGCCCTGGTTACCGGCGAGGTAGACCTGGACATAGGCGGCCTTGCCGTCGTTGCTCTGTGCGCCCGCCCCGGTCAGTGGATCGCTCCACATATCCTGCACATGTTCGACGTGTTTGGTGTCGGCGTCGAGCTTCTTGACGAGGTCGTCGTAGTACGCGTGGGCATCGGCGCCCAGAGGCTTTTGGCCCTCGAGAACGATCATCGCCGAGCTGTTGGACTTGTACTCGTTGAACACCGCGCCCATGCGCTTTGTCGCGACCACCGATTGCGCATCGTCAGGTGCCATCGACACCGAGCGCATCTTCCCCACCTCGTCCAGCTGGGGGACGACGACGTTGAGCACCGCGATGAGCCCGATCCAGCCCAGGATGATGGGTACGGCGAACTTCCGGATAAAACGCGGGATCCGTTGCCGCGCTTCAGCCTTCGTGACGGGGATGGCGTCGGTACGGGTGTCGTCGGCGTTCAGGGTTGTGCTCATGCTGATTTCACCAAGCAGAATGTCAGGGCGTGCACGCCGTCGGTAATCTTCTCGTCCTTGACTTCGTTATCGATGGTGATGCGGCAACCCAGGGTGTCGCCGTCGCTTTGTGCCGAGAGGTTCGGGAAGACCGAGGGCGCGGTCGTGCTGAGGACCAGCGTCCAGGGCAGCGACGCACCGTCGATCCGCTTGGGGTCGGCGCTGAGATCCAAGTAGTTCACGTTGGCGTGGCTTGCCGAGCCGAATACCTCGTATTTGACGACCTTGGGCTTGAACGGCTTGGAATCTTCCAGCCGCGGGCTTGTCAACACGCCGGTGTCATTGGCGCCGAAGAACGACTTGACCCGGACCACGGCGAAGCTGCCGACCAACACGACCGCGACGATCAACAACGGCAACCACGCGTTGCGCACAAGCTTCGATATCTGCACCTCGGCGGATTCCCTTCCCCACTACTCAACGGCGACGTGATCGCCTTCTGACCTGGGCCGCGGCGAACCTGCAGGTTGCTAAATGCGAGTCAGACGGAGCGGGGAGTAACCCCACCACAGCATGTATACATCATCTGCATTGTTTGCAGATTGTGCAAGTTTGTGTGATCCCGCTTACAGTTCCGCTATTCGGTGAAAATGCTGTTCACGAGCGATGCAGCCCGCTCGACATAAGGCATCGGCGTGTCGTCGGCGTCCTTCGGTTCACCGCTGGACCAGCGCTCGATGCCTGAACGCACAGCTGTCAGCGCTAACGCAGAGATCAAAGCGGGCATCTCTTCCTCGGGCCGCACCAGTTGGCGGCGCGCAACGACGTCGGTCAAGTGATTCTGAAATCGTTCCAGATCGGCGAGGAATGCCGCCAACACCCCGGGGGTGGTCTTGGCGAGCTCCAGCATGCAGGCGGCCTGATCGCGCCTCGGGGGCTTGTCGCGAAGATGATGGGCTGCCAGGGTGATCAGTTCCGCCAGCACGACCGAATATGGGGCGGGCCCTGCGGCGACGAAATCCTCGACAAGTGTGGCGGGGATGTCCGAGGGACCGTAGGCGATCGCGGACTCTTTGTTCGGGAAGTAATTGAAGAACGTGCGCGTCGAAATTCCGGCTTCGACGCAGATTTCCTCGATGGTCACCTTGTACCAGCCGCGTTGCTGGGCAAGGCGCACCGCGGCGTCGCGAATGTCCGTGCTGGTCTGGCGGTGACGGCGCTCGCGCAGACCGATGGGATTCGCCATGGCATCCATAGTTGCACGAAATGCAAACTTTGCAGTCATTACCGATATGTGATCCTCGTCGTGCGCCACTCCCGGCCTCCCCACATCCTTGCGTCCTAGGATGGGAAAACATGATGGGCACGCTCGCGCTCCCGGCGTCGAGAACGCGAGCCTGCTGGACGCGATCTTCCAAGCGGATCTTGTCGCCTTCGGGGCGCAAAGCCCCCAACTGGCCCAGCGCTACGGCGGCTGAACCACTCCGTGTCCATGGCATGACTGAGCGGATGCGCGGTTAGCTCATAAGGGATCTGTTGCAATCTTTTCCGGGCTGGCGACCGGCCCCGGCGGTGGAAGCGGGGACAGCCTCGTCGGCGGCGGCGGTGAATCCCCCAACAAAATCATGGAATTGGCAACGAGCGTCAAGCTAGTTTCACAGTCTGAGGCCGCGAAGGTGAAACTAACTTCACGCTCGGCGAGGGGCGAGTGCGGTCCGCAGGTGAAGGGATTGGCTGGCGAAAAAGTTCAGGGATACCGGCGCCGTGTCCGCAATCTGGTCGAACGCATGGAATGCGCCGGGAGCGATCTGCTCGTGGACGAGTACGCCCGCCTCGCGCAGGCGTCGCCCGTAATCCAGGCTCTCCTCGTAGAACAGGTCCAGTGTGCCGACCCCGATCCAGGCCGGCGGCAGGCCGGATAGGTCTGCCCGACGCGCCGGAGCGGCTTCGATGGGGTCTGCTCCGTTCAGGTACCACTGCCACGCGAGCTGGTTGTCGGTTTCGGTCCACATCAGGCGCTTGGGGCCGTCGCGGTTTGCGCCCGTGCGGTCGTCGAGCATCGGGTAGACCAGCATCTGGAAGGCGAGTTCGACGTCCTTGCGGTCGTGCGCCCGCTGAGCCACTGCCGCCGCGAAATTCCCGCCGGCACTGGCTCCGCCGACGGCGAGTCGATCGGGGTCCACCCACGGCTGCCGAGCCAGCCACAGCAGCGCTGCATAGCAGTCTTCGACCGGCGCCGGATAGGGATGCTCGGGAGCCAGTCGGTGTTCTACCGCCACTACCGCGATACCGGTGAGGTGGGCGAGCTTGCGGCAGTACTTGTCGTCCTGAACGGCCGTTCCCATCAGAGTGCCGCCACCGTGGATCCACAGCATTGCCGGCGCGCGGTCGGGAAGCCCGGAGGGACGATGCACGCGAACCGTGACGTGCTCGTTGACCGTCGCAACCTGGACGCCACGGATCCGACCCGCGCTCCCCACCATTCGCATGAATGCGCGCTGCAGTTTGAATCCACGCTGTAGCGCGTACCCGCGAGGCAAGACGCGGGCAAATTTGCGCAGATTGGGATCCAACGCCTCTCGTGAGGTGAACGCGGTGTCCGATCTGATTGCCATCGAGTGCCTCTGTTTCGTTGCCGCGCCAGGCCACCTCGACCATATAGGGGTGCGGACTACAGAGCGGCTCCGTCGATCTGTGCCTGGTATCCGGCGCGCAGTATCTGCACGGTGGACGGCGGGGTAACCACGGTTGCGATCCGTGCAGAGGTCTGTCATTGGTCCCGCTGGGGAGTGGCGCTTCAGGTGATCGGGAACCAGTGCCCGACGGCGCGGGCGATCGCGATATAGAGCGGGATCCCGATCGTGACGTTGTAGGAAAACGTCAAACCCAGTGATGCGGCCAACGGCAGGGTTGGACTGGCCTCGGGGATCGCCAGCCGCTGGACCGCCGGGACGGCGATGTAGGACGCCGCGCCGCACAGCACCGCGAACAGCACATAGGTTCCGGGCTTGAAGTCAGTGTGGGTGAGGTAGGCGTAGCTGTGGGCGACGATGATCCCCAGCGTCGCAAAAATATTCGGCGCCAGCAAACCGAAGAAGATGAAACCCCAGCCCGCTGATCGCAGGTCCTTCAGCTTGCGGGATGCCGTCATGCCCATCTCGAGCAGGAACAGGCACAGCACGCCCTGGAATGCCAACACGAAGAAGGTGTCGTCGTCGTGAATAACCTTCTGTCCCTGGAGCCCACTGATGAGGCCGATGATGATGCCCCCGAAGAGCAGGACGAGCCCAGGGTTGAGGAAAACTTCCTGGAACAGCTCACGGGAGAAAATGGGCATTCTCTTCGGCTTCCCAATGGGTGGGCGTTGGTCGGGCTCCCAGTCCGGATGCTCCAGCCTTTCCATCGAGAGCTCCAACTCCTGCTCGATTCCCCTTTCGTGCTCGGTCTCGAGGGACTGGCCCTTCAGAGGCCGCGCGGCAGTTCCGGGCCCGACCCCCACCGTGACCGGCGGGGTGTAGCCGGGCTCATCCGGCAGGAACCCCGCGGTGTCCATCCCCCGGTGCCGCAGTCGCGCCACCAGGTACAGCGCCACCAGGCAGCCGGGAATCTCCATGACAGCCAGCATGACCGGCATCCAGGCGTTGAACGCGATGCCGACGCTGGTCAGGACGGCCACGCAGGCGGCAAAGGTCCCTGCTGAGTCCGACCCGTAATAACCGGCGATCGTCGCCATGTCGACTCTTCGCAAGGAACTCATGAGTCTCAGCAGCAGGTAGGCCAAACCTCCGATGAGGAAGTTCAACAGGAAGCCCACGAGCATAAATCCCGCGAAGTTGTGTATGTCGGCCGGCTTGATCGTGGCGAGTTCCTCGCCTCCCTGCCAGCCGATGGCCACCAGCAGGTACAGGGTCAGGCCTTGATACAGCACATACGGGAACTCGAAGCGCACCTTCAAAATTGGGATCAGGAACCCGAAGTAGAAGAACAGCAACAGGGGCGTAAAGAGGTTGTGGGTCAGGTTCCGCCAGAATTCGTAGAGCATCACTGCCTGCCTTGATTCTCGTTGCATTCGGAATGTGACGGCGAATGCTTGGGCCGCAACTGACTTATGTCACAACCGGACTCGTATACGGCCTACCACGCGAAATCATTGTTGATTTCCCACCTCCTCGGAGCCGGGCCGCGCGCGGGCGTCTGGTCACAGCACGAGACGGCATCTGCTGCGGCCGAAAAGCCGCGGTGGACAATCCCTCTCGTCTGCGGTTCGGCAGGGTGCGCAGAGAAATGTTGCGCCCCCAAACGGGGGAAGTCAACCCGGCACCTACGGCACGTGACAATCCCTGACGAATTCTTTATGCGATTGCCGATCGCATCACTACCTCGGCGCTCTCAACGCTCGAACAACGTGTCCGACACGCCGAAAATGCCCTAGGCCCAAGCACTTATCGGCGGTATTCGAACGGTTCCGCTGACGGTGTGTGCACTTTGATGCGTAAGGAAAGCGTTAATAATTTTGACGGCCACTGGTTTGTCATACACGATGGCAATACAAGCGTCTCGCTAGATGAGGCGTCTGCACAGACGGAGGCTACTGACCAGCGGTGCGAGAGGGATCCTGGATGTTTTTAGGGATGCGTGTGATTCCGAACCCGGCTGACCGCCCTGACGGTCAAACTCGATGAAGCCGACACCAAGGCGTTGCGCGCCGATTGGGACCGTCACAACATCGACATTCCGCTGACCGTGATCGACTCGCCATACCGGGAAATCACTCGCCCCATCGTCGACTACGTCCGCCGGATCCGACGTCAGTCACCGCGTGATGTCGTCACCGTCTTCATTCCCGAATACGTCGTGGGGCATTGGTGGGAACAATTGCTGCACAACCAAAGCGCGCTGCGCCTCAAATCGCGGCTGCTGTTTCAGCCCGCCGTCATGGTCACCAGCGCGCCCTACCAGCTTGAGTCCTTCCAACACGACACCGCCCCGAGCAAAACGGGGTGACCTTGCGCCTTGCCATGCGCCCACGCACCGAAGCCGTCGGTTCCACACGAAGTGTCGCGAGTGAGGTGTGTTCACGATGAGCGGCGAAATGTCGTCTCGTTCGACACCGTCTCCGAGCCGAGGTCGGCTGCGGCTATATATCGGCGTTGCTCCCGGGGCAGGAAAGACCTACGCCATGCTGGCGCAGTGCCAGCGACTGGCGCAGCGGGGAGTCGACGCGGTCGTCGGACTCGTCGAGACCCATAGACGCACGGACACTGAGGCCATGCTCACCACGATCGAGCAAATTCCGCCGCTCCGCCTGCGCTACCGCGGATCAACCTTCGATGAGCTCGACGTGGACAAGGTGCTGACTAGACGTCCGGCGGTGGTGCTGGTCGACGAACTGGCCCATACCTGCGCGCCGGGCAGTCGCCACGACAAACGCTGGGAGGATGTGGAAGAACTGCTTAACGCCGGCATCGACGTAATCACCGCGCTGAACCTTCAACACATCGACAGCCTGAATGACGCGATCGAAGCGATCACCGGCGTCGCACAACACGAGACAGTGCCCGACGCGGTGGTGGCCGCCGCCGACGAGATCGAGTTTGTCGATATCACTTCGCAGCAGTTGCGCGACCGCATCGCAGACGGTCAAGTACTGGCGCCGGGCGCCACCTCACGTGCGCTGACCGGCTTCTACACCGCCGAGCGGCTGGCCGGGCTGCGGAAACTCGCGATGGAGTGGCTGGAGCACCGCGATCACGTCCGACCCGCCGCCCAGGTCGCTCCGAGCCGGGCATCGTCAGCGGGTACCTCGCAGCGGGTCGTCGTTGCGTTGACCGGTGATCCGGAGGGCGAGCATGTCCTGCGACGAGCCGCGCAGATCGCTGTTCCGATCGGCGCCGAGCTGATCGGAGTCCACGTACGCGAGCCCAGCGGACTGACCCAAGCCGAGCCGGCATGGCTGGCCGGCCAACGCCGACTGTTGGGCGAATTAGGCGGACATTACACCGAACTGGCCGGCATCGATGTCGCTTCCGCCGTGCTGGATTTCGCCCGTAACGAGAACGCCCACCAGTTGGTGTTGGGTGCAACCCGACGGTCCTGGCCCCAAGAGCTGCTGCACGGCTCGGTGATCAACAAGGCGATCCGAACCGCTGGCCCGGTCGAAGTGCACGTCATCCCCGCCCGGCGACCACTTCGCGAAAGACGAACGATGAGGGTAAGGATCCCGTCGCTGCGACAGGTCCTGCTTCCGTGGCCGCGCCGCCTCACCGCATGGACGCTCGGATTAATCGCGCCAGTCGCGCTAACGATCGGACTCACCCCGTTTCGCTCCTCGCTCGGGCTTGGCGGGGCGCTCCTGTGCAATCTGCTCGCGGTGGTCTGCGTGGCCCTGCTCGGCGGCGTTCTGCCCGCTCTGCTGGCGACCACCACCGCCGTCCTGCTGTGCGACTACTTATTCACCCCGCCGCTGCACACACTGCGCGTCACCAATCCGGTCGACTTCGTCGGCCTCATCACCTTCGGAGTCGTGGCCATCGCAGTCGGAGGTCTGGTCAACCTTCTCACCCGCCAAGGAGTTCGTGCCGCCAACGCCGCCGCCTCGGCCCGCAACCTCGCCAAACTCGCCGCCAACGCGATCGTGTCTGGTGGCGACCTCGCCGACACCATCGGTTCGATCCGGCGAGCCTTCGACCTCGACGCCGTCGCGGTGCTGAACAAAACCGATACCGGATGGGAGGTGGAGACCGTCGTCGGTGCGATCCAACTGCGGCACCCCGATCAGGCTGGACACCAAGTCCAGATCGGCCCCGGACGCGTTCTCGCCATCGTCGACGCGCCACGCATCGGCCGCGACGCCGCGTCGCTGCAAGGGTTCCTCACCGAATTACGATTCGCTAGGGAACGCGCCCTTCTGATGCCGCCTAAAGTGTTGTGATAGTGCGCTCTTGGGATTATCGTGCATCGACAGATCTGC
>Ga0302319_10013737_pt1 | contig 15158 bp, 8 predicted proteins | sample Bog_T0_2_FD_203319 | JGI IMG/M metagenome (GOLD analysis project Ga0302319, IMG submission 203319) | Peat permafrost microbial communities from Stordalen Mire near Abisko, Sweden - Bog_T0_2 | ecosystem: Environmental > Terrestrial > Soil > Wetlands > Peat | place: Sweden: Abisko, Stordalen Mire... | reverse complement strand
GATCAGAACTTGAGGAGCTTCGAAGACATCCTTCGCAAGCTCCAGACAGATCCTCCGGCAATGCCCGGCGCATCCGAAGGCCCAACCACCGGACCCGCCGGCCCTGTGTTGTCGCAAGGGCAACTTGTTGCGGAGTTTGATCAGGTGGAGAAGATCTGGGGGAAATACCTTGAATCGGCTTGCCAGACGGCATTCCATCAATTCGCCGGGGGCACAGGTGGGCACAGCTTCGAGATGCAATGCCGGCTCAAGCTCACTCGCGACCACATGCGCGAGCTGGACATGATCTACGGTTCTGACCTGCACCGGTAGGAGACGGAGCGCAAGCCGCCGGCGCTGCTGTGTCAACCGCCTTCGCACGATATAATCCGCCCAAACGAAACAACGAAGAAATGAAGACGCCAATGAAGTGGCTCTGCCTAATTACGGTGTTTGTGAGCGGTCTTATGACGCAGGCGGCAGGAGCTCCACCCAGCGCGTGGGTACAGCCGGCGGCGAGCCTGGCAGAACAGATTGCCGGGATTCTCGGTCCCGGCCAAGCTAATCTGACCATTCGCAACCTATCCACAATTCCCAACGACGAAATCCCCTCCATTCGCAGTCTGTTGGAACAGGATTTAAAAGTACGCGGGGTTCTGGTATCTGAAGGCGAAAACGCCAATACCATCCACGTAACTCTCAGTGAGAATGTGCAAGAGCGGCTATGGGTAGCCGAGGTGGGGGAGGGCAATGAAACGCGCGTGGCGATGGTGCATGTGGAGCCGGGAATCTTTCAGCGGACACAGCCTGCGGGCGGACTCACGCTGCGTAAACAGACGGTGCTGACCTCGCGCGAGCCGGTTCTGGCTGTGCTTGAAACTGCGGATGGTTTGATCGCCGTGGAGCCGGAGGAGATTGTGATTTACAGACATGCAGCGGACGGTTGGCAGGAGCAAAAACGGGTCGGCATCAGGCAGAAAAGCCCGTTGGCGCGGGACCCTCGCGGCGTGATTTTTCTGTCTCCGAGCGGCGATGGCTTCGAGATCTTTGTTGCGGGTATGTCGTGCGCCGGCAGCGATCAACCTGCAAAGCCGGCGCAAGAGTTGACGGTGCGTTGCCGGGAAAGCGACGATCCCTGGGTTCTTGTGCAACCACCGGTCACGCCAGCAGGTAGTACGACGCAAGGCGCTACGGCCCAAATGGACATCAGCGTGACCCCCTTCAAGGCGTTCTACAACGCGGCGCGCAACTACTTCACGGGCGTGGTCAACTTCAGCCCTGGAGTAGACCTGCCTCCGTTCTTCTCAGCCGCCCAGCTCGTCCGCTCAGCTTCCGATGCGCCTTTGCTGATCGAGGGCATTGATGGCAAGGTTCAGATTCTGGACAACATTGCGTTGAAGCCGGTCTCCGGCACGCGCGATTGGGGCAGCGACTTTGCAGATCTTCAATCCGGTTGCGGAGGAGGTACGCAGATTGTGGCATCCGGTTCGGGAGAAGCAATCAGTGACAGCTTGCGCGCCTACGAGATGCCCGCACAGGAAGCGATTCCGGCAAGCGCTCCGCTGGCGATGGATGGGACGGTCACCGCTCTGTGGACCGCGCCCGATGGAAAGAGCCTGTTTGCCGTGGTACGAAGCGCAGCGGATCAATATGAGGTGGATCGTGTTTCGGCAAGTTGCAATTAGTTGTTTGCTGGTGGTTCTGGCGCTGCCCGCCGCGGCGCGAACCCGCCCGCGCTACGGAGGCACTCTGCGGGTTGAAGTCGAGGGTGACCCATGGACGCGGAGCGGGGTGCAGCCAGGCAGTCTCGCTCGGCGGCTGGTGTTTGACTCGCTCACCCGCATGGATGCGGATGGAGCCCCCGAACCCGCCCTAGCCGTGCGCTGGGCATCGGAGAACAACGACCACCGCTGGCAGTTCTGGCTTCGGCCCGGCGTTCATTTTCAAGATGGCTCGGCGCTGATCTCGGCCGCGGTAGAGGCGTCGTTAACCGGCTCCTGTGGCGCGAACTGTCCCTGGACTGCAGTTCATGTCGTGGGTTCGACGGTGGTTTTTACCGGGGACGCTCCAATGCCCAACCTTCCTGAGCTATTGGCCAGCGACGACTTCTCGATCACCCTCGCGGGGCAGGCCAATTCCAGCGCAACCATGGCAATGGGGCCGCTGATTGGACCCTTCATTGGGACGGGCGGCTTTCAGGTGGAACGATTCACAAATGGCGTTCTCACTCTCACGGCCAACGAAGGTTCCTGGGAAGGCCGCCCATTTCTCGACATGATTGAAATCGCCGGCCATAAATCCATCCGCGATCAGTGGCTCGACCTGAGCGTGGGCCGCGCCGATCTGGTAGAAATTCCAGCCGAACAGCTACGCCAGGCCCACGAGCAGCGACTTACAGTGATTGCCTCGCCGCCGGTCGATCTGTTGGCGCTCGCTGTCGCGGACGGCGGTGTGCTCAGCAATCCGAACATTCGGGCGGCTATCGCACTGGCTGTGGATCGCATTGCAATCTCGAACGTGATCTTTCAAAAGCAGGGTGAGATTACAGCCAGCCTGTTGCCTGCCTCGGTCACCGGCTACTCTTTTCTCTTCCCTGCGGACCGCGACCTGAACAAGGCTCGCGAACTGCGCGGCGGCTTGACTCCTCCGCCGATCACGCTCAGCACGGATGGGGGCGCGGCAATGATGCTGGCGGCGCAGCGTATCGCGCTCAATCTGCGCGAGGCGGGATTCAACGTCCAGGTCGCCAGTGCCGGCGCTCCGCAGCATGCCGATATTGTTCTGCTCAGGCTCACGCTTGCGTCCAACCAGCCGCAGGCCGGCTTAGAGTTGCTGCTTCGGCGGGTCGGGGTCGCTGTCCCGGTTCGCGAAAACTCTCCTGCCGGCTTATTCCGAGAGGAGCGCGACTTTCTCGGTACCCACACGCTCATTCCACTGCTCTATCTTCCACGCGCCTATGCTGTCGGAGGCCGTGTTCGCGACCTGCGCCTGAGCCGGGATGGCGAACCGCTCCTGGGCGGGGTTTCGATCCAAAGCTCCCAATAAAGGAGATGCGTTGAGGAATCCGAAATGATGGACATCGAATGAGCCTGCGGCAAAAGTTGTTGCTGCTATTCTCGCTCACCGTTGCGGCTGCAGTAGCGGCTGTGACGTGGACTGTGCTGGTCCGCATCCGTTTGGTTTTCGAGCAGCGCGACCGGGAAGAAATCGCGCTCTTCGTCAGTCAGTTTCAGCGCGAGTTCCAGCACCGCTCGGCGGAAGTAGCTTCGGCGGTCGACCGCATCGCCGCCAGCGAGCGGGTTCGGACCATGGCCTTTGAACTGGTTCAGTCGGACGATACGTCTCCGTATTTGAACGAGGCGCAGACACTGGCGCAGGATGCGCAACTCGATTTTCTTGAGATCGTGGGGCCCGACGGAAACATCGTCAGCTCTGCCCAATGGCCGGCGCAATTTGGTTACCCGGAACCCGCAGTAAAAATCACCCAGGCGACATTCTTGAAATATGAAGACCTTCCCGACCACACCACGGTGCCTGGCATTTTTTCGGTGCGGGCGGTTCACGGAGCGGAGCCGCTAGTCCACCTGGTGGGTGGGAATCGGCTGGATCAGAGCTTTCTTGCCGATCTGCCGGTTGCGCCGGGGATGCAAATTTCCCTCTACAACGATCCCCCACCCTATGCCCTCTCTGACACGGTCTCAGCCGACGGACCCCCTCCTACAGGATTCGATCCGAAACGCCTCCTTGCCGCGAGCGGCGAGATCGCCGGAGCGACCCACTATCAGTCCTTGATTGAGGCCGCACTCAAGAGCGGTCAGCAGGAAAGCAGGATTCTCTATCTGACCGACCGCCGCGAAGATTCGGTCAACGCCACCGCCATTCCCCTCAAGGGCGACACCGGCAGCGTCCTCGCAGTGCTCATCGTTTCCATCTCGCGCAGCGGTATGGTGGAGGCGCAGCAGCACATTCGCGCCATCGCATACGGCGTGGCAGCCGGCGGAATTCTGTTTGCAATCGTGTGCAGCTTGTGGATCGCGGCGCGGGTTTCGCGGCCCATTGAACAGTTGGCGTGTGCTGCCGAGGAAGTGGCCAGCGGCAACTGGGAGACCCGTGTGCCCGAGCGCGGCCGCGACGAGGTTGGTGTGCTGGCGCGCAGTTTCAACCACATGACCAGCCAATTAGTCAGCCAGCGTGAACGGCTGGTGCAAACCGAGCGTGTGGCCGCCTGGCGCGAACTGGCCCGGCGTCTGGCGCATGAACTCAAGAATCCTCTGTTTCCCTTGCAATTGACGGTCGAGAATCTGGTGCGGGCGCGCGATCTTCCGGCAGCGGAATTCGATGAGATATTCGCCGAAAGCACGCAGACACTGAGCATGGAAATTGCAAACTTGAAGACAATCATTGGCAGATTCAGCGACTTCAGCAAGATGCCCAAGCCTGAGTTGGAACGAATCGACGTGGACGATGCATTGCTTCGCGTGATGCTGTTGTACTTTCCAAGCTTGATTCGAACTCCGAATTCAAATGAGCGCGAAGCCACGGAAGAGGCCAGAGCCGGATCGAAGGTCAATTGCACGCTCGAAGGGGCATCTGAGGAATTGTGGATCGATGCCGACCCGGAGCTTTTGCATCGGGCGCTTTCGAATCTGGTTTTGAATGCAATCGATGCGATGCCCGATGGAGGCACATTGACGCTCTCGGCAAATGCGCATGGAGACATGGTTGAAATCCGGGTTGCCGATACGGGTCAGGGAATGACACTGGAGGAATGCGAGCGGCTGTTTACTCCGTACTACACAACCAAAGAGCATGGTACCGGGTTGGGTTTGGCCATCGTTCAATCGGTCATCGCCGACCACGCCGGAACCATAGCGGTAGAAAGCCGGCCGGGCGGCGGTGCTACGTTTGTTATCACGCTGCCCAAAGCGAGCGACACAAAGCCATGACCGCGAAAGCAAAGATTCTCATTGTCGACGACGAGGCCAACACGCTGGCTTCGCTATCCCGCGCTTTCCGGCTGGCGGGCCACGAAGCGGTGGTCTGCGACAACGCGCCGCGCGCCCTGGAACTGGCCCGAACGCAGCCCTTCGACCTTATCCTCAGCGACGTGGTGATGCCCCGCCGCGATGGGCTCGCGCTGCTTGAAGACCTGAAGACGGCTGGCGTTGCCGCGCCTGTAGTGATGATGAGCGGGCAGGCGCACATCGAGATGGCGGTTCGCGCCACGCGGCTCGGCGCGCTGGACTTTCTCGAGAAGCCGCTTTCCACCGAGAAGTTGTTGGTCACCGTCGAGAACGCGCTCAAGCTCACCCGGCTTGAGACCGAGAATCAAGACCTGCGCACCCGCGTTGGCAAGCACACCATTGTGTTTGCCGGCGAGACCATGCGCCGCGTGATGGCCCAAATTGAGCGCGTGGCCGCCAGCGAAGCGCGCGTTTGCATCTATGGCGAAACCGGTACAGGCAAGGAACTGGCGGCGCGCACCCTGCATGAAAAGAGCCATCGGGCGACAGGTCCTTTTGTAACTCTCAACTGCGCGGCGGTTCCCGCGGAGCTTATTGAAAGTGAGTTGTTCGGACATGAAAAAGGCTCATTCACTGGAGCAGCGCAGCGCCACACCGGCAAGTTCGAGCAGGCGCATCGAGGAACGCTTTTTCTCGACGAGATTGGTGACATGCCGCTTGCCATGCAGGCCAAATTGCTGCGCGTGCTGGAAGAGGGCGAGGTGGAGCGCATCGGCTCTGACAAGCCCACCACTGTGGATGTGCGCGTGGTGGTGGCAACGCACCGAAATCTGGAGCAACTGGTTGAATCCGGCGGTTTCCGGCGCGATCTCTATCATCGCGTCGTTGTGTTTCCCGCCACGCTGCCTCCTCTGCGCCAACGCACCGAAGACCTGCCTGGCCTTGTGGAACACTTTGCCCGCCAGGTAAGCGCCCAAAATGGATGGAAGCCAATTCCCTTCACCGATTCCGCCATCGAAGCGTTCAAGCGTTACACATGGCCAGGCAATGTGCGCGAACTACGCAACGTTGTGGAGCGGCTCCTGCTGCTTGCCGATACCGTGATTGACGCCGAGGCCGTCCAACTTGCGCTGCCTGCCGCTCACTCCAATACAGCGCCGACCCATCCCAGTGCTTCTAGTCGAAGCACGACTCCCTCCAGTGTCTCGGTCGAGGATACCGAAGGCGCGCTATCCGAACGCGTGTCGAGCTTTGAACGGGCCGAAGTGCTCAAGGAGCTGGAGCGGCACAGCGGGCACGTAACACAAACCGCGAAGGCGCTCGGGCTCGAAAGGAGCCACCTCTACAAGAAGTGCCAGCAGTTGGGAATCGACCTGAAAACCCTTGAGGACAGAAAGTGAAATTCTGGCCCGGCGGTTGCCCCAGGTCCCTCACCTTTGGGGACCTGGGAAAGCTCAACCCTCAAGCATCCTTTTCGCATATCGAAGATGCTCCGCTAAGAAATTCCCGCAGCGTGCCGGAAGCGGTGGTAAAGTGTGGGATGTTCCCCGGCAGGTCACGTAGAGTTCACTAACCGACGAACCAGTACAGCGAACGGAAGAGGAGGCTCCCATGGGCGATGCGGCAGCAACGGTGCGTCCACAAGGCAATACGACGCCGCCGAATGACGATATGAAGCGAGTGATCAACGAGTACAGGCTGATGTTCCGGTACGCGAACGCTGACGGCCTTACGATCGACGAAAAAGCGCAGGCTGCGATAAACGCGGTGGGAGCCGATCCGGAAAAGGCCAGCTTTGCGGATCTGATGACCGCGCACGGCGCGCTGGTCAAGATCGTCGCGCCCGCCACGCCGCTTTCGCTCGAAGCCACGGAGCCGGCGGAAGGACGGTTGGGTACGCTGCGGCGTCCCGCTCTGGTTTTGTGGATGATCGTTATCGCGATCGTGGCGGGGATCGGATTCACGTGGACCGAGATTGACGTTGAGCAAGCTCCGCCTGTCACAACTTCGTCAACTCAAAGCAAGACTTCGACGGTCGGTGCCACGAATCCATCGCCATCAAACGCGACCACTAGTCCATCGGTTTCAACCGCAACGTCTCCGGGCACAAACTCCCCTTCAACAGTTACGAGTCAGACTACGGAAAAACAATCCGAGACCACAGGTGTGTCGGCCCCGATGGTCATCAACTGGGTCTGCGCGGCGGCGCTGGGGGCGGTCTTCTATGTATTGTTCACCGCGCTTCAGTACGTGAATAACCGGACCTTCGACCCGCGCTACAACACGGTGTACCTCATCCGGTTTGTGCTGGGCGTGCTTTCGGGATTGATCATGGCCGCATTGATCGGCCAGTCGAATTTCGCCAGGACCAACGAGCAAATCATGAGCCTTGGTCCGGCTGTTCTTGCGCTGCTAGGCGGTTTCTCCACCGAAGCCGTTTACCAGATACTACAGCGCATGGTCGACGTCCTGCTGGCCGCCGTCAAGGGAGACGGCTCCAACGCCGCTCAGGCCAAGGCGTCGCAGGCGGGCCAGAAGGAGTTGCTTACCTTGGCCGACGACCCTGCCATGTCGCCGGAGATGAAGTCGAAGGCGATAGCCGCGGCGAAGAAGATCGCAAGCTGAGATGGACCGAAGCGCCACTATATGCGTTTGCGTGGCTGCCGAAGGAGAAGCGAGTCATCCCGCTCACCAGGTGGGAAAACTACAATGGCGCCGTCAACGGGACCAACAACAACCAGATGTCCTCGACCGGCCAAAAAGCGAACCAGACCACCTCAGTGTTCTTGAACACGTCGCCCAACCTTCCACTTAGGGCCGAAATTCATGACTTGTACCTTTTTGTACATTGGTGTCACATGCCAGATTGGACTTAAGTCCTTTAGAATCTGGCGGGGACGACGGGGCTCGAACCCGCGACCTCTGCCGTGACAGGGCAGCGCTCTAACCAACTGAGCTACGTCCCCAACTATATAAATCAACAACCTCCGGAAGGCACCGGACAATTTCTATTTTATCACGACATTCGGGCCGGCTTGAACACTCACTCACGCGGGCGTTGGCTCCAATCCAAAAGGAAGAAATAGATGTCGCCGCTTCGCTTTTAATGAGAGTTGTGAACTAGGGACCACCAGTCCTGCCGGGCGGGTTGGTGATCAAATGAAAGAGCGCAGGACAAGCAGGCATCCTCGCTTGCAGGCGCGAAACACCTGACGGCGACGTGCATGCTGCGCATCGGGAGATCGCTTACTGGCCTCTTCGCGATCCACAATCCGTTCGCCGCAATAACCGAAAAAAGGCTAAAGTATCCCCTTGCCGATACTTCAGGCTCGTTACTGGGCAGTGTACGTGTAGACGGTGGGCTGCCAGGCTCCGGCAATATACGAATAGAGCGTGGCGTAAATGGGCTCGCTGTTGGTGGGCAAGCCGGTTACGGTTACCGAGGTGGCCGTGGTTGAAGCGCCGGAGTATAGGTTCTTCGCCGCAGTGCCCGAGGAACCGGTTCCCAGGTTGAACCAATAGTGAGTAACACCGCTTCCCGGCGACCAAGTGAAAGTGACCGTGGAGCTTGTTAGTTGGGTGGTCGGGCTGGGAGTTGTTAGCGCAGCCGGCGTTGGAGATCCGGATGCTGTGTAGCTGTAGACGGTGGGCTGCCAAGCTCCAGCAATGTACGAATAGAGTGTGGCGTAAATCGTTTCGCCGTTGGTTGGAAGACCAGTGGCGGAGACGGAAGTCAGCGTGGTTGAACTGCCGGAGTAAAGGTTCTTCGCATTTGCTCCTGAATCCGCAGTGCCAAGGTTGAGCCAGTAGTTGGCAATTCCCTCTCCGGCCGACCAGTTGAAGGTAACACTGGAGCTTGTTAGCTTGGTACTCGGAGCGGGTATAGTTAGCGTCGCGGCCACCGGCGAACCGGATGCGGAGTAGGTGTAAACGATCGGCTGCCAGGCTCCTGAAATGTAGGAGTAGAGTGTGGCGTAGAGCGTTTCGCCAAACTGTGGAATGCCAGAAACTGTTAGTGAGGTGGCCGTAGTTGGACCGCCTGAATAGATGTTCTTCGTGTCGACTCCGGCGTTTGCAGTGCCCAGGTTGAACCAATATTTCGTGATCCCGGTGCCGGGCGTCCAGACAAAGGTGGCGCTGGCGCCAAGCTTGCTGCCCGGAGCGGGAGAGGTCAGCACTGCCGGTCCGGTGGCATAGAAGGTGCAGACGGTGGGTTGAAAGACCCCTGCGATCTGGGAATAGAGCGTGACGTAAAGGGTTTCGCCGTTGGTTGGCAGGCCGCCGATAGTTAGCGATGTGGCCGTAGTTGAACTGCCGGAATAGATGCTTTTTGCGCCGACTCCCGATGCAGTGGTTCCCAGGTTGAACAAGTAGTTAGTAACCCCGCCGCCAGGAGACCACGTGAAGTTAACGCTGGTGCCGGTAAGCTGGCTGCCTGGCGTTGGCGATGTCAGCGCCGCCGGTACGGGAGAGCCGGACGCGGTGAACTGGTAAGCAGTGGATTGCCATGCCCCGGAAATCTTGGAAGAAAGCGTGACGTATACGGTCTGACCGTAGATGGGCAGGCCGGTAACGGTGGCCGAAAGAGCGGTGGTGGGGGCACCCGCGTAGAGGTTTTTCGCGTTCGCTCCCGAGGGACCAGTACCGACCGTGAGCCAGTAGGAGGTAACTCCGAAGCCGCTGTTCCAGGTGAAGGTTGCGGTGGAACTGCCCAGAGCGGTGCCCGGATTGGGCGATATGAGTGCGGCGGGCAATGTTGTGGGGGCTGAACTCACATTGCAGGCCACCGCATTGGATGGAATTCCGTTGGCCACAACATACAATTCGCAGGGTCCAGTCTCCGTTGCCGCCGGCACATCGAAATATGTGGAGACGGGTGTAGACCCGGTGGCCACTCCCATGGTGCTGTGTCCGTGAGTTTTGGCGTAGAAGACATTCCCAGAGGTGTTGTTTACGATGCGGACCAGAGGATAGTTGGTGTTGTCCTCGAAGTCGTCTCCATAAGCCGCGCCACCCGACAGGCCATTGAATTGCGTGCCCTGAATCTGGTAGGTCTGCCCAGCATAAATTGGCGATAGCGTGGTGGTCACGGTTGGCTGCCATGCCGAATCGTAGGTACCTGCGCTTGTAAGGACTTCAACTATGCCGGAAAAGTCGGTGAACAGGATCTGGCCGGTGGGGAGTACGAGGAGATGCCCATAGTAGGATCCGTCATTCACGGCATTGGCGGGATTCGGAAACGCAGTAAGGGTTGACCCGTTCCATTCGTAAAAGGCGCTTGGCGTGGAGTACTCGGGGTTGGATGGGCTGGCCATGACGACCACGTTCCCGTTGACCTCGACCGAGGCCGGCCCATCATCCACAGACACTTGCTGGCTTGCTGAATTGTTGGGGAAGCTGGGACCGGCCGCCCATGTTCCGGTACTCACGTCGTAGACAGAGGTGTTCCCCGCGGCACAACTGCTTGACCCTGTGTAAAACACGGTCCCGCTGGGCATCAGCACGCCGGGTCCTACTTCGTAGCTGGCGCTGGACGCACCATTACAGGAGTCCCAGAGTTGTTCAATCGTGCTTCCGGCGGTCGTCCACTGGTTGGTCGCGGGGTTGTAAAGCTCCGAATTCTTGCCTGAGGCGATGTAATTCTGCCAGTACGCATCCACCGTGAGTACATTCCCATCTGGGAGCAGGGTCCATCCCTCTTCGTCAAAGTCGTCGGCCTTGCCAGCGGTTAAGCTTCCCATTTGCGTAAAGCTAAGCGTACTTTCGTCGAAGTAGAAATACTCAGGGAACGCATTTTGGCCACTGCCCATCATGCAACAGGCCGCGACCATCCAGGTTCCGTTCGGCAACACCACCGATTCAACGTCTCCGAATGCCTGGTCGGTGTTAGGGATTGGTGGCGTTGTGGCTGTCCATGTGTTGGCGACTGGATCGTAGAGTGCGCCAAGGCTCTGCCAGGCGTCTGCGCAGTTGGCGTCTGGGCATTGGTACTCGCCTCCCTGAATCACCACTTTTCCATCCGGCAGAACAGCCGAGGCAAAATAGAGCGGGGCATAGCCGTTGGGCAGCGAGGCCACCTGCTGCCAAGTGCCATTGACGTAGCTCCCGTTAATATCGGGGGTCAAGGTGTACCAGGCGGTGAAGTCGGAATTCTCGTTGTGGACCAGGACGCGCCCGTCGGTAAGCAGGAGCATCGCTCCCACGCCCACCGGAGGTTGGTTATTCAGCGCAGTCCAGGTCTGGCCGTCAGCCTTTCCGATCAAGCCAACCATCAACAGGCACACAAACGCGAATGCAAGGATCGAACGGAACTTCATTGAGAATCTCCAGGTTGCCGATGAGAACCTTGTTGGTTGGCCTTCACGATCCAATGGTTCGCCCGATTCTTTCTGAAAAAAGGCGGGCGGATGAGGACCTTGACGATGACGAAAACGATTCATGCCCGTCCAGGGCGGCAAAACAGGCGGACTCGCTCGCAGGGATAAGAGTCGCGGGATTGGAGCGAAACTAAAACTAGGCTTCATGGTGACCTCGACGATAGGCGAGCGAAAAGGAATCGATGGAATCGGCGGCCTTCGCGGAAGGCTCTTCGGAACATGTACTGCCATACCGCCGCGGAGTGGGGTGCTCCTCACTAGCGCTGACCACGGATTCATTTTGTGAAACGAATCGCAGGCCTTTGGGCAAGAGTTTGGGAATAACTTTGGGGCCAGTGGAAAAAGGCTATCGGTTTGCCGCTGCAAATGTCAACGACAATCGCGCCCTCGAAGATTATCAATGACCAGGTTGCAGGCCGGCGCGCCAGAGGAACCGTATACGCGCAATGGACCTGTGGCCGAATTGCACGTTGGTGTGTTCGCTCGGTTGGAGTTCCGCCCGGCTGGGCTGAGGATTCTTGCAATACGCTGGAGGTGTGGGGGACAGCAGGGACATTTATTCCTGGGTGATTTCAAATGCTCTTCGACCTCACAGACGGGTCTGGAGTCATCTATTCACGATCATTTGACGAACCATCACGGCACGATGTAGGGCACACGGATCAACACAAGCGCAGAATCGAAACTCCGGAAATTACCCCGTTCCGCCAGGAAATCCCAATTCTGGTTGGCGAGCCAGATCACAATAATGTCCCGATAGCCGATAGCTCGGCTGGAACCCCGGATTTCTTGATTTCATCAAGCTTATGTTCAGGCCTCCCACCGTGCGAGGCGTGCGCGGCGGGAAGTTGTTTGGCTGACTACTCAGCCTTGTAAGTGTAGAAGGTGGGTTGCCAGGCTTCGCCGATGTACGAGTAGAGCGTGGCATAGATGGTTTCGCCGTTGGTTGGCAGGTTATTGACTGTTACCGAAGTGGCCGTAGTTGATCCGCCGGAATAGATGTTCTTCGCGCTTGCGCCTGAAGAGGCTGTGCCCAGGTTGAGCCAGTAATAGGTTGCCGGGTTGCCCGCCGACCATGAGAACGTCACCGTGGAACTTGTAAGCGAAGTGCCGGCGGCCGGTGCGGTTAACAAGGCGGGCGTGGGTGATCCGCTGGCCGTGTAGGTGTAAATGGTGGGCTGCCAGGCTCCGGCGATGTAGGAGTAAAGCGTGGCGTAAATGGGCTCGCCATTGGTGGGAAGGCCTGTAACGTTTGCTGAGTTTAGCGCGGTTGAGCCGCTGGAATAGATATTCTTCGCAAAAGCACCTGAATCCGCAGTGCCCAGGTTGAACCAGTAGTAAGTAACTCCCTCGCTGCCCGACCAGGTGAAGGTAACACTGGAGCTTGAAAGCTTGGTGCTCGGAGTGGGAGTTGTCAGCGTTGCCGCCACCGGTGAGCCAACTGCGATGTAGGTGTAGACGATCGGCTGCCAGGCTCCCGAAATGAAGGAGTAGAGCGTGGCGTAGAGTGTTTCGCCGTACTGTGGAATGCCGGTTACTGTGGCAGTTAGTTCTGTGGTTAAACCCGAGATATAGAGATTCTTGGCGTTTGCTCCGGCGTTGGCAGTGCCCAGGTTGAACCAGTAGTTTGTAATTCCGGTACCGGGCGTCCATGTAAAGGTGGCGTTGGCCGTGAGTTTTGCGCCCAATGCGGGCGCGGTCAGCACCGCAGGTCCGGTGGCGTAGAAGGTGTAGACAGCGGGCTGCCATGCTCCGTCGATGTAGGAGTAGAGTATGGCGTAAATTGTCTCGCCGTTGGCCGGCAGGCCAGTTACTGCTTCAGCGAGAGCGGTTACCGGGCCTGAGCTATAGATGTTCTTCGAGTTAACCCCCGTGGCCGCGGTACCAAGGTTGAACCAATAGTTAGTAACTCCCGCGCCGGGCGTCCAGGTAAAGGTAACACTGGAGCCGGCAAGCTGGCTACCTGGCGTGGGAGATGTCAGCGCAGCGGGCACTGGAGGCGAGAGGGGAAACGTCGGCGTTACCGCGGCAAAGCTGGTGCCCACGCGGATTTCATCCAGCGAGCTCTGATCCGACGTACTCGGACTGGTACTATCGCCGCCGTAGTAAGCAATGGCATCGAACCCGACGTTGCTCGCCGTCGAGTAAGTTGCGCTGGGAGTGGCCGGAGCGGCCCCGCCAAGCGAAGTGGGATTCACATACAGGTTAGCCACGTTTGTCGCGCCGAATGTTACCTCGAGAACAAAAAGATCAGTCTGGCCCACGACCACCGGCACGTTAGTCAGGATTGGCGTTCCGTTGTTGTACTGCAGGCTCCAGAAGGGATTGCCACCGGCATCGTTTGAGCTTGCGCCGAAGTAACCAACCGCAATGCTGTTCGGAGCTCCGGCATACCAAGGCACATCGCTGGAGTCGAGAAACACGGCGTTCTCCTGAGTGTCGCTCGTGTCTTTGCGGAGCAGGAAGCTGACCCAGACGGTCGTTCCAGGCGCGCCGATCAAGCCATTTTGCAGATAGACACTGAATGGGCCACTCGGGTCCTGATCGAGCAGCCTTCCCGAACCTTGATACTCATATCCGCCAATCCCATAGTTTCCATTCGTGAGCAGGCCGGTATAAGTAAGAGGCGCCGTCGAAGCGATGTTATAGCCGGGTACAGCCGTCGAACTGCCCTGTTCCTGCCATGCTCCGCCCCAGCCAAAATCCCCGCCTCCGCTGGCGCCGTTCAACGCTCCGATTGGTTCCGCAAAGGGTTCATAAGCCAGAATCGTGCCAGACCCCGCAGCCAGCGGCGCGGCCGTGGCCTCGTTCGAGTATCCGCTTGCGCCGCCGCCGTCCACCGCCGTAACCGTGAAAAAATAGGCCTGCTCATTGGTAAGTCCAGTCACGGTATAGGTGGCGGATGTAACTCCCGTTGCAATCTGAGTTATGCCCTCGCCTCCCGATACAGTACCCAGATATACGTTGTAAGAGGTCGCTCCCGCAGAAGCCGTCCACTTCAACACCACTTGCCCGCTTCCAGCCGTAGCCGTCAGGAACGTCGGAGCGGGTGGAACAGGCTCTCCGACAGGGGACCAGGTCCCGGTCAGGGGCACCTGAAAGATATACATCGATCCGGGCGGCATGGTGAAGGTATAACTCTTTGTAACTCCGCTCAGCGTCTGGCTGCCGATGGGGATATTCAATGCATCGTCGTTGGTTTGTCTCGGATCGCCGGTGAGGGTGTAGAGTTGCCCGGAGCCAGCCGGCGTTGCGGGGAAGTTGAGCGTGACGGGAGTCTGGTTATCGAGGTCGCGGGAGAGGACTACGACATCGGCCTGGTTGGCTACGTTTGCGTCCTGGAACGTATACACCGCGATCAGCGGAACGGCCTGCCCGTATGTAATTACCGGATCGCTGTATGTCGGAACGCTGTTTGCTACGGTCAGGACCATGGGGCCGGTGCAGTAGTTATTTCGCATCTGCAAAGCTTCCCACACAGGATGCGGGCGGAAGCCGTTGGCGAAGTTCTGGTGCGATGTGTATGGTCCGGTACCCAGGTTATATTCGAAAAGATTCTGCGGGCCGAAGCCGTTCAGCGATGCATACAAGTTAACGTCGATTGCGCCTATTGCGGCGGCCAGCGTTGTATCTCCTGTGTGGGTCGGCGTATCCGCTCCAGGGCCCTCTTCATAAGCGGCCAAGCCATAATTGAGTCCATTTCCCGCATCTGCTTTCTGCTGTGCGGCGATGCCGTCGATGATCGGACCGTTGCCGACGGGCACCTGAACCAAGTCCGACTGATAGTAGGCGTCTCCTGAGAGCGCGGTGTTGCCTTGTGTATAGAGGGCGGCATCCA
>Ga0302319_10013736_pt1 | contig 15159 bp, 14 predicted proteins | sample Bog_T0_2_FD_203319 | JGI IMG/M metagenome (GOLD analysis project Ga0302319, IMG submission 203319) | Peat permafrost microbial communities from Stordalen Mire near Abisko, Sweden - Bog_T0_2 | ecosystem: Environmental > Terrestrial > Soil > Wetlands > Peat | place: Sweden: Abisko, Stordalen Mire... | reverse complement strand
CATGTCGTTGAAATCGAAGGATGCAGTCCGCATCTTGTGCTCCATGCGCGCGGCTTCCTCCTCGTCAATGGCCTCGGCGGCCTTCTCGACCAGGGAGAGGATATCACCCATGCCGAGGATGCGCCCGGCCAGGCGCTCGGGGTAAAAGGGCTCGAACTGGTCGAGTTTCTCGCCGGAGCCGGCGAATTTGATGGGCCGCTGCGTGACCTCGCGCATTGAGAGCGCCGCGCCGCCCCGGGCGTCGCCGTCCAGCTTGGTGAGGACGATGCCGGTGATCTGGAGGGCGTTGTCGAAATGGGTGGCCACGCTGACGGCCTGCTGGCCGGTGGCGGCATCGGCCACGAGCAGGACCTCGCCGGGCTGGAGGAAATTCTTGAGTCCCTTGATTTCCTCGATGAGGACCTCATCGATTTCCTGGCGGCCGGCGGTGTCGAAAATCTGGACGTTGCCCGTCTGGGTCTCCGCCCAATCGAGGGCCAGCCGGGCCGCCTCCTTCACATCCTTCAAGCCCGGAGGCGGGGTGAATACGGGGACGCCGATCTGCTGGCCGAGCGTGGCCAGTTGCTCGATGGCGGCGGGCCGATGAAGATCGCACGCGATGAGGAGCGGGGCGCGGCCCTCTTTCTTGAGGTATTTGGCCAGCTTGGCCGACGAGGTAGTCTTGCCGGCGCCGTTGAGGCCCACAACGAGGATGCGGGCCGGTTTTTCGAGGTTGAGCGGGGCTTCGTCGCCGCCCAGGAGAGTCGTCAGTTCCTCGTGGAAGATTTTGACAATCTGCTGGCCGGGGGTGACGCTGCGGAGCACCTCCTCGCCCAGGGCCTTCTCCCGGACGCGGGCGATGAAGTTCTTCGAGACCGTGTAATCGACATCCGCCTCGAGGAGGGCCATGCGGACCTCGCGAAGGGCGTCGGTCACATTGGCTTCGCTGATCTTCCCGTGGCCGCGAAGATCCTTGAAGATGTCCTGAAGCTTGTCTCCGAGCTGCGAAAACATTGGAGGCTACGGCGTGGCGGCCGGCAGGCTGGTATCAGGGCCGGAGGATTTCGCGGCGGGATCGACGCTGAAGCTCCACTTCGTCTCTGCCAGCTTGCCGTTCAAGGTGGCATCGAGAAAGACGAAGTAGGTGTCCTTGGCGAGAGGGTTGGTGACGGTATAGCTGACGATCTTCGTCTTGGGATCGTACGTCGCCGGGACGATGCCCAGGCTGCTGATGCGCATTTTGACGCTCCCGGGATCGATGGCGCCCATCGTGGCGAGGTTGGCCTTGATGGTCGGCCGTGGGTTGTTGATGGTCGCGCCCTGGGCCGGCTCGGTGACCATCGAAGCGGCCGCCAGTTGCGCGTAGGCGGGCTCCGCCGCCGGACCGCCGGAGTAGCCGCCGCCGATCATTTTCACGGCATCGCCAAAAATCTTCGATGCGTTATTGCCGCCAATGGCGTAGCGGCCGATTTCATCATACGGCGGAAAGGTGAAGCCGTTTCGTTGGCCGTAGACATTGAAGGCGAGGTCGTAGCCGGCCTCCTTGATCAACGCGCGGATTTGCGGGTTGTGATCGCCGGTGCCAAAAGGGTAGGCGAACGCCTGGACCTTGATGCCGAGCTGTTGCTCGAGCATTTTCTTGGAATCGATGATCTCCTTGCGAAGCCATCCGTCGTGGCCCAGGCTCTTGAGGTCCGCTTCCACGCGCGCCTTGGTCGTTTTGTCGACGCCGTAACCCGGAGAGTCCAGGTGGGAATGGGAATAGGTGTGGCACTCGATATCGACGCCGGCATCGCGCATCTCGGCAAGCTGATCCCAGGAGATCGATTTGCCGCCGGTGCCAATGTAGTCGATGTAGATAAACATCGTGAAGGGGTAGCCGAATTTCTTGAGGATGGGCCAGGCGGTGTCGTAGCCGGAGATGTAACCGTCATCGATGGTAATGATGCAGCTCTTGGCGGGGATGTTCTTTTCCCCATGCCGCCAGGCAATGAAGTCCTGCATCGGGATAACGGTAAAGCCGGCGTCCTTGAGGCCCTGCATCTCCTTTTCGAACTCGGCCGGGGTGATCTCGAGGTCGTTGTGCGGATGCTCCTCGAAACGGTGGTAAAGCAGGGTGATTGCCGAGGCGGTCTTATCGATGGCGGCAGCCCGCGGCGGCGGTGGCGGCGTAGGCGCCTCCGGGGTGCCGGCCGGGACTGGAGTGGCGGCCTCGGCCGGAGAAGCTGCGGCCTGGGCTGCCGACTCCTGATGCTTGAGCAAGTGGACCAGCCGTCGGCAAATGGCGCCGACTTTCTGGCAACCCGTCAAAGGGAGGATGGCCGCGAGGGCCAAAGTGACCAAAGTTCTTTTCAATACCGGGGAAAAATATGTGCGCCTCATTGGAAAGAAGGAGGAAGATAGTGGAAAATTCGAAATTCGAAATCAGAAATTCGAAGTATTTGGCGCGCAAAGCGCGCACTAGGAGACGGGGTTTGGAAAGGATTTACAGGATGCACAGGATGAGGGGAAGCTTTCGCCGCAAATCCGGTCCAAACCTCCGCCGAGGCTTTACGAGGTGGGCTTGCAAGTGCATAGTGTGGGGCATCCCACCATGCCTTCCACCGCCACGCTGAAAGAATACGATGCTCACATTGATGCGAAAAAGCGCGTGACAATTCGGGGCGTGAGCCACGGATTTTTCCGGGTCGTACATCGGAAAGACGGATCGATTCTTCTAAAGCCCCGTGCGCTTGTGGATGCGCCAATCTCCGGGCGGACGCTGCGGGGGATGGATGCGGCCATAAAAAATCTGCGCGCGGGAAAGCACTCGAAGCCTGTGGACTTGAAGAAGCTCGCGGCGATGAAGGCTTGAGCCAGGCCGTGCGCGCATGGCTAAATTCACGGTTGAAATGGGCCTCCCGGAAATGGAGAGCCTCTGGAATGAGCTTCTAAGCAAGTTCGAAAACGGGACGCTTGCCGGGGACGAAAGGCTTTTGCTGAAAAAACTTCGCAAGGCGATTCTCTTTCTCGCAGAAAATCCCACCCATCCCGGCCTCACCTCGCATGAAATCAAGCCGCTGAGTGACCGCTACGGGCAAAAGGTTTGGCAATCGTACCTCGAAAACAGAACGCCCGCCGCCGGGCGGCTTTTCTGGACTTATGGGCCGCGAAAAGGCGTTATTACAATCATTGGTTTGGAACCGCATCCCGAATCGGGAAAGAGCCGGGGATATGACCGATTGAGGCTTTCCAAAATGAGAGCGGGCGAAGGCAGTGGGATCGGAGAACGCCCGGAACGCGGCTCGCGCGGGAAGGGCAAATAGAAGTCAAGCGTCAACCCCGTTCTCCGCAAGTTTCAAGCGTCGACCGCGTTCTCCGAAATCAGAAATTCGAAGTATTTGGCGCGCAAAGCGCGCATTACGAGGCGGGGTTTGGACAGGATTTACAGGATGCACAGGATGAGAAAAGGCCTTTGCCGCAAATCCTGTAAATCCTGTGCATCCTGTCCAAATTTTCCTCTGCCCACGGCCAGGGCATACGAATACGACTTTCATGGTTTTCCAGATGCTCGGTGACGGGCGACAAAAGTTCCCGGTTTGAGTACCGAAAGACCGTAAAACTCTCCGCCCAAAAGACTGTCGAAATCCCCTCGATCCAGCGTAAGCAAAACATCCGCCCAAGCTAACGCGCCAAACAATATCGGACGATCTTTGCCGGCCAGAAAAATCACGGGGCGATCCAGGGTCAGGACGTCATCCATGATAAGCAACTGGCGGCGCAGCCGCATCCACTCCATCGTCGCGGCCAACGGAAAATCCGGCAAATTGCGAATTACCTCCGCCAGCACATACGGGGTGGCGATCAGCATCCAGCCATTCGTTGGACCTAGTCGGAAAATCTCGCGCAACGCCCCGTTAGGCGAGGCGGAAGCAGCCAGCAGTACGCTGGTATCGAGAAACAGCCTCACATCGCTTCGCGAAGGCGGCGCATGTCCGCTTCATCTTCGGCAATCCACCCCGCCATTTCTTCCTTCGTGAATTTACGCGGCTCAGGCAAGTTTCCTCTCTCAGACCGCAATCGCGTCGCCAGAAAAAGCAGCAATTCCTGCTTTTCCTCGGGAAGCAATTGATCTGCCGCGGCCTCGATTTCAACGAGCGTACTCATTGGCGAAAATAGAGCATTTAGCGACTTCGGTGGCAAGCAGCTTGGACTGCGGAATTCCTGACACCTGTCACCGTCCAAGTCCCGAACCAACTCGCCGCGCAACTGAGAATAACTTTCACGAGCCTCTGAAACGCAAAATCGGCCTGCCCGTTACGCGGCCGCCAGCGAGCGGGCGTAAGCAATTTCGCGGTGGCCGATGGGTCGCACTTGATTCGCCAAAAGTGTAGAAACGGCAACGGTTTGACCGTCCAGGGTCATGAACTCGATTTCGTACCCTTCACCGCCTTTGTGGACGTGCACGACGGTTCCGATGTCACCCGCCGCCAACCCCTCGGCGGGCAGATCGGTGGTTAAAACGACACACTCGTGTTCTTTGATCGTGCTGATTCTTCGATAGGGTATGCTGTAATCAAGCGAGGAGCAAGCTCGCCAAGCAGGCGCGGGGTCCGTACTTAGTTGCGATGATTTCTTCCTCCATCGTGCGAGGCGCATCGGCTCGGGAATTGCTTTGATGAAACCCCGTCGATTACATTCGAGAAGTCAAACCATGAACGCAGCCCTTGACGACAACGCTCCATCAAGTTTCAAGCGTCGCCCCCGTTCTGCTACCTTTTCAAGGGTTTTGTTCGGCGTGATTGCCGTATTCCTTCTGGTAACACTTCTGGCAATAGCGTCAGCGGTTTTGGGACCTGCCTTCTTCTCAGATGAGACTCGTGCTTCGCCGCTGCTAAGCGATGTAGCTGGCTCCTATTTGCCGGACGGAAAGACGACAGCTCTGATTAATAGTCATTATTTGAATGCAAAAACGCAGATTATTCTAAAATCCGATGGAATATTTGCTCTCAAAGATATCTCCCGACTGTTGCCATCTGCCCGGCTATCATGGTGGATTTGTTACCGAGCAAGGAAAGTGGTCTATTGAGAACAATGGCACACGTTTCCAGGTGAAATTGGAACCAAACGGTCCGCCGTACGTTGTTGAGGTGCTCGGTTTGAAGCGACAGCGGCCACCGTATCTTCTTGAACTTTGGAATTTCGCAGAGGAGCAACCGATGCGATTCAATAGGTAACTGAGACAGTGAAGGAAAGCCGGGGCGAGAATTAAAACACGACGGCATCCTGCGCGTTTTATGCAGTATTTCTCAGCCGAGGCTCGCAAATCCCCATTTTCTGATTTCGAATCCGGTCGGCTGCTCTTCAGAGCCCAAGCTTCTCGAACGTCGCGTCGATGTGGCGAAAATGGTGGTCGATTGAGCACAGCCTGTCGATTTCTTCGCGGGAGAGGACAGCGGCGATTTCCGGCTCGGTAGCGAGGTTCTGCGGCAGCGAGGCGTCTCCCTGCCAGGTTTTCATGGCTGCGCGCTGGACGGCTTCGTAGGCGGTCTTGCGTTCGAGGCCGCGGCGGGTGAGCTCCAGGAGGATGGTCTGGCTATGGTAGAGGCCCTTGGTGATCTCGAGGTTGCGCAGCATGTTCTCCGGGTAAACCAGAAGGCGGTCGACAAGCTTCGTGAGGGTGACGAGCATGTAGTCGATAAGGGTGCAGGAGTCCGGGAAGATGATGCGCTCGACGCTCGAGTGCGAGATGTCCCGCTCATGCCAGAGGGGAATGTTCTCGAGGGCGGCGAGGGCGTTGCCTCGAATGACACGGGCCAGCCCGCTGAGGCGCTCGCCGGTGATGGGGTTGCGCTTGTGGGGCATGGCGGAGCTTCCCTTCTGGCCCTGGGCGAAGAATTCCTCGACTTCGAGGACCTCGGTGCGCTGGAGGTGGCGGAACTCGGTGGCCCAGCGGTCGATGCTCGAGGCGATCAAGGCCATGACGGTCATGAACTCGGCATGCCGATCCCGCTGGATGACTTGCGTGGAAAGCGCGGCGGGGTTGAGACCGAGCCGCTTGCAGACGGCGGTCTCGACCGCGGGGTCGAGGTGCGCGTGGGTGCCGACGGCGCCGGATAGCTTGCCGACGCGGATGCGCTCGCGCATCTGGAGCAGGCGCTGGGTGGCGCGCGCAAACTCGTCGTGCATGAGGGCCAGCTTGAGGCCGAAGGTGATCGGCTCCGCGTGGATGCCGTGGCTGCGGCCGATCATCGGGACATATTTGAACTCGCGGGCGCGCCGGGCCACAGCGGCGCGCAGGTGGTTCAGATCGTCGAGGATGATGGCGCAGGAGTCGTTGAGCTGGACGGCAAACGTGGTGTCCAGGATATCCGAGGAGGTCAGGCCCTGGTGGATCCATCGGGCCGCGGGCCCCACGGAAGCAGCGACGTTCTCGAGGAAGGCGATAACATCGTGATTGGTGCGGCGCTCGATTTCGGCGATCTCGGGGATGGAAAACCGGGCGCGCTCACGAATGGCGCGGGCATCCTCGGGGGGGATTTGGCCGAGGGCGGCGAGTTCCTCGCAGGCGAGGGTCTCGATCTCGAGCCAGATTTCGAATTTGCGCTGCTCCGACCAGAGCTCGCGCATTTTGGGAAGCGAATATCGATCAATCACGGCCCGGAGAGAATTCGCGAACTCTCCGGGTTTTGAAAAGAACTAAACGCGCAATCCGCGCGTGAACCGCTTAACCGCGGGTGCGGGAATGCTGGGTGCCGTTCAGGAGGCGTACCCGGCCGGTCTCGATCAAATCTGCGACGGCGGCGGCGGCTTCGCGGGAATTGCGGCTGCAACTCGAGACGGCCATGATGAGGTCGCCAAGCGAGAGCTGGGACCTGTGGATTTTGCGTAGGTGTTTTTTCATATAGGGCTGCTCCGTTTGGTTGACATCTTGTTTTCAGCAGTTCACGTGCCATCATAATCAGGAACGCACTGCAACAGAGAGTTGGACTCTTATTTCGCGAAAAGGTTCACCGAAAAATGCGATCAGGATCACAAAAATAAGCAATTGTCTGACAAAGGTGTCAGCCGATTGACACATAGGCAGCATATGCCCCATAGGGCCTATGGCTCCGCTACGAAGAAAGTCCGTCGGTCTGCCCGGTCTCGCCGGTGCGCGGGCAGTTATTCTTTGACGGTTTCGGAGCGAAGCTGGTTGTAAGTAACGGGATGCCCCACGCGGGCGGCGATGCGATCAGCTTCCAGATCGGTCTTGAGATCCCGGCCAAAGACCCGCAGGTAGGCCCGGGAGACCTCCTCAGGGGTAAATTCCGCGAGCCGGGGATCATTGAGGAAGCGGCGGATGCTGCCGGCATAGGCGTTGCCGGTAATCTGCGAGGAACGCCAATAGTCGAGTGCCTGGGAATAGCGGCCGTAGCAGTTGTCGGCATATTGCTCCAGGGGCTGGCCGGCGGCGGCGGCATCGGCGGCGAGATGCTCGGTGACGACGCCGCCATCGATGCGAAGGACATCGCCGACGATGGACATGCCGACACGGCGATAGGGGCTGTAACCGCTCTTCAAAACGAGAAAGGCGCTGGCTTTCTCCGGGGAACTGAAGTCGGGGTCCTCGTACTGGCTGGCCTGCTCGAGCAAATGCTGGATGGGAGCGGGTTGGGGCGGAAGGCACTCGAGGGAAGCCTTCACGAAATCCGTGCGGGCGAGGCGCTGGCCTTCGGTGAAGGCGGGCTTCTGCGGCTCGCTGATATATTCCGAGCCGACCTCCCAGACGAGGCGCTGGAGGGCGTCATCGGCGGGAGCAGTGGCGTGCGAGGAGGGGGTGCGGAGGAGGAACTCGGCGATCTGGCGGGGAAAGAGGCAACTGAGAATCTGATATTTGTCGGGAGCCTCGGCGCGGATGCTGTCGAGTTTCTCGATCTGCTCGGTAGTGAGCCGATTGCCGAGGTCCTGAGTGGTGTACTGCTCTTCAAGGCGCAGATGGACATCGCGCCCGGCATCGGTGCGCATGCGGATATCGAGTGGTCCAGCCTGCCGAAGATTCTGAACGGCGGGAGGGATCTCCTCCTGGGCCGAAGCCCGAAGGCAGAGCATGGCGGCGATGGCCAGGAGCGGGATGGAAAAGCCGCGCGTCATCATTACGAAGCGCCTTATATACGGTAAATTCAAAATTCGAAACCAGAAATTCGAAATTCGAATATTCCCCTCGCTTCCTCATGGACCGCGCGGGGGCGTTTTGTTAACACCTGCCCCCATGGCCTACAAAGACATTGTCCCGCCCGCGGGCGAAAAGATCACAATCGCGAATGGAAAACTGCTGGTGCCGGATCATCCCGTGGTGCCGTTCATCCGCGGAGATGGCACCGGACGGGACATCTGGGCAGCGAGCGAGCGGGTCTTCGACGCGGCCGTCGCGAGGGCGTACGGCGGCAAACGGAAGGTGAGCTGGTTCGAGGTGTTTGCCGGCGAAGCCGCGAAGAACAAGTTCGATAACTGGCTGCCGGACGACACGGTCGAAGCATTCAAAGAATACCTGGTAGGCATCAAGGGACCGCTGACGACCCCGGTGGGCGGCGGCATCCGGTCGCTGAACGTGGCGCTGCGCCAGATGCTGGACCTCTATGTCTGCCTGCGGCCGGTACAATATTTCCAGGGGGTGCCCTCGCCGGTGAAGCGTCCGGAGAAGGTCGATATGGTGATCTTTCGCGAGAATACGGAGGATATTTACGCCGGGGTGGATTGGCAGGCGGGATCGCCCGAGGCGCGGAAGTTCCTCGAATGGCTGGCGGCGAATGTGCCCAAGGATTTCAAGAAGGTGCGCTTCGGCGCGGAGGCGGTTGAGACGGTGGGCGTCGGGATCAAGGCGGTCAGCAAGCCGGGAACCGAGCGCCTGGTGCGGGCGGCGATCCTTTACGCCGTCGAGCAGAGACGCAAGTCGGTCACGATCGTCCACAAGGGCAACATCATGAAATATACCGAGGGAGCGTTCCGCGACTGGGCATATGAGCTTGCGAAGCAGGAGTTCGGGGCGGTCGAGATCGACGGCGGGCCGTGGTGCAAAATCCCGGAAGGCAAGCCGGGGGCCGGAGTGGTCATCAAGGATGCCATCGCCGATATCACGCTCCAGCAGGTGCTGACGCGGCCGGGCGACTTCGACGTGATCGCGACGCTCAATTTGAATGGCGATTATCTCTCCGACGCGCTGGCGGCGCAGGTGGGCGGCATCGGCATCGCGCCGGGCGGGAACATCAATTACATCACGGGCCACGCCATTTTCGAAGCCACCCACGGCACCGCGCCCAAGTACGCGGACCTGGACAAGGTGAACCCGGGCTCGGTGGTGCTCTCCGGGGAGATGATGTTCCGCTACCTGGGCTGGAAAGAGGTCGCGGACCTGATCCTCAAGGGCCTGAACGGGGCCATCGCCAGCAAACGGGTGACATACGACTTTGCGCGGCAGATGGAGGGAGCAACGGAAATCAAGTGCTCGGAGTTTGGCGACAACATCATCGGGCACATGTAGAATCCTTGCATGGCTAAATGGCCCACCGGCTTGACGCCGCCTACGGCGTGGCAGCAGAAGACGATGTGGGCGGCTTTGACCGCCCTCTCGCTCTTCGCGATAGGGTGGCTGGTGGTGCATGTGCTGGTGCTCGTGGGGCGGATGCTCTCCTACCTCCAGCCGCTGCTGGTGCCGGTGGCCGTGGCGGCCATCCTGGCCTACCTGCTGGAACCCGTGGTGGAACGGCTGACAGACCGCGGGATCGCGCGGACCAAGGCCGTGATTTACGTCTTCGCGTTGGCGCTGCTGGCGTTGACGGGCATCCTGCTTTGGGTGCTGCCGCAACTCTATCACCAGAGCGTCCAGCTCAGCACTTCGCTGCCGATATTCGTGGAGAAGGCGCGCTTGAAAGTAATGGCGCTGGCGAACACCTACCAGCAGCGATGGGGGGACAACCCCTACTTCCAGCAGGTGATCCAGGAAGCGCAAAACTGGGCGCAGAAGCAATTGCCCGGGCTGCCGGACCGCGTGCTTTCTTTCGTAATCGGCAGCGTCGAGGGCTTTCTGGGCGCGTTCGGATTCCTGCTGGGGCTGATCGTGGTGCCGATCTACCTCTTCTTTTTCCTGCGCGACGCGGCGACGATCTCGCGGGGGTGGAGCGATTACCTGCCGCTGCGCAACTCAGAGTTCAAAAACGAGGTGGTCTTCTGCCTGACGGAGATCAACCGTTACCTGATCGCCTTCTTCCGGGGCCAGATATTGGTGACGATGATCGACGGGGCAATCCTGGGGCTGGTGCTGCTCTGGCCGATAAAGCTGCCATTCGCGCTGTTGATCGGGCTGATGGTGGCAATTCTCCAATTGATCCCGTATATGGGCATCCTGATCTGCTGGATTCCCGCGGTCCTCATCGCCATCGCGCAATTCGGCGACTGGCAGCACCCGCTGATCGTCTCCGCGGCATTCCTGGTGGTATCGAACCTGGACGGTTTCTTCATCGCCCCGCGCATCGTCGGCGACGCCGTGGGATTGCACCCGGTGACGGTGATCGTGTCGGTTTTCCTGTGGACGCTGCTCTTCGGAGGCTTGCTGGGAGCGCTGCTGGCCGTGCCGCTGACGGCGACGCTGAAGGTGCTGCTAAAGCGCTACGTCTGGGAGCGGACCATCGCCCGCAAGCATGTGTCCGTGCCGGTGACGAACGGAGGAAGCGTGGTAATCGAGGTGCCGGAGTAGCGTGGCGCCAGCTTACTTGAACCTGAACTTGCACTTGAACATAAACCCTCTGGTGGGCAACGCCGATTCGGCCTGCGGCGCATTTCATGTTCAAGTTCAAGAGTAAGTTCACGGCGGCTTCGCCCCTTAAACCCCCTTGAGTCCCCCCGTTCCGTCCGTTACGTTGATCCACTCTATGAATTCGACTGAATATGCGAATCCCGATGTTCTCGTTAACACGGAGTGGGTTGCGCAACACGGCGCGGAAGTCCGCGTCATCGAGAGCAACGAAGACGTTTTGCTTTACGAAACCGGCCACATCCCCGGCGCGGTCCATATCGACTGGCACACCGACCTCAACGACCCCTTGATCCGCGATTATGTCTCGCCGGCGGATTTTGCCCGGCTTTGCTCGCGCTGCGGGATCACCCCGGAGACCACCTGCGTCTTTTACGGGGACAAGGCCAACTGGTGGGCTTGCTACGCCCTTTGGGTTTTCCGCCTATTCGGGCATACCAAGGTCAAAATTATGAATGGCGGACGCGACAAGTGGATCGCCGAAGGCCGCGAACTGACCCGCGGCAAGCCCTCCTACCCGCCCTCGCACTATCCGGTCCCGGCCAGGCGCCTGGACGACGAGATTCGCGCTTTTGCCGACGAGGCGCTCTCCCAGAGCAAGGCCGGCAAGCCCCTCATCGATGTCCGCTCCCCTGGCGAATACAAGGGGGAGATCACCCACATGCCCGAGTATCCCCAGGAGGGGGTCCTGCGCGGCGGCCACATCCCCGGGGCAAGAAGTGTGCCGTGGAAGACCGCAGTCAACGAAGACGGCACGTTCAAGAGCCCGAGGGAACTCGAGAAGATTTACACCGAGAATTGCGGGCTGCGCAAAGACGAGGAGATCATCGCCTACTGCCGCATCGGCGAGCGATCGAGCCATACGTGGTTTGTCCTGACTTATCTCCTCGGCTACCCAAAAGTCCGCAATTACGACGGGTCGTGGACCGAGTGGGGCAATCGCGTTCGCATGCCGATCGAGCGGTCCGTATAAGCGGCGCAAGCCGCCCACCTGAACCTACACCTTAACTTGAACTTGAACCCTCCGGAGAGGGGGAAAAGTTCATGTTCAGGTGTAAGGTCAGGTAAAGCTGGCGCCAGAAATGTTGGCCCCCTTTTTCCATGAATGACGACCGCCCAAGTTCGTATCCGCCCAAGCTCGCGGCCATAGTTGCGCTCTTCGAAGGACTCCCGGACGACGAGAAGCGCGAGACCCTCATCTCGTATGCGGATCAGGCCGCCCGTTGCGCTCCGGCCGAGGATGAAGCCTTCGACCTGGAGGACGTTCGCAAGGACGAGGAATGCACCGATACCGTCGGTATCTTCCTCAAAGTGACCGGGGCCAGCCGCTGCCGCCAGGTTCACTTCCGCGTCTCACTCGGCCCGAAGGTCCAGATTCTTACCAAGGCGATGACCAGCATTCTTTGCAAGGGCCTCGACTCTTCAACCATCGAAACGGTGCTCGAAGTTCCCGCCGATTTCATCCCCAGGATCGTGGGCGGCCAATTGGTTCGCGCCCGGTCCCAAACCGTTTACTATGTGCTTACGCGCATGAAGAGCGCCTGCCGGGCCTTCCTCAATCGCGAGCGCGCCGCAACGCTTTGATTTCCATGTTTCGCCGTATTCCAAGCCTCATTTTCCTGGGCGCCATCCTCCTCTGCGCGTTTTCCGCGCCGGCCCAGGACGATCAAAAGTCCGACCAGCCGGACCTCCGCATCGCCGGCCCGATGTCCACCAAGCCGCTGCTGGTCGGAATCGTCCGGACGATGAGGCAGGAGAAGGGCCTCAATGTAGCCGTCGCGGCGAATTTCGCCAGTTCCGATGCGCTCGACGCCGTGGCCCACGAAAAAGTGAACATCGGCCTGATGACCAAGCCGCTGACCGGCAAGGACCGCGCCCAATACCCCGATGTCGACCTCGTCGCCATCCCCATCGGCATGGAGGTCGTAGCGCTCGGCGTTTCGGGCGATCTCTGGGACGCCGGCCTCCATGCCATAACCAAGGAAACCATGCGCGCCGTTTACGAGCGAAAGGTCACGAATTGGAAGGACGCCGGCGGCCCGGATGAAAAGATCGTCCTATTCAACTTCGAGCAGGGCCACGGCGTCTGGGAGATCATGGCCGAGTGGCTTTACGGGGACAACCGCAAGGCGCCGTTTCCCAAGGTCGAGAGTGTCACGTCAAACGAGGATGCCCGCGCCTCGGTCGAGTTCACCCCCGGCTCGATCGTTCCCATTGCCGCCAGCTTTGTCGACAACGTCCGCTGCCATGCCCTGGGCATCGATCTTCCGACCAATATTGCCAGGCCGGTGCCGGCCGATGTCTCCTCCGGACTTTATCCCATTGTCCGCCCCCTCGTCGCCGTCGTCGTGGGCAGGCCGTCGCTTGCCGTGCGCGCCGTCACGGAATTCCTCACCGGCCCAGCCGGGCAGGAGATGGTCAGGAAGAGCGGCGACCTCGGCGCCGACGCCGTTCCCAAGCCCTCGCCCGATTCCCCTTACTGAATCCCTTTTTTGTGAATTCCCAGCTGGCCGCGTGGACTCCGCGGCACAATCCATGGTTGGTCGCCCTTACCGTTACACTCGCAACATTCATGGAGGTGCTCGACACCTCGATTGCCAATGTCGCGCTGCCTCATATCGCCGGCAGCCTGTCGGCGAGCGTGGACGAATCGACCTGGGTTCTGAGCAGTTACCTGATCGCCAATGCCGTCGTCCTGCCGCTGAGCGCCTGGATTTCGGATCGCGTGGGCCGCAAGCGATTTTACATGACTTGCGTCACTCTCTTTACCATCAGCTCACTCTGCTGCGGTCTCGCGACTTCGCTGCCCATGCTCATTTTCTTCCGGGTTCTCCAGGGCCTGGGCGGCGGCGGGCTTGCCCCCAGTGAGCAGGCCATCCTGGCCGATACCTTTCCGCCTCGCCGGCGCGGCACGGGCTTCGCCCTTTACGGCATGGCCGTCGTCCTGGCGCCCGCCATCGGCCCTACGCTGGGCGGGTTCATCACGGATCGGTTCTCCTGGCACTGGATATTCTTCATCAATATCCCGGTCGGCGTCCTCTCCCTCTTCCTCACCTCGATTATGGTCGAGGACCCTCCCCATGTCCTCGAGGCCAGGGAGCGCACGCGCGGCAAGCCCATCGACTTCATGGGATTCGGCCTCATTGCCCTCGGCCTCGGTTCTCTGGAGGTCGTCCTCGACCAGGGCCAGGAAGATGATTGGTTCAGCAGTCCGTTCATCATCGCCTTCGCCGTCCTGTCGGTCATTGGCCTGGCCTACTTCGTCGTCTGGGAGTGGAACGAGGAGCATCCCGTACTCGAGTTGCGCCTTCTCAAAAACCCCAACTTCGCGGTCGCCAACCTCCTTATGTTCACGCTGGGCGCCGTCCTCTTTGGCACCACCGTCCTCGTCCCGGAGTATCTTCAGACCGTCATGGGTTACACTGCCGAGAACGCCGGCATGGTGCTCTCTCCCGGCGGCGTGACGGTGATGATCTGCATGCCAATCGTGGGCCAGCTCATTTCCCGGGTGGATGCCCGCCTGCTCATCGGCTTCGGTTTCACCGTCCTTGCCGTTGCCCTCATACACATGACCTCGATCTATCCCGGGATCGATTTCCACACGGCGATGTTCTATCGCATCTACCAATCCATCGGTCTCGCTTTCCTCTTCGTTCCCATCAACACCATCTCGTTTGTAAATATCCCTCCCTCCCAGGGCAACCAGGTCTCCGCCATGATCAACCTCGGCCGCAATCTCGGCGGCAGCGTAGGCATCTCCGCCCTCAGCACGATCCTCGCCCGCAGCGCCCAGGTCCATCAGACCTACCTTGGGGCGCACACGACTTCCACGGACCTCGTCTCCGCCCTGGGAAGCGCCAAGGGAATCCTCTTCAAGGCCGGCTCCGCCCTGCCCGATGCCGCGCGCCAGGCCAATGGCCAGATTTACGGCATCCTCAAGCAGCAGGCCGTGGCCCTGGCATACGTGGACGTCATCCGCATCTTTGCCATCTGCTGCGTTTGCGCCCTGCCACTTCTATTATTCGCGCGTCGCGGCCGTGCCTCCGGGATGGGCATGGCGCATTGATTCGTCTTGCACTTGGGAACCAGTGATAAGCGCCGCGGATAAAACAGTCATACCAACCATCGAAACGCAAAAGACGACCGTGGCAATAGCGGCTTGTTTGAACGCGCTATTTGAAGCCATGGTGAAAGCAGGACCCAACACGCCCTACGGGCATGGGTACTTGAGGATTTTCCGGTACATCCGGCTTTCCTCCGGCGTTGTAGGCCGCCCACCGCAGGAGAGGATGAAAACCTCGACCTCCTCTTCAGTCATCGCCGGTTTCGACGGGTTCAGGTACACCGGTCTCACCTCCACCTTGCTCGCGGGTTCAGTTCGCGGGGAAGAATTGGAGGTGCGCCTCATAGTT
>Ga0302319_10013735_pt1 | contig 15160 bp, 12 predicted proteins | sample Bog_T0_2_FD_203319 | JGI IMG/M metagenome (GOLD analysis project Ga0302319, IMG submission 203319) | Peat permafrost microbial communities from Stordalen Mire near Abisko, Sweden - Bog_T0_2 | ecosystem: Environmental > Terrestrial > Soil > Wetlands > Peat | place: Sweden: Abisko, Stordalen Mire... | reverse complement strand
GCATCGCTCAAGATCGAGCCGGGCGCTGTCCACCTTTGCGGCGCGCGCGGCCCGCTGCGACATCAGCGTGTCTACCGTATCCACAGTGTGGACTGCCTGTCCTAACTTCGCTTTGGTTTCGAGCGCCACATCGTCGGCTTCCTGGCGGCGCAACTCTGCCTGCGCGAGGCCGGCCTGCGCTGCCACCAGCGCTGCCTGAGCTTCATCATGCACGCCTTGCGCAACATTCACGGAAGTCCGGACCTGGTCTACCTGTTCCACCGTGACGTACTGCTTTTCGAGCAGCGGCTCGATGCGGTGCAGATTGTTCGTCGCAAACCTGAGCTGCGCGTCGGCGGTGCCGACTGACGCCTGCGCGCGAACCACCGCCGCCTTCGCGGCATCGATGCTGCTGGAGGCCGTCTTAATGCTGGTGGCGGAGTGCTGCAGGCCCGCCTGCGCGGCTTCGACAGCGCTGTTCTGAGCGGCGATGCGCCGTTTCGCATCCACGATCTGCTGTTCGAGAGCGTTTTGATCGGAAAGCGCCTGCTGCAGAGCGTATTCGTAGGGGCGCGAATCGATGGCGAAGAGAAGGTCCCCCTTCTTCACCACTGCGTTGTCTTTTACCGGGAGTTCGACCAGGCGGCCGCTTACCTCCGGCGCAATCTCGATGAAGTTCGCGCGCACGTTGGCATCGTCGGTCCTCGGGTGAACTTCGGTATCGGCGAGAACCTGCCAAAGAGTGAGCGCGGCGCCAAGCAAGACAAGTATGCCGATCGCGCGGCCGATATATTTTTTCGTGGAATTCGGTTTCTGTTCCATTCGTTTTGCCTAGCGGTAAAAGAGCAGCCACATGGTGCAGCTGAACAGGACGACCATCCCGGGATAGAAAAGGGCCAGGGGACCGACCTCGGTTTCCATTCGCGTGCGCACCAGAGCGTAACGGGCTGCGAAGGTAAGCAGGATGGCCGAGGCGACGCAGATCATCCATGCGGGCAGGAAGGAGCCGATGATGTCAACCGAAGGCGAGCGTCCGCAGAGCATAGCGGGGAGGAGCAACAGAACAACTGCTTTGCGGATTGTCATGGGGTGGCGCCTCCCTGAGTTTTAGTGGCCGGAGGATCGCTTCGCAGCAGGTTGCCGGTCACAAATTCCAGCTCGACGGCTTCATAGAACAACTGCGCCCTCGCGGCCACGCTCGAAAGCCGCGCCTGAGCGAACTGTTTCTCCGCCGTCACCACATCGATCAGATTCTTCACACCGTTGTTATAGGCATCGAGAGACGCGTTGTACGAAGTGCTCGCGGCATCGAACAAAGCCGCGGCTGCCTGCTGTTTGCGGAGGCCGCTGCGAAACGCGATATAAGCGTTCCAGACCTCTTTCACCGTTTCATCGTGCTTCTCGGTCATCTCGTCCTGCGCCTGGCGCCGCTTCGATTCCGCCGCCGCAAGCCGGTTCTTCCGAACTCCGCCATCGAAGATCTCCCATTGCAGCGCGAGTGTCGCGGACCAGACCGGCTGGCTTGTCGAGCCCAGTTCGCCGTAACTCGCGACCGGCCAGATCGATTGCTGTCCGGCGGTCGCGCCAACCACGACACGCGGTTTGAACTCCGCTTTAGCTTCGAGGATCGCGCTGTCGGCGGCTCGGATTTCCGACGCGATCGCGGCCAGATCGGGACGCTTCGCCAGTGCGCGGTCCACCAGTTGGTCAATCGAGAGCGTGATCGCGTCGGGCAGCGGCGCGCTTGTCTCGGAAGCGATTTTGATATTGGGCGACGGCTCCGCTCCGACGGCTTCGGTGAGCGCCACTCTCGCGATTTTTTCGTCGCCATCGGCGGCTTCGTTATCGAACACCGCCTGGGCGGTCTCAGCCCGCGCGTTCAGCGTATCGGGAAGCGTCGCTCGGCCGTTCTTCAGCCTTGCTTCAGCGGCCTCCTGAGTGGTGCGCGCCGTCTTGAGCGTTTCCCCGGTTGCCTGCAGGCGCTCCTGCGCGGTCAGCAGTTTGTAGTAAGCTCCGGAGACGCGAAAAGCGACGTCCTGATTGACCTGAATCAACCCGGCCCCGGCGGCTATTTTCTCGGCCGTAGCGGCATCGACGCGCGAAGCACGCCCGCCGAAGTCGAACAGCAAATACTGAAGGCTGACTTCCGGCTCGATAAAAGGGATCTTCACGGTAACGTAGCCGAGAGGCGCCAGTGGCTTGGGGAAAGGATTGATCAGTCGCTGATCGCCGATGGCGGCCAGACCGGCGATGATCGGAAAGTATGCGCTCCGGGCAATTCCCAGCGCGTCGGCACGCTGCTTCACGCGCTCCCACGCCACTCGGGTGCGGGGGTTGCTGCGCTCGGCGATGTCGATCAGTTCCGCCAGGGTGTATTCATGCGTGGGATCGATGGCCGCGACCGAGTCTTTAGGGAGGGAACGCCCGGCGCAGTCGGCGGCGGCCTCCGGCGTGGATGCGATCGCCGCGCACTGTCCGAAAGCGGGCGTTTGGGCCGAGAGCAGCAACAGACACCATGCCGACAAGGCAATCCGCAGGGGCGTGGGTATCATTCAGTACAGCTTAGTCTAGCAGCAGAAAGTTGTGCTGCGCGGTCTTTGAAGTGGAACTAAAACCGGTCTGATTTGATACTTCCCTGAGATTCACGCTACAGTCGGTAGAATGCACGGTTCTGTGAATCGACGGGAACGGACCGGACTGGTTCTCACCGGCGGCGGGGCAAAAGGCGCCTATCAGATCGGCTGCCTCAAAGCCCTGCGTGACGCCGGGTATACGCGATTCGACGCAATCGCCGGCACTTCCGTGGGCGCGATGAACGGCGTGCTGCTGGCTTCAGGAAAGCTCGATTGGGCGGAGCATGCGTGGCGAACCCTGCGGGCGCGTGACGTGATCGGAATCCGGCCTCGTAAGTTGTTGTTGCTGCCGGTTTGGGCCGTCGCGTGGACGCTGTCGGAGTTTTCGCTGGGGAAATCTCTGAGGCTCTCGGGAGCGGTGCTCTCTCCCACGCGGCGAGCTTTAGCGAATCTGGCGTCCCCCGGCGAGGATGGCAGGAAAACCTGGTGGGGGCGCATCGCGTCCCCTGCTCTGAGCTTTGTAACTCTGGTGGACGATTGGGCGCGCCGCATCTTCCTCAACTGGATCTTCACCACCAACGAACCGCTGGCAATCCGGCTCCGCACCCTGTTTACGGAAGAGGATGCCACCGCTCTGCGCGACGCGGATGTCCCGATCTATGCCACGCTTTCCTGCTATCACGGGCGTGATGGCTGGGTGCCGCGCTACGTACGCATCGACAAGCTGGGGCGGCAGGGAATTCTGGATACCCTGCTGCAGAGTTCCGGCTTTCCGGGCGTCTTCCCGGCCCCGAAGTTCCTCGACCGTCATGCCGTCGATGGCGGCTGGACAGACAACACTCCCGCGGCGCCGCTGCTTTTCGATCCGGATCTCGACCTGGACACGCTTTTCGTAATCAAGGTCGATAAAGCCGTGGCGCATGAGTCGCGCCGGGGGCGTCTGGCCGCCAGGCTGTTCGGCCAGCCCGATGCCGACAGGGCGCTGCGGCCCGCGGTTGCCGATTGGGATGTGGCGGAACATTCCACGGGCCACTGGAGAGCCCACCTTCGGCACCATCTGGGGATGCCGGAATCGGAAATCAGGCGGCAGATCCCCATGGTTCCGCGGACCATCACGGTAGTTCCTTCGCGCCCCCTCGGCGATCTCTATACCGGCACTTTCTGGTTCTCGAAGGAAAAGGCAAACCGGCTGGTGGAACTGGGGGAAGAGGATATGCGCGCGGCTCTGGCCAACGCGGATCGTCACGCGGAGAGGGAATCGCCGGCAGCGTTTGTTCCCGCCGTGCTGGCCGCGTCTCCCGAATAGACTCCGCGATATTCCGAAGGCAGCATTCGCGCCATCGCCCGCATTACGTTTTCCGTGAACTCCTCCAGTTCCTGCGTCCGTGCATTCGCCGGAGGCGGATCGATCATGCCTCCGATTCGCACTCTCACCGCCGGTCGCTGCAATCTTTTCCAAAGACGCGGTGCTTTTTCCTGTCCATAAGCCACCACGGGCAGGACCGGGACGCCGGCGCGCATGGCCAGAAATGCAATGCCGGTTTGCCCCTTCAGCAACCCGCCCGTGGGACTGATCGTCCCTTCCGGAGCGACGGTTAAAACCTCGCCGGCCCGAAGCGCCGCAACCGCCTCCGCCAGCGCCTCGCGATCCGCCTCGCCGCGTGAAACATAAATTCCCTGCCCGAGATGCGCCACGTACCATTCGAGAAAGGCGAACTGCTTCATGTGCTCGGAGATGAAGAAAACCACCGGACGCCGCAACACGGCCACCATCACGGCTGCGTCGATCATGTGGAGGTGGTTGCAGGCGAAGATAAAAGGGCCGGCCGCCGGAATGCGCTCTGCATCCTGGATGTCGAGGCGAAGCAGTAGCGCGGCAATGGCCCGGGTGCATTCGCGAATGAAACCTGCCAGGGGCGGCTTCGGTTGCCGCACCCATTCCCTGACTTCCTGAGTCTGGGTCTCAGCCTCAGCTTCCGCGAGGTGCCCCGCCAGCGCTTCGATGCTGGTGAATTGCCCCAGAAGATCCGGCGCAATAGCGCAACCAAGCCACTCCTCCAGTTCTCCGGTCAGCAGAACCGCGGTCACCGAATCGAGGCCGTACCGTGCAAAAGGCTTTCGAATATCTATCGAAGAAGGCTCGCGGCCCAGTTCGTCCGCCATCCGAAGGCGAATCCACTCGGCAATCTCGCCGCTATCGCGCTGCGGCCGCAATGGGGGCTGGTTCACGTCCTGCTTGCCATTCTTCCAGTTGCTTCCTTGCCGTCTGATAACCGGCGTCGACAATCTTTTCCATGGAGGCCCACTCGAAGATCGCGAACGCGTCCACCGCGGGGCGGATGTAGAGATCCACTTCCCTCATCACCGAATTCGATTTGTCCGCGCTGCTCAACATTAGAGTGCGCATCATAAGGGCGAAGATGTTGGGGATCTTCAGTGGGGTGGATCCGGGCATTCGGCTGCGCAGAATTTCCCACGCGGAAGGCAGTTCCGTGTAACTCATATCGACCGCGAGATCCACCTTCGGGCTGACATCGACCGCGATCACCGTGCCGCCGCAAACGTTCCGCATCAGATCGCCGGGAAGATTGTTGAGCACGCCCCCATCCACCAGCAGATCGCCCGCCACCACCACGGGGGCGGCCACTCCGGGAATCGCCATGCTCGCCCGAACCGCGTTCTTCAGGGGCCCGGACTGATGGATCACTGCTTTGGCCTGGGTCAGGTTCGCAGAGACACAGAAATAGGTGGTCCAGAGATCTTCGATCTGGGTATCGCCGAACATCATTTCGAGCATGGCGTCGAGCTTTTTTCCCGCCAGCATCGCCACCAGCGGCAGCGTCTTGTCTTTCATGGGATCCATCGCAATCCAGCCCTTGCGATTGACCTCCATCATGGCCTGCAGATCGTAACCCATGGCGTACTGGCCGGAGAGGACCGCGCCCATGCTGGTGCCGCAGATCATGTCGATGGGGATGCCGGCTTCCTGCATGGCTTTGATCACGCCGATGTGGGCCAGACCGCGGGCGCCGCCGCCGCCGAGCGTCAGGCCTACGGCGCGGCCGGTCAGAATTCGCGCCAGGCGCTGGTAGTCGGGAATCGAATCCGCCACCACATGATGATGGTTTGCGATTCCGAGCTTCTGACGCCACGCGGCCACCTGCAGCGTCACTCGATCTTTTTTCGGATGCAGCAGGACCAGATCGTGCCGCGCAATGACCTGCTTCCACGTGTCGGGGATGTTTCTCTCGTGGGGAGAGGATGTCGATTTGGCCAGGAAGAGCAGCCGGTCGGCCTGGCGCGCGCATCGGTCGGTCCACGGCGAAGGCTCGTCGTCGCCCTGATAAACGACGTAAGAGTTGTGCCGCTCGAGTTGGTCGAACCAGGCGTCGATTCGCGACTGCATGGCCCGGTCGGTCGCCGTGGCGGCGCCCGGTCCGATGTGGGTTTCCAGTACTTGCCGATTCAGCAGAAAGGTGGACCCGATCTCAGACAGCGCCTTCGTCAGGCGTTCGCAGAAATCGGCGATATCGACACCGTCGGCGGCCGCAATCACGCCCACGGTCGAGATGGAGGGTTTCGCCTTGCGGGCATTTTGCTGCGTGACCCGCAGAACGATTCGCTTCGCCAGCACCAGAGCCGCCCTCGGGTTGCCGTTCATGATGCGGTCGAATGCGTCCTTTGAAAACCGGATCAGATTCGAGTCGCGGATGGCGCGCACCGTGGCCAGGCGAACGCCGCCGGTGATCAGAGCCATCTCACCCACCGATTCGCCATGACCGACTTCGCCGAGCGTCTGCTCGGCGCCATCCTCGGTCCGGCGCGACGCGCGAAGGCGCCCACTGACCAGCAGGTACATGCTGTCGCCCTCATCGCCCTGGCTCATCAGCACGTCGCCTCCGCGTGCGACCACCCATTCCAGTTCCTGTTCGATCGAATGCAGATCGGCTTCGCTCAGTCCGCTGAAAATGCTTTCCGTCCCGGCTAACAGGCTGACAAAGTCAACCATGGGTCGTGAAGAATCGGTCTGGTCCATAGTCTCCGCGGCGAATTTAAGATTCGGTCAGGGCCGGTTCACCGGCGGACTGTTTAGACCACAGTCGGAGTGTTCCCGACAGGTAAGCCGCACGGCAGGCGCGGCGCTGCAGCTTTCCGCTCGAGGTCTTGGGCATCTCGCCCGCCCTTAAAAATACAACCGAGTATACCTGAATGTCGTGGGTTTCCGATACGTTTTGGCGAATGGTTTCGACAAGATCTTCGGTGTCGATGCCGGCGGCCGCGCTCGATTCGATCTCCTGCGCGATCACCAGTCGCTCCTCGCTCTCGATATCGACCGCGAAGGCCGCGCCGCAGCCGGGCCGCAGCGCGGCGTGCGAGCGTTCCACCGTCAGCTCAATATCCTGGGGATAATGGTTCTGGCCGCGGATGATGATCAGATCCTTGATCCGGCCCGTGACGTAAAGCGCGCCGTCGGCGAAGAATCCGAGATCGCCCGTTCGCAGGAATCGCGTAGGCTCCTCGCCCGCCAGCTTTGCGCCGAAAGTCGCGGCGGTTTCCTCAGGCCGGTTCCAGTAGCCGGCAGTCACGCTGGGGCCGGCAATCCAGATCTCGCCCACCTCATTCGGGGCGCAGCGCGTACCGGTTTCGTAATTCACGATTTCGACGCGGGTGCCCGCTTCACCCACGCCGCATCCTACGAACGTCGGCCCGCCCGCATCGGCGGAGGCCGTATAGAACTTCGGCAGGTCTCCTGCGCGGGTAGCGGTGGCTTTCAGGGTGTTTTCGGCCAAACCATAGCCGGGGCAGAAAGTTTCGGGCCGGAAACCGACCGGAGCGAACATCTCAGTGAAGCGGTCGAGCGTTTCGCGACGCACCGGCTCGGCCCCGTTGACCGCCGTGTTCCAGTGACTGAGATTCAGCTTCTCGCGCTCGGCGGGTTTGATCTTACGCACGCACAGGTCGTACGCGAAGTTCGGCCCGACGCTGTGCGTGGCTTTGCGATCAGAAATAGCCTGGAGCCATCGCGCGGGCCTTTGCAGAAAGGCCAGGGGCGGCATCATGAAGCACGGGAAGCCGCGGTAAAGCGGTTCGAGCACGCCGTAGACCAGGCCCATATCGTGAAACGTCGGCAGCCACGTCACGAGCACGCTTTCGGTCGAATGCTTCCAGCCCTGGTCGAGGTCGAGCAGGTTGTGCATCAGGTTGCCGTGAGTCACCATGACGCCTTTCGGAGTCGAAGTGGAACCGGAGGTGTATTGCAGGTAGGCGGTCTGGCCGGCTTCGGTAACCGGCAACTGCCACTCCGATCCGCCGCCGCGGGCGATGGTATCGGTAGCGATCCAGCTGGGCTCGATCGGGTGGTCGGCCTGCGAGAAAAGACTCCGGGAGCGTTCCAGAAGATCCGCAGTGGTGAGCGCCAGAACCGGCTGCGCGTCCGCCGCGATAGCGTGAATGCGCAAGCCGCCGCGATTAGGGCGCGGAGGATAGGCGGGAATCGCGATGATCCCGGCATACAGGCAGCCCAGGAAACTGGCGATAAATTCCAGGCTTTGCGGGTAAAGCAGCAGGGCCCGGTCGCCGGGCTTTGCGTGCTTGCTCAGGTGGGCCGCGATATCGCTTGCCCGGGCATCGAGTTCGGCGTAGGTGAACCGCCCGGACTCGTTAATACCGTCGTCGAGAAAGGTGTAGGCGAGTTGGGTAGGCTGGATCCCCGCTCTTGAGCGAAGGATCTCCATTACATTCAAGGCGTTGGCTGTAGGATCGAAACCTGGATTCATCTGTGGGTATTGATTCAGGATAACGTCTCAGGCGCGCACTGCGACATATGGAACACAAGTGACGCCGGCGAGTGGCGATTTAACGGGCTCCCGGTGGGAACACTCGTTGCCTGCCAGGTGTTCGTTCGGTCGAGATTGCGTGCTCTAATAAACGTACGCAGCCGTACGGCCTAACGCTCAGCGTAGTGCCTCTACTAAAAACCGTCTGCCCGCTTTTCAGTATGATTGGCACAGGAGAAATATGGCCCCAGGCAGCCTTGCAGAGTTCATCGATCACAACGAAGGAGCATTGCTTGCCGAGTGGACGCGACTTCAAAAAGCGTCCGTTCACGGGCTTCGCGATCGCATCAGCGAGGCGGAGCTTCGCACGGCCTCCCATGAGTTCGTGCTCGCTTTGAAACAGGCTGTGAATTCGGGCGAAACGGATCTTTTAAGCCCGGCATTTTCCGCTCTTCGGGACCACCTGAGCAGCCTTTCCAGCCATTGGGCAGCGCTCGGGTTTACTCCGTCAGAGACAGCGGGGTTTGTTTTTTCCTTTAAGCATGCCCTTTTCCTCCACCTTAAACAGGTGACAAAGGATCCGGCTGCTCTGGCGGACCAACTATGGGAAAGCGATCAACTGCTGGACAAGCTGGGTTTATTCACTACCGAAGTTTTTCAAAAGAGCCGCGAACAGATTATCGGCCGCCAGCAGGAAGAAATGCTTGAGCTTTCTACGCCGGTGGTAGAACTTTGGCATGGAATTCTTGCTTTGCCGCTGATAGGAACTCTTGACAGCGCACGCACTCAGATCGTCATGCAGAATCTGCTGGAAGCGCTGGTGGCGCGGAGCGCCGATCTGGCCATTATCGACATCACGGGAGTTCCTACGGTAGATACCCTGGTAGCTCAGCATTTACTGAAGACGGTGGCGGCGGCCCGCCTGATGGGCGCGGAGTGCATTATCAGCGGGATTCGTCCGCAAATCGCACAGACCATCATTCATCTGGGCGTCAATCTGGGCGATGTCGTCACCAAAGCAAACCTGGCGGACGCTTTCCGCGTCGCACTGCATAAGAGAGGTCTGGCCGTCGCGAAGATTCAGGGTTAGCGATGGAACATATACCTATCCTCAGACTGGGCCGGTTCCTGCTGGTGACCATTCAGGTGGACATGCACGATCAGCTTGCCATGGTGCTTCAGGAGGAACTGACGGACCGCATCGTGCGCGACCGCGCCCGGGGCGTGCTGATCGATATTTCCGCGCTGGACATTGTCGATTCCTTCATCGGAAGAATGCTCAGCAATATCGCGGGAATGGCGAGGATTCTGGACGCTGAGACCGTGGTTGTGGGGATGCAGCCTTCGGTGGCGATCACGCTCGTGGAACTGGGTCTTTCGCTGCCGGGTATTCGCACCGCTCTGGACGTCGATCGGGGAATGGCACTGCTGAAATCTGCGATCGGAGAAGACCAGGAAGGCGACCTTGGGCGCCACGGTTGAACTTCCCCTGAGAGCACAGGAAGATGTGGTGGTGGTTCGCCAGGTGGTGCGTACGCACGCCGTGAAGATCGGCCTCAGTCTGGTGGACCAGACGAAATTCGTCACCGCTGCGAGCGAACTGGGCCGGAACACCGTCATCCACGGAGGAGGTGGCACGGCGAGGCTTGAGGTGATACAGAACGGAATGCGGCAGGGGATTCGGGTGACTTTTGAGGATGAGGGGCCAGGCATCGCCGACGTGGAGCGGGCAATGCAGGACGGCTACACTACCGGGGGCGGACTTGGGCTCGGACTGGGAGGCGCAAAAAGGCTGACCAGCGAGTTTTCGATCGAAACCGCCCCCGGCCGCGGCACACGAATCGCCATCACCCAGTGGCGAAACAAATAGGAGAACATGAATCGGTGGAGCCTCCGGTGGTCATTCAGGTCGACGATGGGAGCCGCGTGGCGGAGGTCCGGCGCGCAGTCCTGCAGGCTGCCGGGCGCGAAGGGCTCGACGAAAATATGTCTTCGAACGGAGCCATTGTGGCTACGGAACTGGCTACCAACCTTGCCCGGCATGCGCAACGCGGTGAGATCCATCTGCAGCGGCTTTCGAGCCGGGGGCTGCAGGGCCTCGAGATTATTTCGATCGACCGCGGGCCCGGTATGTCGAACGTTCAGCAGTGCCTGGCCGATGGATTTTCCACAGGCGGGACCGCGGGGACCGGTTTAGGCGCAGTTCGCCGGCTCTCCACGCGCTTTGAGATAGCTTCCGCTCCGGGCAAGGGAACCGTGGTGTCGGCGCGCCTGCTCGCGCCGGCCGGAACCGAAGAGCCCGGCCTTCGCCTCGGCCTGGCGGCAAAGCCGATCGCCGGCGAGGATGTTTCCGGCGATGCATGGGCCGCGCGCTTCGGAACGAACGATGCTCTTCTGCTGCTGGCCGATGGGCTGGGACACGGAGTCCAGGCCTCCGATGCATCGAATGCGGCCGTGCGCTGTTTTCTTAAGTGTTCCGAGGATTCTCCCGCGGAGTTACTGATGCGGGTTCACTCCGCGCTTCGCGGCACGCGCGGCGCCGCGGTTTCGATTGCGAAGATCGAATACGACCGCGAGCGCGTGGTGTTCGCGGGGATCGGAAATGTCTCAGGCGTCATCCTCAGTTCGGGCGCGGCGGGCGCGATGAAGCTGCAGTCCATGGTCTCGCACAACGGCACGGCGGGACATGAGGTGCGCCAGGTGAAGGAATTCCTGTATGCTTTTACGAAGCAAGACACGATCATCCTGCACTCCGACGGACTCTCCGGCCACTGGAACCTGCAGGACTACCCGGGAATTGCGCGGCGGCATCCTTCATTGTTGGCCGCTACGCTTTACCGGGATTGCGCGCGGCTGCGCGACGACGTGTGCGTGCTGGCAGGGAAAACGGCATGAACAAACCCGCGCCTGGCCGATCCGAACTGGTTTCTCTGCTTTGTCTGAAAATCGCCACTGAGCAGGACGTCGTAGTGGCGCGCCAAAGAGCACGCCAACTGGCCGAACTGCTCGACTTCCCTCATCAGGATCAGGTAGGTCTGGCCACGGCGGTGTCCGAGGTCGCCCGAAATGTCTACCAATACGCCCGCGAAGGCCAGATCGATTTCGAAGTCGATCTCCATTCCCGCCCGCAGTTCTTTGCGATTCACGCGCACGACAGGGGACCCGGTATTGCGGACGTGGAAGCCGTGCTCGACGGCCGGTACGCTTCACAAACAGGCATGGGAATCGGACTGAACGGCACGCGCCGCATCACTGAGCGGTTTCAGATTTCGACGGGACAAGGGCGCGGGACTTCGGTAAGATTCGGCAAATCGCGTCCGCCGCAAACAAAGCCGCTCGATATGCAGGGAGTTACTGAGATTACCCTCAAACTGGTGAAGGCGCCAGCTTCGCCTTTGCCGGAAGAAATGCGTCGGCTGGAGCGCGAACTCACCCTGATGCTGGAGCGCGTTCAGGCACGCGAGACTGAGCTCGATAAGCGCGCTGCCGAAGCGGCAAGGCTCAATCTGGAACTGGAGGAAACCAATCGCGGCGTAGTGGCGTTGTATGCGGAACTGGAAGACAAGGCAGCGGCATTGCGGCTTGCCGACGAACTGAAATCGCGATTCCTTTCCCATGTGAGCCATGAGTTTCGTACCCCTGTGAACGCGATTGTGGCGCTGGCGCAACTGCTGTTGCGGCGCATCGACGGGGATTTAACCCCCGAGCAGGAAAAACAGGTGTTCTTCATCCGCAAGGCCGCGGAAGGTCTGACGGAAATGGTGGACGACTTGCTGGATCTTGCCAAGGTCGAGGCGGGCAAGACGGAGATTCGCAATTCTGTGTTCGAAATCAGCCAGGCATTTGGCGCAGTGCGCGCACTGATGCGTCCTCTCGCGACTAACGAGGCGGTGACGCTGGCGTTTGTGGATCCGGCCCCCGGTCTGTCTCTGCAAAGCGATGAGGCTAAGGTGGGGCAGATTCTGCGTAACCTTGTGTCCAACGCCCTGAAGTTTACTGAGAAAGGAGAGGTACGAGTCGACTCGGTCTATGACGAGGAGACAGACTCGATCGCGATACGCGTCAAAGATACCGGAATCGGCCTTGCTCCTGAAAACAAAGAAGCCGTTTTTCGGGAGTTTTCGCAGATTTCCAGCCCGCTGCAAACGAAAGTTAAGGGGACCGGGCTCGGACTCCCGTTGTCGCGAAAGCTCGCCGAACTGCTGGGCGGAAGCCTTTCGGTGGAAAGTGAACTGGGCGCGGGTTCGACGTTTATATTGAAGCTGCCCCGCAACATAGCGGCGGCGGCGGGGAACTTTTCGGAAGTTCTGCCGGCAAAGGATGAGTCTACCGTCCTGATCGTTGACGATGAGGAGACTTCACGCTACATGTGCCGCCATCTTTTTCAGGGTTCCCGGCACCGTACGCTTGAAACAGGCGCGCTGGAGGCGGCGGAGCGAGCTCGCTTCGAACGTCCGGATCTGATTATTCTCGACCTGATGATGCCGGGCCGGACAGGCTTCGAAGTTCTCGAAGAACTGCAATCGCATCCGATCACGGAAAATATTCCCGTGATCATTCATACTTCGAAAGTTATTACCGAAGCAGACTTGTATCGACTGCGAGGAATTCCCCTGGCCATTCTTCCCAAATCCGGGCAAAACAGAAAGCCGGCGCTGGAGGCGATTAGAAAAGTATTGAACGACGACGGCTTGTTCGATTCCGAACCTGAGTTTGAGCAGGGTAACAGGTAACAGGTGACAGGTTGGCGAACTTCATACTTCTAAACGTCGACGACCACGAAGTTGCCCGCTATGCCCGTACGCGAATACTAACGAGCGCCGGCTTTACTGTGCACGAGGCTTCAACGGGCGCGGAAACGATTGAGGCAGTGGCCAGATACAAGCCGGACCTGGTCCTGCTCGACGTACATCTCCCCGATATCAACGGCATGGAAGTTTGTCGGATATTGAAAGGGAGTATGGGCGACGAACCGATGATTGTTCTCCAAATCACGGCTTCGGCAGTTTCGCCATCGCACGCTACCATCGCTTTAGATGGCGGCGCGGACGCGTATCTTACCGAACCCATCGATCCCGACGTTTTGGTGGCGACCGTCCGCGCCATGCTCCGGCTGCACCGTGCCGAGCGGTCCCTGGCGCACGCGAACCGCCAACTCGAGATTGCCAACCAGGAGCTCGTTCGATCCAACGTCGACCTGGCTCATTTCGCGTATGCGGCCAGTCACGATCTGCAGGAACCGTTGCGAACCATCTCGATTTACACCGAACTGATCCAGGTATCGCTCAAGGGCCGACTCGACGAGAAGGAGCAGTATTGTCTGGATCAGGTGATTTCGAGTGCGGAACGCATGCGCACACTCATCGCCGACACCCTGGCCTATGCCCAGGCAGGGCGTGACACACTCGCAAAAAGCGTGGTCGATCTGAAGGAGGTGGTGCATTGGGCCACGGCGAATCTGGCAAAATCGATTGACGGAACAGGTACGAGCATCGAAGTCGCCGGGGAACTCCCCTCCGTCATCGGAGATTTTTCACGCCTCGGGCAGGTTTTTCAGAATCTGCTGTCTAACGCGATCAAGTACAGGAATAAAGGAGAACCGCTCATAGTGCGGATCGGGTCCGAAAAGTCGGGAGACGTGGCGTGGAAAGTCACCGTCAGCGATACCGGCCCGGGCATCGATGAGCAATACCGCAACAGAATCTTCGATCCGTTTAAGCGACTTCACGGTCCCGAGATCCCCGGCAGCGGGATCGGTCTGGCGCTTTGCCGAAGAGTCATTGAAGCGCACGGCGGCCACATCTGGGTGGAGTCGCAACCGGGACAGGGTGCGACATTCGCGATGACCCTTCCCGGGGCCTGAAGCCGAACATCGTCCCGGCTACTTGATCATGGCCGCGGGAGCCAAAGGCATCGACGTGATTCTGAAAGAAGAGTGGTGCGGCAAACCTGTGTGTATACGTATTCAGCGATCCGGCGAAACCGTAGATGGCGCGGCTAACGCCCTTCGAAGAGCCGCCACGGGAAAAGGTGGCGCAAAGCTGATACTCGTTGTGACGGACGACCAATGTCGTCTGCTCGGAAAGGACGGTTTGCCTTCTGATGTCACATTGGTCGATTCCGCGGCTGCTTCAATCCGAGGTGTTCTCGGAGTCCGGACTCCATCGTTAGGATGCCTGGCATCATAGTTTCGGCATTCCCCGTCCCGCCCACGCTCTTCAATCTCCCTTCGAAAGAAACCTGCCCCCGCGCATGATAAACTGAACGTCACGGAGAGATGGCAGAGCGGTTGAATGCGGCAGTCTCGAAAACTGTTGTACCTTTACGGGTATCGGGAGTTCGAATCTCCCTCTCTCCGCCACTTCTGAGCCCTAATTGCTCACCGCAATCGTAACTCCCCCAGGCGCCGCAACTCCCCCCACGCTCAACGTAACCGGCACCGCCCCGCCCACCGTAACCCCGGCCGGAACCAGCACATTCACCTGCGTAAGCCCGCCCACCGTACCCGGCGTCGCCCCCGCGTAGCTCACCACCGCCTGCACCCCGCCGATCGTCACCGTAACCGGCAGCACCTGATTCGCCGCGCCCGCCGCCAGTTTCCCCTCCACGCTCGCCGGAGAAGTCGGCCCCGCGCCTGAAACATAAAGCGAAATATACCCGCCAATCTTCACCGGATTCGACGCGCTGTTTACCGTCCCCGTCGGCACATTGATCGCCGCCGCCTGCCCCGTGCCGCTCTGGTTCGACGTGAAAATCCCCGGCGCCGCATTCGTCACAGGCACCACCGTCGTCACCGATACCTGCCCGTTCAGCGCAAGCACCACATTCTCT
>Ga0302319_10013730_pt1 | contig 15164 bp, 16 predicted proteins | sample Bog_T0_2_FD_203319 | JGI IMG/M metagenome (GOLD analysis project Ga0302319, IMG submission 203319) | Peat permafrost microbial communities from Stordalen Mire near Abisko, Sweden - Bog_T0_2 | ecosystem: Environmental > Terrestrial > Soil > Wetlands > Peat | place: Sweden: Abisko, Stordalen Mire... | reverse complement strand
TCTGATCCAGCGGATGGTTCGAAAGCCGCCGGTCCCGCCACGTCGCTTTGAGTGCTGAAGGATCGCCAATGCTGCACGGAGCGGAAACTTCGAGCAGTCCGCCACAACTGGGGCACGCGTAGATCGCGTCTGTGATGGGAAAGCGCCGGCGGCAGGAAGATTCGAAGCAGACTAACTCAGAAGACATGAACCTTTCAGTGTAGCTGTTAGCTCGAAAACAGAGTCTAAGGGTGAGATAGGAGAATCACATGCCGGAGAAGAGAACCCTGGAAAGAGCGCGCAAGGACAGGGTAAGTCCGCTTCCACACAAGCGGGCGAATTTGTTCGGGAGGAGATGGACCATATTCGCGCGGGCAAGCATGGCGCGAAGAATACCAAGCAGGCGATTGCTATCGGCCTGTCGAAGGCCCGCCGCGCTGGAGTGAAACTGGCTTCGCCAAAGAAGGGTACAACTTCGGAAGTGACCCGCAAGCAGGCTGACAGGGATTCCGAGCGTGGGCGCAAATCTCCGAACGCCAAGCCGTCGCCCAAGCGTTCGAAAGCGGCGTCGGAAGCCCTCAAGCGGGAACCGCGGTCGGCGGCATCGCACTTGGCATTGTCGAGACATGCCAAGAAAGCCGCGGCGCAACGGAAAGCTAATGGCTCGGTGAAGTCTGGGTCTTGATCCCAGGCGACGGTTTCCACCAGGAGCGGTTTGTAGGATACTGTAACTGCACCCGATATGACCCCTCTTGGCGGTATTGAAGCCGGCGGCACCAAGTTCATCTGTGGCGCCGGGACGAGCCCCGACGATCTCGTGACTATCGAATTTCCCACCACAACACCGGACGAAACGATCGGCCGCGCTGTGGCGTTCTTTCTCCAACATCCCACCCCGGCGATCGGAATCGGGTCGTTTGGCCCAGTAGATTTGAATCACACCTCGCCGACTTATGGCCACATCACCACCACCCCGAAGCTCGCGTGGCGCAATGTCGATCTGGTGGGAGCCATTCGGACGGCGACCAACGCCCGTGTGGTGCTGGACACCGACGTCAACGCGGCGGCCGTCGGCGAACACCTCTGGGGCGCGGCCCGCGATGTGGACACATTCATTTACTTGACGGTGGGAACCGGCATCGGCGGCGGCGGGATGGTCAACGGTCAATTGATGCACGGCCTGCTGCATCCGGAAATGGGGCATATCCGGCTTCCCCACGACCTGACTGCCGATCCTTACCCGGGCGGCTGTCCGTCCCACGGAGACTGTCTGGAAGGTTTGGCGGCTGGGCCTACTCTCACGGCACGCTACGGCGTTCCGGGCTCCCAACTGGCACCGAGCCACATCGCCTGGGAACTGGAGTCCCATTACCTGGCGCTCGGCTTGGTCACCTGGATCTGCACTTTATCCCCGCAGAGGATCATTCTCGGCGGCGGTGTAATGAAGCAGGTCAACTTGTTTCCAAAGATCCGCCAAAAGGTCCAGAAGCTGTTGAACGGCTATATACAGGTTCCCGAGATTCTCGACCGTATCGACGAGTACATCGTTCCGGCGGGCTTGGGTGGCCAAGCGGGAATATTGGGCGCAATCGGGCTCGTCAGCTAACATTTATGCTAATCTTCGGCTAGAGATGGAAGGTCATCTCGCAAGGGAAATACACCATGCTCGACGACAATGATAAACGCTGGATCACGGAGACGATCGGAGTGAAGCTGGACGAGATGGGCGAGCGCATGGAGGCGATGGAAACCAGGCTCCTGACGGAGTTCCACCGCTGGGCCCAGACCTATGAAGTTCGCGTCCGGGGCACGACGCGGGCGGTGGTGGACTTCGAGGAGCGTCTGGGGTTGGTCGAGGAACGTATCTCCCGCCTGGAGCGCGGCAGAACTCAACCTCCTCAGTAGCGTAAAGAATACAGTCCCCGTTATAAATTGACTGCACATTCTAGCGGTCGCGAGACTACAATGAGCACTATAATCGAACTAGCGTTGGACGCAGGCTGAGCGGGGTTCTGCACGTTTTCCTGATTTTCGCGTCAGGATTTTGTAGGCCATGACAACTGCGGTTCAACCCTTTGAGGGACTGATGAGCGAGCGCGGCATCCCATCCGAGGTCGGCACTGACAGCCAAGCCACGCACGAACAGCAAAGTCGTTTCATTTCAGACAATCTGCGCCGGGTTTTCCTGCTGATCTACCGGATTGTGGGGAATGTGGCCGACGCCCAGGATCTAACCCAGGAAGCCTTTATCAAGGCGCTGCAGCGTCACGAGCAGCTAAAAGACTTGGATAAAGCGACGCATTGGCTGTCGCGCATCGCCAGTAACACGGCCATCGATTTTCTGCGGCGGCACGGCAAGGTGAATTTCTGCGAAATCGACACTCTGGTCGAGCCTTTGCGGGAGCCGTCGGAAAGCCCGGAGCAGGCCGTGTTGCGGACTGAGAAGCGGGCGTATCTGGAAGAAGGGTTGCGGGTGCTGACGGTGCGGGAACGGACGGCGCTGATCCTACGCGATGTGGAAGGTCTGCCGGCTGAAGAAGTTGCCAAACGCTTGAATTGTTCGAAGGCCACCGTCCGGTCGCATATCGCCAATGCCCGGATCAAATTTCGCCGCTACCTGGAAAAGAACCGTGGCGCAGGCGATAGGAAGGAGTCCTGATGCGTGCGAATCATCCGCCGGAGACAGAGCTTGCTCTGTACTCGGGCAACGATCTAAGCGCTTGGCGGAGTTGGGGTATTCGGCGCCACTTGGCCGCCTGCTCCGAGTGCCGGAACGAAGTGAAAGCGCACCGCGATGGTTTGGCGGCAATCCACGATGCGGCTGTAAGCGAGACTCCCGGACACGGCAACTGGCAGCGTCTGTCGCTGGAAATGACGGGTAATATCCGGGTTGGATTGGCGGCTGGAGAATGCATCGCCGGATTCGAAAAGACCATCCGGCCGATGAAACCGCGGCTGCTGTGGCACGCGGCTCTCGTTTTTGCGGCAGTGAGCCTGGTATCGATCGCCGCTTTGTCGATCAATCTGTCGAAAGACGAGCGGAATGGATTGTTCGCGAACTTGGGGAAGATCCGCTGGGAGCGCATGTTCAGGCCGCTTCGCCCACCCTCTTTCGCACAGGACGCCGTGGTTTTGGAGGCCGGTCCGGCGGAGATTGAAGTGAAATCGAATGGCCGCGCCTTGTCCCTGACACACCCCCACTCCGACGGAGGCACGGTATCGGTCAACATGCAGGATTCGGCCGGGGTCCGGTACGTGGATGCGGACAGCGGCCAAGTGACGACGAACCGGGTTTATTATGCGCAGTAAAGCGGGGGTCGCCCTCCTGGCCGGTTCGCTCTTGGGCGGACTGCTGCAGGCGGGTGTACTTCCCAAAATCGATTTTCCGAAAGATTCCCCGGTGTCGTTTATCGGCGCCGATTACGGCGAGTCGAATGAATCCGCTCGCGGCGGCGCCATGCTTTTGGATTTGCATGCCGCGCTTTCCCTGCGCAATTCCAGCCAGCGGCGTATCCGCGGCATCACGCTGATCGTCACGGCCCAGGATGTAACGCCCGGCGGTAAGGGGTCGGTCACGGTGACCAGTCTCGATGTCGGGCCGGCGGAGAGCTTCCCGGTGCGGATCGATTTGCGTCTATTGCGGCCCGTGCAGGGAGGCGGAAACGCTCCGCTGCTGGTTGGTTTGGATGGCGTGTTGTTCGACGATCTGGGGTTCTATGGCCCCGATAAGCTGAATTCCAAGCGCGCCCTGACGCTGTGCGAATTTGAAGCGCGCCGTGACCGGCGCTATTTCAAGCAGTTGCTGGCGGAAGGGGGTCCGGAGAAACTGCAACGCGAGGTGCTGGACAGCATCGCCCGCGAGCGCGATCGCCCGAACGTAGACGTGCAGATGGTGCGCAGCGGACGCGCCACTAACTTCGAGCCGGAGAAGCAGGTGCAGTTTGCGTTCCTGAATCTTCCGGATGCCCCCATCGAACCGCTGGACGGCATGGCCAAGATTGCCGGCAACGAAGCCCGCGCTCCACGCCTTGACGTGAAGAATCGTTCGGATCGAGCCGTGCGCTACCTGGAGATCGGGTGGATTTTGCGGGACGGTCAAGGACGCGAATTCCTGGCGGGCGCGGTACCGGCGCAGTTGAATCTGGCTCCGGGGCAGAAGAGTCCGATTCTAAACGATACCGCTCTGCGCTTTCCACCGCGGGACGGGCAGCCACTGGCGATTGAGGGCATGACCGGCTTTGTCAGTAACGTCGAGTTCGCCGACGGAAGCGTCTGGATTCCCAACCGGGCGGACCTGGCCATTCCCAGACTTCAGAAGATCGTAGGCCCATCCGCGGAAGAGCAGCGCCTGTTGCAGATCTACCGCAAGCGCGGCCTGACAGCCCTGATCGGCGAGCTACAGAACCGCGATCGTTAGCTGTGCATAATCACCTCGTCGGTTAAAAATTCGACAAAATCAGAATATCGCCGATACGTTTACTGTGGTGACCAAACACAGTGTGGTGGGAATCTCGACGGCACTCAAGAATTTGCCCCCGTTTCCGCCGGTGGCCTGTAAAGTAATGAATCTGCTAAGCCAGAAGGAGTTCTCCTTTCGCGAGGTGGGTGATACGCTTAAAACCGACGCGGGTTTGAGCGCCGAAGTGCTGCGGCTGGCGAACTCTGCCCTCGCTGGAGCGCGGTACCGGGTAACAAGCATTCTTCAAGCGCTCGCCATGGTTGGCGCGGACCGGCTGGCAGGACTTCTGCTGACGCTAAGCTTGTCCAGATTGCTGAAGCGGGCTGGGGGTAGCAAAACCATCCGAAACTGTTGGCGTCATAGTCTCGCCACCGCGCTGGCGGCCAGAGAGTTTTCGTCCTCTTTTGGGGCCGAAGCCGAAGAGGCCTATCAAGCCGGCTTGTTCCACGATGTTGGCCGTCTGGCGCTCCTGGTCATTGACGCGGACCTTTATGATGAACTGCTTTCGCAGGAGGGCGATTTGGTCGACTTAGAGCGAGCGCACTTCGGCGCCGATCACTGTGAAACCGGCGGCTTGTTGATCGAACAGTGGAAGCTTCCGCAACTCTTCGCTGAAGTTGCCCGTCAACATCGCGATCCGAAGCTCGACGCCGGCAGCCTGACGCTGGTTGTTCACGCATCTTGTGAGTATGCAGATCAGCTCGGCTTTTCACTAAGGCCTCCGGAGGGCGGCCCGAATGTTTCCGAAGAACTGGGCTTCTTCATCGCGGCAACCATCAACTCTCTCGAGTGCGAGTACGAGATCTGAACCAGGCAGCACAAACCCTTTGTCGGGCTCGTTATCACATCTTAATGTGATACACTACCTCAGGTGGAGACTCGGAACATCACGTTGAGCCTACCGGTGGATCTGATCCGTCAGGCGAAAGTCTATTCGGCCGAGCACGATATAACTATGAACGCGCTCGTGCGCGAGTTACTGCGGGAAACTTTGTCGCAGAAGAGCCGGGTACAGCAGGCTGCTCAGCGATTTCTTCAGATTGCCGAAGGGGCGCCTCACTCGGCTGTCAACCCAAAATCAATCCGCCGTGACGAGCTACATCAGCGCGACTAAAAGCCTTCTTCGACACCAACGTGTTGCTATATATGTTCAGCAACGCCGACTTGAGCAAGCAAACGGAAGCGAAAGAACTTTCTCGGCAGTGCGCCGGTTCCGGCACTCTCGTCTTAAGTACACAAGTGGTTCAGGAGTTTCTTGTAGCCGGTTTGCGGCAGCTATCCTTGCCTGGCGAACAGTTGCGAGAGGCTACCAGTGCTCTACTAGAGTTGCCTCTGGTCGTCATCGGGCCGCCTCAGATCTTGAGTGCGATTCGCGACGTAGAACGTTATCGAATTTCCTTTTGGGACGCTCTGATTCTGGCTGCCGCCCAATCGTGTGGAGCTGAAGGGCTATACACGGAGGATCTAAACGACGGGCAGCGGTACGGAAGCGTAGTAGCGCGCAATCCGTTCCAGCTTACAGCGAACTAGTGACGCTGTTGACTCGCAGAGCGCTGGCGTCGATTGTGCTCCTGGCAATCGCGGGATTCGCGCAGCCGGTCCGGTTGACCCCACAGCCCCAAAAATCCCGCACCTTTTATGCCCTGGCGGACCCTCAGGTTCCCCCCTCTTTAAGGGAACCTCCAGCGGCACTGCCCATCGGAGACACCACCGCGATGGCATCCGCATCCGACGGCGCGATATGGTACGGCACGGCACAAGGCCTCGTACGCGTGGATGGGAAGGCCGATCCTCGCGACCGCTGTCAGTATTTCGCCGGCCACCGCTACCTGCCAGATGATGGAGTGCAACAACTGGTACCGGACTTATCTTCCGGTATGTGGGTTCGCACCAGGACTGGTGTCTCGCACATCGAACTACGCTCCATGACGCTGGAAGATAAGACGGAAATCTTCGAGAACCGGATACGCCAGCGGCACGACCGGCATGGACTGGTAGCCCCGTCGAATCTTGTAACGGCGGGTGATCCGGCGACCAATCAGACGCGCGACGACGATAACGACGGGCTGTGGACCTCAATGTACGCGGCGGCCGAGTGCTTCCGATACGCCGTGACGAAATCGCCCGAAGCCCTCGCCCGTGCGCGAAGAAGCACTGAGGCGGTCCTGTTCCTGGAGGAGGTTGCCGGTAAACGAGGCTTTCCCGCCCGATCGTATATTGGGAAGGGCGAACCACTGCCACGGGATGGCCAATGGCATTGGACGCCGGACGGCCGGTATTACTGGAAGGGCGACACCAGTTCGGACGAAATCGTTGGCCATCTGTTCCTTTATGGCGTGGCCGCGGATCTACTACCCGATCAAGCGCTCAAGAAGCGAATTGCCGAAACCACCACTCGCATCGTCGATCACATCCTCGATCACGGCTACTACTTAATCGATGTAACGGGCAAGCCGACGACTTGGGGCCGTTGGTCGCAGGATTACTTTCGACAGAATCCGCCCGACAGTCCGCTGAACAGTTTGGAGCTTCTCAGTTTCCTGAAAACGGCTGCCCATATTACCGGCAACCAGCGGTACGAAAAAGAGTACCGCAATGTGGCGATCGAGCTGGGCTACGCACAGATCGCCACGCGTTATTTGGACATTCGCGGCGAAATCAACTACTCCGACGAGGAGCTGGCCATGCTGGCCTTTTATGGCCTGTTCCGCTACGAGAAAGACGAAGATCGATTGAACCGTTTCTACCGTCCGGCGTTAGACGCATGGTGGGCGAACATCGTCCGCGAGCAGAGTCCGCTTTGGATGTGCATCTACGCCACCGGGGAGCCGCGAGCCAAATTGAACTTTGACACCGCCGCCCGCACTTTGTACCGCATGCCCATCGACACCATCGATTGGACCGTCAAGAACTCACATCGCCAGGATGTGGTCTTCGACCAAGAGGTCGACCGGTTCGAACACCGGCAAGCGAAGACTTTGCTGCCGCGCGACGAGTTGCCAGTTGCCAAGTGGAATTCGAATCCGTTCGTAGTCGATGGCGGCAATGACGGACGCTCCGAAGATGACGGCGCGGCGTTCCTACTGCCCTATTGGATGGGCCGCTATCATAAATTCCTATTGGGGAAGTGAGGGGGGAACCAGCAGTTCCAATTCACCATAGCCAATTTGCCCATCCAGGTTCTGATCCGGACTGGGCCGGTCGCCACCTCCAAACCAGACGCGGATTCGGCCGCCTTCCACCAGCACCGCCGGATCGCAGATCACTTCCCGGTCCCACGGTTGGCCGCCGGCGATCACACCCGGCAGTTTTTCCCACCGTACGCCGTCGATTGAACGAGCCAAGCCCAGTTTGCGCTGTTCAAGCCGCGATCGACCGGTGTATAGCATCCAGTAGAACCCGTTCGACGCCCACACCGCCGGCTCGCCCAGTCCGTTCTCATCGAAGGCGCCGTCACGACCCAGTTCCAGAATGGGATTCGCCCTCAGCTTCAGCCACCGTACCCCATCCTCAGACATCGCTACTCCGATCCTTTGCCGCCGCGCCCGGTCCATGCCCAGATAGAAGAGATAAAGCTTGCCCTCAAACTCAGTCACATAAGGATCGGCCACGCCGCGCTCGTCCCATGCTTCATAGGGACCGGGTTCCAATACCGGCTGCTTCGCTTTCTCAAGAGAATCACCGCGGGCGAGCCCGATCTGTGGCGGTGCGCCCGCCTGATAGTAATACAGCAGCCTACCGCGAAACTCAATCGCCGAGCCGTTGGCCGCAATGTAACCCTTCTCCCATGTCGACGCGTTCGGAGCCAGGACTTCGCCTGTTTTAGTCCAATTGAAGCCGTCCGTGGATACAGCTTTCCCTGTCCGCCAAATCCTCCCGTCATAACCTGAATAGAAGTTCAAGTACAGTCCCCCGCTTTGCAGCAGCGAAGGATTCAGGACGTCAGTCGAATCCCAGGCCCCCACCGCGCCGCGAGTCAGAACCGGCTCCGGCCTGGCGTGCCATGTGAACCCGGTAGCCGCAGCGCCGCCCGGCTGAAGCGGAAGCGTGAAATCCGCATATCGACCGCATCCAGCTAAGAAAGGAAACACCAGCAGCCACCGGCGTCCCCTCATGCGCTAAGCCGCACCTTCAAACCCGACCCTTGGCCCGGCTTTGAGTCGAGCAGCAATTCGCCCCCCAACGATCGTACCCGGCGCTTGATGCTACCCGGACCCAGCCGCAGCAACTCCAGTTCCTCTAGCGTGAAGCGTCCGCTGAATGGGAAGCCATTGCCATTGTCTTCCACGGTGATCTCCATGGCTTGCTCGGTCTTCTGAATGCTGACGGCAACGCGGGTAGCGGCGGAATGCTTATGAACGTTATAGAGCGCCTCGCGGACAATCTTCAGCAACTCGAGCGCAACCTCGGGATCGTTCGGTTCCGGAAAGTTGGCGCAGAAGAATGAGGCAGGGATGCCGCTGTCCTTCTGAAACTGCTCAATCACGCGGCGTAGAGAAGCGTTCAGGCTGCCGTCCAGATCCACGGGCCGCATGCTTCGAAGAAAGGTTCGTAGATCCTGAATCTGGTTTTTGCAAAGCTCCTGCAGCACCGCCAATTCATCCCGAGCCGCGTCGCTATCGCGAAACATCAACTTGCGGACAATCTCCAGCCGCATTTGAAAGCTGATAAAACTTTGCAATGGGCCGTCGTGGAAATCGGCGGCGATCCGTTCACGTTCCGTGCTGCGGGCCTTCTCCGCGTCATACCGGTACAGGGCGATACGGCGCGTGCCGTTCTCCAGCCGTTCCTTCAACAAATGCCGGTCGATCGCAATCAGCGCACCCAGGCACCCGCTGGCCAACACGGCTGCCAAGAGAATGCCATAGTAAGGGGGATGAACCACTCGCAGAATGGCCGCGGACAGTACCGCAATCACCAAAGTCGACGACCATGGATGCCACAGAATACTAATGAATAAAACGTAAACGAAAAAGAAAATCGGGACCCAATATACCTGAACTTCAGTGCTGGTCAGGCAAAGAAAAAGAAAGATGCCGTCTACGGCCAAGGCCAGCGGGGAAAAACGCGTCGCCTCCAGGCTTTTTCCCAGCCATACCACGGATGCGTAAACGGTATAGGCTCCAAAAAGCCATGCCAAGCCACTGAGGTAAGAGTGCGTTACGGCGTATTCGTTCAGGACACAAGCGACCCCGAGAACGACACGCACGGCCCGCAACGGCCGCTGCCAGTCGACCTGAATCATTTTTCAGTCTCAATGTTATCAGCTAATCGTTGGGATTTGCTTTACTGCTGAATGTAGATACGTACGCGATTGCTACTTTGGTTTTCGGCTTCGACGTATAATTCCGCGGGACCGTTGTTCACAATGGAGGGTAGGACGGCTTCGACGATGTAGGAGCCGATATAGCCGGGAGCCAGGGTGGCCCGGCTGACTTCGAGTGGGATTCGATCGAGATATACACGGACATTGGCCAGCACTCGGGGAGGATCGGACAGTGGCGCCGCCACGCCCGCCAGCCAATCCGGCGTAACCTGCCCCAATCCGGTAGCTAGGATCTGGATCTTCGACTTGGCCCGCGCCGGCTTGGAGCTGTCGAGCAGCACTCCGCTATCGGCATCCAGTATCCATGGGCTGCCATCGGGATTGACGAAAATCGCCGGTGACACGCTTTGGAGCGGTAGTCCCAGTGTGAGGGTCCCTGAAGGAGCTTCGAGCGCCACTGAAACAGCCGGCCCTTTCGCGTCAAATGGAACCTGAATCTGCGACGCCGAATCCGTGGCGTCCAGCACCGGAGCCGTCAAGCCACCGGTTCGGGCGGACTGAACTTTCGTCCCGATCACGCTTAGTAAACCGCCCGGCGCGGCTGCGCGCGTACTATAGTCGGCCGCATTTACTAAATGAGCCTCCCGCATTCTATGAGGAGCAATGGTTACATACACCCCCAGCCCCTCTAAAGCGGCAAACAGTTGATTCGCGCCCGCATCCAGCTTGACGTCCAGCGCAGCGGCTTTCGGCAGTTGATCGCCTATCGAAACCCAATTCGTCGCCCGCCCAGCCACCGTTAAATCCGTGTTCGTTAGAAAGACACCCGCATCCGAGGCTACATATACCGCCCCACTCGAAGGATCGGCAGTCACTCCATGGACCACGGCGTTCTCGGGAAGATTGGCGCTTATATCGTCCCAGAAAATGCCCCCGTTCATCGTCCGCAGAACATGCGGAACCTTTTGCGAGGGATTCAGCCCTGAACTTCGCGCGCCTACCGCCGCCAGAGCGATACGGGGGTCTTTCGAACTGACATAGAGCGCTTCGATCGGTGCGGCCAGCCGCTCCGACGGCGCGGACCAAGTAGCCCCTTTATCGTTGGAACTCCACACTTGCCCGTCCCCGTTGCCGGCATAAACATAGCTACCAGCCGATCCAACCGCCGTGATAACTGTGTTCAATGTGTTCGACAGCGCGGCCTTTTGACCTTGTTCCCGTTGGACGTCGGTCGGATTCACTACCTGCCAAGCCGATTTCTCACCGGGTGCCCACTCGATTTCAGAACCGTCTGGAGCCAGCCCCACTCGGACACCGTGCGATCCCGCAGGCAATCCGTAAATCTTAAGCGCGGGCAGGTTCGGCAGCGATTGATTTAACCCCGTCCAGGACAGGCCGCCATCGACTGAACGCCACACCCCGGTTGACGCCGCCACCACAATCTCTTCCGCGTCCCTCGGCGATGCCGCCAAATCCATCAGATCCGGCCCCAACATCGACTCGCTCCGGTAGCGGGTCAGGTTCATCCAGGTTAGGCCACCGTCATCGGATCTGTAAGCGGAATTACCAATGCCGTAGAGTCGATCACTACCGGCTGCAAGCTTAAGTTTAGCGGAAGTCTCGGGTTTGTTTGACACAGCGACACTGTCGTCCGGCGGCGGTTGCACCCCTTCAATGGGCGACCACCTCTCGAAGTCGTCCGTCTGGAACGTGCGACCGGAATGTGTTTTCGCGAACAGATGTTGGCCGTCTTCGGAATACCACACCCGGTCTACCGGACCAGTAGCAACCCCGGCTAATCCTAGACTAATCGCTGAATTCCCGATGTGCCGCCAATCTGTTGCGCTCGACTCGGCGCTTAAGCAAAACGCGCACACCAGTGCTCCCGTCGTTATCGCCAGGACCCGGTTTGAGACTTTACGACACATACAACGAGTCTATTGTATCCTCTTCGACGTTTCTTTCTCGCTGAATAGTCTTTCGTCTGAAAGATTTCGGAAGATCACAGTTGGGCGCTCCTATTGCTGTGCACTTTGGTGGTAGACTTTAGTTTCGCCGAAACCAATTCTGTCGCTGTTTAGTTTCATCCTCTGTTAGAGTTGAGAAGGATAGGCGCGTCCGGTTTCTAAATTTTATGGTTCACCAGCTCCGGAAAGGTATGCTCGGGACCACGCTCTCTGCCGCGATGCTCTGGCTCGCGACGGTGGAGGTGTCGTTCGCCCAAGTTATGCCCACACCGGCAGACATGGCTGCCAAAGTTCTCGACATGACCGGACGGGTTTCCGTGCTCCGCGATTCCGAAGAGTGGGCGCTCAACGTCGGCGATTCCGTACAAGTGAAGCAAGTCATCGTAACTGGACCGGACGGATTTGCGCGCTTCCAGGTTTCCGACGGAAGCACTTTTGACGTCTACCCAAACTCCACTGTAACCTTCCGTAACAATGCCCCAAACTGGCGAGATTTGTTGGATGTGTTTGTGGGCCGAGTGAAAATCCATATACAAAAGTGGGGCGGCCAGCCGAATCCGAACCGGATTCATACCCCCACGGCGGTCATTTCGGTAAGGGGCACTATTTTCGACGTGAGCGTCGATCCCGACAATGAAACGACGCTGGTTGCGGTGGAAGAGGGCGCGGTTGACGTCCGGCACGCGCTAAAAGGCGGCGAAACGAAAACTGTGAACGCCGGCGAGTCCATCCAGGTTTATAAGAACCAGCCGCTGGCCAATCGAACCGTTGATCGTGGAGTAGTGGCGCAACGGATCTTTAGGGCGTTGGAAGATGCGCTGTATACATTGGCCACGAACTCGCGCGTTGGCAGAATCCCAACGGTCTGCGACGGCTGCGGCAATGGCAGCCATTTACCGCCGCCGGCCCCGCCTGCGCCTCCGGCCCCACCGGCTCCGCCTGCGCCTCCGCATTGATTCAGTAAAATTATAAGTAGGAACCCGATGAACTACCTTCGGCCAGCTTTTTTAATCCTTGCCGCCGCGGCTTGCGTGTTGGCTCAAGACCCCGCCACCGAATCGAAGTCGGCTTTAAAAGAACCCGCGCCCGGAACCGGACCTTATACTATCTCGCCAGGCACGAAGATCTTGCTCAGCATGATCAACAGCATCAGCACCAAAACCGCTGCCGAAGGCGACCGCATCTACCTCGAGACGTCGTTCCCCATTCTGGCCAACGGCAAAATCGTGATCCCGCCGGGCAGTTACGTCGAGGGCACGGTCACGTCCGTAAAGCGTCCCGGGCGGGTGAAGGGGCGCGGCGAGCTATACGTGCGCTTCGATTCGCTGACGCTGCCGAATGGCGTTACCCGCGACTTCCGCGCCCGCATGGGCAGCCTGGACGGCCGCGCTTCCGAGGATTTCGATAAATCGGAAGGCAAGATCAAAAGCGAAGGAAACAAGTCCGGTGACGCCAAGACCGTCGCCGAAGGCGCGGGCGCGGGAGCAACCATCGGCGGGCTGGCAGGCGCCGCGGCTGGCCACGGCATTATGGGCGCGGGGATCGGCGGGGCTGCGGGCGCTGCCGCTGGACTGGCCGGCGTGCTCTTCACCCGCGGGCCGGACGCGATCCTCGCCAAAGGGACCACGCTCGAAATGGTGCTCGACCGGCCTTTGCAATTTGAGGACAAAGAAGTCGATTTCAGTCAGGCTGCGTTCCATCACTCCTTGAGCGACGGTCCCGGTCCCATGCCGAGCAAACATAGCCAGACACAGTCCACCCGCTGGCCCTTCTGAGGCTGAAAGATGCCCGTGAAACACGCTGACAATTGAGTTACCACCCGATTTGGAGGCCGAACTGGCAGGGGCTTGCGGCACACCCCTCCTGTATGGGATGACGCCGTCAGCCGCGAGGGTATTCGCTCAGGCCACGGCTGTGCCGGACTTGGCATAGCCATCCAAGCCGATTTTTCGCAGTAGAGAGCGTGGCCTTCAGAACATCACAGAGTTCTCGAACATGGCAACAGGCCCTAACGACAAGAATGGTATCGAGTTCTCGAACTGCTCTCGTGGCGGCTGAAGTCGTATAAATCGAGCGATTACTTACGCTGCTTCCGACTCGCCAGAAGTGTACGAAGAGTAGAAACGTCTGGTGTGGTCTCGTCCCTCTGAGTCGCGTCTCGTCCGCGAGTGAAGAGCACAACGCCGAAAGCACATTAACCCATTCCGCTCTGTCCCGCGCCTCTCGGATTTGGGCGGGAACTCGGGTGATCGGAATAATGAACATGAGATCCGAGCGCGGTCGTCGCCACAAATACACGGGGTGCTATCGTCTGGGTTTCAACATGAACACGCTTTATTATGGCGACAATCTCCAAGTGCTCCGGAAGTCCATCCAAAACGAGTCCGTGGACTTAATCTATCTTGATCCACCGTTCAACAGCCAAGCCACATATAATGTTCTGTTCAAAGCCCCGACCGGCGAGCAATCGCAGGCGCAGATCGAAGCCTTCAAGGACACATGGCACTGGAATCTACACACGGAAAACGCATTCAATGAAGCAATGCAGAGCGGTAACACCGAAGTGGCTGAGATGCTACGCGCCATGCGATCTTTCCTCAAAGAAAACGACATGATGGCGTACATAACCATGATGGCGATTAGGTTGATCGAGTCACATCGCGTTTTGAAGCCCACTGGGAGCCTGTACCTTCACTGCGGTCCCACTGCCAGCCACTACCTGAAAATCCTTCTCGATGCGGTCTTCGAGGCTCGAGGGTTTCGCACGGAGATCAGTTGGAGAAGACAATCCGCGCATAACGACGCTAAGCAAGGGCGGAAGCAATACGGTAACGTTCGCGATGTAATCTTCTTCTACACAAGATCGGACGATTGGACTTGGAACTGGCTCTATACGGTCTATGACGAGAGTTACATAAAGGACTTCTATAAATTCACGGAACCGGGCACGGGACGACGGTACAGGTTGAGCGATCTGACCGGACCCGGCGGTGCCGCAAAAGGCAATCCGTCGTATGAAGTGATGGGAGTAACTCGCTATTGGCGGTATAGCAAGAAAAAAATCAGGAGTTGATTAATCAGGGGCGAGTAATTCAAACAAAGCCGGGCGGTGTTCCTGCTTATAAACGCTACCTCGACGAGATGCCGGGTGTTGCTCTCCAAAATGACTGGCAGGACATCCTTCCGTCGAGCGGGGGCGAAAGTCTCGGGTATCCGACGCAAAAGCCCCTCGCTTTGTTAGAACGTATCATTCAGGCATCTACCAACGAAGGCGACACTGTACTAGATCCGTTTTGCGGCTGTGGAACGGCGGTCCACGCCGCGCAAAAACTCCAACGCGAATGGATTGGCATCGACATCACGCACCTTGCGATCTCGCTGATAGAAGAGCGTCTCAAGGACGCGTTTCCGGGTATGTCTTTCCTGGTTCACGGAACCCCAAAAAGACTTGGAAGGAGCGCGGGACCTTGCAATGAGGGACAAGTATCAATTT
>Ga0302319_10013729_pt1 | contig 15164 bp, 14 predicted proteins | sample Bog_T0_2_FD_203319 | JGI IMG/M metagenome (GOLD analysis project Ga0302319, IMG submission 203319) | Peat permafrost microbial communities from Stordalen Mire near Abisko, Sweden - Bog_T0_2 | ecosystem: Environmental > Terrestrial > Soil > Wetlands > Peat | place: Sweden: Abisko, Stordalen Mire... | reverse complement strand
TTTACGTTCAGTCGATGGCATTGAAGTGGTGGTGATCCTAACTGAGCTTAGGCCCAAGGAAATTAAGGTGAATTTACGTAGCCAGAAGAGTTTCGATGTTTCTGTGTTAGCTCAGCAATTTGATGGTGGTGGTCACAAAAAGGCGGCGGGTTGTAAGATTTATGAACCGCTGGCACAAGCTCAAAAAACAATTTGTTTAGCTATCCATAAAAAACTTTGATCAATTATTAGGGAGAGTATGAAATTTCAAGCAGCCGTGCAAAATTCGTTTCAAGGGATCGTGTTGATTAATAAGCCATCGGGCATCACTTCTCACGATGTGGTGGGCTATGTTCGCCGTACTTTTAAAATGCGTCGGGTAGGGCATGCTGGAACGTTAGACCCTATGGCGACGGGTGTTTTGGTTATTTTATTGGGGAACTCGACCAAGCTTTTTGATAAATTTGTGGCCTTTGATAAAACATATCGTGCGACCCTTCGCTTAGGCTTGAAAACGACGACCGCTGATATCATGGGGAAAACTTTGCAAGAGCGGCCCTATGAAGGGATAGACGAGGAAGCTGTTAAGAAGGTTTTCGTACAGTTTACCGGTGAGATTGAACAAAAGCCACCGATGGTTTCAGCAGTCAAGCATCAAGGGGAACGTTTGTACAAGATTGCTCGTCAGGGAATTGAGGTTGAACGCACGGCCCGCCGTGTTCGTATTGATGAGTTGAGGATATTGGAAAGTCGCCTGCCGGATATTGAATTTTTGATGAGCTGTTCTAAAGGAACCTATGTGCGTCAATTAGCTGAAGATGTCGGCGAGGTTTTGGGTTGTGGGGCGTGCATTTCTCAAATTGAGCGCACAAAGGTCGGACCCTTTGATATCAAAGACGCTGTAACCTTGGAAAATTTGAATGAAGGTCATATCCTTAAATGGCAATTCTAAGCCGCATTTGAAAAAGACCTGTGCCGCCATCGGTATTTTCGATGGGGTGCATCGTGGGCATCAATATTTGATCCGAGCGATGTTGGCCACAGCCCGTCGACTTAACGCACAGCCCATCGTTATTACTTTTTCTCCTCATCCTGTTCACGTGCTTCGGCCTGATATAAAATTAGAATATTTAACATCGTTGCAAGAACGTTTCCGTCTTTTAAGCGAATTGGGCGTTGCCACCTGTATGGTTGTAAATTTTAACCGATCTTTTGCTAAGATTGAACCCCAAAAATTTATCCGGGATGTTTTAGTTAAAAGATTAGGGGTTAAGGCTATATTCGTAGGGGCTGATTTTAAGTTTGGGAAAGATAGAAGCGGCGATGTGGTTTTATTTAAAAATGCAGCTGAAGAATTTTGTTTTGAAATGCATGCCGTGCCCGCCCTTAAACAAGGACGCGAAGTGATTAGTTCGACACGTATCCGCAATGCCTTAGCAGAAGGAAAGCTTAGTGAAGCTTCTAAATTATTGGGTAGGCCGGTATTTGTGGACGGGGTGGTGGTTAAAGGTTCCGAGCGTGGCAAGAGCCTGGGTTATCCGACGGCCAATGTTGATTACGCCTCCGTCATTCTCCCATCCCAAGGAGTATACGCTGTCAGAATTTTGATTGGGAAAAAGAAGTATCCCGCCGTCGCCAATCTAGGCACGCGCCCGTCCTTTGATAAGCAAATTTTAAAATTGCACTTGGAAGTTCATATTTTTGATTTTTCTAAGAATATTTATGGTAAAAAGGTGCAAGTAGAATTCCTCAAGAAAATCCGCAACGAAATGAAATTCAAAAGCCCGCAGGACTTGATCCGACAAATCCAAAAAGACTCCTCCTCCGCACGTCGGTATTTATCGTTAAATTCTAAGTAATTAATCCATACAATGCTTGCGGTAGATAATTCTTAACACAATCTTAAAGAATTTATCCATCGCAGTTGACACTAGTTTACGCAGTCGAAGCAATTGGGCCTTTTGACATAAACAATTACAAACTGTGTATTGACAATGTTCAGGGGTGGGGCTATACTTGGGATTAAGTGGAGTAAAGTGGAGGAGAGTGGAGTAAATGTTTTACGGAGAATATAGCCACGGTATTGATACCAAAGGTCGTTTGATCCTGCCTGCGCGGTTTCGCGAAGTGGCCAAGGAAAACGGCATTGAGCGGTTTTTTGTCACCCGTGGACTTGATAAATGTATTTTTATGTTTGCGGAAGGTGAATGGCGGTTGCAAGAACAGCGTTTTAAAAATCTTTCTTTCACCAAGGGCGAGGCACGTTCTTTTAACCGTATGTTTTTTTCAGGTGCAGTTGAGGTTTTGCCAGACAAGCAAGGGCGTTTTATCATCCCTCAGTATCTTAAAGATTTTGCAGGTATCAAAAAAGACGCGGTCGTTATCGGTGTTTCCAATCGTATTGAAATTTGGGAAACAGCTTCATGGGGAGAGTTTTTCAGTAAATCCAGCGGGGATTTTGAAAAGACCGCGGAGCATATGTTAGATGTCGACTAAGAAAAAGATCGCCAGCACCTCTGCGGAGACTGGCGGGGATTCCAAGCCAATAGAACTTTCTCATACATCCGTCATGCCTAAAGAAGCCCTGGAAATGTTGAATTTACCCAAGGGTGGAGTAGCGGTGGATGGGACGCTTGGTCTAGCAGGGCATTCATTGTTGATGGCTCAGGTCTTGGGGCCTCAAGGTCATTTGATCGGCATCGATCGCGACAGCGCTTCTTTAGGGTTGGCTCAAAAAAGCCTTGTTTCTCTAGAATTAAAGATTGATTTGTTACAGGGAAATTTTTGTAAGGTTGATGAAATTCTAGCTGTCCTTAAAGTTAGCGCTGTCGACGGTATATTATTAGATTTAGGAATATCAAGTGTTCAGTTGGATGATGAGGCGCGGGGTTTTGCTTTTCGGTTTGAAGGCCCTTTGGACATGCGGATGGACTCACAAGGTGGTGGGGTTTCGGCGGCAGATCTGGTTAATTCACTCAAAGAAGCAGAACTAGAGAAAATTATTTGGGAATTTGGCGAAGAACGTTTCGCGCGTCGGATCGCGGGCTCTATCGTGATGAACAGGTCAAAGGCCAAGATTACGACCACCAAGCAGTTATCGGACATTATTTTAAGGGCATTACCTAAAGGTTATACGCGGGGGCGCATTCATCCAGCTACCCGGACATTTCAAGCGTTACGAATTGCGGTCAATGAAGAGTTAGAGGTCTTATCACGCGGGATTGATACGTCTTTCAAGATGCTTAAAAAAGGTGGGCGCTTGTGTGTGATCTCTTTTCACTCATTGGAAGACCGCATCGTTAAAAATAAGTTTAAGTCTTTAGCAGTAGAGCAAGTAGGCGATATTTTGACTAAAAGGCCGCTGGTGGCTTCTGAAGAAGAATGTGCCAGTAATCCGCGTAGCCGCAGTGCCAAGATGCGGGGTATTGAAAGGATCGGATGAGTTTAAAAGTATACTTTAAAGTGATCTGCTTTGTGACCATCATGTGCTTGCTGTATATTCATATGCAGATGAATATTTTTGAATTATCATATAACGGTAAAGATAAAGAAAAAATCATACATGAATTAAATGATAGTAATGGGGCGTTAAGCCATCAAATCCTGACGCTTGAATCAGCTAATAATTTGGGTAATCAGCTTTTGGATCATGATAATAGTTTGCAGTTTATGGATCAAGAACGAGTAATGACAGTAAGGCCGTCAGCAGGTGCGATGCAGCACTTTGCAGAACCCAGAACTAAAATCGAAAACCCCGTTTGGAATTTATTTTCATTCTTAGGTGCCCAGGAAGCCAAAGCCTGGGAGTAAAAAAACAGAGGTTAAATTGTTCCTGCGTAAGTATCCACTGCGATTTGCCGTTGTGTTCCTTTTTTTATTCGTAGGTTTTGCGTACTCTATCGGATTTTTAATCTTTATTCAAATTTTCCGCGCTGATTACTTAAGTGCCTTGGCCCAGCGCCAGCATGAGCACTCCATGGTATTAGAGCCTCGCCGTGGAACTATTTACGATCGTAATATGAGAGCCTTGGCGATTAATCTGCCGGTTTATTCTATTTATGCCAATGCCAGAGCCATGCGTCAGCAACGTGATGAAGATGAAGTGGTTACAAGGTTATCCGGAATCTTAAAAGTAGACCCTAAGCAAATCCAGGTCAGATTGGATCGAGATAAATATTTTGTTTGGATCGCGCGCAAGGTCCCTCAGGATATTTATCAGCAAATTAAAGATTTGAAATTACCAGGGATTGGATTTATTAAAGAGAGTAAACGTTTTTATCCCAATCAAACCTTGGCATCGCATTTGATCGGGTTTGCTGGTTTGGATAATAATGGTTTAGATGGTCTTGAGCGGGATTACGATAAGTATTTGAAGGGTCAAGCGGGTCATGCGATCATTCTACGGGATGCCCGTTCAAGGGAATTGATGTTTGATAAGGGCTATGTTGCCCCTGTTGATGGCTTTAGTGTTGTTTTGACCATAGATGAAACGATTCAATACATTGCCGAGCGAGCCTTGGATCGGATGTATAAGAAATACGATTGCAAGGGGGCTAGCATCATCGTGATGAATCCCAGGACAGGTGAAATCCTGGCCTTTGCTAATCGTCCTACTTATAATTTGGAAGAAGTTTCAAAAAGCACACCGGAATCGCGCACGGACCGGGCCATTGTTTTTACCTTTGAACCGGGTTCTGTTTTTAAGATTGTGACGGCTTCAGCGGCTCTGCAAGAACGGGTTGTTTCTGAGGGATCGATGATCAATTGCGAGCATGGGGCTTATCGGGTGGCTAATCATATCTTGCATGATCATGAACCGCTCGGGACAATCACTTTTAAGCAAGTCATTGAGCAGTCGAGTAATATTGGAACAACCAAGGTGGCTCAACGTTTGGGTGCACAGCGGATGTACAATTATGCCCATCATTTTCGTTTTGGGATCAGGACCGGTATTGATTTACCCGGTGAAGCCCTGGGGATATTAAAGCCGGTGAGCAAGTGGTCTAAAACGTCCATAGGCGCCATCCCTATAGGCCAAGAGGTAACTGTAACACCTATCCAGTTGATGGGAGCTATTTCTGCTATTGCTAATGACGGGATTTATATGCGTCCTTTTGTGGTTAAGTACATTAAGGATGCTCACGGTGAAATCATTTATCAGCGTAATCCTGAAATTTTGGATAAGGTTATTTCAAAAGTAACCTCCAATCGTATGAAGGCTATTCTTAAGGGTGTTGTTGATGAGGGGACTGGAACAAAGGCACAAATCCCAGGTGTCACGGCTGCAGGTAAAACGGGAACTGCCCAAAAAGTGGTGGGGGGATCTTATTCACATTCACATTTTTTTGCGACCTTTGCTGGTTTTGCTCCGGTAGATAATCCTCGCCTGGCTGCAGTTGTGGTTTTTGATGATCCTCATCCTGCTTATTATGCCGGTACGGTGGCAGCTCCTGTGTTTTCAGAAGTAGTCGGGGATGCGTTGAAATATCTTAATAATCAGCAACAACCTGCGACTGATGAAGATTCCCCCGGATAAGCGTGGAAAAAGCTATGCATTTAAGCGAACTTTTAAGAGGAATATATACAAATTTAATTCCTGATCTATATCGGGATTTTGAAGTAGGCACCATTTCTTGTGACTCGCGCGAAGAGCAAAAGGATGGCTTATTTGTGGCCTTGGCGGGAAGTAAATTTAACGGGGCGGATTTTATCAAGGGGGCGTTAGCGCAAGGGGCCAAGATAATAGTTTTGAAAAAGGAAGCTAATGCGCTTGAGCCCATGCGATCACTAGAAAATGTGTGTATCTTAGAGGTGGATGATCCGAAAGATTTCTTACATAGCATTGGGCAGCGTTTTTATGGCCATCCGTCAGATAAAGTTAAAAGCATCGGGGTTACTGGTACCAATGGTAAAACAACCATTACGTATTTGATCGAGTCGATCATTCATACGTGTGCTAAACGCTGTGGCGTCATTGGCACGGTGAATTATCGTATCGGCGATAAAATCTTACCTTCTAAAAATACGACTCCTGGTTTTCTAGACAATCAGCGCTACCTGGCCACACTGGCAGATTTGGGAGTTGATTATTGTGTGATGGAAGCGTCCTCTCACGCGCTGGATCAGGGGCGGCTTGAGGGGATTCATTTTACATCAGGTATCTTCACCAATTTAACCCAAGATCATCTTGATTATCATAAGGATATGGAGAGTTATTTTAAGGCCAAGGCCTTGTTGTTTAAGAATCTCTCATCAACAGCCGTGGGTATTGTTAATGTGGATGATGCGTTTGGTAGGCGGCTTTTGCCGATGATGACGAGCGGCATCTTAACCTATGCGATTGAATCTCCGGCACAGGTAATCGCTAAAAATATCAACTATCATTTGAGTGGCACTCATTTTGAAATTATCTTTCCCGAAGGGAAGATTAAAATTCACACCCGATTTATCGGGAAACATAATATTTATAATATTTTGGCGGCATTTGCCTGGGGTTTGGCAGAAGGTTTGAACCCAGAGATGATCCGTCAGGGGATTGAGCATTTAACGCATGTGCCAGGCAGGCTAGAGCCGATTGAAAGCAATGAAGGATTTTATATCTTTATTGATTATGCGCATACAGAAGATGGCCTTGTAAATGTATTAAAGGCCTTAAGAGCGGTAAGTGGGGAACGGATCATTTTAGTTTTTGGTTGTGGGGGAGATCGTGATAGGACTAAACGGCCCAAAATGGCCCAGGCGGCTTGCCTTTTCGCAGATTATTCAATCGTTACCAGTGATAATCCCCGTAGTGAAGACCCTCAAGCCATCATTAATGAAATTATCGTCGGATTCAGCAAAAAGAATTACGAAATTTGTGTAGAGCGCAAAGAAGCCATAGGTCGGGCCCTTAAGTTGGCGCAAAAGAATCAAATTGTTTTAATCGCCGGAAAAGGCCATGAGGATTATCAGATTTTTAAGGATCGAACTATCTCATTTAATGAACGCGAAATAGTAAAAGAATTGTTAAAGGCGGCAAACTAAATGTTTACGATAGCACAGATTGTGGAAGCGACTAAAGGGGCCTTGGTGCAGGGGCCTGCTAAGGGCCACGCTAGCAGTGTCTGTATCGATTCACGCATTGTTAAAAAAGGTGAATTATTTATTGCTGTAAAGGGAGATGTTTTCGACGGTCATGATTTTATTGAGGGGGTCATTGCCAAGGGTATTCGTATCTTAGTGGTGCATCATCCGTTCGTAATCAAGGATCCCAAAATTAGCGTTATTCATGTTAAAGATACCATCCGTGCTTTAGGTGACATCGCGCGATTTCATCGTTTACGATTTAAAATACCGGTTATCGCTTTAACTGGTTCTGCGGGTAAGACCACGACTAAGGAAATGGTTGCTGCTGTTTTGAGTCGTAAGTATAAAGTTTTAAAAAATGAAGGGACCCAGAATAATCATATTGGCGTGCCCTTGACTTTGCTTAAATTAAAGCCAGATCACAAGATTGTTGTTTTGGAATGCGGCACTAATCAGCCTGGTGATATTGTATGGCTCGCTGATGTGGCGCGTCCGGATGTGGCTGTATTTACAAATATCGGTGAATCTCATTTGGAAAGATTAAAGACCACGGCTGGTGTTTTTATAGAAAAATGGAAATTAACTTCTTTTATGGGTGCTAAGGGCACAGTCATCATCAACGTTGATGATGAGTATTTATCCCGACAAGCCAATCGGAAGAATCCGTTTAAGCTGATCACTTATGGTATGAAGGCTAAATCAGACCTGAAAGGTTATGATGCACACATTCATGCGGGGCGGTATTTAAATTTTAAGATAGGTAAAAAAATAATTGAAATAAATTCCTGTGGCATCAACAATATTTATAATGCTCTTGTGGCGTATAGCTGTGGGGTCTTTTTTAAAGTGCCAGTTTACGGAATTGTTCAAGCCCTAAAGTCTTTTGAATTCCCTCAGGGACGCGGTCAGATTGTCCGTTTAGGACAGGGTTGGCTTATCAATGATACCTATAACGCCAATCCAGTATCGATGAGATCAGCCTTACAAGCCTTGCAAGCGATTGAAACACGGGCACAGCGTATTTTTATTGCTGCGGATATGTTGGAATTAGGCAGTCAATCCAAGGCCTTGCATCAATCGATGGGCGAATCGATTGCCGCTTCAGGCATTGACGTTTTTATTACCGTGGGTCACTGGGCAGGTTTTATGGCGTCAAAGGTCAAAGCGCTTAATAAAAGAATACTGGTATTTGCTTGCAGAGATGTTGAGTCCGCGCAAAAATGTTTGGCGAAGGTTTTTCATAACGGGGATGCTGTCTTGATCAAAGGCTCAAGGCGCATGAAAATGGAACAAGTGGCTGAATTTTTATTAGCAGCACCCAAAGGATCGGGCTAAAAGATATGTTTTATTTTTTATCGCAGTATTTTTCAAATTCTACTCATTTTAATATTTTTCGCTACATCACCTTTCGTGCTGGCATGGCTGCGGTCACGGCTTTTTTGCTGTGCATGATAACAGGACCAATATTTATAAAACTCTCTAAACGACGAAGTATCCGTGAAGCCGCTAAACGTCATGATGCCCCGGGCCTTGATCATTTTCAAGTTAAAAAAGAGGGCACGCCCACTATGGGGGGGATTTTTATTGTCGGTAGTATTTTAGTTTCAGTAGGTTTATGGGGTAATTTGTCGAACATGTTCGTGGCAATGACTTCTTGGGTCTGTTTATCTTTCGCGGTGCTGGGAGGATATGATGATTATATAAAATTAAAAGGTATTGGACCTCACCGAGGGATTTCTTCCCGTGTGAAAGCTTTTTGGCAGGTATTGATTGCTTTTATTGTCGGCGTTTTTATTTATTTATATCCGGATATCACCACCAATTTGGATGTGCCGTTCTTTAAGAATTTAGTGATTAATCTGGGGCCGTTTTTTGTGTTCTGGGTGGTTTTAGTGGTGGTGGGTTCTTGCAACGCGGTCAATTTGACCGATGGGCTTGATGGTTTGGCGATTGGCACCACATTGGTCGTGGCTTTTACCATGGCTATTTTAAGCTATATTACAGGCAACACCGATATGAGTGATTATCTTTATATCCCCTATGTTCCAGGGGCAGGCGAATTGACAGTCTTTTGTGCCGCGATAATAGGCGCAAGTCTTGGATTCTTATGGTTTAATTGTTATCCGGCGACAGTCTTCATGGGCGACGTTGGGTCATTGGCTTTAGGTGGCAGCTTAGGGATGATTGCCGTATCCATTAAAAAAGAATTATTATTGGTGATCTTAGGAGGCGTTTTCGTCATTGAAGCCGGTTCTGTGATCTTGCAGGTGTTTTCTTTCAAGCTTACAGGAAAACGCATTTTCAAAATGTCACCTTTTCATCATCATTTACAATTATCAGGCTGGAACGAAAACAAAATCATCGTCCGTTTTTGGATCCTAGCGATTATCCTGGCGATGCTGACGATTACGACGTTAAAGATCAGGTAGAGCATTTTAAAAATACGTACATTGTGTGTATAAGTTGGGATACAAAAATGTCATTTGATCTTAAGGATAAAAGAGTAACGGTTATTGGTGCGGCGCGTAGTGGGATTGCGGTGGCGAATGCGGTCGTGCGCCTTGGAGGGATTGCTAAGATTTCGGATAATAAATCTTTGGAAGAGTGTGGTGTGCTTCTTAAGGAATTGTCTTTTCCTAATGCGGTGACGATTGAAGCGGGGGGGCATACGAAGGATTTTATACAAGATAGTGATTATGTGGTTTTGAGTCCGGGTGTGCGGCTTGATATGTTGTCAGTCAAATGGGCGCGGGATGTTGGGATAGAAGTGATGGGTGAGGTCGAATTTGCTTTTCGTTTATGCCCTTGTCCTATCGTTGCGATTACAGGTAGCAATGGCAAGACAACCACTTCAACGGTGATTGCAGAAATTATTAAAAGCGCTGGTCGTCAGGTGTGCTTATGCGGGAATATCGGCAGCCCGTTTTCTCGACATGTGCTGGATTTGAAATCAACGGATACGGTGGTTTTAGAAATCAGTTCATTTCAACTGGAAAGCACAATTCATTTTAAGCCACATGTGGCGGTATGGACGAATTTTAGTCAGAATCACTTGGATCGCCATAAAGATCTAGACGAATATTTTCAGGCTAAATTTAAGATTTTTGCCAATCAGGACAGTCAAGATTTTGCTGTGCTTAATTTTTTAGACTTTGAACATCAAAAGATCTCTGGGGCATTGAAAGCTAAGGTGCTCTTTTTTAACACACCGGATGAGCCAGAGGGTGTGGATAATCCAAATTATTTGGCTGCAGTACAGGCTGCACGGGCAATGGGTATTGGCGAAGAGGTCTGTTTGAAGGTGTTTTCTGAATTTAAAGGTGTAGAGCATCGCCTGGAATTTGTGCGTGAGATTGCTGGGGTCGAATTTATCAATGATTCAAAATCAACGACGGTTGAAGCGGGACGTTGGGCTTTGGAGCGCTCACTTAAACCTTTGGTGATGATCTGTGGAGGATTGGATAAGCATTTGGACTATTCTCCATTAAAACCATTGGTCGCGAAGAAAGTCAAACATATGATTGCTATTGGTCAGGCGCGTGAGATCATGAGATCAACCTTTGGTGATGTGGTAAAGGTAGACACCTTTACTTCGTTAGAAGATGCGGTTAAATCCGCACGTGAGCTTGCACAATCAGGTGACCGTGTTTTATTGTCTCCTATGTGTGCGAGTTTTGATATGTTTAAAGATTATGAAGATCGGGGACGGTTTTTTAAAGAAATTGTGAATAATTTAAAATAATATGCGCCAAGAACGAAATAATTTAGCGATGACTGTTTTAACCTTGATCTGCATCGGCATTGTGATGATCTACTCTGCCAGCTGTGTCAATGCCATGCAAACCTATGGGGACAGCTTATATTATCTTAAACGTCATTTGTTTTTTTTAGCTTTGGGACTGGTGGCCTCGTTTTTTATATTACGCATGGATTATCGTCAGATTCAACCTTATGCGAGGACCCTGGTTGGAGTTTGTGCGGTTTTATTAGCCTTGGTTTTGATCCCGCATATTGGATCTGAAAGCTATGGGGCTCGCCGGTGGTTTAAACTGGGGGTTTTTCACTTTCAACCTTCTGAGTTGGCAAAGCTCGCCATGATCATCTATACCGCTGACTTTCTGGACCGTAAACAGCAGTATATCAAGAGTTTCACCAAAGGGTTTGTGCCACCTCTTTTAATCATGGGCGTCCTGTGTGCTTTGACCGTTAAACAACCGGATTTGGGGACTACTGTTGAAATCGCGGTTGTGACCTTGACTATGCTATTTTTAGGTGGGGCGCGGTTATGGCATCTGGGCCTTATTTTTTGTTCTGCGGTTCCTTTGGTCGTTTATTTAATTGTTAAAGAGCCTTACCGCATGGCGCGTATAATTGCTTTTCTTGATCCATGGCAAGACAGTCAGGGCATAGGTTTTCAATTAACCCAATCCCAAATTGCTTTGGGATCCGGTGGTGTTTTTGGGGTGGGCCTTGGGCACAGCCAACAAAAACTTTTTTATTTGCCAGCTGCACATACGGATTTTATCCTTTCGATCATTGGTGAAGAATTTGGCTTAATCGGAACGTTATTCATTATTATTCTTTTCATTCTTTTTATTTGGCAGGGGACGCGCATCATCCGTCAGACAAACCATACTTTTGGGTATTTTTTAGGGATGGGCATTGTTATGATGTTAGGATTGCAGGCCATGGTAAACGTGGGGGTCAGCATTGGTGCTTTTCCAACGAAAGGTTTGCCCTTGCCGTTTATCAGCTATGGGGGATCAGCGTTGATTTTTCATCTGATGGCCATTGCGTTATTATTGAATATATCTAAAGTGCAGGATAATTAATGAAAATTCTTATCGCCACAGGAGGAACTGGGGGACACATCTTCCCAGCTATTGAAACGGCTAAGGCTTTAAGGATCAGGGGACATCAGGTTAGTTTTGCCGGAGTGTTGGGAAAGGCCGAGGAGAAGATTAAGGCATTAGATTTTCCTGCTTACCCACTGGCGGCCCATGGACTTAATGACCGTTCATTCTCAGGGTGGTTAAATTTTGGCAGCATTATGTCTCAGGCCATCTATCGTTCATTTAGTGTTGTTAGGAAAATTGCACCGGATAAAATTATTGGTTTTGGAGGGTATGGATCTTTCCCGGTGGTCATGGCTGGGTCTTTGATGCGATGCCCGGTACTTATTCATGAACAAAATGTACTGCCGGGCAAGGCTAATGCCTTGCTATCCAAAATAGTCAAGAAGGTGGCCATCAGCTTCGAAGGCAGCCGTAAGTATCTTGATCCTTCCAAGGTGGTGTGGGCAGGTTGTCCTTGTAATGATAGTGCCATTTCATCGAAATCCGAAGGCCTTCAGGCTTTTGGGTTAGAATTTGATAAAAAAACAATCGTGCTGATTGGAGGTTCTCAAGGCAGCCAGCGGCTCAATGAAATATTTTTTGAAATGATGAAAGGTATGCCTGCCGCTCATTTTCAAGCCATTCATATGACCGGCCTTAAGGATTTTGCTTTGTATGAGAAGCGCTATAAAGAAACTGGATTGCCTGTTAAACCGTTTGCTTTTATTAGTAATATTACTCAAGCTTATGCGTCGGCAGATTTGATTATTGGACGTGCAGGGGCCGCGACAGTCAGTGAGTTGGGGCTTCTGGGGATACCTGCAGTTTTAGTGCCGTATCCTTTTGCCGGCAATCATCAAAAATATAATGCCGATGTTTTAGGAGATTGCGGGGCTGCTATTATTATTGAACAGAAAGACTTAACGATAGATTCTCTTAAAGAAGCAGTGAAGCGCATCTTATCTTCTAATCTTTCAAGAGAAGATATTTTGAAAAAAACTAACGGACTGTTTCAAAAAGATGCAGCTTTGCAATTAGCCTTAGTAGCCGAAGGGTTGTGACGATTAAAACAAAAATCCTTTTAGCGTTATTTTTAGCGGGATTTTTAGGAGCCAGGGTGTCATCTGCTGAAGATAATCAAGATTCCTGGCAGCAGATGAAGGGCCAGGATTTTATGATTTATTATCGCTCGACAGTCCCGGATGATTTTATCCAGACAACAATGGATACTGCTGAAGAAGAATTAAAAAGAGTGACGGATAATTTAGGGATCACCAGTAATCAAGAATGGGATCTGGAGAGAAAAATAAAGATTTACATTTATAGTGACAAGGATGATTTTGTCAGGAATGGTGGCCAAGCTCTTTGGGCTCACGGGGTTGCTTTTGCCAAGGCCCGGACGATAAAACTATTCCCTGATGACTATGGTTTTTTTGACAATCTTCTTCCGCATGAATTGGGGCATATTGTATTTAGAGATTATATTGGAACAACAGAAGAAGTCCCATTGTGGTTTGAAGAAGGTGTCGCCATTTATCAGGAGAAGGCCAAGCGTTTAGGGTCTAAATTGGAAGTTCAAGAGGCCATTGAAAATGGCCAATTTATTCCTTTAACACAACTCTCAGGTATGCGATTATATAGAAACGCAAAAGAGCAGATGGTTGATTTATTTTATGCTGAATCGGCCAGTGTTGTTTATTATTTGATTACAGAATTAGGCGATAGGGTATTTTATCTATTTTTGGATGAACTTAAAAAAGGCACTCCTTTTGAAGAGGCACTTCATAAGGTTTATTTAAGATTTAATAAAATCGAAGATCTAAATCAGGCATGGAGTCAGAATTTACAAGGATAGGGGTATGAGTAAACATTATCATTTGATTGGTATCGGTGGCATTGGGGTAGGAACCTTGGCCTCCTTGCTTTTGGATAAAGGTTTTAAGGTCAGCGGTTCAGATATTAAAGACAATGATATCTGTCGTGGGTTGCGCAATAGAGGGGCAAGCATTTACATAGGGCATAAAACTGGTAATGTGGCTAAGGGCACGGATTTCGTTATTTACTCCTCAGCAGTCCGGGTGAATAATCCAGAGCTCTTTGAAGCAGAAAGCCGTAATATCCCGGTTCTTCGGCGTGCAGAAGTATTGGCCCAGCTGGTCAATCAGCAGACCGGCATTACAATTGCCGGGGCGCACGGTAAAACAACGACGACATCCATGGTTTCCAGTCTTTTGATAAATGCCGATTTGCATCCCACCACGGCCATTGGCGGCATCATTAATGGGCAGACCGCTTATAATGCCAATTTAGGAGCAGGTAAATATTTTGTGGCCGAAGTTGATGAAAGTGATGGGACCTTCTTATATTTTAATCCGTATTACTCGATCATTACTAATATGGATTTTGAACATGTGGATTTCTATAAAGATTGGGAAGGCATTACCCAGGCTTATACCAAGTTTATCAACTGTACTAAAAGCGGCGGTAAATTAATTATTTGTGGTGAAGACAAGAAACTCATTGACCTGGTGCGCGTGCAGAAGGTTGAGGCGGTGACCTATGGTTTTTCCGAGGAGCAGGATGTTTACGCGGTTAGAATCTTGACAGATGGATTTCAGTCTTCTTTCTCATGTCATACACCTCATGGAAAATTAGGTGATTTTGAGCTTAATGTTCCGGGCCGGCATAATATTTTAAATGCCTTGGCTTGTATCAGTCTTGGCTTGCAGTTAGGCATTGCTTATGAAGTGATGCATAAGACACTTAAAGAGTTTACCGGTGTTAAACGCCGTTTTCAGTTAAAGGGACGCGTCAATGAGGTGATGGTGATTGATGATTATGGCCATCACCCGACGGAAATCATGGCTACTCTTAACGCGGCGCGTTTGTTTAGCCCTAAACGCCTCATCACGGTTTTTCAGCCGCATCGATATTCCAGGACAAAATTTTTATTGGACGAATTCGTTGATGCATTAAGCCTGACGGATGAGTTGATTCTCACTGATATTTACGCGGCCAGTGAAAAGATTACTGAAGGAGTGGGGATCGGAGCTTTGCTTGAAAAATTACAAGTGAAATTAGGTAAGAGAGTTACTTTTTTAAAAAAAGATGACATTATAAAATATTTACAAGCTTATGTTCAAGCAGGTGATATTGCCCTCTTTTTAGGGGCTGGAGATATTTATCATCTTTCAGATGATTTGGTGAAAATTTTAAATGACAGGGGTGTGAGCGTATTATGAGCGGTCATAAAATTGGTATAGTCGGTGTGTTAATGGGAGGGTA
>Ga0302319_10013728_pt1 | contig 15165 bp, 12 predicted proteins | sample Bog_T0_2_FD_203319 | JGI IMG/M metagenome (GOLD analysis project Ga0302319, IMG submission 203319) | Peat permafrost microbial communities from Stordalen Mire near Abisko, Sweden - Bog_T0_2 | ecosystem: Environmental > Terrestrial > Soil > Wetlands > Peat | place: Sweden: Abisko, Stordalen Mire... | reverse complement strand
GCGTGCGGGCCTGCGCGACCGAAAACGACGTGCCGGACGGCTACTTCAGAACGTGGGTTGAGCGGTATCACGTGTCAGACGAGGACATGACCAACCCCGAGGTGATTTCGCCGGACGGAGGCAAGGAAGGGTTCCCGGTCGCGGCGGAAGACGACAAGAAATACTTTTTTGTTCCGAAGATGTGTAACCACTGCGCGGACTCGCCCTGCACCCAGGTTTGCCCGGTGGGAGCGACGTTTATATCTCCGGATGGCGTAGTGCTGATCGATCAGAAGTACTGCCTTGGCTGCGCGTATTGTGTGCAGGCGTGCCCGTATGGATGCCGCTACATCAATCCGCAGAAGGAGACCGCGGAGAAGTGCACGCTGTGCTATCACCGCATCACGCAGGGGCTGACAACGGCGTGCTGTGAGGCCTGCCCGACCGGCGCGCGTCAACTGGTGGACCTGAAGGATCCGAAGGACCCTATTCACGAGTTCCTGAAGACCCACAGTGTGCAGGTACTGAAGCCGCAGATGGCGACCGGATCGAAGGCCTTCTACAACGGGCTGGACGGATCGGTGCGGTAGAGGCAGGGAACAGGGATTAGGGAACAGGGATCAGGGATTAAGGGCACGGATGGGTGGCGAGATATGAATGGTGTTGAAGGCTTCATGTATCCGAACGAGATTGCATTGCAGTGGAGCGTGTTGATCGTTCTTTACCCGTTTATCACGGGATTGGTGGCAGGCGCGTTTATTCTGGCGTCACTGGAACGGGTGTTCCGAGTGGAAGCGGTGAAGCCGACCTACCGGCTGGCACTGCTGACGGCGCTTGCATTTCTGCTGGACGCGCCGCTGCCGCTGCAACTGCACCTGGGACATCCTGAGCGCTCGCCGGAGATGTACTTTACGCCGCACAGCACCTCAGCGATGGCTATGTTCGGGTACGTTTACCTCTGGTACCTGATGGCGGTGCTGGTGCTGGAGATCTGGCTGGACTACCGGAAAGACATTGTTTTGTGGTCGCAGGAGTCGAAGGGGTTGCTGCGGATTGTCTACCAGATCATGACGCTGGGGTCGAGCAACATCAGCGAGAAAGCGCTGGCGGTGGATGAACGCGTGGGATGGATCGTGACGATTATCGGCATTCCCTCGGCGTTCCTGTTGCATGGCTATGTGGGCTTCATCTTTGGATCGATCAAGGCGAATCCGTGGTGGTCGTCGCCGCTGATGCCGGTGGTATTTATCTTTTCGGCGATGGTGTCAGGGATTGCGGCGGTGATGCTGCTCTACATGGGCTTGACCAAGCTGCGCCATCACAAGATCGACGTGAAGTGCGTGGACGCGATCGCGATGTACCTGTTCTATATCTTCATTATCGACTTCAGCCTGGAGATGCTTGACCTGATTCACCGCATCTACGAGGCTGATGAATCGTTCCGCAGCCTCAACTTCCTGGTCCACACGCAACTTTATATTCCGCACATCGTGATCCAGATTTGCCTGGGCACGCTGACACCGCTGATCCTGCTGGGCATTACGCAGGTGGTGAAGCTGGGGGAGAATACGCGCAAACGGATGTATACGACGGCCGGATGCCTGGCAATGGTAGGCATTTTTGCGATGCGCTGGAATGTTGTGATCGGCGGACAGCTTTTTTCAAAGAGCTTTCTTGGCTACACAACCTACAAGGTTCACCTGGTGTCGAAGGAAGGACTGCTGGCGGCGATCGGGCTGACAATTCTCCCCTTGATCTTTCTCTGGGTGCTGGTGAAGCTGCTGCCACCGTGGCCTGATACGAACATCCACAAGGCCGCCGCGGTAGCGGACTGAGACGAGCTCGATCCAGAAACGAAATTTGGGCAACGAGATCGAAGGAACGAAATCGGGTGGAAGAGATGAACGATCTTCCCGACGTATTGGAACGCCTGACTTCCCGGCTGGATGCGCTGGAACAGCGAGTTCTTGCGCTGGAGCATCCGACAGACTCGGCGGTTGCCACGCCCATCATGATGACCGAAGCCGCGCCAACACTCGTGGCGAACCCTGAAAGCGACCAGGAGTTCCCGGTCACAGTGAGCGGCGGAATCTTCCCCGTACTGGGCAAGGCGATGCTGGGCATTGCCGGGGCCTACCTGCTAAGGGCGGTTGCGGAATCGAGTTCGCTGCCGAAAGTTGGTGTAGCCGCAATTGCCATCGCATACGCACTGGCGTGGCTTGTGTGGGCCTCCCGGGCAAAAGCCGGGGAATGGCTGGCGGGCACCGTGTACGCATGCACTTCAGCCTTGATCCTGGCGCCGATGCTTTGGGAGCTGACTCTGCGCTTCAAGGTGCTGCCTGCGCCGGCGACCGCCGCAGTGGTGTGCGGATTTGTGATTGCGGCTTCAGCGCTGGCATGGAAGCGCGCATTCGCTCCGGTGTTGTGGGTAGCAAATGTAACGGCAGCAGCGATTGCACTGCCTCTTTCGATTGCATCGCACCAGATGATGCCGTTTATCGTGGTGCTGCTGGTGATGGTTCTGATTTGCGAGTGGGCGGCGACGTTCGAACGCGAATCGGGGGTTCGGGTACTGGTGGCGCTTGCGGCTGACGCTGCGATCTGGGGACAGATTTACGTCTACTCCGGCGCGGAAACAACACGCGCAGACTACCCGACACTGAGCTCTGGATGGTTGCTGGCTCCGGGACTGGCGTTGTTTGGCCTTGTGGGCGCGAGCGTACTGTACAGGACTGTGCTGAAGAGAAAACGGATCACGGTTTTCGAGACAGTGCAGGCGATGATTGCGTTTCTGCTGGCGGCTTTCGGTCTGATCACCTTCGGTCCGGCGGGAAGTACATTTGCGTTGGGCATTTGTTGCCTGGTTCTGGCGGGCGCAGGGTACGCGACGGCAATTTTGCGCATGGACGGCAGCGAAGATAAACGCAATGCGCTCGTGTTTGCGATCTGGAGCGGCGCGCTGTTGCTTGCAGGCAGTTTGATGAGTCTCCCTCAACATTGGCAGGGCCCCTGGCTCGGCGTGGCCGCGGTTGCGGCGACCATTGCGGGCACGCGGCTGATATGGCTGACGCTTGAAGTGCATGGAGTGGTGTTTCTGGTGACGGCGGCCGCGATTTCGGGATTGATGAACGAGATTTTCAGTGCGCTGGCCGGAACGATCGCAGGTTGGCCGGGGCGGAGCCTGTTGGTGGTGACGGCCTGCACGATTGCCTGCTATGCGGCTGTGAAGCCTTGCGAAGCAAATGCGCGGATGCGGCAGGCGATTGCAATGATATTTGCGGCACTGGCGATAGGCGCCATAGCGACGCTGCTGGTGGAAGGGCTGATGGGGTTGATCGCGCTGAAGATGATTCCGGGCGCGCATCACCTGGCGTTTGTTCGCACTTTTACGGTGTGCGCGGCGACGCTGGCGCTGGCATTTAGCGGAGCGCACTGGCGGCGGATGGAACTGACGCGCATCGGCTATGCGGCGTTGGCGCTGGTAGCGGTGAAGCTGGTCTTCGAGGATTTACGGCACGGACACCTGGCGTTCATTGCGGCATCGATCTTTCTTTTCGCAGTTACGCTGATCGTAGTTCCGCGCGTGGCGCGAACAGGACAGAGGAGTTGAAACTCGTCCCGTGCCAATTGCGATCCCGTTAGTCCCTTCATCGATGAAAGTGCTGAAAGAACTAGCACTGGTTGCGGAAATATTGCGCAACCAGTGCAGAACATCCCTCAGGGGCACTTATCGGCACGGATAAATCCGTGCTCTTTCAAAACATGCTCAGAATCGACTTCTTCAGCACCCTCTGAAGTCTCCCGCTCCCTCCGAAGTGCGAGATACCGGTTTTTCATCAAGCTGAGGCATCTGAGATTCTTTCTTGCCGTCACCAGCTGTTTAGTTGATCGGCCGATAGATGGGCAGGTGGGGCTTTGGGCGCTCGGCGGACGAGCTGATGAGCTTCATTTTGCTGATGTGGACGTTGTAGCCGGTTCCGGGCAAGAGAGACTCGAGGATGAAGGTTTCGGTACTGCCAGACTTAAGCTCACGATAGCGGTAGACGCCTACATCGCCTTGGCTAGACTCGCTTCCACCAGATGGCCCGTCAAGAAAGTGCTGCGCATCGGCAAGCGAGGGAGCGGAATGGGTTTCTCCTTCCGCTAGGCTCTCAGCCGCATAAGACCGGACAAGCTTGGTCCAGTAGCGGGAGAGCAGGTCAGGGTCGGCGAACAGATCGGCCCAGACGATTTCGCCACGAACGGCGACGACGACGCCGACCGCGTGTTCCTGACGAAGCTCGGCGAGAACCTGGTCGCGCGCCTTGATGACGGGGGCGGCGGCCTCATCCACTTTCTCGCTTACGGCACTGTCCTGCATGACTCTTGCATAACTGGTGGTGGCGATGGAACGAGGCACGGTCAGGCTATTTTGAACGCCGTTATTGGCGGGCATAGTGGGGTGAGGCGCAGAGGCCATTTCCATCTGATTGATGGCACCGTGGACCGAATCCCACACCTGTTGCTGATCCTTTTGAACCATTGCGCGTTCGCGAATGGTGGGCTGCACCATGAATCCGCGAGCAGTCGACTTGGCGGCAGCGCCGAAGGTGGGCGAGTCCTCAGTCCATCGGCCAGGCTCGATGCAGAAGACGGAAAGGTCGATTGGATCAGCACCTACGGGGACGATACGATCCTTGGCGATGACGCGGTCCTGCTTGCCTCCGGTGACGATTTCGCCGGCGAGCAAAAGCAGCGGCTTGGCGGAGTGATTGACGAGGACCAGTGTGTTGACCTCGTCGCCGCGGTCCTGGGGAGGCTCGGGACTGGGCGGCGCGGGACGGCGGGGACGAACGAGTCCCTGGACGCGGCCTGCCTCAGTAACTTCGACATCGCCGCTGCGGATGCCTTCATCGAGGGTAATGAAGGGAGTTTCGCCGGGGGATTTGTCTTCAGCCCGGACAACGGGAAATAGCAACAGGTTGCCGCTCTCAAGGGGGGCCAGGACCCGGTAGGGGCCGCTCGAAGACTCGAGCGGCGCACCGGCGGCGCTGACCAAGTGCGTTCCAAGATCAAAGGTTGCCAGCGCCACGAGCGCACAAAGAGACGTTGCCGCCAGCCAGAAACTGCCTGAATTCTTCATTTCTCTCCTCCACCGGCCGCAGAGTCGCCGGCCTTTGAGCAAGGAACGAGGGTTGACGGAGTTCTTGCAGGAAATTTTTCCCGGGTGGTTGAGCGGAGCGCATTTCGCGTATTGTGAGGGCGTGGGGAGTTCGCCAATGCAATCCGTAGAAGGCGACGCCGGCGAAGAATTGGCGCGGACGCCGGGCGCGCTGGACGGCTCGCTTGTGGAGGATCTTTGGCAAGAGTGCGACGGGGCGAGCTTTGGGCTGGAGCGATTCGAATTTCAGAAGATTCTGCGGCGGGCGGGAGCGGCACAGAACTTTGACCTGGCAGAGGGAGCGAATGCATCGCGTCAGCAGCAAGCCGCGTACCTGAGAGGACTGCGGCTGAAAGAACTGATGCTGGCGCAAGCGTGCTCGGCCGGGAAGGATCGCGCGTGGGAGCGGTTTGTTGCAACTTATCGACAGCCGCTGATGCGGGCGGCCATTGCGATCACTGGCAGCGAGACACTTGGACGCGACCTGGCCGACCAGCTCTACGCGGAGCTTTATGGTTTGACAGAAAAGGATGGAGAACGGCGGTGCCCACTGGCCTCGTACAGAGGCAGAGGTTCGCTGATGGGCTGGCTGAGGACCACGCTGGCACAGCGGCATGTGGATCATCACCGGCGCAGCCACAGGGAGGAACCGCTGGAGGAGTATGACGCTCCGGCACGGGAACAGGCGCAGGAAAAACCCGCTGCGATGTTCACTTCCCTGGAGAAGGCGGTGGAAGTGGCGCTTCAATGCGCGGAGGCTGAAGATCGTTTGCTGCTGGCGGCTTACTTTCTGGATGGGCGGACGCTGCTGGAGATAGCCAAGGTGCTGAAGGTGCATGAGGCAACCGTGAGCCGAAAGCTGAAGCGCGTTTGCCAGGACTTGAGAAAACGGATTTTGAAAAATCTGCAGGGGTTTGGACTAAGTAGGCGTGCGGCCGAGGAGACGCTGGGGACCGATCCGCGTGACCTGGATGTGAATTTGAAAAAACTGCTGCAATATTCTCAATCGGACGCGTTCCAAGAGAAGGCCGATTCATGAATGCAAAGACTCAACTCGATTTCCACCCTGACGCAGAGAGCCTGAACGCCTTTGCGGAACGGGCGCTCGCCGAGGAAGAGCGCGGGCAGATTGCGGCACACCTTGCGATCTGCGGACGCTGCCGACAGGTGGTGTTTCTGGCGCAAGCGGCAGCGACAGAGGAAGAGAAACTGGCCGCCGCTTTGACGAAGCGGACCGAGAGACGGCGGGGAGCCTGGTTCAGGAACTGGTGGCTGGTATGGGCCCCTGCGGCAGTACTGGCTACGGTCGTGGCGCTGGCATTCTATGTTCACCCGAGACGCGCAGCAATGGACCAGGAGATGGCGAGAGCAACGCAGGAGGTTTCTCCGCTGGTAAGGCCACAGAATGACGCGGTGACTTCGCGGCCGACGGAGACGCCGCTGACTACTGCGGCCGGGGCTGCGGTGACGGGGGCCGGGGCGGGAAAACCGGGAATGAAAAAGAACCCGGCGCAGGTGGCGCTGCCTCCCGTGCCGCGCGAGGCCAGGTTGCCGGCGCCGCGCTTAGTAAATGAGTCGGAGCCGCAGTTAGCTGCGACAGCGCGACCAAGCGAAGCGCCGCGCGCGAAGCAGACGGAAGAACGGGCGAGTACAAGCGCGGAGGAAAGAGGAGCGCGGGAGCAGGAAGGAATGCACGGGACGGTGCTAACGGCCGCGGCTCCCGCATTCGCTGCGAGCGCGAGCACGATGGCCGGACTTGCTGTGGGTGCAAGCAAGACGCCGACCAAAGTCTTTTCAGCTAAGGCGGCGCTGCTGCCCAGCGGATTACTGGCCCATTCAATTGCGACGGGATCGAAAGCGACAGTGGCCGTGGACAAGGGAGGTGCGGTGTTTGTGAGCACGGACGCAGGAGGCCACTGGGAGAGCGTTACGCAGCAATGGAGCGGCCAAGCGGTGGCTGTGCGCATGCAGGCGAAAGCGCGGGGCGCATATGAACTCGTGAATGACCAGGGACAATTGTGGGTGAGCACGGATGGAAGAGTCTGGACGGCAAAGTGAAGAGCAAAAAACCCAGATATTTAGAATTCCTGGTGAGATTCTCCTAATAATTCCTGACCTTTCAAAAGCTGAGCGCAGGTGCAAGTTCTTTGATTGCCGATGGTGAGAGCCGCGGTGAGCGCATTGACGCAATGGAACCTCAAGAAAACATGTTTGGCTGCCGACATAGTAGGCACGGGGATTTGCGCCCGCTGGATGCGACGTGCAGGCCATTGGAGTTGGCGTGACTGCGTGTTGCCGCAAGGACGTGCCGGATGGAGGGTGCTTTGAATTTGCGGACTGAAGCAGTGGAGAAGGACGTTGCGAAATTGCCTTGGGCGCATTTACGACTTCCGCCGTTTCCGCAGGTAGCTATCAGGGTGCTGCAACTAGCAAACAACGAAAATGTGCAGTTGCACCAGCTTTGTGATTTGATCAGTTCCGATTCGGCATTCGCGAGCGAGGTGCTGACGGTTGCGAACTCGGCCTTGTATTCACCGCGCTATCCGGCGAGCAGCATTCTGCAAGCGATTGCTGTGCTGGGTGCGAATACGCTTCACGGGATGTGCATCACGGTTGGAGTGCGGGCTTACTTAGGCAAGACAATGAGCCACCCTTCGATGCGGGCGCTTTGGCAGCACAACCTGGCGTGCGCAATGATCGCACAACGCATTGCCGGCGCGGGATTTCTGGACAAGGATACCGCGTACACGGCGGGGATCATGCACGACGTGGGGCGCGTGGGGCTGGCGGTGATTCAACCAAAAGAGTACGGCAAGCTGCTGGCAACTTTTCGAGGGACTCCTGCGAGCATTCTTGAAAGTGAGCGGGAGTTGTTCGGGTGGGACCACTGCGATGCGGGACAACAGCTGATCGAGAGCTGGAAGCTGCCGGCGGAGCTGGATGCGGTGGTGACGGGACATCATTTCGCGCGAAGCAACAACGCCGCATGGGACTTGCCTGAGTTGGTGAAGACCAGCTGCAGGATGGCGGATGCAGCGGGGTTTCCCGCGTTTGCCGGATGCGAGACTGCGCCCTATGCGGATCTGCTGGACGAGTTGCCTGGGAGAGAACGGGAGCTGTTCTATCCCGATCTTGGAACATTGACCTCAGAGGTGAGGAAGAACATCAAGGCTGTGGAATCGGTTTGATGGAAGGAACGCCAGGGGGGTTAGTAGCCCAAGGCGAGCGACGGATCGGCAGAGAGGTCAGCGGGGGCAAAATGACCTGCTTGAAAACGGGGCCAGGCAGCTGCGGCAATCATGGCTGCATTATCAGTGGAAAGAGCCAGAGTGGGGAAGGCGATGGGGAGGTGGCGGCGCTCGGCCTCGGCGGTAAAGCGCGCGCGGAGCTCGCGGTTGGCGGCGACTCCGCCGGTGACGAGAATTCGCGCGGGGCCGACGGACTGCTGTGCGGCGAAGGTTTTCTTGAGCAGGTCTCCGACGACAGCACACTGGAAGCTGGCAATGAGGTCGAGGGTCTGAGGATCGCAGGTGGCGAGGGCGGCTTCGATGGTGGGGCTGGCGGGCGCGTCTGGCCCGGTAAAGAGCGCTTCGCGTCGGGCCTCTGCTTCAGGGCGTAAGTTGTGGAGCTCGACATAGCGAAGGACGGCTGTTTTGATTCCTGAAAACGAAAAGAGAAAGTGGGGATCGAGAGCTGCGATCGGGGCGGTTTTAGCGGCCTTGGTGCGAGGCGGCTTACCGCCAAGGTGAAGCTTGGTTTTGATTTGAGAGAAGGCGAAGGGTATGGCATGGGGGTTGCCGTGCAGGGCGAGGGCGTCGATCCATGGGCCTCCGGGATAGCCCAGACCGAGGAGTTTGGCGACTTTGTCATAGGCTTCGCCCGCAGCGTCGTCGACGGTGCGGCCGACGAGGGTGTAGTGCCAGGTGCCGTGGGTAGGGCGGGCGAGATAGAGATGTGTGTGGCCACCGGAGACGACGAGGGCGAGAGCGGGCTCGTCGTCGAGATTCGAGCCGTTGGCTTCGCCGGTGGCACCTCGCTCGTTGAGGAGGACGGCATGGATGTGCCCCTCAAGATGGTTGACGGCGATGAGAGGGATGTTTTGCGCGTAGGCGAGGGCCTTTGCGTAGATGATGCCGACGAGGAGGGCTCCGGCAAGGCCAGGACCTGAGGTGACGGCGACGGCATCGAGATCGGCGAGGGTGATGTTTGCCTGGACGAGGGCTGCGCGGACGACTGGAACGATGGCGCGGAGATGCTCGCGGGATGCAAGTTCAGGAACAACACCGCCATAGCGGGCGTGGGTGGCAATCTGTGAGGCAACGACAGAGGATAGCGTTCGGGAGCCGCGCTGGACGACGGCAGCGGCGGTCTCGTCGCAGGAAGATTCGATGGCGAGGATGAGACCGTTGCCTGGCATATTTACAGTTTATCGGTTGGGGGTGGCGCGGATGCTTCGCGCAGGGCTGTGGGTAGGAGCGAGAATAGACGCATACCATGGCGCTTGTGACTCGACAGTTTGAAGCGGCTTTAGGGATTGTGGTGAAGCTGCGTACGGCGGGTTATGAGGCTTATCTCGCGGGCGGATGCGTGCGCGATTTGCTGCTGGGACGGGAGCCGAAGGACTTCGACGTGGCGACGAGTGCGACGCCGGATGTGGTGCTTAGGATGTTTGACAGGACGTTTTCGGTGGGTGCGCATTTTGGGGTGGTTCTGGTAGCCACCTGCGGTGGAGCAGACGCTGCTGGCGCGGCAGAGAGTGCCTTGGAAGATGAACAGTATTTTGTTACGGAGGTGGCGACATTTCGATCGGATGGGGCTTATTCGGATGGGCGGCATCCGGATGCAGTGCGCTATACGTTGAGCGCCCAAGAAGATGTGCAGCGGAGGGATTTCTCGATCAATGGGCTCCTGCTGGATCTTACCGACTCGACATCCGACCCTGACCACGGAAACAACGACGTGGCGAGGATGGGGCACCAGGACATCTCCGGATTCGACGACGTCAAATCAGCCGCACTTCGCTCAGCGGTTTTGGATTTTGTGGGTGGTGTGGCGGATCTTGAGGCGGGAGTTGTACGGGCGATTGGACAGGCCGAACTGCGGTTTGAGGAAGACCACTTGCGGATGCTGCGCGGGGTGCGGTTTGCGGCGCGGTTCGGATTTGAGTTGGAGGCGGGGACCAAGGCGGCGATTCGGCGACTCGCGGCGCGCATTGATGGAGTGAGCCGGGAGCGGGTTCGTGATGAGTTGACCAAGATGCTGACCGAGGGACGCGCACGCAGGGCATTTGAGCTACTGGATGAAACTGGGCTACTCGAGCATGTATTGCCGGAAGTTGCACAGATGAAGGGCGTGGAACAGCCTCCACAGTTTCATCCCGAGGGGGATGTCTGGGTGCATACGCTGGGTCTGCTGGAGCAATTGGAGCCAGGATGCCCTATGACTCTGGCATGGGGAGCGCTTCTGCACGACGTGGGCAAGCCTCCAACGTTCCGGCGGGCTCCAGATCGGATCAGATTTGACGGCCACGTGGAGGTGGGCGTGCGGATGACGGCGGAGATTTGCCGGCGCTTTCGATTTTCGAATGAAGAGATGCGACAGACGGTGGCGCTGGTTGAGAACCATATGCGTTTTATGGATACGGGACGGATGAAGGAATCGACGCTGAAGAGATTCTTCAGGCTGGAGGGATTTGAACAACACCTGGCATTGCACCGGATGGATTGCCTGGCGGGAAGCGGTCACCTGGATCACTGGGAGTTTGTGCGGGAGCGATGGCAGGCGATGCCGAAGGAGACGGTGAGACCGCGGCCACTGGTCACGGGGCGAGATTTGATTGCGGCGGGGTTTCAACCTGGAGCGGCATTCAAAGAGATGCTGCGAGTGGTCGAAGATGCGCAACTGGAAGGGACGATCAGTACCGTGGATGAGGCGCTGAGGCTGGTGAAGGAAAGATTCTGCCGGCGGATGGATTAGCGGCGCGCGTTGTACGGTGATGCTAAGAGAAGGAAATGAGACGCGGGCACGGATTGAGGCAGCGGTGAACTCGTAAGCAGAGATGGTGAGCCACGAGCGAAGAAAAGGACTGCTGGTAAAGTGCTGGTAGGAAGCTGCCATGGATTCCCCCGCACATCGCCCGAGATGGAAGACACTGCTAGCCTTCGCGATTATTTACTTCGTGTGGGGATCAACATTTCTTGCGATACGGGTGGGAGTGGCGGAGGTTCCACCTTTTCTGCTGGCGTCTATACGCTTTGTGGCGGCGGGACTGGCGCTTTATGGATGGATGCTGGCACGCGGGGAACGCAGCCCGAACTGGCGCGAGTGGCAGTCGGCGACGCTGCTAGCAGCGTTGATTTTGTGGGCGACTACGGCCTACTGTTCTGGGCGGAACGGCGCGTGCCCTCAGGAGTGGCCGCTGGGATGATGGCCACGATTCCACTTTTCATGGCGCTTGCGGAGATTCTTCTCTTAGGAACGCAGAGGCTGACTGCACGGTTGACGCTGGCGCTGCTTGCAGGCTTGGGCGGCGTGATTGTCCTGGTGGGTCCAACGATGAAACTGAGCGGAGCACCGCTTGACAGAGTGGGTGCGATGGCGCTGATCGCCGGGGCGATGAGCTGGTCAGTGGCGTCGGCGATGGCGCGGAAGCTGCCGCTCCCGACGTCTAAAGCGATGAGTTCTGGAGCCCAGATGCTAGCCGGGGGCGTGCTACTGGGGCTGGTTTCGGGGGCGCTGGGCGAGTGGCGCGGTTTTCATCCAATGGATGTTTCAAAGGGAGCATGGTTCGCGTTGTTGTACCTGGTGGTTGCAGGATCGATTATCGGCTTCACGGCATATGTGTGGTTGCTGCACCATGAATCACCCACCAAGGTTGGAACCTATGCGTATGTGAATCCTGTTGTGGCGGTGCTTGTGGGTTACTTTCTTGGCGGAGAGGCGCTGGGATTGCGCACGCTTTTGGGAACGGCATTTGTGCTCGCGAGCGTTGTGGTGATTACCACGACGCGCGCAAATAAGCCCGCGAAGGAAGAAGCAGGATAGATGAAGGAAGCGTCGCCCCTGCAAGCTGCGAGGATTCTGCGGCTATTCTGGAGGGAAGCCATGAGTGACGCGCCGCGCCAGTTCGACGTGATTATTTTGGGCGCGGGCGCGGCCGGGCTGATGTGCGCAGCGGTGGCGGGGCAGCGCGGACGACGAGTGGCACTGCTGGAACACAATGGGCAGGTGGGGCGGAAGATTCTTATTTCCGGTGGCGGGCGGTGTAATTTTACGAATCTTCACTGCGGACCGGGGAACTTTATCTCAGACAATGTGCATTTTGCGAAGTCTGCTCTGGCGCTTTATGAGCCGGGAAACTTCATCGAGCTTGTGAATCGGTACGGGATCCAATGGCACGAAAAGACACTAGGGCAGCTTTTCTGCGATCATTCCGCGCGGTCGATTGTGGAGATGCTGCTGGCCGAGTGCGCGCGCGGTGGCGTGGAGACGGTGCTGAATGTACACCAGATTGCAGTGGAGGGCGGGACCGGCGGCGGATTTCGCGTGGCGTGCTCGCTGGGAGAGTTCACGGCGGATGCACTGGTGGTGGCGACGGGGGGATTGTCGATTCCGAAGATGGGGGCGACCGGGATTGGATACGAGCTGGCGCGACAGTTTGGATTGAAGGTGGTTAACCCAAGGCCTGCACTGGTTCCGCTGCTACTAGGAGGCGAAGAGGCTGCGTGGACTGGACTCGCGGGAGTTTCCGCCGAAGTGGTGGTACGCACGAAAGGAGCAGGACGGAAGGCGGAGTTCCGAGAGAAGATGCTGCTGACACATCGGGGATTGAGTGGACCTGCGGTGCTGCAGGCTTCGTCGTACTGGAGAGCAGGCGACGAACTGGACGTGGATTTTGCACCAGCGATCAAGGTTTTGGGAGGACTGATGGTACCAAGAGCAGTTCGAGGAGAAGCGTCGTTGCGGCAGGCGTTGCGCGAAGTGCTTCCGCAGCGGTTGGCAGGGTTGCTGGCGGAAAGGTGCGATTTCGGAGGCTGGTCTAACGCGGCACTGGAAGTATGTGAGAGAAGGCTGCATGCGTGGAAGTTTCATCCGACAGGCACGGAGGGATTTGACAATGCCGAAGTGACAGCGGGCGGCGTGGACACTTCGGACCTGAATGCGAGAACGATGGAGGCGCGGAGCGTTCCGGGATTGTTTTTTGTTGGAGAAGCCGTGGATGTGACCGGATGGCTGGGCGGATTCAACTTTCAGTGGGCGTGGGCGTCGGGTGTGGCTGCGGGTCGCGCTGTCTAAGGTTGGGGCGCAGTGACGGAGTGTTGTCAAAGAGAGCGGCGAGTTGAAGATGACTCAGGTGAATGAAAACAAAGGCGAAGATGTAGAAAGAATCGTTGCAGGGAATTTCAGCAGGTTTCGGTAAGATAAGAACATTCAAGCGAGATTGAGTCGAACGAGAGAAAGCCAGCGAGGCTTTCTCTATTTTTTTGGGGTGCATGTTCGAGCGTTTAGTTGGGCCCTGAAGATGAGCAGGCCAGGTGCACTATTGAACGAAATGGCCCGGAATCCGAGCCCGGCAAGGTAAAGAGAAGGAAGAGACAGCGATGAAGCTCATGAGAAACGAATGGTTGCACGTTGCATGGAGGCAGTTGAGACCGAACCTTATCGTGGTGGTCCTAGTGGCAATGGGATTGCTGGGAATGGCGCTGGCCAAAAAGGCGCATGCGCAGGCAATGAGCACCACGACAGTCCAGGGGACGCTTTACATGGCGAATGGGCAGACCGGCTCAGGGACGCTGCAGGTGAGCTGGCCGTCGTTTACGACGGCAGGCGAACAGGCGGTGGTCGCGGGCAACACGACAGTTGCGATTGGTTCGGATGGATTTGTGAGCGTGAACCTGACGCCGAATGTGGGAGCGTCTCCGGCGGGGCTTTATTACACAGCGGTCTTCTACCTGAGCAATGGAACGACGACAACTCAGTATTGGGTGGTTCCCGCAGCGGCGCAGGCAACCCTGGCGCAAGTGCAGTCGCAGGTGATGCCGGCGGCGCAGGCCGTGCAGGCGGTAAGCAAGGCCTATGTGGATCAGGCGATCGCTGAGGCGGGACAGAGCCAGTTGAGCGCATCCGGCGAGACGATGACCGGACCGCTCTATCTGAATGCAGACCCGACGCAGGCGATGCAGGCCGCGGACAAACATTACGTGGATGTTTCGGTAAGTCAGTCGAGCACACAGCCGGGTACGGCCGGGCAGATCGCCTACTACACGGGTACGGGTACCGCGATTGCAGGCATGAACGCCGTTCCTGTCGCGGCCGGCGGAACGGGCGCCGGGACCGCAGCAAGCGCCCTGCAGAACCTAGGCGGCATCTCAGCGACAGCAACGACGCAGCAGACAATGACAGGTGGGTTGAGTATCGCGGGGCCTGTAGCGGCGCAGTCAGTAACGGCGAGCGTAAACTCGCAGCTCAATGTAATAGCCCCTCCCTTCAACGCCAAGGGGGATTGCGTGACGGACGACAGCGCGGCTATTCAGGCGGCGCTGAATGTGCAACTCACCAGCACCCCACAGCTCACCGTCTACTTCCCCGCCCCGCCGGGGGGCTGCTACCTGACCTCGACGCTCAATTACACGGGCGCATCCATGCAGGGGCAGGCTGGCGCTGGATACATAGGTCCGAACGGACAAGGCGTGGTGATTCGTGGAAAGCCGGGAGAGGACATTCTGCATGAACCCGACCCCAATACGGCAGGATCGGTGAATCCGCGCTCAGCGTGGGCAATCCGCGATATTGTGTTTCAGGTTGACGGATCAGAGGACGTTTCGGCTACTTTGGGCGCACATCGCTGGCCGGGCAAGTGGACGAATGATGGTTCGATCAATGCGAGCAGCTATACGTTCACCAGTCCCAATCAGGAAATCACTTGCGGGGACATTGGCGAGAACATCCTGGTGAAGGGGGCGGGAGCGGGCGGAGCCGATCTGTCAACCACGATTGCCAACGTCTTCCCCTGCTGGGCAAATTACGGGTCCGGCGGCGTCACGGTG
>Ga0302319_10013727_pt1 | contig 15166 bp, 11 predicted proteins | sample Bog_T0_2_FD_203319 | JGI IMG/M metagenome (GOLD analysis project Ga0302319, IMG submission 203319) | Peat permafrost microbial communities from Stordalen Mire near Abisko, Sweden - Bog_T0_2 | ecosystem: Environmental > Terrestrial > Soil > Wetlands > Peat | place: Sweden: Abisko, Stordalen Mire... | reverse complement strand
AGGCCTGCGGCACCTCGCGCAACGCGCTCGCCATCATCAGGCAGAGCGGCGAGCAGCCGGAGGTGATCGAATATCTGCAACATCCGCCGAGCCGCGGCCAAGCGGCGCACCGCTCCGATCATGTGAGCAAGGTATCGAGAGGCCAAACAGTTCGATCGTGCCACGCATGGTAGCGCGCCTCGCCTGGGCGCATCCTCGCGGCTTCCTGAGCGTGCTGTGCTGTCTGTCCGCTTGGATGGATCCGTTCACTGTCAAAGGTTAGCGACCCTCGATAGCCTCTATCGGGGTTCCAGCCTTCAATTTTTGCAACTGGCCCGTGATCAGGCGGTCGCCAGCCTTCAGACCCTTAGCGATAACGATCGTGTCATCGTAAGCGTCGCCGAGCGTGACCCCGCGCTGCTCCACCTTATTGCCATCTCCCACGACCATCACCGTGCGTCCGATTTGTGTCGAACCGACAGCGCTTTGCGGTATCAGCAATGCGTCCTTCAAATCGCCAAGATGAAGCCTCGCTGTCACATACTGTCCGGGCAGCAAGGCGTGATCGGGATTGCTGATGGTTGCCCGGACCAGGATAGTGCCGGTCGATAGACTTACCTGATTGTCTACGAACGTCAGGGGACCAGCTTGGGTCGAATCGACGCCCGGCACGGACACAACGGTCTCGATTGGCCCGCGTGCCTGCTCACGCCTGATCGCCTCGAGATTCACCTCGGCAGGATTGAAACTAACGTAGATCGGATCAAGCTGTACGAGCGTATTCAAGGTGGCGCCAGCGATACTAATCAAGCTACCCTCGAATACCTGGCTGGCACTGAGCCGTCCCGCAAAGGGCGCTCGAATTTCGGTCCGGCTGAGATTTAGCGAAGACTGTTGGATGGAGGCATCATTGCTGGCCACGCTGGCTTGACCCTGGTCGTAATTGCTGTTGGCCTGATCGAGCGCATCCTGCGTCGCCCATCCTTTGTACGCAAGGGCTCTATCTCGCGCTTGGGTCACCCGCGAATAATCAAGGCTGGCATTGGCCTGGGCACGCAATGCTTGCGCCTGGGCCAGGGCTGTCTGATAATCCTTGGCGTCGATACGATAAAGCAAAGCACCCGACGTCACGTCAGATCCATCGGCAGCAACGTGTTCGGTCATGTAACCGGTGACCCGGGCCAGGATCGATACCGTACGGATGGCCTGAGTGGTTGCTGGAAAGTTTCGGTAGATCGGCACGGTGCCCGCCACCACCGTCATCACCGGCACTTTTAATGGCGGGGGCGCCTGCGCCCGTTGCACCGCGCGGCCCATGAACCAAAAGGCGCCTCCGCCCCCGACCGCCGCGACGAAAAGAATGCCGAGCGTGAACCAGGCAAGCCGCCGCGGCCGGTGCGAGGGTTGAGGATCCGGGGCCGCGGAACGGTTTGCTGAATCCGTATCGCCTTTGATAAAGTGAGGCATCGTTACTCCGCAGGTTGAGTTGAGTTAAGCTGGCCGCGGTCGGCGGACGATTGGCGATGCTCACGCAGCCATTCGATGGTCACGTAGAAAACCGGCGTAAAGACCAAGCCCAAGACAGTCGCCGCCAGCATGCCGCCAAACACCGTGGTGCCAAGTGACTGGCGGCTGCCCGCCCCGGCCCCAGATGCGATCAACAGGGGTGATACGCCCAGGATGAACGCGAACGCCGTCATCAGGATTGGCCTTAATCGCAGCCTGGCCGCGTCCATCGCCGCTTCCAGCACCGGCCTTCCCTCGTCACGCAGACGCCTCGCAAATTCCACGATCAGGATGGCGTTCTTCGCCGACAGGCCAATCAGCATGACGAGGCCGATCTCCCCATAAACGTCAAGTTGCAGGCCGCGTAGCCACAACGCGAACATGGCTCCAAATAGGGCAAATGGTACTGAGAGCAGAACCATGAATGGCATGCTCCAGCTCTCGTACTGTGCCGCAAGCGACAGGAAGACGAACACAAACGCCAAAGCGAAGATCAGAATAGCGGCTGACCCCGCCTTGAGCTGCTGGTAAACCACGCCTGTCCATTCAAAACTAAAGCCTTCCGGCAGCGCGGTCGGTGCTGTTCGCTGCATTGCCGCGGCTGCCTGACTGGAGCTGAACCCGGCGGCGGCTTCGCCATTAATCTGTGCTGAACCGTACATGTTATAATGCGGTACGACCGCCGGGCCGGTTGCGGGCTGCAGTCGGCCCACCGCATCCAAAGGCAGGAGACCGCCACCCGCGGTTGGAACAAAGATGCGCGCAAAGTCTTGCGGGTTCGTCCGATTGCCTCCTTCGGCTTGTACGATTACCCGGAATGTGCGGCCAAACAGGTTGAAGTCGTTGATATACAGCGAGCCGAGGAAAACCTGCATCGTTGAAAAAACGTCGCTCAGACTGAGGCCGAGTTGCTTGGCCTTGTCGCGGTCGAGCAAAAAATTCAGTTGCGGAACCGAGGTGCCGAAGGTCGTCAGCAATTGCCGGCCGTCCAACTCCGGCTGTTTGCGTGCTTCCACCAGGAATGCCTGCGTTGCAAGATCCAGTTTGCTCGCGCCGCTACCTGTCCGATCCTGGATCTCAAATTCAAAACCGCCGGTCGTGCCAAGACCAGGAATAGACGGCGGAGCGAAACTAAGCACGATGGCCGTCGGAATATCCATCAGCCGTTGTTTCAGCGCAGCAACAACATTCACAGCCGTGTGTTCCGTGCCGGCGCGCTCGCTCCACGGTTTCAGGATTGCGAAAGCGACAGCGCTATTCGATTGGTTTGCACCCGTAAGAAAGTTGGTCCCGGTGATGGCAATTACGTTTTGGACCTCTGGACGTTCCGACACGATCGATTGGACTTGCCGCGCGACTTCTTCGGTCCGGGCCAAAGCAGCGCCGTCCGGGAGCTGCATGACGATGAAGAAGTAACCTTGATCTTCCACGGGGACAAAGGCGGAGGGAACATCACGAAAGATAAGGTAGGCGCCGCCGCAGGCTCCAGCAAGCAGCATGAATGTCACGGGCCAGTAACGCGTCGTTGTCCGCACACTCAAGGAAAACCAATTTGACAACGAGTCGAACCCTGCATTGAACTTGCGGAACAGCCACGCCTCCTCGCCGCTCTTGGGCTTGAGCAGGACCGCGCACAAGGCGGGGCTGAGGGTCAGGGAGTTAAAAGCAGATAACGCCACGGAGATCGCAATCGTGAGTGCAAACTGTTTGTATAGTTGCCCGGTGACCCCCGGCAAAAATGCGACCGGAACGAACACCGCCATCAACACGGCCGTGGTGGCGATAATCGGTCCTGTCACCTCCGTCATCGCAAACCGTGCGGCGTCGAGCGGCGATTTGCCGTTGTCGATCTGACGCTTGACGTTTTCCACGACGACGATTGCGTCGTCCACGACGAGCCCGATCGCAAGCACCAGGCCGAGCAGGCTGATCGTGTTGATCGAGAAACCTACGACCTTCATGACGGCTAAGGTGCCGATCAACGAGACCGGGATCGAGATCGCGGGGATCAAGGTGGTCCGCCAACTCTGGAGGAAGATGAAGACCACGAAGAACACGAGGAGCATTGCCGTGACGAGGGTGATGACAACCTCTCGAATTGACGCGGCCACGAACATCGTTGTGTCATATTTGATCTCGTACTTGATTCCGGGCGGAAAATTAGCGGATAGCTCTGCCATCTTGCTGCGGACCAACGCCGCCAGGGCCAACGCGTTGGCGCCGGGAATTTGGTAGATCGCCAGTCCCATCGTGGGCTTGCCATCGAGAAATGAGTTTGAATCATATGATTGTGCGCCAAGTTCCACCCTGCCGAGGTCCTTCAAGCGGATCACGGCGCTGCCGCCGCCGCCGGCACGTACAACGATATTTTCAAACTGTTTAACGTCCGAAAGACGCCCAAGACTATTAATCTGCAACTCGAATTGCTGGTTGGAGGGCGATGGCGCCTCGCCTAATTTGCCTCCCGCGACCTGCTGGTTTTGTTCCAGGATTGCGGCCTGCACTTGCGATGTGGTTACTCCCAATTGGGCGAGTCGGTCCGTGTTCAGCCAAACACGCATCGAGTAGCGCTTTTCGCCGAAAATCGTTACGTCGCCGGCGCCCGACAGACGCTTAAGCGGGTCTACAATCTGCAGATACGCATAGTTGCTGAGCCCCACCGCATCGACCGAGCCATCCGGCGACACGATATTCACGATCATCGTGAAGTTGGCTTGCTTTTTCTGAATCGTAATGCCGCCCTGGTTGATGATGGGTGGTAGCTGCCCGGTTGCTTGCGACACCCGATTCTGAACGTCGACGGCAGCAATATCCACATCGTAGCCCACGTCGAATGTAATCGTTATGGTTGAGCTGCCGTCATTGGCGCTGACGGAGGACATATAGGCCATGCCCTGTACGCCATTGATCGCCTGCTCGAGCGGCGTGGTGACGGTGTCGGCCACGGTTTGAGCGCTGGCGCCTGCATATGAGGCAGAGACCACCACCTGCGGCGGCGCTATGTCGGGAAATTGAGCAATGGGCAGCAGGACGTACCCGACCAACCCCGCAAGGACGATGATGATTGCAACGACGCAGGCGAAGATCGGCCTCGTGATGAAGAAGTTTACCATCAGCGGCAAGTATCCCATCCAAGGTTCGTTCCGTCGCCTGCGAGAAGTCCTTGATGACGCAGGAGAGTTCCTCAAATGCCGGAAAGGCGATTCTCAGGAACACGGATGGCGTCGATCGCGGCCTGCGCGTCGTCGTTCAGAAACGGGGTGATCTCGTCGGGCTGACCCGGCTCGATGTATGGATGTGCGAGGCCAGCTCAGTGTGGCGGGCAAGCGGCTCGAGGTAATGCTCGCATCATTCGTGGCCCGTCGGATAGCGGTCGGGCGCCGGCGAATGCCACCTGGCGGTGGCGAGGAGGCGCGCAGCCGCGCGATCGATGTCAAATATCATGCTGCGGTGTTGGTGGCGTCCCTGGTCTCGGCGTCGGCGCAGCACTCGGCGACCAGGAAGTCCAGCAGTCCCTGCATCACCTGATAGTTGGCATGGCAGACCAGCGTGGTGGATTGCCGTAACTGGGTGACGAGGCCCACCACGACCAGTGCCTTGATATGATGGGAGAGCGTGGAGGGCGCGATCTTCAGTCGGTCCTGCAGGCGGCCGACCGGCAGTCCCGCGGCGCCGGCACGAATCAGGGCGCGATAGATCTTGAGCCGGGTGGGATTGCCCAGCGCTTCGAGATAGGCCGCCGCATCATCCAGTTTCATGCCGTCAACCCTGGCTGGCCTGTCGGACGTTGTCAACTATATTTCCAGTAATACCGAAATATGGTCGGTGGACCGCAGTTCTAGTTCCGGAACAAGGCCGTTAAAAGCATTTATGCAGATGCAAATTAGTTGCATTAAGGCAAGACATCCATCATGCTGCCGTAATGGACGCTCGTTCCCCCAACAATAACGCCACTCGATCTACCCCAAGGGAGGATGGCAAGCTGCGGCCTGATGCGGCGGGCTGGCGCACGCCACGAGGTGAACCCTCGCTGGCCGGCATGTTCGGAACGGTGCGGACGGCGACGCAGGGGCCGTTCTGGCGCAAGCTGTTGGGTTTCCTCGGTCCCGGTTATCTCGTCGCTGTCGGCTATATGGATCCCGGCAATTGGGCGACATCGCTCGCCGGCGGTTCCAAATTCGGCTACGCGCTGTTGTCGGTGGCGCTGCTCTCCAACCTGATGGCGATCGTGCTGCAATCCCTGTGTACCCGGCTCGGTGTCGGCGCGGGGCGCGACCTGGCGCAGGCCTGCCGCGACTCGCTTCCGCGCTGGCTGTCGCTGCCGCTATGGCTGTCGGCGGAGATTGCCATCACGGCCACGGATCTCGCCGAGGTGATCGGCACTGCGATCGGCCTCAATCTGTTGTTTCATATTCCGCTCGGGATCGGCGTCATCATCACCGCCGCCGATGTGTTCCTGATTCTGGCGTTGCAGGCCTTCGGCTTTCGCTGGATCGAGGCTTTTGTGGTCGCCATGCTGGGCGTGATCGCTGCGTGTTTCGCGGTGCAGATCGCGATGGCCGATCCGAACTGGGGCGCGGTGCTCAGGGGCTTCGCGCCGACCTCCGAGATCTTCACCAACAGCGATATGCTGTATCTGGCGCTCGGCATTCTCGGCGCCACCGTGATGCCGCATAATCTCTATCTGCACTCGGGATTGGTGCAGACACGGAGCTATGGCGAGGGTGTCGAGGACAAACGCGAAGCGATCAAGCTCGCCACCATCGATTCCTCGATCGCGTTGTGTCTCGCTCTGACCATCAACGCTTCGATCCTGATCCTGGCGGCGGCGACCTTTCATCGCGCCGGCCAGACCGACATCGCCGAACTTGACCAGGCCCACGCCTTCCTGTCCCCGTTGCTCGGCTCGACGCTGGCGCCGACGCTGTTTGCCATAGCCCTGTTATGCTGCGGACTGAACTCCACCATCACCGCGACGCTCGCGGGTCAAATCGTGATGGAGGGTTTTCTCGACCTGCGGATCGCGCCGTGGCTGCGGCGTATGGTGACCCGCTGCATCGCCATCGTGCCAGCGGTGATCGTAACCTTATGGGCCGGCGACAAGGCGACCGGACAGCTTCTCATCCTGAGCCAGGTCGTGCTCAGTCTGCAATTGCCTTTCGCGGTGGTGCCGCTGGTCATCTTCACAGCCAGCCGCGCCAAGATGGGAGCCCTGGTGGCGCCGCGCTGGCTCACCGGGCTCGCCGCGCTGACGGCGGCGCTGATCATCGCGCTCAACGCAGAACTGGTGTTCAGTTATATCAAGGGATGAGCTGGTAGATGGATGCAGGTTCGAGGCATGGTGCGGTGCAACCGACGCGCCGTTCCGTCGATCGACGCATGGCCTCGCCATTGGGTCATCATGACAAACAATTTCTTGCAACAATCTTTGGTTGTGATTTAGAATAATGTCAGGGTACGTTCGGCCCTGCATCGGTACGCTCTCAGCGTTTGTCGTGCGGTGGCGTGCTCATGCCGTTGCTGCGTGGTAGCGACGACGCGTTTTAGCTCGCATGACTTTCGCTTGGTTCCTCACTTTCGCTTGGTTCCTTTCTACGGCAGGCCCATTCGATGTCGGACACAGATGAAAGCCGCGGCGCGATCAGCCGCAAAGCGATAAATCACAACGCGATCGAGGCTGACGGCGGCGTGATGTCGATGGCGAGCGAGCCATCGAGCTGCATGGCGCGGCGCCGATTCCTGGTCGCGGCATTCGCGGCCGGTGTCGGTCTTACCGGCGGTCCACCCGCCCGGGCCGAAGAGGATCCGCCCGGTGCCGACGAGCGGCCCCAGAAGGGGGATCTGCTGGTGTTCTCGGAAGGGGATCGTGCCGGTCAGCCGATCAGGCCGGACGACCTGCCATGTGGCGGACCACCGGAGCATGCGTGGCCGATGGATCCAACGACCGGGGTGGTTCGCAGTGGATCGCGCCTGAACGAGCTTCTGGTGCTGCGGCTGGATCCGGCCGAGATCGACGACGACACGCGACCGCGGTCGGTCGATGGCATCCTGGCCTATTCGGCGATTTGCTCGCACGCCGGATGTCCGGTCACCGAATGGGTCAAGGCGTTCGAGGGTGACAAGCCGGTCTTCAAATGCGCTTGTCACAACTCCGAATATGATCCGCGGCAAAGCGCCCAGGTCGTGTTCGGCCCGGCGCCCCGACGCCTCGCGGCGCTTCCGCTGACCACCGTGGATCAATCCATCGTCGTCGCCGCCAGTTTTGTCGGAAAGGTAGGTGCGCAACAGAACGGCTGATGGGAGATTGGCGTGGAGTTTGCGTTGGTTAGACAAGCAAAAGCAAAAGCAAAAGCAAAACAAGAAGCGTTCGGACCATAAGAAATGACAAGCAACGAGAAATAACACCACAAGAAATTACAAGCAACGCGACGAACAAATCACAAGACAGCAAAAGCTGAAAATCGACAGGGAGGAATGAATGACGAGAACGAAGCCAAGAATCTGGAAGCCAAGAATCTGGAAGCAGTGGCTGTTGTCGAGCCTGGTGGCATCGACATGCCTGGTCCCGTTGACGGCCGGCGCCGGGCCGATCGACAATTACGCCCCGGTCACCGCGGACCGCCTGCAGAACCCCGAACCCGGCAATTGGATGCTCTATCGCCGGACCTATGACGGCCAGGGCTATAGCCCGCTCGACCAGATCAATACCACCAACGTCAAGAATCTCGTCCCGGTATGGACGTTCGCGACCGGCGTGATCGAAGGCCATGAGGCGCCGCCGATCATCAATAATGGCGTGATGTTCGTGGCCACGCCGATGGGCCAGGTGATCGCGATCAATGCCAAGACCGGCGACGAATATTGGCGCTACAAGCGGCAGCTGCCGGACGATCTGTTCCAGTTGCATCCGACCAGCCGCGGCGTCGGGCTCTGGCAGGACAAGCTCTATCTGGCGACCACTGATGACCACGTCGTCGCGCTTGATGCCAAGACCGGCAAGGTGGTCTGGGACAAGAAGGTCCAGGATTACAAGAAGGGCCAGTATATGACCCTGATGCCGCTGATCGTGAACGGCAAGGTGATTGTCGGCGGCTCCGGTGGCGAGTTCGGCGTCCGCGGCTATGTCGTTGCCTTCGATGCCAATGACGGGAAGGAATTATGGCGCACCTTCACCATACCCGGCACCGGCGAACCCGGCAACGAGACCTGGCAGGGCGACGACTGGAAATCCGGCGGCGGCTCGGCCTGGATGACCGGCACCTATGACAATGAGACCAACACCGTCTATTGGGGGGTCGGCAATGCGGCGCCGTGGCCCGGCGGCATGCACCCCGGCGACAATCTCTATACCTCGTCGGTGCTCGCCCTCGATCCCGATAGCGGCAAGATCAAGACCCACTTCCAGTATCATCAGAACGATTCCTGGGATTGGGACGAGGTCGACGCGCCGATGCTGGTCGACCTGCAGCGCGACGGCCGCAACATCAAGAGCCTGATCCATCCCGGCCGGGATGCCATCTTCTGGGTGCTCGAGCGCAAGCCGACCGCCATCAATTATGTCGCCGGCTGGCCCTTCGTGAAGACCGATGTCTGGAAGGGTATCGAGCCGGAGACCGGCAGGCCGATCGTCGATCCCGCCCACAAGCCGACCACCGGCAAGCGGGTCGACTTCTGTCCGTCGCTGTGGGGCGGCAAGGACTGGCCCTCGGCGGCCTACAGCCAGAAGACCGGCCTCGTCTACGTACCGGCGAACGAGAACTTCTGCGGCGGCTTCACCGGCGAGAAGGTGCCGCTCGATCCTGGCAAGCTGTGGCTCGGCGCCAAGCCCGAGGAGATCGGCCTGACCGCGCGTCCGGGCGCCGATCATTTCGGCGAGCTGCAGGCCTGGGATCCCACCACCGGAAAGAAGGTGTGGTCGCACAACTTCCCGAAGTCGCAATTGTTCGGCTCCGTGACGGCGACGGCCGGCAATCTGGTCCTGGTCGGTGGCACCAACGACCGCAACTTCCGCGCGTTCGATGCCAAGAGCGGCGAATTGTTGTGGGAGCAGAAAACCAACTCCGGCATCATGGGCATGCCGATTTCCTATGAGGTGGATGGCACGCAATACATCGCCATCCAGTCCGGCTGGGGGGTCGATGCCCAGCGTATCCAGGACGCGCTCGCCACCAACAATATCGGCATCGAAAGCAACGTGCCGCAGGGCGGCGTGGTCTGGGTGTTCGCCGTCAAGAAGTAATCTCCCCGGGAAAACTCTGCTCGACCGCTTCAGACCAGCGGTCGAGTGCTTTTCGTCACCTTCTGCATCAGCTTCTGCATCAGCGCAACGGCCGGGGGCGGCGCGAGACGGGGATCATGCCCCGGCTGCCGCATCATCTGCCGACTGCGATAACCTTAAACAGCGAGGATGGACCATGATTACGTTGAACATCAATGGCGAGGCGCACGGCTGGGATGGCGATCCCGGATTGCCGTTGCTCTGGTTTCTGCGCGATGAAGCGGGATTGACCGGCACCAAATTCGGCTGCGGTCAGGCCCTGTGCGGCGCCTGCACCGTCCTGATCGATGGCGAGGCGGCGCGCTCCTGCATCACCGCCGTCTCGGACGTCGCCGGACGAAAGGTGACGACCATCGAAGGGCTGCACCCGACTGGCGATCATGCGGTGCAGAAAGCGTGGCGCGAAGTCAATGTCCCGCAATGCGGTTTCTGCCAATCCGGGCAGATCATGCAGGCGGTGGCGCTGCTGACGCAAAATCCAAAACCGTCGCAGGACGATATCAGGACGGCGATGGCTGGCAATATCTGCCGCTGCGGCTGCTATCAGCGCATCGAGAATGCCGTGCATCTCGCATCGACGGGGGTCTGATCATGAACATCGTCAGCAATCCCGGCACCATCCGACCCGTCACCATCGAAAAAATATCGCGCCGTCGCGTGCTGAAGAGCCTCGGCATCGCCGGCGGCCTGGTGCTGTCAGCACCGCTGCTGTCGCGGCAGGCGATCGCCGCCTACGCCACCGGCGCCGGCTTGATGCCGCATGGCACAATAGTGGATCCGCGCGTGTTCGTGGCGATTGCGACCGATGGCACGGTGACCATCCTGGCGCATCGCTCCGAGATGGGCACCGGCGTTCGCACCAGCCTGCCGATGATCGTAGCCGATGAGATGGAGGCCGACTGGTCCCGCGTGCAGGTCCGGCAGGCACCCGGCGACGAAGTCAAATTCGGCAACCAGGATACCGACGGTTCGCGCAGCACGCGGCACTATCTGATTCCGATGCGCCAGATCGGGGCCTCGGCGCGGGCCATGCTCGAAGCCGCCGCAGCGCAGCGCTGGAATGTGCCGGTGACTGAGGTGAAGGCTTCCAATCACGAGGTGGTCCACGCCGCGAGCGGACGCCGGATCGGATATGGCGACCTCGCCGTGGATGCTGCGGCGCAGCCGGTGCCTGCGATCGGAGGTCTCAGCCTGAAGGATCCCAGGGATTTTCGCTATATGGGCAAGGGCAAGGTCGGCATCGTCGATCTCCGCGGCATCACCACCGGCACCGCGCGCTATGGCCAGGATGTCCGTCTGCCCGGGATGAAATTTGCCGTAATCGCGCGGCCGCCCGTGGTCGGCGGCAAGCTGGTCTCGTTCGACGCCAAACAGGCCCTGCAGGTTTCAGGTGTCGAACAGGTCATCGAGGTGCAAGGCTGGCCCTGGCCCTCGAAATTCCAGCCGCTTGGCGGCGTCGCGGTGATCGCGCGCAATACCGGGGCTGCGATCCAGGGCCGTGAGGCGCTCAAGATCGTCTGGGACGACGGTGCCAACGCCGACCATGATTCGGTGAATTACCGCAGCGAACTTGAAAATGCCACCCGCCAACCCGGCAAGGTGGTGCGGGACGACGGCGATATCGAAGCCGCGCTGAAGGCGGCTGATAAGGTGGTGGTCGGTGAATACTATCTGCCGCACTTCGCCCATGCCAGCATGGAGACGCCGGTGGCGACCGCCGATGTCAGCCATGGCAAGGCCGAGATCTGGGCGCCGGTACAAAGCCCCGGGGGCACCCGCGAGGATGTCGCCAAGACGCTTGGCATCCCGGCCGAGGACGTCACGGTCAACGTGACGCTGTTGGGCGGCGGGTTCGGCCGCAAGTCGAAATGCGACTTCGCGCTGGAGGCGGCACTGCTGTCGCGAGCGGTCGGCGCCCCGGTCAAGCTGACCTGGACCCGCGAGGACGATATCCGTCACGACTTCCTGCACACCGTGTCCGCGGAGCGGATCGAGGCCGGGCTCGACAAGAATGGCAAGGTGATCGCGTGGCGGCACCGCAGCGCGGCGCCGACCATTCTGTCGACCTTTGTCGCCGGCGCCGGCTATGAGGCGCCGTTCGAACTCGGCATGGGCCTGGTCGATCTGCCGCTGCAGATCGCCAACATCCGCTGCGAGACGCCTGAGATCAAGGCCCACAACCGGATCGGCTGGTTTCGTTCGGTCTCCAACATACCCCGCGCCTTTGCGGTGCAGTCGATGATCGCCGAACTCGCCCACGCCACCGGTCGCGACCAAAAGGACATGCTGCTGGAATTGATCGGCGAACCGCGCGTGGTCAAGCTCAACGACAGCGTCAAGGACTTCTGGAACTATGGCGAGCCGCTGGACAGCTATCCGATCGACGCCGGCCGGCTGCGCGGCGTTGTCGAATGGGTGGCCGACAAGGGCGGCTGGGGCCGCACTGTCCCGAAAGGTCACGGCCTTGGCATCGCCGCGCACCGCAGCTTTGTCAGCTATGTCGCGACCATCGTCGAGGTCGCGGTCGGCGCCAAAGGCGAACTCAGGGTCGAGCGGGTCGATACCGCGATCGATTGCGGGACCTTTGTCAATCCGGAGCGGATCCAGTCGCAGCTCGAAGGCGCTGCGATCATGGGCCTCAGCCTCGCCAAGCATGGCGAGATCACGTTCAAGAACGGCCGGGTGCAGCAGGGCAATTTCGACGATTATCCGGTGGTCCGGATCGACGAGGCGCCGCGCATCACCAACGTCCACATCATGCCCGCGCCGGCCGACAAGCCACCGAGCGGCGTCGGCGAACCCGGCGTGCCGCCGTTCGCGCCGGCGCTGATCAACGCCATCTTCAACGCCACCGGCAAGCGCATCCGAAGCCTGCCGATCGGCCAGCAACTGGCGATTTGAGGAAGCGGGTTGGGACGCTTCAGTATCTCGCTCTCCCCGCGAACATGCTTGCGGGGAGAGATTTGGCCGGGATGCCAACATGAAGCCTGCCGCCGACACGAGCTTTTGTCGGACAACGTTCTGCGTTGTTTGACGCTCAAGATCGACTGGAACCAGATTCACCTGTGCGAGCTAGACGCTGACACCTTTCGCGGGTTTGGCCGGGAATTCGAGGCCGCCTTGCGCGACGACGCGCCGCACTCCGCTGCAAGTTCGGACGTCTTCGCCGGTCTCGATCGTATGCGTACGGTTCCCCGTTGGACTTTCAACGATCCCGTTGTGGAAGCAGACGCTGCAGTCGCGAAGGAAGGCAGAGTGGAAAAGTGATCGGAGGTCGGACTGAATCGGACAAGCGTCTTTATCCAACTTTCTAAGGTTAGTGTTTCGCGGCTGTCGAGCCCCATAGCCAAAAATATTCCTGTTCCCTTTTTGTTCGAAACACCTTATAACCCTTTTCGTCTCGTCCCACACGAGGGGCGTTTCGCGATCGTCACAGACGCGGGATGAGATGCGATGGACGCGGCGGTATCGGGCGTGATCTGATTTTGCAGGGCAGGGTGCACATGGAGTTGTGAGCCTGTGAGCTGATGAAAGATCGCGCAGGACGAACGATACTGAAGCGGACTCTGAAACCGTGTGGTCCCGCCCCTGATGCTGGGGCAATTCCTGCGGAGGTTCGTCGGCCCAACCGGGCCTGACAAACCATCTTCCGTAGGAGGACGGGCGCAATAGAGCACCTCCCCGAGGAGAGCACGGCATAGAGAGTAACACCATTGCGTGCGGGATTGCCGGGTTTTCCGGTGCCTCCGCTGTGAAGATTTGTGCGCGGACGTGCTACCCCTTTTTGCGCACAAGGCTGCGGGTGCATCAGGCACCCGGCATCCCGCACGCCCTCTGGGCCTTACCAGGCCCTCTCGGGGCGTAAGATCTTCTTTCAACGACTCGGGCGCATCGCGCCGCGAGGCTCGAACGCGTGTCTGAAGGTTGGGGGTGCGAAGCGCTGTTTTCGATTTGAACATTTTAGCTGTTTGAAAGTTTTTGCTGTTTGAAAATTGAATCAGAAATTCATGCGGCGGGCGGAAGCTCGCCGCATCCCACACCGTCATCGCGCGACTCTGGTTCCACAGTTTATAGTCAGACCTATGCGGCATGTTCCTGGTCATAGCCGCCAAGCTGGCGGCGCGATCCCACACGGATCGCGTCGGCGTCGTCAGCGCTGGTCGGCGCCGATCCCTGCGCCGGCCGATCTCCAACGTCGCCAACCCTAATCCTGCGGCTCCATCCGCGTCTCGCCCGTTGCATCAATGCGCAGCCAGCCGGAGGCGGCCAGCCGCTGCTGCGGCAGAAAGCGGCCCTTGTAGTCCATCTTCTTCGAGCCTTCGATCCAGTAGCCGAGATAGACGAAGGGCAGGCCCTGGCGCCGCGCCCGCTGGATGTGGTCGAGGATCATGAAGGTGCCAAGCGAGCGGCTTTCCTCGGAGGGCTCAAAGAACGAATAGACCATCGACAGGCCGTCGCTGAGTACGTCGGTCAGGGCCACCGCCAGGAGGTCCGAGCCGCGGCCGGATCCGGCGCTGGCCGAGCCGCCATGGCCCGGGCCGCGGCGGCGGTATTCGATGATGCGGGTTTCGACATGGCTGTCCTCGACCATCATCGCGTAGTCCAGCACCGTCATGTCGGCCATGCCGCCGTGGCGGTGGCGCTGGTCGAGATAGGCGCGGAATACGGAATATTGCTCCGAGGTCGGGACCGCGCTGCGCTGTTCGCCTGAAATGTCGGCATTGCGCGCCATCACCTTGCGGAAATTACGCGACGGCCGAAATTCGTTGGCCACCACGCGGACCGAGACGCAGGCCCGGCACTGGTCGCAGGCCGGCCGATAGGCGATCGACTGGCTGCGCCGGAAGCCGCCATGGGTCAGGAGATCATTGAGATCGCTGGCCTTATCCCCGACCAAGTGAGTAAATACCTTTCGCTCGTGCCGGCCGGGGAGATAGGGGCAGGGCGAAGGTGCCGTCAGGTAGAACTGCGGTGTATCACGCGAGTGCTGGGTCACGGGATCTCGTAAGCCTCCGATGCAGCTGACAGAGCATCGCGCTGCCAAGGCCGCTGGTCAATCCGCGTTTGGCCTTTTTCAATATCGCGCCGGCTGCGCAAACGGTTGGCGCACCGAATTGTTCACGACCACGGTTCCGAGCACGAAATCATGCAAAAGCCGCCGCCGGCCGTTGAGCAGCCCGACCAGCAGCACCAGCGGCGAGCCTACCGAGATTGAGATCCAGAACAGCACCGCGTGGGCGGCGCCCAGCACAAAATAGCCAGGGGCGCCATACCAGGTGCGGAGTTCGAGATCCATGATCCGCATGCCGATGGTAGCTGAATGGGGTCCCCCCAGCGTGGAGCCATAATAGATCAGGGCCCAAACCACCGTTGCGGGGGACACCAGCCAGAACAACGCCCAGC
>Ga0302319_10013726_pt1 | contig 15167 bp, 14 predicted proteins | sample Bog_T0_2_FD_203319 | JGI IMG/M metagenome (GOLD analysis project Ga0302319, IMG submission 203319) | Peat permafrost microbial communities from Stordalen Mire near Abisko, Sweden - Bog_T0_2 | ecosystem: Environmental > Terrestrial > Soil > Wetlands > Peat | place: Sweden: Abisko, Stordalen Mire... | reverse complement strand
GGGGGGAGACTGATGATTTTTGGATTTGGAGCTTGAGGAATAAAGACCGCTCGGGAATGAGGGCGGATTGGAGGTGGCGTGCAATAAGGGACCAAAAGGACGAAAAGGACCCAAGGAGGGACAATCGCACGGGCTTCGAGGGGTGGACTTCGAAGTTCACTGGAGGGAGAGGGTTGGGGCGGTGGTGGGGGACCAGGGGTTGGCGTATCCGGTATGGGCGATCTGGTCGGCGAGGTTGGTGCAGAGGGTCCACACGCGCTCGACATCGAGGTGAAGATGGAGGGGACGGTAGGGGGCAAGGTTGCGGGCGGCGAGGCGGAATAGGCGGACGGCGGGGCGGGCGCGGGTGGCGTCCTTGGGGTGGTCAGGACGCTGGAATTGCTTTTGCAAGTGGACGAAGGCGCCGGCAAGCTGGATGAGGCCCTTGTAAAAAGCGTGGTTGGCGTCGTTGGTCTGGAGCCAGAGATGCTCCAGGACGTCGTGCGCCTCGTAGTAGCGCTGGCTGTTGAAACAGGTGAAGTAACCCGCGTAGCAAGGGTCGAGTCCGCTCACGGCCTCGGTTTCCGGGGCGCCGGGGGCTCCGTGGCCGGGCGCCATGTCCCGGAGCATGTTCTCGATTTTTTCCGCTTTCTTCACCGGATGGCCAGATTTCGCCACGGAAAGCAAAATTGCAAATCGGAATGGGCATACCATACTGGGGAAATTCATGCGTGTCTGGCTGCTTGCCGTCATTTTGCTCCTGCTCGCGGCGGCGTCCGCGCTTTTTTCCGCGATGGAGACAGCGTTCTTTTCGCTGCAACCCATGGCCTTGCGGCGGCTGAGGATCCAAAACCCGCGGCTGGCGGACCGGTTGAGCCGGCTGCTGGAGAATCCACGCCGGGTGCTGAGCGCGCTACTGCTGGCGGACGCGATTGTGAACGTGCCGCTGATCGTGCTGAGCGTGTATACGCTGAGGGAAGGGACGCGGCTGCCGGTGCCCTTCTGGGTGGCGGCTGTGGTGATCTTCGGGCTGATCGCAATCGTGTGCGACCTTGCGCCAAAGGTAATCGCGCTGGGGGAACCGTACCGGCTGGCGAAGGTCGGGGCGCGGGTCATGGGTGTGCTGCTACCGGTGCTGGACCCAGTCTCGCGGGTGCTGCAGCGCTTGAGCGAACGAATCGCGGACCGGTTGACGCCGGAGCGCATGCAGGCGCGGGCGTCGTTGAGCGAGGAGGAGTTGGAGACGCTGGTGCAGGTCTCGGCGGAGGAGGGGATCCTGGAGGCGACGGAGAGCGAGATCATCCAGGAGATCATGAAGTTGAGCGGGAAGACCGCACGGGATTGCATGACGCCACGAGTGGACCTGTTCGCGATCCCGGACGACCTGACGAACGAGGCGGCGATGGAGCGGCTGCGGGCGGGACGGCACCGGCGGGCGCCTGTGTACGGGGCGACGCCGGATGACATCGTGGGGATCCTGGAGGTGACGCGGTTTTTCCTGAACCCGGCGGAGCATTACACGGAGCAATTGATCGCACCGTCCTTTGTCCCGGAGACCATGAAGGCCATCGAGCTGCTAAAGAGTTTCATCAAGCATCCGCAGGGCATCGCGGTGATCGTGGATGAATTCGGGGGAACCGAAGGGGTGGTCACGCTCAATGACATTGTCGAGGAGATGATCTCCGACGCGGTGCCGAGCGGGGAGCAGGAGCTGTATATCGAGCCGCTGGGGGAGGGGCGCGTGATCGCGGCGGGCCGGACGCGGCTGGATGACCTTGCGGAACTGGGTTTCAAGCTGGAGGCCGACGGCGTGGATACCATCGGCGGGCTCATTTTCAACCGGATGGGGATGATTCCGCGGGTGGGAAGCAGCGTTCAGATCGATGATGTGACCATCCAGGTCCGGCGCAGTTCCCGCAGGGGGGTCGAGGAGGTAATGCTGGTGAAGGATCGCAAGGACGAGGATGAGGAGGCGGAAGCGTGACTGCCCTGGGCCTGGCGATCTGCGTAGTTGTTTCCTTCCTGTTCTCCGGGACGGAGGCCGGAATTCTTTCGTTGAACCGGGTGCGACTGAGGCACCGGCTCAAACTCAATGACAAGGCGGCGATCAAGCTGAATCGCCTGGTGTCGCACCCGGAGCGGATGCTGGTGACGGTGCTGCTGGTCACGAACCTGATGAACATCTGTGCGATCCTGCTTGTGACCCGGGCGTGCGTGGAGACGTGGGGGAGGGGGATAGGGTACCTGGCGGCGGTGGCGATCTGCCTGCCGGTATGGCAGTTTTGCCTGGAGCTGCTGCCGAAGTCGCTCTTCCGTCGTTTTCCCTACCGGTCGCTGGCGGCAATTTCCGATCTTCTGCGGCTGGCGCACGTGGTGCTATCCCCGCTGTTGGTGCTGGGAAGCGTGCTGCTGCGACTGGCGCCGCGGAAACCGGAGGAACGCAAGCTGTTCGCGGCGCGGGAGGATTTCAAGTACCTGACCATCGAGAGCGAACGGCAGGGGACGCTGCTGCCGGTGGAACGGGAAATGATCCATAACGTGATGGACCTGGGGGCGGCAAAGGCGCGGGACGTGATGGTGCCGATCGCGCGAGTGCGTTCGCTGCCGGCGTCCGCAACGGTGCCGGAGCTGCTGGAGCTGGCGCGTACGACGGGCCTGGAGCGATTCCCGCTGACGGACGGGAAGGGGAGCTTTGTGGCGCTGGTGAACGTGTTCGAGGTGCTGATGGAGGGGGCGCGGAAGCGGCAGGTCTCGGCGTACCAGCGACGGATCGTGACGGCGACCCCGGACGAGGAGGCGTACAGCATCATGAAAAAGATGCGGGCGGCGCGCGTGACGCTGGCGGCGGTGATGGACGGGGAGAAAGGGGCGGTGGGCCTGGTGGGATTCGAGGACCTTGCAGGGCTGCTGGTGCGAGTGGGTGGAGGGAAAAAAGTGTGGATAAAATAAAAAAAGCTTGAAAACTGGCACTGATCTGCAAATATTGTTTTCATGAAATTGAGAATTTCCATAATCCTCCTCGGGGCTTCCCTTCTGTTGAATTCGGGCTGCACGACCATGACCACGGCGTACAACGGGACGGAGCGTTCTCGTTTCACAAATCCCGTCAAGCGCACGGCAATGAACAATCCGCAGGCGCTGGCGCCCGTGGCGGAAGGCCCTGTGACCCCGGAGACCCATGCGGCGTATCCCGGCGGGACGGGGTCCGGCTCGATGACCGGAATGAGCAACACGGAAACGTGGGGCGGCGCCCTGTCGGTCCGCTAAGGCGGACCGAGGGGACTGGCGGCTGCTAAGGGGCGGGGTCTCAGAAGTGAGAGTATGGGCGGTGAGGGATTCGAACCCCCGACCTTGGCCGTGTAAAAGCCCTGCTCTACCACTAAGCTAACCGCCCGGAACCGGCGGAAATCTAGAGATTGCGGGCGCCGCTCACAATCGGAAATTTCAAACCTTGATCCATCCCTCATCCCCATCTTCCGGCCGCCTTCAGATTTTGTCCCGCAGGCCGCGTACGGAGTCGTAGAGCTTTCGCAAGCCGAGCTCGAGGCGGGTCTTGATGGTGCCGAGCGGGGTGTTGGTATGAATGGCGATCTCACGCTGGCTCATGCCCTTGAAGAAGGCGAGGTCTATGGCCTGGCGCTGTAGTGCGGGCAGGGACTCGATGCGCTGGCGCAGGAATTGGCGGAGGTCGTCCTGGAGGATGTCGTCGTCGATGCGGTTATTGACCCAGGAGTCGGGCTGGTGCTCGGTCTCGAGCTCGAGGCGTTCCGTGACACGATGGTAGGCCTGGCGTTTGCGGAGGCGGTCGATGGCGCGGCGGCGGGTGAGCGTGACGATCCAGCCGAGAGCCTGGCCTTTTTTCCGTGAGTAGTTTTTTGCCTGCCGCCAGATCTGCATGAAGATCTCCTGAAGGAGGTCGTCGGCCTCGGCCTCGTCATGGATGACGCGGATGACGAGGGCCTTGAGGATGCCGCTGTAGCGATCGTAGAGGGCGGCGAGTGCGTCGGGGTCGCGGGCGGCGATGGCGGACATGAGGGCCGCGTCTTCCGCGGCGGTGGCTGGCTCCGGCTGAGGCAATGCGCAGGCTTTCATGGGATGCGTGGGCTGGCTTTGGGCTGATTGCCCTGGGAGGCGCGGGGTGAAGGTGCGGACGGACCGGCGGGTCCGCCAAGGGGCGCGGGAGAGTGGCGCAGCCGCGAGCGACGTGGAAATTTGCAGGGCTTTCATGGCGAGGTTATCGGCCCGGGACGACCTGATACTATCGGAAATCTGCGAAGGAGACAATGAGAATATGGGTGCGTTGGCATGTGGGCAAAACGCTGATAGAGGAAAAGCGGCGCAGGTGCCTCGAGCGGCTCATGGTTCATTTTATCGTAAGACGATAGGAATAGGGTGTCGAGCGGGTTTTTGACGAAGGAGGAGGCGGCCCTCACTTGAAATTGAATCGCTGCGGAAACCGGCGTCCGGAGGGGTTCAAGTTCAGGTTCAGGTGGGGCCTTCGCTACGCTACGGCCTCAGACCGTCTGCTGGTCCACCCATTGCACGGCAAAACGTGCCAGCTCGCGTGCGGTCTGGAAGTTGAGTTTCTCCTTGATATGGGCTCGGTGGGTTTCGACGGTTTTCGCGCTGAGGTTCAGCTCGCGGGCGATCTGCTGGACGCCGTGCCCGTGGCCGATCAACTGGAGGATCTCGAGTTCGCGGTCGGTGAGCTTGTCGGCAATCGAGGCGGAGGCGCCAGTGCCGCCCTGGACGAATTCCTGGATCATGCGGCCGGACATCGAGGGGCTTACATAGAGCTCGCCCCCGAGTACGTGGCGGATGGCGCTCATGACGCGGTCGAGGGCCTCCTGTTTCATGATATAACCGCGGGCGCCTGCGCGGAGGGCGCGGAGGGCGAAGAGGGACTCGTCGTGCATGGAGAGCACGAGAAGCGGGAGGCGGGCGTGCTCCGCCCGGATGGATTTGAGCAGTTCGATGCCATTCGCACCGCGGAGGGAGATGTCGATGGTGACGAGATCGGGCAAATGCTTGCGGATGCCCTCGAGGGCGGCGGGGGCATTGTCGGCCTCGCCGCAGACCTCGAGGTCGGGCTCGGCGTTGATGAGATCGGCGATGCCGTGGCGGAAGAGTGGGTGATCGTCGACGATGAGGATCCGATTCTTCGAACGGGGAGAGGCGAGCTGCGCGAGGGTCTGGCCGTCGTGGCGCATAAGGAGTTTGGTTGACTTGGGGGGGTTGGGCGTTGTGCTGGGTTTCATTGCCGCGGGAGAATGCAGAGAACTTCCGTGCCGCTGGGCTGGCACTGGCGGATACGGAGAGTGGCGCCCATGGTGCGAGCCCGATAGCGCATGATGTGGAGGCCCATGCCGGCTGGCGGGGTGCGGGGTGTGAGGTCGGGGATGCCGCGGCCGTCATCGGCGATGGAGAGGTGAAGGGCCGCGCTTTTGCGCTCGAGGGTGATCGTGATGCGGGATGCGCGGGAGTATTTAACCGCGTTGTTCACAGCCTCCTGGGCGACGCGATAGAGATTGAGGGCGATATCGCTCTCCTGGATGTGGATGGGCCGGTCACACGCAAAGGTACAGGCGATTGCGGGTGTGGTGCGGGTGGCGAGGTCCTTGAGCGCGACCATGAGGCCATCGGCATCCATCTCCACGGGATGGAGGCCGCGGGCAATATCACGGCACCGGGAGATGGAATCATTGAGGAGCTGGGCAAGGTGATCGACGCGCTCGCTCTCCGGGGCGCCGTTCCTGCCCATGCGGGTGCCGAGGGCGCGCGTCATGAAGGCGATGGCCGCGAGCTCCTGGCAAACCCCGTCGTGAAGATCCTGTCCGATGCGGCGCTGCTCGCGCTCCGAGATGCGGATGATCTCGCGCTCCAGGCGGGTGCGCTCGGCGATTTCCGCAGAGAGCTCGCAGTTCGCGTCGTGAAGCTCGGCAGTGCGATCGCGGACTCGCTGCTCGAGGGCGTTATTGACCTGGATGAGGGCTTCTTCGCTCTGCCGGAGCAGATCGAGGGCCCGGGTGCGCTGGATGAATTGACCGATCTGGATGCCAACGGCGCCGACGATATCCAGGAGACGCCTGCCGGGCTGGAAAGGCTCGCGGCTGAAGAGCTCGACCACGCCGCGCACCTCCCCGGCGAGCAGGATGGGGAATGCGAAGGCACTGCGCATGCCGAGGCTGGCGGCGGCCCGGTGATGGGGCGCGCCGCGCGTGGAAGAAAGGGATGCGAGGTGGAGCGGTTTTTTCCCAGCCCATACCCGTCCGGCAAGGCCCTGGCTCTTCCGGATGGGCGTGGGCGGCACGCGGCGGAGCAGGCCCGGTGGCGTCAGGTCCGGATGCTGGCGGATGTGGACCAGGGAAAGCGCGGGGCGGCGGGGTAGATTCGCCGGGCCGACGAGCCAGAGGGCGCCAGCCTGCCAGCCAAGTTGATCGCAAAAAGCGGCAAGCAGATGGGGCGCGGCGGCCCCGATGCTGGTAGCCCATGCGAGGACGCGGACGACGGCGTATTGGACGGCGAGTTCCGACCGTTCGCGCTCGAGCTGATGGAGGAGGCGCTCGCGCTCCTGCTCGGCTTGTTTCCGCTCATGGATATCGCTGGAGATGACCAGCCAGCGCAGGTGGGCGCCGGCAGGCTCCTGCAAGGGGATGACCCGGACGTGATGCCAGCGGAAGGCGCCGTCCGCGACGCGGCGCACGCGGACCTCCGCCTCCCAGGGGCGCGGGACCCCGTCCGGCCACGGGGGATGCAGGAGGCTGGCTGCGTCGTCCGGGTGGACATCTGTTTTCCAGTCGTGCTTGAGCGCAGCGGCGCAATCGATGCTGCGGTACTCGCACCAACTGGAGTTGCAGTAGTCGAGAACGCCCTCGGTGTCGCGGATGGAGACCATCTGCGGGAGTGACTCCGCGAGGAGTCGGTAGCGATGCTCGCTCTTGCGGAGGGCATCCTCGGCATTGCGGGAATCGGTGATGTCGCGGTAGTTGCAGACGATGCCGCCGATGGCGGGCTGGCCGATGAGATTGGTAATGACCCCTTCGACCCATCGCCATGACCCATCGCGATGCCGTACCTGGATGACCACGCGGATCACGGAGCCGGTCGGGGCGGCGGCAAGCTGGAGCAGGGCGGAGCGTGTGGCCTCCGCGTGGTCCGGATGCATGATCTCGAACGCGTTGCGGCCAAACCATGAGGCTGGTTCGTAACCGAGGACGCGGCGTACGGATGGGGTGGTGTAAAAGATGGTGCCGTCCGGCGCGCCGATGCAGATGACCTCGGTGCTGTTTTCGACCAAAGCGCGAAATTTTGCGTCGCCATCGGGCCAGGCGACGGGTTGCTTGCCGGAGATGGGCAGGAGCTGGGTGCGGTAGCAAAGGCCCTCGGACACCGGCCGGGTGCTGATCTCCACCTCGGTGACGCTGGCAGGATCTCCTCCCTCGGGGTGGAGCACAACACGCGTGATCACCGGCTTGCGGGAGGTGCGACTGCGGCGCACATGGGACAGGATGCGGCGCTGCTGGCGCGGGATGACAAAATCCGCGAGGGCGCGGCGGATGCCGCCCGTGCGGGTCACACCCAGGAGCCGGGCGGTGGCCAGGTTGAAATCGAGGAGGCGGCCCCGGCTATCGAAGTTAAGATAGGCGAGGGGAGCCAGCTCATAGACCAGTTGCTGCCACTCAGATTGCGGATGGGGCAGGGGGAGAAGGGCAGGAGGGGAATCCACTGCAGGGTGGGAGAATTCGCTGGTCGCTCCGCGAAGGGGCGGGTGATTCCTCGATTCAGAAACTGACTTCATTGCACTATGCCCTACTGCCAAAGCGAACCCAGCACCGGTTTATGGGGTTAACTGCTGGTTACCCTACGCGCAATAATGCGCGGAAGGGAGGGGAAAGTTTAGAAAAAACGGTGGAGTCCGGGAGGGGGCCCATGGGGAAAATTGCGATTCGAGGCAATCTCAGCGAGTGTCCGGCATGAAGTTCCTCCCCGGGCTCGTGTTAGCAGCGTTGGCGTCGACGGCATTTTGCGCGGAGCGCATCAACCAGGAGGGCAGGATCCTCGGCCCCGCGCCATCGGTTTCAGCGCCCGTGCTTTTCAATACGGCGGCGGCGGACAAGGTGGTGGGGGCGATGCAGATCATGCCGGTGACCAGCCCTTGGAACGAGGATGTATCGAGGCGGCCGTTACTGGCAAATTCCGCCGCGATGATCGCGCGGATCACCGATGACCTGGAAGCCAGCCGCAGGACGCTACGCGCATTCTTCGAGATGAATTATGTGCTGGTGCCGAATAACCAGGCGACCAGGCCGATTCTTTTCTTCAATTACCCGGATGAATCCGATCTCAACGGCGGCGCCTCGCCGTACGGGTTGTACCCGATCCCCAATGATCTGCCCATCGAGAGCTGGCCCCTGGAGACCGGGGCGCTCACGCTGACGCAGTGGCAGGAGGACGTGGACAATGACGGGGGAGACCGGCATTCCATCACGGTCAAACCGGGAGCGGGCTACAGTTACGAGACATGGGAGACGCAGTTGGTGAAGGGGGCGTGGCAGGCTTCCAACGGGGCGATCTTTAACCTCAATTCCAACAAGCTGCGGCCGGAGGGATGGACTTCGGGTGATGCCGCGGGGCTGCCGATGTTTCCAGCGCTGGTGCGGTATGACGAATGCGAGCGGGGAATGGTGGAGCACGCGCTGCGGCTGGTGGTGTACCGGACGCGAGTTGGACCTATTTATCCCGCGGTGCACCAGGCCTCGGTAGGCGATACGACCAACCCAAATATCCCGGCGATGGGCCAGCGGATCCGGCTGAAGGCAAGTTTTGTGATTCCCGCCACCTGGACCAAGGAGGAGAAGGCGGTGTGCCTCGCCTTGAAGAAGTACGGCGGCCTGGTCGCGGATAATGGCAATTTCTTCTCCTTCTCCGTCTGTCCGGACAACCGTTTTCCGGCGGATGCGTTTGACGATATCTCCAGCATCCCGATCAGTGCCTTCGAGGTGGTGCAATCCACCGGCCCTGACGCCGGCCCGCGCTCACCCGGTGCCCCCACGGCGGATGCGGGAGCGAATCAGTCCGTCGCGTACAAGGCGGTCGTGGATCTGCACGGCGTTGTCACGGGTGGGACGACGAATCCAATCATCCTGTGGAAGCGGTATTCAGGCCCGGGAACCGTAAAGTTCGCCGATTCTGCGAAAGCGGTGACGACGGCCACATTCAGTGTTCCCGGCACTTACACCCTGATGCTTAGCGCGACCGATGGCGTGCACGCCGTGGCTTATAGCGCGGTGACCATCAATGTAGCCGTGAAGGCGGATGGGACGCGGAGCGCGGCGTATTTCTGATAATCATGGGGCAGTTCTGCTCAAAACTCTCCGCCGGATACTTTTTCGGGTTGCGAAATAGGGCCGCGGAAAAATATCCGCATTCACGTAAAAGGTAGCGGCCAGAAGAATTATAAGCGAAACCGAAAATGAGCACTCCGATGACGAAAATCGGAACCCATGCACCACAAGAAAAGGGCCTTGTCTATTCGTAAAGGGGCGCGAATATCACCTGACAACCCAGATCCATCTTCCCACGCCCTCATGTGTGAATCTTTCGGAAAACTGCATCTGACTGACCGAATCGGGAAGAGTTTTAGCTTTCAGACATTTCGGATCGTTCTTCCGGCGTTTTGTTTGATTTGGCTGTTTATTTGGTTATGGGATGGCTTTCTTTTCGAAGCCACGACGGATTTGCTGTTACACAGATGGATTCTGTTCGTCATCGAATGGTGCGTTGCGGTGCTAATCGTGTTGATTCTAGCAGCTGTGTTGCGCCTTTTTAAAACACGACTTTCTCCAACCTGTGCGGCTATATTAATAATATTGTTTCAATTAGACTTGGACGGGATAGGGCATACCCTGGCGGACAATTGGACTTTGGCATCGGGCGTCACATACCTATATGGCGCGATTCTCGGCCAGGAACCCATATTTCAAACGTTAACTTTTGATGACATCGTATCAAACCTAGGAATCGGATTGCTTCAGGCACTCCCCTTGCTGGGAATTATTCTATTGGCCCGGTGGACAGTAAAAAAAGTACTTAAGCCATTTCGCGACGCTCAACCGCCCAAGGATAAGTAGTAGGATTGCCAGCCTTTTCACACGGCGTGTTTCGTCATAAAGTTTAGGCGCATAGTATGATACCGAAAAGGGGAAACCGGACGCATGTAATCGCCTCTAAAATTCCTTTTCCGCTCCTTCGCCGACTCGAAGCCACTCCACGGATCGCCGACCAGCACCTGGGGAAGCGGATTGCTCAGCGAAATGGATTATCCAACCTGGCTTCTGCCACCGACAGCATCTGATCGTACGCCTTTTTCAGGACAGTCCGCGCCTGCATATCCATCTCCAACTCGTGCCAGTGATACCAGGTGAAGTCCTGCCTCCGCAGGGGATTAATGTCCGACTGCGTTTCGTAGGAGAGTGCGCGAATGAATCGTAAGGCGGACTCGTGCGTGTCGAGACCGCCGGGATGAAGCCCACCCACGTCCGAGCCGAATTCCGTAACGAGGTCCCTGAGCGGGCTGTCGGAAGCCTGGTACTTACTGAGAGAAACGTTGCCGTTGGACAAATCGCGGCCCAGGTAAAAGAGGTATTCAGTCTTCTTCCTGACCGCTTCCACCGTCTTTGCCTCGGCCATGAACTGCCCGGCGCTTGGATGCTGCCAACCCTGGACAGTGTCCAGCCGGTACCCGAACCTCCTGACCCCGGAGTTAAACTGCGAGTCCTTCGATAGCAAATCGACGTTCCGAACGGTCGCGAAGGTTGCGATGCCGATCAGCTTCCCTGTTTTCACGTGAATGATGGGGCTGCCGCTGTTTCCCTCGACGAACTTCGCGTCGACTTCCACCAAGTCCGGCCCCAGGCCAGTGACCTTGCCGGGAATGACGGTGACGACATCCGATCCGAGGCTGTTACCCAGGACCACGACGTCATCGCCCACGCTGACTTCCTTGTCGACGTCGGTCATCATTTCGAGTCCTTCCGTGCAGGTGCTCTGATCCGCCACCGCCAGGTCGGCGCCGTCGGCATAGCTGAACGCCCCGGTCGGCACCTCCTGCGAGTCGATTTGTGAGAACCGGGCATCCGGGATCTCGCTCAGCACATGGGCATTGGTCACAAGCCGCACTTTGCCCTGGTAGAGGACCAGACTGCCGCTCGCCTTGCCTGCCGTGCCATCCGCAATGAGCAGAAAGCGCCCGTACTTTTGGAAATCGAAACTCGAAACCAGAGGTGCGGAATGAATCCACGGAATTCTGTTCGTGAGGTTCATGACGAATGCGCCCGCAGTCGAAAGGAATCCTTGCGCTGTCGCGTCGTCAGGCGCGGTGGCCTGCGGCTCCGGCGCAGCCGGTTCCACCTGGCGGGTAAGCCCGGCCACCATGTCCGGTGTCACTGAAAAAGTCATCGATCCATTCGCCACCGTGATATTCCCTCCCTGTTCGCCGAGGTATCGCAGGGCCGTGCCCTGCGGCAGGGTCACGGTCCCGTAGGTGCTCGGAATCGTCACGGGCTTTGTAAGCCAGCAAGCCCCCGTTTGGGAGACCAATGGACTCGTGGAGGAGGCCGTTTCCGCCGGCGCGCTCCCTGTCCCGGTATCGGCATGATCCACCGGCGGAGCCCCATGGAAGTAGAGCACGGCGCCAATGGCGCAACCCACTCCTGCGAGAAAAAAGAGCCAGCCTTTCATCTTGTAGCAACCAACCTTGTCGCAAGACCTCCCAACTGGGGTGCCCCTATCGGGTTTCCTGTCTGGTGAGTCAAGGTGGTTCGCCCGGATTTTCGCCCTGACCAGCCTTTTTTGGCAAGATCTTACTCGATTTGTTGCAGCCGTCGGCGATAAGCCGTGGGTGACCGAGTTGCGCCTGACGGAGCAGAGGATTTTCAATTATAGTCGGGCATTTGCCTGAATCTACCTTCATGCCTTAATTCTGGAGAGTGAGGGAATTTTCCGAAGTAATCTGAATGGAGAATATGGGCTGCCGCGGAATAATCGTGCGCGCCACAAGTGCCTTGAGTGCGGCGAGTTCGGACCCCGATCGTACTTCGCCTGCCACAACGACCCAGCCGGGCGTGGCCCAGGAAACGCGAATATGTTCGAATTGTGGGTCAGCGGCGATCAAAGGCTTGAGGATACTCACTGTCTTGTGAACCTGGCCCATCCGACGCCGCTCTGGGTATATGCCAACAATATAAATCAAGAATAGTGACAGCGGAATAATCGGCCAATAGGTCCGGCGATTTCGACTCCCACCGCTATGGACAGCGGCGTCTTTGCCTCTAACTCTCACCAGAATGGATCCAAGGGTTGAGCACGGGAACGCCAGTTGGCTCGAAGTCCGCGAGATTCCGGCTTACAATTGTCATTCCATGCACCAGAGCGGTTGCGGCGATTAATGCGTCGCGTTCGCCACGCTGATCAGGCACGTGCAGACGAGCGCAGCGTTGCGCGACCGCCGTATCGACGGGCAGGACCCGCTCCCTGAACTCCGGGAGCACATGGTTGTTCATCCACGTACGCAACATTGCGCCCTGGGTGGGATCATGGCTTTCGATTCGCAGGACGCCAATTTCAAGCTCCAGGATAGTAATGGCGGACACATACAAGTTAACCGCATCGACACTGTCCGCCCAGGCGGCAACCTGCGCGTCGGCTTTTCCAAGCCGTACCTTGCGCAGCTCGGATACAACATTGGTATCGAGGACGTACATCAGGACAAATCGGCCGGACGGCCTTCGATGTTCACGCGGGGCGGATCAAATTCGATCTCGGCGATGCCGGGCATCGCCAGGGCGTCGGCGATCCTGCGATGCGTCCCTGCAAGCCGCTGGTATTCCTCGATGCTGAGCAGCACATGGGCGGGCTTGCCGCGGTCAGTGATGAATACTGGACCACGAACCGCCGCCTTTTTGGCGCGGCTGGTGTCCTGATTGAATTCACGGCTGGATAAAGTGGTGAAAGTCATCGTAGGGCTCCGCACTTGAAGGTTTGTAGCAATGTAGCTACAAATCATTTGTGAAGTCAACGGCTTTCTTCCCAAGGTTTGCTCCCGCCATCGGCGCTTGTACGCCGCTCTGTCGCTCAATGCCCCGGATGCCGCAGGATCTGCTTCCGAAGATACGCCAATTGGTCCTCCACTTTATCCGCCAGTCTCTCCAGTCGATGCTGATCGGCCACGGGGCCCTCCTGCTTATACATGGTGATAACCATCCGCAGTGCGTCGTCATACGCCCCGAGCCCGAAGTAATCACTATAGGGTGGCTGAAAGTTACGCTCGAACGTCTTGTCAATATCCATTAGCGCCTTCCCCCCTTTCCCCGCGCGCGCCGCCCAATCGAAATACTTCTGCGCGATGGCCCGGAACGCAGTGTTATCCTGCCCCTTCTCCAGCAGCGCGTCATGATACACGCATCCCGTCTCATCAGTATCTCCAGCCGCCGTCGTGAGGTCCGCCTGCCTGAAGGTGCTATCCAGGAATAAGTCCGTCCGTCCCCCATCCATTCGGAGAAACCGCTTTGTCTGCCGCGCCAACGCGGCCAGCGCCACCTTCGGATCGCCGCTCGATGCAAGATACTTCGTCTCCCGATCATTGATCTCGGCGATAATGTCCGGATACTTCTCAAACTCCGCGCGCATCCTCGCGATTTCAACCTCCCACTCGCCCGTGCTCACCTTTGCCGCTTCCATCGTATCGAGCATCCGGTCCCATGCATCCTTGTCCTGCGGCGTCAATTGGATTGCCGCATCCAGGGCCATCCGCGCGAGGTCCGGCTGATTCGCGTCCGCAAAGAGGCTCGCGAGCTTCAGGTACCCCTCCGTCATCGCCCATCCCTCGGAATGGCGCTGCGGCGCCGTCACTTCGTGTAACTCCTGTTCTTTCCAAGTCCGGTGCGTTTGCGGATCATCCGTGGTGCCACCCCCGTCGTGTCCATAATTTCCCGCCTCGCTCCACTGGTTCCGCCCGACCTCCCACTGGATCCACGCATGGGCCACGCCTCCATCCTGCCCGCCGATGCTCATGGCCGGAATCCCATTCGCCTTCGCCGTTACGGACGCGAAATAAGCCTGGTCCGCGCAAACGCCTCCATTCTTCAGGATCTCCGCCAGCGTGTAGCGGTCATAGATCGCTTTCCCCACAACCCCATCCATCCGGTAGCGCACGGAGAAATACGCCCGTCCCCATTCCTGCCGCCCCAGTTGCACATGGCCTTCCGCCCAGGTCAATTCGCTGCTCGGGACCGCTGCGTTCACCACCCACACCAATTCGTACGGCGCAAGGTCGCTGAGATCCACCTTCAGCATCCCACGGGTATCAGCGTCCCGATAAAACCGGTACCGCTCCACAGGGTCCACATACACGGGAGTTCGCGCCGTGGAGGATGACGACGACTGGTCTCCCCAATCCCCGTAGAACCGTGGATCAATTTCAACTGGCTCATCAAAATCCACCGCCACAGCCAGCGCCAGCGCCGTGTACTTCTCCGCCCCGTCACGGTCACTCTTCCAGCAATCCCGCCATATCTCCAGCACCCGCTGCGGTTTGTCCGCCGGTTTCAGCGTATCCGCGAGCAGTCCGATCGCCCGCGGATTCGTAAACAGCCAAATCAGGAAATCTTTCGTATCCTTATCCTTTGCCAGTTTCCCCATCACCGAAGGGTCAATGGCATGCAGCACTGTATCCTGCGCGAGCATTACCGATGGAGTCTTCAGCGTCAGGATTCGCTCCATGTTCTCCGGGGATTCGATCCAGTTCCCCTGCATCGCCGCCACCAGCGCCTTTTCCAGCGCACCCCGGTGGCGTTCCCATCCCGCATGCTCCACCGCCCAGCGCGTCGCGCTCACCAGCCGTGCAAAATCCGGATCTCCCGCCGCCGTGCTCATTGACAGAATTTCTTTCGGCAAACCCGGGTAATCTTCCACCGTCGCCGGAGCATTGGCCGGCGCTTCCGCTTGCTTTTCGGGTATCGCCGGTTCTGCCCATACGGCGACGGCCCCCGACATCCCGATCCACGCAAGCAACCCGCCGGTAATTAGCAGCTTTCCCCGCGACACCAGCGAGCGACCGATTCTCTTCGGCCCAATTATGACGATATAAGGCATTCTCTCGAACGCCATATAATCACTTTTATTACATTAAG
>Ga0302319_10013725_pt1 | contig 15167 bp, 9 predicted proteins | sample Bog_T0_2_FD_203319 | JGI IMG/M metagenome (GOLD analysis project Ga0302319, IMG submission 203319) | Peat permafrost microbial communities from Stordalen Mire near Abisko, Sweden - Bog_T0_2 | ecosystem: Environmental > Terrestrial > Soil > Wetlands > Peat | place: Sweden: Abisko, Stordalen Mire... | reverse complement strand
CGCGCAAGCTCGACGATTGGGGCTCTTTGCGCGCCTGGGCTTGGGGCGTCAGCCGCGCCATCGACTATTTCGAAACCGATAAGGCCGTGGATGCCAGGCATATCGCTCTCGAAGGCCATTCGCGCTACGGGAAGGCCACTATCGTGGCGATGGCGTACGAGCCGCGCTTGTGGACCGCCTACGTGAGTTCGTCGGGCGAGGGCGGCGCGAAGCTGCACCGCCGCGACTGGGGCGAAATCATCGAGAACGTGGCCGGCGCCAATGAGTACCACTGGATGGCCGGCAATTTCCTGAAGTATGCCGGTCCCCTGAAGTGGAGCGATCTGCCGGTGGACTCGCACGAACTGGTAGCGCTGTGCGCGCCCCGCCCCGTGTTCCTGAGCGCCGGCAAGGGCGGATATGACGCGGAGCCCGGCGGCGATAGCTGGGTGGACGCCAAGGGCACTTTCCTGGCCGGGGTGGGCGCCGGTCCGGTGTACAAGCTGCTCGGTAAGAAAGATCTGGGGACCGCTGTGTTCCCTCCCATGGAGACCCCGCTGGTGGATGGCGACATCGCGTTCCGGCAGCACTCTTCGGGTCACACCGATGGGCCGAACTGGCCGTTTTTCCTGACGTTTGCCAGCCGGTACGTGAAGTAGGAAATTACTATGCCAAGTAACGCTCCCTCACGGTCGCGGCTCTGAACCAGCGTCGGAATCGCGACGGGGGCGGAAGCGTTAGATTAGGAGACATCCGTGCGTAAATTTCGAACGATACCGTGGCCGGCGAGCGTGGTAGCAGCGGTGCTAGTTGGCGTTCCGCTGGGCAGCATTGCCTATCAGGCGGCACAGCCAGGACCGGTCAAACTTACCAGCGAAGAGGACCACCAGAGGCTCATGGGCCTGCTGCACATGACCGAAATGCGTCGTGGCAGAGACGGCAACAACGAGTCCCCGAACCACGCCAACTACGATGAGGCGAAGGCCAATCCTTTCCCTACCCTCCCGGACGCGCTTACGTTGAAGAACGGGAAGAAGGTCACCAAGGCTGCCGACTGGTGGAACAAACGCCGGCCGGAAATCGTGGAGGATTTCGACCGCGAAATCTATGGCCGCGTCCCCAGGAACGTCCCCAAAGTGGCGTGGAAAGTGGAGGAGACCACGAATGGAAAGAGCGGCGAGGTGGACACAGTCAGCAAACGGCTGGTGGGCACGGTGGACAATTCCATCGACCCCGATATTAAGGTTGAGATCGCGTTGACGTTGACCCTGCCGGCGGACGCCAAGGGTCCGGTGCCCGTGGTCATGGTGTTTGGACCCGGCGGATTTGGCCCTCCGGGTGCGGGCCGGGGTGCTGCGGGAACACCAGCGGCTCCGGCCGGTCCGCCGTACGGACCGAATGCATTTGCCCCGCCTCCCAGAGGTGGTTTGGGCGCCCCGGCGCGCGGCGCGGCAGCTCCTGGCAGAGCGGCCCCGGCCGCTGGCGCCGCGCCACCGGGCGCTGGACGCGGTCCCGCCGGGCCGAGCGCGCAGCAGCAGATTCTGGCCAGAGGATGGGGCTACGCCAGCTTGAACACGGGCAGCATTCAAGCCGACAACGGCAGCGGTCTTACGCTGGGCATCATCGGCCTGTGCAATAAGGGCCAGCCCCGCGGTCTGGAGGATTGGGGCGTCCTGCGAGCCTGGGCCTGGGGCGCCAGCAAAGCGCTGGATTATTTTCAAACCGACAAGGCCGTGGACGCCAGGCATGTCGCGCTGGAGGGCCATTCGCGCTGGGGTAAAGCGACCATCGTCGCCATGGCATACGATCTACGATTCTGGACCGCGTACGTAAGTTCGTCCGGTGAAGGCGGCGCGAAGCTGCATCGCCGCGACTGGGGCGAAGTGGTCGAGAACGTCGCCGGTACGGGCGAATATCACTGGATGGCCGGTAACTTCCTCAAATATGCCGGTCCACTGAACTGGGGGGACTTGCCGGTGGACTCCCACGAGCTGGTCGCGTTATGCGCGCCGAGGCCGGTCTTCATCAGCGGCGGCGATAAGGGCGATCAATGGCAGGATGCCAAGGGCATGTTCATGGCTGCGGCTGCCGCCGGTCCGGTTTACAAACTGCTCGGGAAGAAGGATCTCGGTACGGCGGAGATGCCTCCCATGGAGACCGCCCTGGTAGATGGCGAGGTGGCCTTCCGGCAGCACTCCGCCGGGCACACCGACGTCCCCAATTGGCCGACATTCCTGGACTTCGCCGCCAGGCATCTGAAGTGAGACGAGAGGCGCGGACACTCCTGTCTGCGATGTTCGCCCCGCAATTTCCGGTGGTCCGGAAAATGGGGCGAGCCGTTTCTTGCTCGGTGGGGCAGGCGGTGCTCGCCTGCCCCACCTCTGTAACATTTACTCGTCGCTCGCGCTGAGCTTGGCGATTACCGAGAGATCTTCCAAAGTTGTGGTATCCCCCTTCACGACGCCGCCGGCGGCGATTTCCTTCAGGAGACGACGCATGATCTTGCCGCTGCGCGTCTTGGGCAAGGCCTCGGTGAACCGGATATCGTCGGGCTTGGCTAACGACCCGATCTCCTTAGCCACCCAGGCGCGCAGTTCCTCTTTCAGTTCCGGAACGGGGGCGTAGCCGGATTTCAACGTGACGAAGGCCGCGATCGCCTGCCCTTTGAGGTCGTCCAGCCTGGCCACGACGGCAGCCTCGGCCACCTTCGGATGGGCCACCAGCGCGGACTCCACCTCCATGGTACTGAGGCGGTGGCCGGAGACGTTGATGACGTCGTCGATGCGGCCCATGATCCAGAAATAGCCGTCCTTGTCTTTGCGGGCGCCGTCGCCGGTGAAGTACATGCCCGGAAGCTGCGACCAATACTGGTCCTCATATCGCTGCGGATCGCCATAGATGGTGCGCAACATCGCCGGCCACGGGCGCTTCAGCACCAGGTAGCCGCCACCGCCGGGTGGAACGGACTCGCCCTCGCGCGTCACCACGTCGGCAATCACGCCGGGCAAGGGACGCGTGGCGGAGCCGGGTTTGGCCGGCGTCGCCCCCGGCAGGGGAGCGATCATGATCATGCCGGTCTCGGTCTGCCACCAGGTATCCACAATGGGGCAGCGGTCGTGGCCGATATGCTCGCGGTACCACATCCAGGCTTCGGGATTGATGGGCTCGCCCACGGTGCCGAGCAGGCGCAGGCTCTTCATGGGGTGCTTCGCCGGCCATTCGTTGCCGAAGCGCATAAAGGCGCGGATGGCGGTGGGCGCGGTATAGAAGATGTTGACCTTATGGCGGTCGATGATGCGCCAGAAGCGGTCGGGCTGGGGGAAATTGGGCGCGCCTTCATACATCAGGCTGGTAGCGCCGTTCTGCAGCGGACCGTAGACGATGTAACTGTGGCCGGTGACCCAGCCGATATCCGCGGTGCACCAGTAGACATCGTTGTCTTTGAGATCGAAGACCCACTTAGCGGTGATGTAAGTGCCTACGGAATAGCCGCCGGTGGTGTGCAGGATGCCCTTGGGTTTGCCGGTGGTGCCGGAGGTGTAGAGCAGATACAGGGGGTGCTCGGCGTCGAGCGGTTCGGCGGGGCACTCGTCGGAGGCGTTGGCCATGAGCTCATGCCACCAGTGGTCGCGGCCACCGAACATGGTCTGTGGCGTCCCGGTCCTCTGGTACACCACCACATGCTTTACCGACGGGCAGGAAAGCACGGCCTCGTCGACGGCGGGCTTCAATTTCACTTCGGCGCCGCGCCGGTAGGAGCCATCCTGGGTAATCACGAGAGACGCCTGCGAGTCGGTGATGCGGTCCACTAATGCGTTGGCCGAGAAGCCGCCGAAGATCACGGTGTGCGGGGCTCCGATGCGCGCGCAGGCCAGCATGGCGATGGGCAGGGCGGGGCACATCCCCATGTAAATGGCGATGCGGTCGCCCTTCCGGATGCCCAGCGACTTCAGCACGTTGGCGAACTTACAAACTTCGAGGAGCAGTTGCTGGTAAGTGAGGGTCACCACTTCGCCCGGCTCGCCTTCCCATATAATGGCGGCCTTGTTGCGGCGGTGGCTGGCGACATGGCGGTCCAGACAATTGTAAGAGAGATTGAGTTGCCCGCCGGAGAACCACTTAGCCCACGGACAGTTCCAGTCGAGCACCTGGTCCCAAGGCTTGAACCAGTGCAGTTGGGAGGCGATCCCGCCCCAGAACTTCTCGGGATCGGTCTCGGCTTCCTTATAGAGACGCTCGTATTCTTCCATCCCGCGAACGTGGGCTTGGGCGCGAAATTCGTCGGAGCATTCGAAGACGCGGTTTTCGGTGAGTACGGAGTCGATATTGACTTGAGAGGGGACGGTCATCGAGGTACCTTTCTTAAAGCTGGTGGCTTCCGCGCGGACGGCGGCGTATGGCGGCGGATGCGCGTCACGTTACGCCACCAGCCGTGCAGCGGGCCGCCTGGCAAGCATTTCGCACACCAGGGCGACGGCCGACAGCACAGCCGCGGTGTAAAACGCCGCCTGGTAGTTGTGATATTTGTCGAACAACACTCCGCCGATACGCGGGCCGATGACGCCGGCCACGCCCCACGCGGTGAAAAGCATGCCGTAATTGACGCCGGCGTTCCTGGTGCCCCAGAAGTCTGCGGTAGCCGCGCCGTTGACCGAGAGCTGCGTGCCGTAGCACCAGTAGACCACGAATACCGCCAGATAGAGCAAGGCAACGTTGCCTCCAGCCGCATACAGCGCGGGCATGGCAATAATCGAGATGGCGATCATGGTGCGCAGGACGTTGATGCGCCCGAGTTTGTCCGACATCCAGCCCGATAGAATCCTGCCGGAAGCGTTTCCGAATGCGCCTATCACCAGTGTCATGGTAGATAGCGCGAGAGCGGCGATGCCGACGCTCTTGGCGAACGGCACCAATTGACTCACCACCATCAGACCGGCGGAACAGCCCAGCGCGTAAGCTACCCACATCAGGTAGAACGCCGGTGTCCGCAGCACTTCCGCGGGGCTGAATTCGTAGGTAGTGGCGGCGGTTTTGGATGCGGCCGCCGGCTGCCACCCAGCGGGCTTGTAGCCGGCGGGCGGGTTTCTCAGCAGGAACGCGCCGATGAGAGTCATCACCAGGAAAATTCCGCCCAGGACCTGAAAGGTGGCGGGCAGGCCATACTTAGGAATCAGCTTCAAACTCGCCAGCGGCCCGAAGATGGCCGACCCGGCGCCGTACCCGCCCACCGCCAGGCCGATCGCCAGGCCGCGTTTATCGGGAAACCATTTGGCCATCACGGGAATCGGCGTGGAGTAGCCGAAGCCGTTGCCCAATCCGCCGATCACACCGAAGCAGATGAACAGGTAGGTGAGGCTGGTGGTATAGGAGCACAGGAAGAATCCCAGGCTCACCAGGACGCCGCCGGCCAGGGAACAGTAGAGGGGGCCGAATTTATCCTGGATGCGGCCCGCCACCACGAAGGTAAGCGCGAAGACGACCACGGCGATGGTGAAGACCATCGAGGTGTCGGCCCGCCTCCAGCCAAATTGTTTTTCCAGGGGGGCTACGAATACGCTCCAGGCGTAAAGAGTACCGAGGGCGAGGTTCATCGAAAGCCCGCCAACTACCCGCCACCAGCGGCTGATACCGGGCTGTTGGGTGGGTTGCGGCTGCATCTGAGTTTGAGCGGTTGCCATGGCTGAATCTCCTGTCTATTGAGGCGTCAGAAGTACCTGAGGAGGGGGTTGTTGCGACGGGACGGATGGTAGGATCGGCGCCTGCCACCGCGATAAGAGCATTGTCGACAACAGAGTCTTCATGTCTATCCCTTTAGCCAATTGTGGATTTGTGGGAAGTATCACACAGTTTTTGGGGGCGTTGCAAGATAAAAAGAGGTATTTATCTACAACTGATTCACAACTAAGGAGATCTAATTTGTGCAATGGTGCGATTTCGCTGGATCTCTGGGTGATTTGCCCCGATTCCGCAGTGCAGGATCTTCGGATCTGATGGAATTTGGGATGAGCCATGAGGTGGGGCAGGCGGTGCTCACCTGCCAGCCGAATAGCCCTAAACAGGGGTATCCGCGAACTCCCCACATAATTCTAGTTGCACAATGGTTAGAATTCGTTTAAATTCACGCTAATGAATAAGAAAGTCGTATGTATTACGAGTAAGAGGAAATGCGGCGTTCTGTGCCAGATTCCGAGGCCAGTGCCGCCACCGCCGAAGCGAGCGGCCTGAGCGGATGGAGAGGGGAAATCGCATGCCACGACTATATCGGTGCGGCCGCGACTTGGAACATTGGTTTGTGTTCGAGGACTCTGTGGGGTGGGTAACATTCCCTGCAAAGGTCGATGGCTGGGGGGAGCGCCGGCCCATTCAGAGTGTGCACGGACTGGACTTACAGGAGGTGCCGCTGTGGCTATCCTTTAATACCGGTTTGGCGGATGCCGGGCACAGCCGGCGGCTGCGTGTCGCCGCCTGATTCACATCGGTAAGGCTAATAGAGACAGCTCTTTAGGCCGGTGCCAGCCGTTCGCCGGTGGCAAGGCAGACCGGTAGAAATGAGGCCCTCCACGGCCGGCGCCTTTCAACTGCGGAGCGTTCCGCGCGAGCCGGACCGGGCGCACAACAACAGGCCGATTTCCTTCAGCTTCACCCTCCCATCATCGAAGACCCGGTTTGCTTCGACTCATTCCCGGCGACGGTTGTGTGGTTGTGGCCTGCTCTCGATCCGGCGGAATTTCAGAACTTCCGATGTCGCCCCGCAATTTCTGCCTGGCGGGGAAAATGGGCTGAGCCATTCCTTTCGATGGCGAGGGCTTCGCAGGTGGGGCAGGCGGTGCCGCCTGCCCGCCCGCGCTGAATTTGGGACCGCGGCTCGAATAGGATCGAGGGCAGGCGAGCACCGCCTGCCCCACCGCCGAAGCTCTCACCAGGAGTTCCGAGGCTCGCCCGGGGCACCATGTGTTGAAGAATTCCGCAATAGAGGTGTTTCCTCGAAGCAACTACGCTAACAAAACGGCGATTGAATTTGGATTCTAAGCCCTTAACCACCTACGGCGTTGCGTGGGGCCAGCCGATAAGAGGTTAGAGGAGCAACTCATCCGCTGTTTCAAGGTAGCGGTTGCAAAGAAAATCTGAATGAAGTCCGGACCGATCCCCTTCTTGTTTATGGCGCTCAGCGCCGTCGTCGCGCTCCAGCCTATGGCTGCCGCCGACATGCCTCCTTCCAGCCCAGCGGCTCCTCAGGTTCTCTCCCTGGAGGACTGTCTGCGCGTGGCGATGGAGAAAAATCGTCAGCGCCCCGCATCGCGATTTGCCGTGGCGATGGCCGAAGCGCAACACCGCCAGGCACTGGCGGGCTATTGGCCGCAGATCACCGCAAAAGGCGGATGGACGCAACTCGATCAGGCCCCCAACTTCGTTTTTCCAGCCTCCATGATGTATGTTCCTTCGCAGACTGTAAACGTTCCCGGCGGCACGACTTCCGTCACCATTCCCGCCAATGCTTTCGGCCCGGGATTTCCCCCTTCCGCAGTCCAGATGCCCGTCAGTTTTCCGGGGCAAAGCGTCACTACGACGGCGCAGGTGTTCCCCATCCCCGAGCAGAACATCAAGCTCGCCAACCCGCGCAACTTCGAAGCCACCGGGAATATGACATGGCTGCTCTATGACGGCGGCATGCGGAAAGGCTACCGCGAACAGGGGCAAGGCGCGGTGGCCGCGGCACAGGCCGACGCGCGGCGGACCGATCTGGAAATCACCGACAGCGTGGTGCGGCTGTATTGGGGAGCCTTGCTGGCGCGGGAATTGCGGCAAGTGGGCGACGACACGCTGGCGCGCATGGAAGTGACCCTCGAACTCACGGACTCGATGTACCGGAACGGGGCCGGCAAGGTGAACAAGACGGACTATCTCGACACTGTGGTGATGGTGGAGACCATCCGCTCGACGGTGGCGGAGCTGGCCAAGAACGAAGCCGCGGCAGAGGCCGCGCTGGCCTATACCATCGGTCTGCCCTGGAATGCCACGGTGCGGCCTTCGGCGGAAGAGGTGCCCTACCGGCCGTTCGCCGGCAATCTGGACGAGTTGGCCGGCACGGCTTACGAATTCAATCCCGATTGGGCGAAGCTCGAAGCCGGGCTGAAAGCTCTGGACGGCGCGGTGACCACGGCGCGCAGCGACTACTATCCTAAGATCGCCTTTACCGGCGAGTTGCACCGCTGGTGGAACAGCTACACCACGGGGATGGCTACCGCGGACAATAAGGCCGGTTGGTCCATCGGGGTGGGCGCTGAAATACCCATCTTCAATGGATTCCTGACTAAGAACAAAGTGGCCGAAGCCCTGGCCCAGGTGGGCAAGCTCAAAGAGCAGAAACTGCTCCTGCGCGAGGGCATTGGGCTGCAACTGCGGGAACTGTTTCTGGGGCTCGACGCGGCATCGAAAATCTACCAGGCTGCCGAAAAGGCGATGGTGGCCGCGCGGGAAAACCGCGACCTGACCTCACGGGCTTACGAAAGCGAGCTGGTGGAGACGGAGAAAGTAATCCGCGCGCAATTATTCGAAGCCCTGATGATCGCCCAGTACGACAAAGCGCGGTATGACCTGGTGGCCATCGAGTCTCAGATCTCATTGGTGGTTGGCAAGGAGATCGCGGGGAGGTTAAATCCGAAACCTTAATGCGGGAACGGATAACGGCCATGGAAAACGGCAAACCGGTATCGGTCGTCGAAGGCCGCGGCGGTACCTGTTCGCGACGCGGCGCGGTGCTCCTGATGCTTGGCGGCTGGCGCCTGTGGTCTCAGACGATGGCCGCGGACGCCGGTGTGCCCATCCGTTTGGCTGTTTCGGAAAGCCTCGTCTCGGACGTAAATATTAACGACGCCAGAGCCGCGATGCAGATCTGGCTCAAACGCATGTCGCAGGACTTGAACCTCGCGGTGGAGATCTCCCCGAAGGTATTCGACACCACCGAGGAGATCCTGCGCCGCGCACGCGCCGGCCAGTTCGACGCCGTGGCGCTGAACGTGGCCGAGTACCGGCAAATCGCCGACATGTTGGATCCCCGGCAAATCATCGCCGAGACCGATGGAGCGGAACAGTACCTCCTGCTGGCGAAACGGACTGGCGGAGTCCAGCGCCTGGCCGATCTGCGGGGGCTCAGGCTGACCATATTGAAGGCCCCAAAAATGTGCGTTGCAACTGCCTGGCTGGCGACCCTGCTGGAGGAAGAGCATTTGGACCGGAGCGATCGGTTCTTCGCTTCGGTGACGACGGACGTCAAGCCTTCGCGAGTGGTGTTGCCGGTGTTTTTCGGGCAGGCCGATGCCTGTATCACCTCGAAGCGAGGCTTCGACACCATGGGCGAATTGAATCCGCAGGTGGCTAAAGACCTGAGCGTCATCGCCCGTTCTCCCGCCATGGTAGTGACGTTCTACACATTCCACAGGAACTATCGCAGTGTGAGCCGGGAGAGATTCGCCAAGATCTACACGAATGTGCCCGCCAGCGTGGCCGGGCGGCAGCTCGCCACGCTTTTTCAATTCCAGGGGCTGGCGGTCTCAGACGCCAGTTGTCTGGCTCCCGCCTTGGCTATCCTCAATGCCGCGGACCGCGCCCACGCGGGGCAGGGCGCCGGAGGCCGGAAATGACCGCGCCGGGCGGCACGTCGCGACGCCACGCACTGGCAGCCATGCTGGGGAGCGGGCCCTGCTTGCGGGGAGCCATGGCCGCCAACGCCGGGCCGCCGCTTCGCGTAGCGATCTCCGAAAGCCTGGTGGCGGACGTAAACCTGAATGACGCCCGGGCGGCCATGCAGACGTGGATCAAGCGGATGCAGTCGGACTTGAACGTCACCATCGAGATCGACGCCAAGGTATTCTCCACCACCGAGCAAATCCTGCGCCTGGTGCGCAATGGCCAGTTGGACGCGGTGGCCTTGAATGTGGTGGAGTACCGGCCGATCGGCGACTTGTTCGACGCCAGTGAGATTCTGGTGGGATGCGGGACGTCCGGACCGGACGAGTATCTTCTGCTGGTGAAGCGGGATAGCGGATTCAAGCGATTGGCCGACCTTCGAGGACGCCGGATGTGCGTATCGAAGGCCCCCACAATGTGCGTGGCCCCGTCGTGGCTGGCAACCCTTCTGGATGAAGAGCAGTTGGGACCGGCGGAAACATTTCTTGGCCGCATCGCTTGGGATACCAAGATTGCCCGCGTGGTACTGCCGGTCTTCTTTGACCAGGCGGAGGCCTGTATCGCCCCCAGACGGGGATTTGCGACGATGTCCTCGCTGAATCCGCAGGTGGCCCGCAGTCTGACGGCCATCGCAACTTCCGCCACGCTGGTGACCTGTTTTCACGCATTCCGCAAGAACTATCGCAGCCCCACCCGTGAGAGACTCATCGATCTGCACACGACTCTGCTCTCCAGCGCCGCCGGCCGGCAACTGGCGACGTTGTTTCAAATCGAAGACTTGACGGTCCGGGACGCCAGTTGCCTGGCCAGCAGTCTGAGCCTTCTCGACAGGGCTGAACGGGCCCGCACCAGGTTCGCTCCGGGGGGGCGCAAGGGGTAGAAATGCTAGGGCGAGTGTATACGCGGATGGGGTGGTGTCTGGCGGCGCTCTTGTGCGCGCCGGCCCTGGCGCAGCAAACCGCTGCCGGCGCGGCCAAGGACACCGGCGCCGGCGGACTCCGGCATGCACGGCTCCGCGGGGTCACCAGCGGAAAGGTGTTCAGCAACGTCAACCGGAACGATGCTCGCGCCGCGCTCAAGGTCTGGTACGACATGGTGGCGCGCGAAAGAGGGTATGTCCTGGAATCGACGGTCGATATCCTCGACAGCCTGGCGGAGATCAGGGAGCGCCTCCGGAGCCATTCCGTGGACCTGGTCACGCTGGGCGCCCGCGACTACCTGGAGCTCGAAAGCAGCAACCTGATTGTGCCGGTTCTCACCGATGCCCGAACGGCCGGAGGAGCACGGTACTCCTATGTCTTGCTGGTGAACCGTTCCTCGGGCGCCACATCGGCCGCCGGCCTGCGGGGCAAAAACATCCTGATATCGGCGCGAGGTTCGGGGGAAACCGGCACGGCATGGCTGGAGGTCCTCCTCGGCAAGGAGAAACTGCCGCGCGCCGCGGCATTCTTCAGTTCGGTCACGGCGGCGGCCAAGCCGCAGGCATGTATCCTGCCCGTATTCTTCGGCACCGCGGACGCGTGCGTGGTGGACGAGGTCAATCTGAATCTGGCGAAGGAGATGAATCCTCAGTTGGGACAGCTCCGGGTTCTCGCGCGGTCCCGCCCCCTGGTGGAAAGCGTAATCGCCTTGCCCGCGGAGCCAAATCCATACCAGAAGGAGCTGATTGACAGTATGCTGTCGCTCCACCAGGACCCGCGGGGCCGTCAACTGCTCATGGTCTTCAAGACCGACCACCTGGTGCGTATCCAGCCGGGCGATCTGGACGCGGTACGCGAATTATGGAGAGATTACGGCCGGCTGACGGGTTCGCAGCCGGCCGGGAGCGATGCGGCGGGCCGCGGCAAAGGAGGGCACTGACCGTATGCGGCTCCCGAAAGGCATCACCCTGCGCATCACCCTGCTGGGATGGATGGTCACCCTTCTCACGCTGGCGGTCTTCGTGATGGTGATCATTCCGGAACAGAAGCGCGAGTTCGAACTGGGCCTCGAATCGAAGGCTCGGGGGGTAGCGGTTTCGATTCGCGGCGTGGCGGCGGGGTCCGCCGTCTCGGAAGACTACTCCGCGGTGGTGGACCAGGCGATGCAGGTGCTGTCCGGCGATGTGGCCATCGACTACGTGGTGATTACCAAGAACGACGGCTTCTCGATCGTTGTGGACCGCTCCGCCTGGAGGACCGAGAAACTCGGCGACGCGTGGCGCCCGGTCACCCGGGCGCCGGCCAGTTCCATCGGTTCCTCCCCGCTGTTCGGACGCCGCGTCTTCCAATACGCCTTTCCGTTCGATTACAGCGGCATCCAGTGGGGATGGATCCACGTCGGCCTGTCGCTCGGCGCTTACGACCAGAGCGTCCGGCGCACATATCAAGGCACGGGCGCGCTAGCCATTCTCTGCGGCGGTTTGAGCCTGGTGATTTCGCTCTTCTATGCCGCCCGTCTGGTGCGGCCCATTCAGGTTCTGCATGCCGCCGTGGAGAAGGTGGCTCACGGAGACCTTCACGCGCGCGCCGAAGTCCACAGCCGCGATGAGATCGAGCGCCTGGCGGCAGCTTTCAACGATATGGCGCGGACCATTCTCGGGAGGAACCAGATTCTGGAAAGCGTGAGCTTCGCGGCGAAGCAGTTTCTGAGCGATGGGGACCGGGACACGGTTTTCCACAAAGTGCTGGAGAGGGTTGGCCAGGCGGCCGGAGCCAGTCGCGCCTCGGTGGTGAAGAAGTGCCGGCAGGACGGTGCGCCGGGGACCACCCTGGAGCAGGAATGGGTGGCGCCCGGCGCGCCGTCCGGCGGGCCGAACTGGGCGGGTTTTCCGTGCCATGCCGAGGCTGCGCAAGGCTGGTTCGGAATGCTGGGGGAAGGCCGGATTGTGACCGTCGCGCCGGCGCGGTGCGAGCAGTCCCTCCGCGATGCGATCGACGGCCGGATCCGTTCCTCGATTTTCGTTCCGGTAACGATCGCCGGGGAGTGGTGGGGCATGGCGGCATTCGACGATTTTGTGCAGGATCGCGAGTGGGGGGAAGCCGAACGGGACAGCCTGCGGGCGGTAGCCGACATGATGGGCGCTTGCATTGCGCGCGACCGGGTGCGGACCGCGCTCGAAGAAGCCAAAGAAACGCTGGAGCAACGGGTGATCGAACGGACCCGCGAACTGCGGGAGCAGATCGAGGCCAAGGATCGGGCCCACGCGGACCTGGCGGCGGCGCAACAGCGGTTGATCGAACTCTCGCGCGAGGCGGGCATGGCCGAAATTGCCACGGGTGTCCTGCACAATGTGGGCAACGTGTTGAACAGCGTGAATGTATCCACCTCAGTGGTGGCCGGCAAGGTTCGCGAGTCCCGGGTGGAAAACCTGGTAGCGGCGATCCAAATGTTGGCGGAGCATTCCGAAGACCTGACGGATTTCGTGGAGAAGGACCCCAAAGGCCGGCGGGTGCTTCCGTATCTGGCGAAACTGGGAGGCCACTTCCGTTCCGAACGCGACAGTCTGCTGGGGGAGTTGGAATCGCTCTCTTCTCACGTCGACCACATCAAGCAGATCGTGGCCACGCAGCAGAGCTATGCCAAGGTCTCCGGTCTGGTTGAGATTGTCCGGTTATCGGACATGGTGGACGACGCTCTCAAAATCGTGGAGCCGGGACTGGTCCGGCAGGGGATTCAGGTGGAACGGGATTTCGATCTCCTACCGCCCGTCGAGGCGGAAAAACACAGCATACTCCAGATTCTGCTGAACCTCCTGAGAAATGCAAAACAGGCCATTGGGGAAGGGAAGGAGACGCGCGCGGGTGTGATTCGCGTCCGCATCCGCCGGCAGCGGGAGGGCCGCGTCAGCCTGGCGGTGGAGGACAACGGGCCCGGTCTCCCTCCGGAAAACCTCACGCGGATTTTTGGACATGGGTTTACCACGAAGGCGGACGGCCACGGCTTCGGGCTGCACTCCTGCGCGCTCGCCGCCGGCCGGATGGGCGGTTCCCTGCGGGCCGAAAGCGACGGGCCGGGGTGCGGCGCCACCTTCACTCTGGAACTGCCGCTCAAGAGCGCTGAAGACGTTAGAAAGAATGTCTGATATGAAATCACCAGGCTTGCTGGAACCGAATCATAGAATTCTCGTGATCGACGACAACACGGCGATTCACGACGACCTGCGGAAGATCCTGCTGGGAGAAGTCAAAACGCAGGAGAATCTGCGGGACGACGAAGCGCTGCTGTTCGGCGCCGAGCCCGCGCCCATTACCAGGTTCGAGATCGACTCGGCCTACCAGGGCCAGGAGGGTTTGGCGAAGCTCGAAGAGTCGGTGGCTCAGGGACGTCCCTACGCCTTGGCATTTGTGGATATACGGATGCCGCCCGGATGGGACGGCGTGGAAACCATCATCCACCTTTGGAAGGCCTATCCCAGCCTGCAGGTTGTAGTGTGCACGGCCTACTCGGATTACTCCTGGAACGATATCCAGCGCAAGCTGGGGCAATCCGAGAACCTGCTGATCCTCAAGAAGCCATTCGACAACATTGAGGTGATCCAGTTGGCCCATGCTCTGACCCGCAAATGGCTGGTGAGCGGCCAGGCGCTGGCGCGGTTGGAGGATCTCGACCTGATGGTGGCGCAGCGCACCGCGGAGTTGCAGGCAGCCAACCAGCGGATCAACAGGCAATTCGAGGAAAAAGCCGCGGCGGAGGCGGCCTTCCGCACGGTCTTCGAGTCCAGCCCCATCGGCATCACACTGCAGGACATGGCCGGCAATTACGTGGATGTGAACCGAGCCATGGAGGAGCTGTTGGGACTGCCGAAGGCGAGCCTCATTGGCCGCAATCCGGTGGAACGGGGATGGATGGGCGGCACGGAGGAGCGCGTCGATATCGACTCGCGCGAGCTGACCTACTGGAACCCGAAACTGGGGAAACGGACGGGATTGTTATGGGCGCGTAGAGTGGAGATCGGCGGGACCCGGTATTCGCTGTGCTTCGTTCTGGACATCAGCGCGCGAAAAGAGATGGAAGAGGAGTTGGTGCGAGCCCGGCTGGGCGCCGATGCAGCGGCCCAGGCGAAGAGCCAGTTCCTGGCCAACATGAGCCATGAGATCCGCACCCCGCTGAACGGAATTCTGGGCCTCAGTTGCCTGCTGGAAGAGGAATCCATGCCGGAAGGTCTCCGCCCCATGATGGGCCTGATCCGCACCTCCGGTGAGGTGCTGCGGAGGGTACTCGACGATGTTCTCGATTTCAGCAAGATCGATTCGGGCAAACTCGAACTGGTGGAGGAGCCGTTCGATTTGCGGGCCTGCCTGCAATGGAGTTTCGACCTGTTCCGCGAAGCCGCGGTGGAAAGAGGCCTGGAGTGCCGGATGCACCTGGATAACCGGCTGCCCGCCTGGGTGTCCGGCGATGCCGTACGGCTGCGCCAGGTGACGGGCAACCTCATGAGCAACGCGGTGAAATTCACGCACCGGGGCTCCATCGAATTGGAAGCATACCTGGTGGAACCGGCGCCCCCGCAGGGCCGGCAT
>Ga0302319_10013724_pt1 | contig 15168 bp, 12 predicted proteins | sample Bog_T0_2_FD_203319 | JGI IMG/M metagenome (GOLD analysis project Ga0302319, IMG submission 203319) | Peat permafrost microbial communities from Stordalen Mire near Abisko, Sweden - Bog_T0_2 | ecosystem: Environmental > Terrestrial > Soil > Wetlands > Peat | place: Sweden: Abisko, Stordalen Mire... | reverse complement strand
GGTCCGGCCGCGGACAAGCCGCTACGGTGTAGCGGGGGTGCTCTAATTGGCTGTTTATAATCAATAACTTGCAGACGAGGGCCGCTACTAGTAGCGGGTTTGTCAATTTTCAGCAGCCGTCGCCGGGTCCGTTGGATGGTCCGCAATCGCGCCGCCGGAATCGAAATCGACTACGGGTCGGAACGACTTTGACTGGTTGATTAGTGAGTGCTTGCGTCGATTAGAAAGGTGCTCAACCGGACAGGCATGATTCTGGCGCTGTTTTGCACGCTGAAACTGATGCTTCAGACGCCGCGCAAAGCGTCGAGGTGAGCCACAGTGGCGGCGGCCAATCCGGTCAGATTGTAGCCGCCTTCGAGCACGCTGAGCAGGCGTCCGCCGGCCCAGCGATCGGCAATCTCCATCATCAGCGTAGTCAGTTCGGCAAAGTCGGCATCTTTCAGAACGAAGTGGCCCAGCGGGTCGTCGTGGCGCGAGTCGAAACCGGCGGAGAGGACGACGAAATCAGGGCGGAATTCCATGGCGGCCGGCAGCAGTTTTTTGCGAAACGCGCCGACGATTTCGGAGTGGCCGGCGCCGGCGTGGAACGGGCAGTTCAGGGTCGTGCCGTGGCCCGCATCGGCGCCGGTTTCGTCGTGCGCGCCGGTGCCGGGATACCACGGCGACTGGTGGGTGCTGAAGAAAAAGACGCTGGGGTCGCGATAGAAAATGTCCTGGGTGCCGTTGCCGTGGTGGACGTCCCAATCGGCGATCAGGATGCGCTCGGCATGGTGGACCTGCTGGGCGTAGCGCGCGGCGATGGCTACATTATTGAATACGCAGAAGCCCATGCCGCGGGTGGCGGTGGCGTGGTGGCCGGGCGGGCGGACGGCGGCGAAAGCGTTGCGCACGCGACCGCTGAAAATGGCGTCAACGGCGGAGAGGCAGCCGCCGGCGGCCATCAGGGCGGCGTCGAAGGTGTAGACGCCGAGCGCGGTGTCGCCAGTGCTGAGCTGTCGGGCCTGGCGCCCCACGTCGTGCCGGACCACCTGGATATACGCGCGCGTGTGGACCAGGTGCAGGTCCTCGTCGCGCGCGGCGCGGGGCCGGATGGACGGGAGGGATTGCAGCAACCCCGAATCGGCGAGGGCGTGGTGCAGTGCGGCGTAGCGCGCGGGGCGTTCCGGATGGCCGTCGCCGGGGTCGTGGCGTTCGAAGAGCGGGTCGAAAACCAGTCCGGTCGGAGGCGGCGCGCCGGGGTGCATCGGTTCCCATTGTCCCAGGGTTCGGCGACAGACGGATCCGTCCACACGGCGCAACGGATGCAGTGCGTGGGTAGAGAGAGCTGTGCACACCTGGAACAGAGCCGTCAGTCCCCGGGTTTTCGTGCAGAGGAATGGGCCGTTGAAGAGAGCGCTCTGTGATGGTTGCGGCTCGGAATCGCGTGGATGCAGCGGTGATTTGCTGCCAGGATCAACAGGGCCGCAGATCCTGTTTACAACCGTTTCCAGCGCCTGGGAGAGACGAAGGGAACATCGGCGGCGTCCAAACCGTATGCAGGGAATAGAGGATCGCTGCATGAGCGCTGCCGTCGAGCCACGAACCCTGCCGCCATTGGAGGCGCCGCACCTGGTGATATTGCGCGGAGGGAGAATACATCATAGAGTTCGCGAAATGTACGCATTCGAGCTGTTCTGGGATCTGGCGCGGCAGACGCTGGCGAATCTGCGGCGCAACAAGCTGCGCAGTTTCCTGACGATGTTCGGCATTGGATGGGGCATTGCATCGCTGGTGATGATGTCGGCGCTGTCGGACGGATTCCGCGACGGGCAGCGCAAGAACATGTCGCAGATCGGCGACAACCTGGTGTTCCTATGGGGTGGAACGACGGAATTGCAGGCCGGCGGCAAACGCGCCGGGCGCTCTATCCGGCTGAAACGCGAAGACGTGAATCTGATTCGCACGCAGTGTCCGGCGGTAGGCGTCGTGGCCTCCGAGACGAAGACGGAGCAGGTGCCGGCGCACAGCGCCAGCAACGCCGGACGGTTCCTGACGGTGGGAGTGACGCCGGAGTATTTGCAACTGCGCAACCTGCCAGTGGATAAGGGGCGCGCAATCAGCGCGGCCGATGTGCGGGAGCTACGTCGCGTGGCGGTGCTGGGCGCTTCGGTGCGCAAGCAGCTTTTCGAAAAGAAACCGGTGCCGTTGGGGGAGACGATTTACCTGAAGAATTACCCGTATGAAGTAATCGGCTTGATGTCGGAGAAGGACCAGAATTCGAGCTACGACGGGTGGGACAACGACAAGATTCTGGTGCCCGAGCCGGTGCTGCTGCGGGACGTGCCCGACCGGCGCGAGGACTACGCCGAGGGGCGCGCGAACTGCATCATTTACCGGCCCGCTTCGACGAAGCGCTGGAGGGAGGCCGAAGCCGAGGTGAAGGCGGCGCTAGGCAAGGTGAAAGAGTTCGACCCGCATGACGAGAGCGCGCTGGAAACGTGGGACATGATCAAGGAAAGCGAGATGTTCGACTCGATGTTCGACGCGGGCGAGATCTTCTTGGCTGTGGTGGCGTTGGTCACGCTCTCGCTGGGTGGCATCGGAGTGATGAACACGATGATGATGGCGGTGCGCGAGCGCACGAACGAGATCGGGTTGAAGAAGGCGGTCGGCGCGACCAGGCGCCGGATCACGCTCGATTTCTTCCTGGAGGGCGTGTTCCTGGCGATTCTGGCCGGAGTGATCGGCCTGGTGCTGGTGTGGCTGCTGTCGGTCCTCGTGGACTGGCTGGTCAACATGGCGCACGTGTCGATGTTCGCGGGCCTGCCGATTCACTGGAACGTGCTGGCGCTGGCAACGCTGGCGCTGGGCCTGGTAGCGGTGCTGTCGGCGCTGCCGCCGGCACGGCGGGCGGCCGGGATGACGCCGGTGGAGGCGCTGCGGTTCGAGCGCTAGCGGCATGAGGGCGGCTCGCTGCAGTCGCGGATCGGAGATAAAGCGGCTCGGCAGAACACAGTCGCTTACGGTCGCGGCTCAGTAACGGGCGCGAATCGTAACAGGCGTGGATCGGTAGCAGGTGAGAGCGCGAAGGAATTGGAAAATGAGCTGGCGATTCATATTCTCGGAATCGATGGCCGCGCTGCGGTTCCACAGCGGGCGGACGATCTTTACGACGACCAGCCTGGCGTGGGGCGTGGCGTGTTTCGTGATCCTGATCAGCTACGGCGACGGGTTCAGTAACGCGCTGGTGAAGGCGTTCACGGCGGTGGGCCAGAACCTGGTGATCTGTTTTAACGGGCAGACTTCGTCGCAGGAGGGCGGATTGCGGGCCGGCCGCAAGGTGCGGCTGGAACTGGCCGACGCGGCCATCGTCAAGGAGACGGTGCCGCTGGTGCAGGCGCTGTCGCCGGAGATCATGAAGTACGGCGTAAAGGCCAACAGCGGGCATCGCGACAAGGAGATGGCGCTGCGGGCCGTGTATCCGGAGTACGAAGTGGTGCGGAACACGAAGTTGTCCGCGGGGCGGTGGATCAACGAGGACGACCGGCTGCACCAGGCGCGCGTGATCGTGCTGGGCGCGAAGGTGGCGAAGGATCTGTTCAGCGAGGCGCCGGCGGTGGGCCAGGAAGTGACGCTGAACGGCGTCCGGTTCACGGTGATCGGCGTGCTGGATACGAAGCTGCAGATCGCGAATTACAATGAGCCGGACAACCAATGCGGGTTCATTCCGTACGACACGTTTTCGATGTTCGGCGATATCCACTATCCGTGGTTCCTGGTGTTTAAGCCGGTCAGCGGAGAGGCCACCGAGCAGGCGGTGAAGCAGGTGCGGGCAAAGCTGGCCGAACTGCACAAGTACGCGCCGACGGACGAGAAGGCGATCGAGATTATCGCCTTCGGCAAGTTCATGCGGATCATCGACGGGATGACGCTGGCGGTGCAGGTGCTGCTGGGCTTCGTGGGGACATTGACGCTGGCGATTGGCGGCGTGGGGCTCGCGAATATCATGCTGACGTCGGTGATTGATCGGACAAAAGAGATCGGCATGATCAAGGCGCTGGGCGGGCGGAGGAGCATGATCCTTAAGCAATTCCTGCTGGAGGCGTCGCTGGTGGTGGCGGCGGGCGGCGCGCTGGGCATCGTGGCCGGATGGGGCGTGACGATGCTGATCGGCACGATGCCGTTCCTGGGCCCGGCGTTCCAGGACACGACGCACACTGGCGACATCCACCTCGGGGTCTCGCTGACGTCGATCGTGGTTTCCACGACCGTGCTGTTCCTGGTGGGCCTCATCGCAGGCCTGGCGCCGGCAATCAAAGCGGCGCGGATGGACCCGATCGAGGCCCTGCACTACGAGTAGCGGCGGGGCGGCCTGACACAACCGCTCCTTGCATTCGCGGCTCTTTCAGGCGGTCGCGCTGGATTTCGAACATAGACCGTTATGGCACGTACTGCGCGAGGTAGCGCTTGGCCATGACGAAGCCGACCTTATACTCCGCGCTGAAGTCGGGGCCGCGGTTGGTGCCGTCGCCGTAAAGCGGATCCTCGTGCTCGATGCTCATGGCGCCCTGGTAGCCCGCATCCTGGAGGATCGAGAAGAACTCGGCCCAATTGATGCAGCCCATTCCAGGGATGCGATAGCGCCACCACGAGGCGTGGTCGACGGGCGTGATGCCGCCGCGGCGCAGGACCGGCCACAGGATTTCGGTGTCCTTCAGATGGACGTCGTAGATGTAGCGGGCGAAGTCGCGCGCGGTCTGCATGGGGTCCATGAACTGGCGGACGAAGTGCGACGGGTCGTACTGCAGACCGACGTAGGGCGAGTCGTTGAAGGCCTTGAACAGGGCTTCATAGCCGACCGGGCTGGTGGCGACGTTGGGGCCTTCGGGCCAGGGCTCCCAGCACAGGCGCACTTTGTACTTTTCGCAGGCGGCGAAGTACTTGTCGTGGTAGACGCGCACGATTTCATCGACCTGTTTGAGGAACGGCTGGGCGGGATTGTTGCCGGACATGGTGCCGATGAAGGGCACGCCGAGCGCGCCGGCGAGCTCGATGGCTTTGACGAAATAGTCGTTGTTACTGGCTCGCTTGCCGGGGTCGGGGTCGGTGTGATTGAGGACCACTTCGAGGGCCGAGACGCCGATGGAGTTGCGGGCCAGGGTCTGCTTCACGCTGTCAATCTGCGCCGGCGTGACTTTGGCGGCGTCCAGAGCGGCGCCGGAGCCGACGCCCAGAATCATGTTGGTGTAGCCCAGCGAGTGGGCAAACTCCACGTTGCCGACGGTGTAGTTACCTAGAATGCCGAGCTGGGGTTTCCACTCCTTGCGTGCGGCAGTGGCAGCGAGAGGGGCGAGCGCCATGGCGCCCATGAGAGTGCGACGGGTCATGATGGGAAGATTCTATCGAGTTTGGGGGGCGATGGGAACAGGAGGCGGACTGCGATTCGGCGAACGGCTTTGTTCCCGAGGCAACGTTCAGCGTGAGAGTACACCTATGACATTGAACAACGTGCTGGCACTCCCACCGAAACAGAGAAAGACGGTAAAGCAACCTACCGCCATCCTCTTGGAAAAATGCTCCTGTTTCGCACTGCCCCACCAGGCCTGGTAGCACAAGGCGAGGACGAGCAGCCACGAAAGCACCAGCATGAGGAGGACTAGGTATACCACGAGTTCAGCCGCAGCGGGCAGATGCCGACGTGCTTGAATGCCTCCCCACATTGCTGTCGCGAAGATCAGCGTATCTGCAATAGCCCACGCGCAGGGCCACCACTTCGCTTCAAGCAGCGTAGGGTCGCTCGGTTCCTTCAATTCTGTCGGCATAATCTGTCCTGGCATCGCGGAAACTGTGGCCGGTGGCAATGGGCACGACATGCCACCGGTGCCGTCCGCGGCGTGGGCGCACGCGAAAAAACGGGTGCGCTGCGCGAGGCGACGCACCCGTTGCATTCAGAAGTGGACTAGATCTTAGTAGTCCATGTCCGGGCCGCCGTGGCCGCCGCCCATGGGCGGGGCAGGCTTCTTTTCGGGGATCTCGCAGACCAGGGCTTCGGTGGTCAGCATAAGGCCGCTGACCGAAGCGGCGTTCTGGAGCGCGGTGCGGGTGACCTTGGCCGGGTCGATGACGCCCGCGACGACCAGATCCTGGTACTCTTCGGTGGCGGCGTTGAAGCCGTAGTTCAGGTTGGAGTTGGTGACGACCTTCTCAACCACGATGGCGCCTTCATAACCGGCGTTGCCGATGATCTGGCGCAACGGCTCCTGGCAGGCGCGCTTGATGATATTGATGCCGATCTGCTCGTCGCCGTCGCCCTTGAGAGCCTCGAGAGCCTTGGCGGCACGGACCAGAGCGACGCCGCCGCCGGGGACGATGCCTTCTTCGACGGCCGCGCGGGTGGCATGGAGTGCATCCTCGACGCGGGCCTTCTTCTCCTTCATTTCAGTCTCGGTGGCCGCGCCGACTTTGATGACGGCGACGCCGCCGGCGAGCTTGGCCAGGCGCTCCTGGAGCTTCTCGCGGTCGTAGTCGGAAGTGGTCTCGTCGATTTGGGTGCGCAGCTGCTTGACGCGGCCTTCGATGGCCTTGGATGCGCCGGCGCCCTCGATGATGGTGGTGTTGTCCTTATCGATGGTGATGCGCTTGGCCTTGCCCAGGTCCTCGACGCGCACGCCTTCGAGCTTGATGCCGGTCTCTTCCATGATGGCTTTGCCGCCCGTGAGGATGCCGATGTCCTCGAGCATGGACTTGCGGCGATCGCCAAAGCCGGGAGCCTTGACGGCGGCCACGTTGAGAGTGCCGCGGAGCTTGTTCACGACGAGAGTAGCGAGGGCTTCGCCTTCGACTTCCTCGGCGACGATCAGGAGCGGCTTGCCGGAGCGGGCGATCTGCTCGAGCACCGGCAGCAGGTCCTTCATGTTGCTGATCTTCTTCTCATGGATCAGGATGTAGGGCTCTTCGAGGACGCACTCCATGCGGTCGGGGTCGGTGATGAAGTACGGCGAGAGATAGCCGCGGTCGAACTGCATGCCTTCGACCAGGTGCAGCTCGGTGCTCATGGTCTTGGACTCTTCGACGGTGATGACGCCGTCCTTGCCAACCTTCTGCATGGCCTCGGCAATGGTCTTGCCGATCTCGGGGTCCCCATTGGCGGAGATGGAGCCGACCTGGGCGATCTTCTCGTTGTTCTCGACCTTGACCGACATTTTGCCGACTTCTTCGACGACGACGGCGACGGCCTTCTCGATACCGCGCTTGAGAGCCATTGGGTTGGCGCCGGCGGCGACGGACTTGACGCCTTCGCGGAAGATGCACTGGGCCAGGATGGTGGCCGTGGTGGTACCGTCACCGGCGATGTCGGAGGTCTTGGAAGCGACCTCGCGTACCATCTGCGCGCCCATGTTTTCGAGCGCATCCTTCAGTTCGATTTCCTTGGCGACGGTGACACCGTCCTTGGTAATCGTGGGACCGCCGAACTTCTTCTCCAGAACTACGTTGCGGCCTTTCGGGCCAAGGGTCACCTTCACGGCGTCGGCCAGTTGGTTGACGCCGCGCAGGATCGCCTGGCGCGCATTCTCGCCATAAACAATCTGCTTCGCTGCCATTATTCAAAACTCCTTGAAAAAACTGGATCTGAGGGAAACTACTTTTTGGCCGCAACCGGCTCGAGCACGCCAAGCACTTCGTCCTCACGAAGGATCAGGTACTCTTCACCGTCGATCTTGATGTCGTTGCCGCCGTATTTGCCGAAGAGGATCCGGTCGCCGACTTTCACATCGAGGCTGACGACGGTGCCGTCATCGAGGCGCTTGCCGCGGCCCGCGGCCACGACTTCGCCCTCCTGCGGCTTCTCCTTGGCGGTATCCGGGATGATGATCCCGCTCTGGATGGTTTCCTTCTGCTCGATCCGGCGAACCACTAGCCGGTCGTACAGGGGACGAATCTGCATAGTCTACAAAACCTCCGGTTGGTCTCGATCATGGAGAGATTTCGGAATCCGGTCCGGCATTTTGCCAGGTCGGAACCCGGTCCGACCCTGTGGCCGGACACGTTCCGATTATTAGCACACTCGAGCATAGAGTGACAAGTACAATCTGTAAACCATTGATAATAATACAGAAAAATAGATTGATTGGAGGCAAAATTGGGACTGAAAAGAGCCGCTGTGCAAGTAGATGCGAAGAAAATCTTAGTCTGATTCGCTAAGAAATGAATCCGCTTCCAGAGGTTGGAAGGCGGTAGCGATGTTATTCTTGGAGATATGTTTCGGCGAGCCCGTTGGCTGCTGTTGCTCGCCATCGTTCTCATATTAGTAGCTGTCGCCATGGTGTTCGTGACGCGACGGCGTGACCAGGCTCGGCACCGGCCGAATGTTTCGGCCCCGCTGCCGGTGAACACTCTGGGCACGGCGGAAATGTGGGAATACGAGGTGACCAGCGGGGATGAAGCGCACGTGCGCATGCGTGCCAGCAATTTCCGCCAGATTGAGAATCCGTCGAGAATTCTGCTGAAGGACCTGGAGATGGAGGTGCGCAACCTCAAGACCGGGACCTTCGATCTGGTCAAGACGGCGGAAGCGTCCTTCGATACGGCTACCAACCTGATGTATTCCGAGGGGGACGTGGAGATCCGGATCCGGCTGCCGATGGACGGCAGCGAGCCGGACAAGAAAATGATCATCCACAGCACGGGCGTGCATTTCGACACGAAGTCGCAGAAGATGTGGACCGAGCGGCACGCGCGGATGGAGTTCGACGGCGGCGAAGGGGAGGGCGAGGGAGCGACCTACGACCCGGCGACGCACGTGCTCGAGGTTGCGAGCGGGGTGAAAATCCACTGGCAGGGCGAGGGCGGCGGCGCGCCGATGGTGTTGGAAGCGTCGCACGCGGTGTATCACGAAGTGGGTTCGACGGTGGATCTGCAAGCGCCGGTGACGCTGAAACGCGGGACGCTGAGCGTGGTGGGTGGAGCGACGCTGGTGACGCTGGTGGAGGGCCAGATCAGCACGGTGGAGACGGCGCCGGCGTCTGGATCCGACCAGTTGCCGAAGCGCAAGGTGGACTTCGGCGCCGAGCACCTGAAAATGTGGTTCAACGGCGAGAGCCTGGTGCAAAAGATGGAAGGCACCGGAGCGGCGCGCGTGCTGACGCACGACGCCGGGGGCGAGACGCTGATGAGCGGGGACAAGCTGGACCTGGCGTTCGTCACGGCGGAAGGCGAGAGCCAGTTGAGCCACGCGGTGGCGACGGGACACGGGCGCATGGAGACGCATCCCGCGCCGCGGCCGGCCGCGAAGGGTGGCCAGAACAAAGACCAATCGCAACAGGGTCCGAAGATTCTGACGAGCGACATGCTGGAGCTGACGATGAAGCCGGGGGGCCAGGAGATCGACCAGGCGCGGACCCTGGCGGCGGGCAAGTTGGAGTTTCTGCCAGCGAGCCCGGGCGACCGGCGCAGGCAACTGGACGCCGCTCAAATGACGGTGTGGTACGGCGCGCAGAATGTGGTCAGCCGGTTCCACGCGACCAAGGCCGCCACGCGCACGGAGACGCCGGCGCGGCCGGTGCCGGGAGGGAAGCCGAAGCCGGCGGCGCTGACGCTGACACGCAGCCGCGACCTGGAGGCGCATTTCGACGCCAAAGGCCAGATGACGACGATGGACCAGAACGGCGATTTCACATACGAGGAAGGCACGCGGCGCGCGAAGTCCGACACGGCCCAGATGGATGAGACCAACAACGCGATGCTGCTGCGCGGGCAGGCGCGGGCGTGGGATGAAACCGGCTCGACGGACGCGGAGGAGATCCAGATCGATCAGAAGAGCGGCACGATGGATGCCAAAGGGCATGTCTCGTCGGTGCGGCTGCCGGATCGCAAGGACCCGAAGGACGCCCCGAAAGATGGCGACAGCGGACTGATCGAGGGCGACAAGCCGATGATGGGCAGCGGGCAGGAGATGGTGACCTGGGACCGCAACCGGAAGATCCGCTACACCACCAACGCGGTGGTGTGGCAGGGGTCGATGCGGGTCCAGGGGAACGATGTTTTCATCGATCGCGAGGCGCAGAAGCTCGAAGCGCGCGGCGACGTGGTGACGCGGGTTCCGGACGAGCGGCAGCCGGATAGCGCCGCGGCGGACAAGCCTCCGGCGGAAAAGAAAGACGCGGCTGCGGCGAAAGCGCCCGGCAAGGACGCGAAGAAGGGACAGGATTCCAACACCGCGCGAAAATTTACCGTGACCACGGCGAAGATATTCACGTACGACGGCAAGACGAAGCAGGGGCTGTACCAGGAAAACGTGCACCTGGTGCGGACCGATGTCGACATGCGCTCGAAGTATATGCGGACGTTTTTCGAAGATGCGCCCAAGCAGGGCGGCGGAACGGAAACCAAGCTCGAGCATCTGCAGGCGGACGGCGCCGTCGACATCGTGCAGCGGCCCAAGGGGCACGTGCGGCACGGAACGGGCGAGCACGCGGAATTTTATCTGGCGGACGAGCGGATGCTGCTGACGGGCGATCCGGCCCAAGTCACCGATCCCGAGCGCGGGACCACCAAAGGGCCGAAAATCACGTGGTCGTCGCGCTACGACAAGCTGGTCGTGGAGGGGGAGAAGAAAAGCGATCGCGTGCAGAGCCGATCGATGAAGGAGAAGCCGAAGTAGCGGCCGGCTCCCGGGTTAAAAAAAGAGGGCGGGCGCGGCGGTGCCCGCCCCGGGAGCTGCCTTATTGCAAAAACCTGAAGTGCTTTGGGAGCACTCCCGCACAAGGACGGTGGCGAACCGCCCGGTGTGCTGTGACATGGCCTTTGGCAGGCGCGAGGTGTCGGTTCTCGCTGATATGCCGCAGACCTATCACGGTTCCGCTCAAGCGCAATCGCCATTCCGCGGGTAGCAGGCCGCCTGACAGCAGGTTCCCGTTTTGGACGGGGCAGTAGGAACCAGTTGCCGAGAAGCCCTCCGCGGCGTCATCCTCCGCTGTGCCTGGAGGAATTGGCGAAGTGCGCGTCTGTATTATTAGGGAATTGGGAACCCAAGAAAATATAGGGGTTGAGGAAATTTCATTGAATCGGGTGCAAGGCACGGAATTGGAGATAATCGATTCTGTGGGAGCTAATCCAGTTCAAGAGTCCAGCGGCCTGGAGCCAGCCCGCAGCGTACTGCGCGCCGAAGAGATTTCCAAGACTTACCAGGGGCGGCGCGTGGTCGATTGCGTGTCGGTTTCGGTGGAGACGGGCGAGGTGGTCGGATTGCTGGGCCCCAATGGCGCGGGGAAGACGACTTCCTTCTATATGATCGTCGGCCTGATCACTCCCGATTCGGGCCAGGTTTACCTGGAGGGGCGCAGCATCACCAGCCTGGCGATGTACCAGCGGGCGCGGATCGGGATCAGCTACCTGCCGCAGGAGCCGTCGGTTTTCCGCAAGCTCTCGGTGGAGGACAACCTGATGGCAATCCTGGAGACGCTGTCGTTGAATTCTCATCAACGCCGGGAACAGATGGAGATGCTGGTGGAGCAGATGGGGCTGGAGAAGGTTCGCAAGAACAAAGGCTACATGCTCTCGGGCGGCGAGCGGCGCAGGGTGGAGATCGCGCGCTCGCTGGCCATCCGCCCGCAGTTTCTGCTGCTGGACGAGCCGTTCTCGGGCATCGATCCGATTCAGGTGCTGGAGTTGCAAAAGATCATCGGAAATCTCAGATTGAGCGGCATCGGCATCCTGGTGACGGACCACAATGTGCGCGAGACGCTGGCGGTGACCGACCGGGCCTACATTATCAACAATGGGAAGATCTTCCGGGCGGGCACTCCGGAGCAACTGGCGCGCGATTCGGACGTGCGGCGGATATACCTCGGCGAGGGCTTCAATCTCGAGCATTAGCCATGCGGACCAGGATGCGCGCGTCGTGGCCGTTATCATCTTAAGCCACTGAAATCGCAGTGTTTCTGAGGGGGGCAAATGAGCCCGGCAGTGGTATCATAATCGCAGGATGAACCCGATCTCGCACAAGCTGCAGATCGTTCTGAAGCAGAAGCAGATTCTGACTCCGGCGCTCATGCAGATGGTCCGGATCCTCCAGCTTAACCGGCTGGAATTAAAGGACATGATCGCGGAGGAGATCGCGCAGAATCCCTTGCTCGAGGAAGTCGGCGAGGGCGGCGACGAGATCACGCCGGCCGAACTCCAGGAGCTGCTCGAGACCCAGGATCGGGTTCCCAATCAGACCGACACGGAAGTCCTCCAACTGACGCAGGAGGCGCTGAAGCAGGCCTACGAGCACGAGAACGAGCCGGTCGAGGCGGCCACGGGCGCGGAGCCCGAGACCACCGTGGCGGACACGGTTCCGGAACCGGTGGTGAGTCCCGAGGATGCCTTTGGGCAGGTCGATCTGGATGAGTTTTTCCGCGACTTCAACGAACCGGGCTTCCGCACGCCGGCGTCGGACGATGTGGACAAGCCGGGCTTCGAATTCTTCCTCTCGGCGCCGGTGACGCTGACCTCGCACATTATCGGGCAGTTGGCGATGATGGTGCTGACGCCGGCGGTGCGGGACGCGGCCGACTCGATTATCGGCAACCTGGATGACACCGGGTATCTGTCGACTCCGCTGGAGGAGATCGCGGCGCGGGACGGATTGGCGCCGGCGGATCTCGAGGCGGCGTTGAAGGCGGTGCAGAACTGCGAGCCGGCCGGCGTCGGGGCGCGCTCGCTGCAGGAATGCCTGCTGCTGCAATTGGAGAGCCGCAGCGCCCGCGGGGGCGTGGCCTGGCAGATTGTCGAGAACCACCTCAAGCTGGTTGAGTCGCGCAGCGTGAAGGAACTCGCGAAGCTGCTGAACCGTCCGCAGGAGCATATTCAGATCGCCCTGGACGTCATCCGGAAGCTCGATCCGAAGCCCGGTTTGCGCTATTCGTCGCAGGGCGCGCGCGAGGTGGAGCCGGATGTATTCGTCCACAAGGACGGCGACGACTGGGTGGTCCAATTATCGGATGAAGATGTCCCGCAATTGCGGCTGAACGGCAGCTACCGCCGGATGCTGGACCCCGAACAAGGGTCGGACAAGACGACGCGGAACTACGTCCGCGAACGATTCAACTCGGCGCTGCAGTTGATCCGCAATATCGAACAGCGGCGGCAGACGATTTTAAAGGTGTGCCAGGCGATCGTGCGGCGGCAGACGGAGTTCCTGGAGCGCGGCCCGGATTCGATGCGGCCGATGATGATCAAGGAAGTCGCCGAAGAGGTGGGAGTCCACCCGTCGACGGTGAGCCGCGCGGTGTCGAGCAAGTACATCCATACGCCACAGGGCGTTTTCGAGCTGCGGCACTTCTTCTCGGAGGCGGTGCAAGGGCCTTCGGGGGGCGGGATTCCGCTGCAGACGCTGAAGCGCATGGTGAAGCGGATGATCGACGAAGAAGATCCCGCGAAGCCACTGACCGACGATCAGATTACGCTGCGATTGAGGGGTCTGGGCATCGAAGTGACGCGCCGCACGGTGGCCAAATATCGAGAGGACATGCGGATCCCCTCAACGCACCATCGCCGCATCCGGAACTAGGCGCGGCGCAGGGAGGAACTCGATGAGAATCACGTTTACCGGGAAGCAGGACAAGCTGGCGCCGTCGCAGGAGCGCAAGCTGGCCACGGCGTTCGCGCGGCTCTCCAAGCTGATCGAGCGCAAAGGGGAAAAGGGCGCGCAAGTCGCCTTGTCCACCGAACGCCATCGCCAGATGGCGGAAGTTCGCGTCAACTTCTACGACCAGACGCTGATCGGCCAGGGTTCCGGAACGGACCAGTTCACGGCCCTGATGGACGCGGTGGAGAAGGTGGAAAAGCAGGCCGCGAAGAGCCGCGAGAAGTGGCGTCTGGCCAAACGCGAAACGCCGGCGCGGCAGGCCCGCACGACCGGCGAGACGCAGCCGGCCCCGATCCCGGAAGAAGCGCCGCAGAAAGCCGCGGCCACCGCGCCACGCGCGAGGAAGAAGGGCGCGAGGCCGGCGCAGCCGGCGAAAGTGGTTCAGGCGCGCGAGAGCGACCGCAAGCCGATGAGCGTGGAAGAGGCCATGATGGCGCTGGAAGAAGAGCAGGACTACGTGGTCTACCGCGACTCCGAGTCCGATCGGGTGCGTGTCCTGATCCGGCGGCGCGACGGCAAAGTGGATCTCGTGGAGGCCTGAGAACCGGCCCATGGCGAAGCGTCGGAAAGAGCCGGTCAGCGTCGCCGAACCGGCGCGAGCGAGCCACGCCATGCGGCCGGAGCTGGTGATCATCACCGGCGTGAGCGGCTCGGGCAAAGGCACGGTTCTGAAGGCCCTGGAAGACCTGGGCTACTACGCCGTCGATAACCTGCCCATGGCGCTGCTGGAGACCTTTGCCGGGCTGGTGAAGGAATCCTCGAGCATCCGCCGCGCGGCGCTGGTGGTGGACATCCGCGAGGGCGATCTGCTCACCCGGTTTCCAGAAAACTACAGCCGCATTCGCAGCCAGCTGCGCACGTGCCTGCTGTTTCTGGATGCGACCGACGAATCACTGGTGCGCCGCTTCAGCGAAACCCGGCGTCCGCATCCGCTGGGGCGCGGGAGCGTGCGGGCCAGCGTGCAGGCGGAACGCAAACAGCTCGAACCGATCCGCGACCTGGCCGACCAGGTGATCGTCACCTCGGAACTCACGCCGGCGCAGTTGCGGAAAATGGTCGGCGAGACGTTTTCGGCGATCCACGACACCGCGCTGCGCGTAGCCGTAACCAGCTTCGGCTTCCGCCATGGCGTGCCGCCGGAGAGCGATCTGGTATTCGACGTACGGTTCCTGCCCAACCCCAACTATGTGCCGGAATTTAAGGCGCTGTCGGGCAAGAACCAGCGCGTGGCGCGCTACGTGCGCAGCTTCCCCCAGACCAGCGAGTTCCTGAAACGCGTCGAGGACATGGTGGGGTTCCTGCTGCCGCACTTCGTGACGGAAGGCAAGACGTACCTCACGATTGCTTTCGGCTGCACCGGCGGACGCCACCGCTCGGTCATGATGGCCGAAGAAATGTCGCGCTATCTGCAGCGCCATGGCTACCCGGTACGGATCTCGCATCGGGACATCGAAAAATAGCGATAAAGCGATAAAAAGACTAAAGCTAGCCGGGCCGCCGTCGAAAAGAGAATAGATCGTCCAGAGGCGCCGCGCTGCTTCGGGATGGTCATTCAACCG
>Ga0302319_10013722_pt1 | contig 15168 bp, 20 predicted proteins | sample Bog_T0_2_FD_203319 | JGI IMG/M metagenome (GOLD analysis project Ga0302319, IMG submission 203319) | Peat permafrost microbial communities from Stordalen Mire near Abisko, Sweden - Bog_T0_2 | ecosystem: Environmental > Terrestrial > Soil > Wetlands > Peat | place: Sweden: Abisko, Stordalen Mire... | reverse complement strand
CGTCGCTCCCCTTTGTTCATTGTCTATTGCAATGAGGATGCTTTCTCCGGACCTAAAACAAAACGCGCAAAACAAGATTGCTACCGACCGGTCACGTCGTCAATACTACAGACCGAGTGCCAGAAGTGACCACAGCACATCTGCGGCGTTGACGCTCTCAAATGTCGACGCAATCACTTCCCTCAGACTCGGCCACCCTGGCGTTTCGGTGTAGCCGAGATGCAACTGCTCCCATGAGCGCCGATCAGCGTCAGTACGTAGTGACCTCCCATACGGTCCCCTAGATTTGCTGGTCTTTAGTATGTGCGGGTGATACTGTATCCATTGGGAGAATGTTCCAACGAGAACGTTATGGTCTCCGCCAAGGCAAAGAAGAGGGTCGGCTGCGGCTGGCCCTTTTCTCTTGTGTGGAGATCACCATGCTCAAGGGGCCATTTCTCCCATCGGACTTCAGAGCCACGAAGTTTTCAACCGCTGCGGACGACGCGGAGTTCGGAAATGCCTTGCTGCGCTTTATCGAATCGGAGTTCCGAGCTTTCACTGTCAATCCTTGCCAGCATGCAGCCCTCTATGACCACGGAGAACCCACCGGTTGCTTATACCCAGTTCCTACACCGGCGGCACAGCCTTCATCTCCGGAAGAAAGATTCGGCGTTCCCATCTATCCCACCACAGTCCGCTACCAGTGGGTCGGCTTTTCGCGGCTAACGGTTCGCTCCTTTCGCTACAGCCTGCTGACTTGCTCGCCCCCCTGACGGACCCGACGCTGCTTGCGCTTTGCCGACTGGGGCTTTTACTCCGGAGCCTCCGGCAAATCAGATCACTCTCTCCGCCGTCCGGTATGACTACAGTAGCAACTGGGCAAGTTCTACTGGCAGGTTCTTCCCCTGCTGGATTAGCAGCTAGCTTCGCTGCACCTTCCGGCTCGCCAGTCATCCAGGAGAAAATTGAAATCTCGAGACTTCTTCCTCCGCTTGATCGTTGGACGACGCCAAAAGGGTCGAACAGGGTGAGTTCCGTGAAACTCAATGCAATTCCCAAGCACGTAAAGTTCGCCCGGCTCGCAATCCGCGGCAGTCAATTTCTCTTTAGCCGCGGATAAAACTCTCAAGGTCTTCGTTCAACCTGTTCATGTGCGTGATAAAGACGCCGTGCGGCGCTCCTTCGTATACCTTGAGGGAACTTCCGGGGACAAGTGCTGCCGTTCGACGTCCACAGAAATCGAGCGGAGCCATTTCGTCACTATCGCCGTGGATGACCAGGGTTGGTCTTCTAATATGATGCAGTTCCGCCCTGAAGTCTGTCTCGGTATCGGCGATGTTCGTACCGATCAACGCTCGCATGGACGTGAGATAGCACATGCCGATACCCCAGTCGATGATTCCCGGCGTTGTATCGGACCGAAAGAAATGTGGAGCATTTTCTGCCAGCCATTTTGGGAAGTCATGGGAGATGGCGCTCCGTACCTGATACAAAGCCCGCTGATCGATGCCTTGAGGATTGTCCGCAGTCTTTAGACTGAATGGGAGAGATGGCGCGACCAGTGCGATGCGAGCAACCCTGCTGTCGCCGTGCCTTGACAGGTAGCGAACGATCTCAGCGCAGCCCATGGAGTGGCCGACGAGGATGACTTCTCGAAGGTCGAGTTGTTCGATGAACGTAGACATGTCGTCTGCCAAGCTATCGAAGTCGTACCCAGATCCTGAATCGGTTGACCGGCCATGACCTCGACGATCATAGGCAAGAGTGCGAATTCCGCGCTCGCAAAGAAAGTTCATCTGATACTGCCACATGTCGGAATTCAAAGCCCAGCTATGAACGAACAGGACATTGCGCGGCCGTTTGCCTGAGCTGGACATGGGGAGCCAGTCCTTGTAGAAGAGTCTGATCTTCGAATCGACGGTGAGGTGCGGAAAGCTGTTCACGCTCACCTTGTCCTCCGGACTCGGCGTGGCGTCAAGGCGCCGTGAGAATAGCGGCGAACCGACAATCGCGGCGGCCGCAACAGTAGATTCCTTGATGAATGATCTGCGCTGCATAGAAATCCTTTCCCCTGCGGGTTTCAATCGAATGCCAATCATCTGGCTGTCCGCATAATGGCACCACAGCAGAGGTCAGTCCATTACCTGAGAGGTAATGGAACTGAAGTGGTAGGCACTATATTCTCAAGTTATGGCGGAGCTTTCTAAGAACACCCCAACAGAACACCCTGGAGGTTTGCTTCGTACTTGGAGACAGCGCCGGAGACTCACTCAACTGGAACTTTCCTGCGAAAGTGGGATATCCACTCGGCACTTGAGTTTCCTTGAGACCGGACGGGCAATGCCGAGCCGAAGCATGCTTCTAAAACTGTGCGAGGAATTGGACCTAGCATTGAGGGAACGCAATCGCTTGTTCCTTGCATCGGGATTTGCGCCGATCTATCCTGAGACGCCGCTCGAGCATCCCTCCCTTTCGCTAGCGCGTAGCGCGATGGAGACTGTGCTTACGGGCCTTGAACCTAATCCTGCGCTCGTTATTGATCGGCATTGGACCTTGATCTCTTCGAATCGAGCTGTGCCCCCTCTGCTCAAGGGCGTCGCGTGCTGGCTGCTTGAGCCACCATTGAACGTCCTTAGAGTGAGCCTGCATCCCGAGGGGCTGGCTCCGCGCATCGTCAATTTCCGCGACTGGCGAGAACACCTTCTAGCACGCCTTCGAAGACAAGCAAACCTGTCGGCGGATCCTGTGCTTGTGGAGCTTATGCAGGAGGTCGTCAAATATCCTCAGGCCAAGCAGGATCAATCCGAACCAACGAATTCCAATTCTGCAGTTGTCCCATTCAGCTTGGCTGTCGAGAATGGAGTTCTCAGGTTTATGAGTACAACAATGCTGTTCGGCTTGCCGCTTGATATCACTCTCTCCGAAATGGCTGTAGAGTGCTTCTTCCCAGCTGACCTGGAGACGAAGGAGAACTTGAGGAAAGGATTTGATACCTAGGGATAGCAAGCATTCACCTATTCCGTGTCAAATTTCGAGTCTTCAGTGATCTCGCAGCAATCCGCGCAAGCTCGATTGATCACAAATCACCAACCCACGCCTTGATCGCCAACCCCATTTTGGCTATGTTTCCGACCTAGAATCTGTGGCACAGAATACCACTCGGACCGGCTCTGCAATTAAACGCAACAGAGGACCGAATGCGGGTCTGCGTCCAAGTTTTGCGCTAGACTCGGCTTTCTACTACCAACTCGAATCCGCCAAGGAGATGTAGATTTATGACCAACCTGAAAGTGGAAGCCCTGCATCGCGAGTTCTTCTACAACGGAACCCGCATCCCCGATCCAGCACCCAACTTGACCGTTGAACAAGTGAGAGAATTACTGACGCCATCCTACCCCGAAATTGCTACGGCATCACTGGCCGGGCCGGAGGACACCGGAGACGCCCTTCGCTACACGTTCAGCCGGGCCATCGGCAGCAAGGGCTGATCCTGAGACTCAAAGCAGCATCCCGTTGCGACCTTCTCCCGCGCCCCTGTTCGGCGCCTGCTTTGCAAGGGAGTTGGTCGCTATCTGAATCATCGCAAAAGGCGGCACATCATGAAGAACAGCAACGCCGATCAGACCCAGCTGCTCGCGGAACTCCGCCGGCTTGAGTGCAAGTCGCCCATAAGAGCCGACCGGCTCGTCGCGAGGCATTTGAAATGCGAAGAATCACAAAGCCTGGCGCACGCCGTCGCGGAAGCAGCCAGGAGATCGTCGTCCGGCACGATGCCGGTTCTCGAAGCCCCAAGCGAACTGCTGCCGCCACTGATATAGCACTGCTGGGACATGGTTGCGGTGAAACCCTTCCGTCCCTCCGCCGCATTCCTGCAAGCTATCGCCTGGAGACAAACGGCGAGCGCCTCTACCGCCTGTGCCTGGCGCTGGTGGAGCGGAATCTCGCCGACGAAAAGCTCTGGCAACAAACCGGCAAGGTCGCCGTGGTCTTCGCGCGAACCGCCATTCAGAAGCTGATCGAGGAGTTCACGGGCGGCGCGCTCAAGGACAAGATCGACTATTGCTTTGAAGTCAGGGACGACCTAGGAACGGGATATTGGCGGGGCGGAACTCTGGGCGAAGGCAAGCTGATGGCGGCGTTCGAACTCCAGGCTTGCGGCTACCTCAAGATCGGCGCTGCGCTGGATGCGCTCGAAGTCGAGGAGCGATTCCTTGGTGCGGCGTTTTACTTCCTGTTGCGGAGATCTCTCTACCGCTGGATACGAATCTACGATCACACGGACGCCGATTGCTACAACGAACAGCTGCATGAGTGGATGGAGCAGGACGAGCCCGAGAGCCGGGACGCTTACGAGTTCCCACCGGTCGATGATGCGATTCCGGAACCCGTCCACGCCGTGAAGGATTGGACATATCCCAGTGCACGCAGGCTGCTGCGCAGGCATCTTCATGGGCCGCATTCTATTTGGATTCAGAAACTGCTGACCCTTCACCGGCTGTCGCGGTTGAAGTGCCAGGTCATGCGCTTCGAGGGAGAGTACGACGATCCGCCCGTGCCAAGCATGTTGCTCGTCTTCCGCGAAAATGACGCGATTGAGGCCTGCTTCGATCATGAGTCGGAACGCTATAACGAGACCACCAATGAGCCGTCCTGCGCTGTCTGCTTTCGCCCGGAGATAGACGGCGAGTTCGACGCGGCAATTCGAACAATGGCGATCTTTCTCAGGATCAACATGGAACTTGCCGGTCTGATTACCCTGTTGGATGGCATGGAGGAGAAGCATGCAGGTCAACGTGAGCATCGGACAGAACCATCACTTCGCGCTGCGTGAAGCCCTGCTGATTTACCGATCGACGGAAAACCAGAACGGCAGTTTCGGAAATACCTTCATCACCCACCATGAAGTGAACGCAGACAATCGCGCCAAGCAACCAACACTCGGTCCGGCAAAGACGCTGACCATTGAGTTCGTTCAATCGCTGGTTCAAGCCCTGGGAGGCCGGGTGCGGGTGGAGTTTCTTCCCGAGACTGTACTCGCGCGCACCGAGCGGCTGATCGCCTGGTGGACGCCGCCACAAAAACGCCAGATGTTCTTCGGAATAACGCAGGGTGACATGGCGGGAATGAATGGCGCAATCTTCCCGCAGCCCGCTCTCGTCTGGCTGGCGATGGATCGTTCGCTCTCGATCCGGGCGCTCAAGGAGAATCGCCGTCCCGCAGCCAATACCAAGCTTTGTGTTGCTCCCTATTGGAATGTGTACGACACGGGAAGCGTCTGCCTGGGATCGATGCGGGCACCTGATCATTCCACCGTCGCTTCCATTCCCCAATGGGAACAGAGCTTCTATGAAAGCGAATTCACGCACGGCAATGTCGGGAGGCTTACGCGCCATTTCGGCGGCTTCGAGGGACTGTGGAAGGAACTCGCCGGCAAGGAGAAGTTCCCCATCGACTCGCTGATCGAGTTGCCGGAAACAGTGGAGGAGTTCCTGCCCGGCAAGAGGCGCGGCCATGATCACTGAACACGCTCTGCCAAAGCCACTGTGCAGCAGAGGGCGACCTCTCCGCGTGCTGATCGTCGGCGCGGGAGGCAATGGCAGCGCGGTGTTGCTGGGGCTGCCCTATCTCCACCAGGCGATGAAGGTGTGGGGTTATGCCGGAGGTCTTGACGTGATGCTCGTGGACGGAGATCTGGTTTCACAAACCAACTGCGTCCGCCAGCCGTTCGCTTCGGCCGATGTAGGGCTGAACAAGGCCACTGTGTTGATTAACCGCGTCAATGTTTTCTGGGGTCTGAGGTGGCAGGCGCACCCGGAACACTTTCACAAGGATTCGCTGAGAACCAATTCGGCAGGTCCTCACCTGATTATCGGTTGTGTCGATACCCGTGCGGCGCGGCAGGCTATCCTGTCCGCGGTCACTAGAGCGAATGAAAGCACCGTTTACTGGCTCGACCTCGGCAACAACGCGAGAAGCGGCCAGTATGTGCTCGGCCAGCCGTTGAACGCGGCAAACCGCCGCAACGCGGCCCGGCTGAGAACCGTTGCAGAACTCTATCCGGAGATCGCGGATGCGGAAGCGGGCGAGGATCCGCTGCCCAGTTGCAGCGCGGCAGAGGCGCTCGTGCGCCAGGAGCCTTTCATCAACCAGGTGTTGGCAACGAGCGCATTGGCGATGCTGGCGCGACTCTTTCGTTACCGCATTCTTACTCATCACGGAGCCTTCTACAACGCCGAGACAGGGCGAATGGCTGCTTTGCCTGTTGACCCGCGGATGTGGGAGAGGTTGCGACGGCGCAACCGGCAGGTGCAAAACAGGGTCGAGAAGACAAGGTAAGATACATCCCCATTCGAGGCTCGCCGGATTGTGCGTGGCCCCGACTTTAGCGGCCGACCATGGAGATCAACTTGGACCAATCCCAAATAGTAAAATTCACTACGATGACCCCTTCCGCCAAACCGCAGAATATCGCGCTTCAGTCCGCGCTGCGGGCCGCCCGTGAAAACGAAAAGCGATGGCGGGAGATGCAGGCGGAATGCTCGACCAATAGCGAGGCCATGGAGCAGTGGTCCGCGACGGCCAGACTCCGGCGCCTCGAAGTCGAACGGCTTGAGGCGATCCTGGCAGCGGCTGAGGGAGCATAGTTCGTCTGACCTGCACTGAGCCAATCTGTTGTGTAGCCAGCAAACATCGTTGAACGATTTGGCCCTTGGTCTGAGCTAGGGGTCGTGGAAATTCAAGCTACTTTCGTATGGAACCTATATCGTTGGAACTCACGGAGGTCCCATGACGATGAAGCTCGATCCGTCCCTTGCAATTGAAGCGAAGGCGCTGGTTGCCTTGGCCTTTCGCAATGGCCCGATTGAAGACTTGCACGCCGGAGGGCCGTGTGTGGCTTGCAACGGAAATCGGGCGATCTCCCACATCTCCGACGAGGAGATGAAGAGGATCATGAAAGCGGTCGTGAACAAGGTCTACTCTCTGCTGTGGAAGAAAGACAACGACAGTGAGGCATATGCCAAATCCCTTGGTCTGGGAGCGAGATACACCCAGCACTGGGACGACCCCGAGCAATAACCATCCAATCTACAGTCTCATTCTCACAGGAAGGTGAATCCATGTTCAAAGAACTGGGTCCGCTGCTTCGGCAGAGGACCGTCGTCATGATCCTGACGCGTTTGGAGGACGACACGATCCGCGTCAACGTCATTCCCCGCAAACTCAACGAAAGCGAGAACGATGCGCTCACCACTCCTCTCAGCGTGATTGGCACGGCTGAAGAATTGGACGCCGAATTGCCTTCCGCGCTGGTCCAGTTTGTCGGCGCCCATCTCGAGCTGAAGAACACACTCGAATCCGCCAAGGAGCAGATGGTGGCGGCAGGCAAGGCAGCAAAGGCGGAGGCTCGGTCGAAGGTGGCACCAAAGACTGCGCCAGCGAGGACCGAATCATCGCCTGCTGGGATAAAGAAGCCAGCGGACGCGGCACCCAAGCCTGCCGAGCCCAGGAAACAGGAGCCGACACGCAATGCCAGCCTCTTTGACATCGGGCCGTCGCCAGAGCCGGTTCCCTTCATTTCGTCGGATGCGGACGAGGAAGAGGAGATTCTTGCGGAGCTTGGAGAAAACCAGGACAGAGACGAGGACCATTTGGATGATGCGGCCTAAACGTGGTTTGCCAACAGGCAAAATCGACCGGACGCCTTTCCTGGGTCGGGTTCTCCTCCGTTAACATACCTCTAAGGTTACGGTTGACGAGGTGGCATTAAATGGCCGATAATTAACTTGTCAACTGGAGGTCCTTATGGTCACGTTCTCGGAACATCCCAAGACTTTGGATGAGATTCAAGCTACCATCCGAAAGCACCTGGGAGATCCAGGCAGGAAGAAGCCTAGCTACACCTTCGACTGTCCTTCCAAAACGTCGAATCGCCTTTGTTTTGTATCCTATGCGACGAGCGCCGTCCGGTACGAAATCGAGCCGGATCTGCTTCAGATTGTCGCGAAGTCGTGGCGCCTCCATCTGAATCTCGAGTCGTTCTTCGTCAAGACCGAGTTTGCCAAGGACAAGTTTTGCCTTTGGATTGAGAGTCATCCGGATGGGGACAACCGGCATTTCACCACCCTTTTGCGTGATCTGACGACAACTAAGCATCCGGCATTCTATTCCCGCGTTCTGCGCGCATTCAGGCGACTCGAAAACGATCTGTCTTCCACGCTGATCGACGAAGCCACGGCCGCGCCGACGGATTACCTGGTGGCGGTAGAGGCACTGAGCTCGGCTCTGGAAACGACGCAACTCATCGCGGAAGATCCTTTCCTCGCCGCGAAGTTTCGCGGACTCAAGCGAAAACAGCAGATGCTCGAAGCGGTGGGCGGAGCTTTGACGTCCGAAAAAGCTGCCGAAGTTCTTGGCATCTCACGGCAGGCTGTCGACAAGCGCCGGGCGGCCAATCAGCTGCTTGCGCTGACACAGGGGAAGCGGGGATACAGCTATCCCAGCTTTCAATTTGATGACGGACAGACAATCACAGGACTCGAAGAGGTTCTCGGGGAGCTCAAGGAATTAGATCCCTGGATGCAGATGGTCTTCTTCACCAGTTCAAACGAGCGGCTGGGTGACAAAACTCCCCTGGAGGGACTCGAGAAGGGACTGGTGAGCGAGGTCAAGGCCGCAGCCTCGGGATATGGCGAGCAGGGCGCGGTATGACGGATCGGCCGGGCGATCATCCATTACCTCATCCGGAACTGGTACGCCAGACGCCGCTCATTTTCACCGTAAAGGCAGGCGAGGTTTTCTATCGCCATCACCGGGCCGAGAAAGATCCAATCTACTTCGGCACCAGCGGAGCAAACCGATTCGACGATCCCGATTGTCCTCGCAGTGACGCTTTCGGGGTTCTCTATGCCGGCGAAGACCCGCAGTGCTGTTTCATCGAGTCGTGTGGTCCGACGACTGGAGTACCGGCTGTATCCGGGGCGTATCTCGATGCCCGGGCAATCGCTACGCTTGAGCTAACCGAGGATCTCCGTTTCATCGACCTCTACTCGGCAGGAGGATTGACCCGGATCGGGGCCGACGGCAGGCTCTTTACCGGGTCTTACAAAATTGCGCAGCAATGGTCAGCGGCGTTGCGCGCGCACCCCTCGCAACCCGCCGGCATCCGCTATCCGTCCCGTCACGACCATACCCGCGTGGCGTATGCGATCTATTCGCGTCGCGCCTCCTCATTCAAGGCCGGCTCTCTTGGCTCTTTGATGTCGCCCGCGAACAGAACCCTCCTAAACTACATCCTCACGCTCTATAAGGTCGAATTACTCTGAGGATTGAGATCAGAGGTGGGCGCACACTCTTGCTGCCAATCAAAACCCAGCATGGGAGGTACGATGCTCGAGGAAATCTCTCGTTCTACGCCAGCGGTCATGAGCGGTACCGGCCAGGAGGTGGCGCGGCTACTTCACCAAACACCGGAACAGAAGACGGTTGCCGTGACGTTCCCAGATGGCGAACACGGGAGGGCGGCCGAGCGGGTCGTCCGGCAGGCGATGGAGTTTCTTCCGCAATTGATTCGCGAGCGCCAGCAAGAGACGCTAAACAAATTGACTGATGCGTTTCTCGTGGGCGTGACCTCGCACAAATGGCCGGCGAACAGGCCCGAACGCGCAAGCAAGCCAAAACAGCGACGCTAAACAGCGCGCCTCGTGCGGTCCCGGTTGCGGAATTGCAACTTCCGTTCGTGTTTACCGATCAACACGCATATCCCGCGATGGCGAATTACTACACCGATCTACGTGATCGGGGAGAAATCGATTGGGCGTTCTATTGATCCGCCATCAGTAGGCGGGCAGCGAATGGATTTATCCAAAGAGCGAAAGCTCCGTATCCTCTCCTGGATCACGGAAGTTTCCCAAACCGACACCCACGAGGCGAAATCTCTGCTTTGGGTCCAGGATCACTTTGTCCAGTAGAGACAGAGCGATACGCGTAAGCTCTTCGCACGAAACTGGCGGCGAGGCCGGCGTTTGGCTTCGCGTAAGCACATGAAACTCCGCTGTCTTCAACTTTAGGACCACAGTGCGCGCGATTCTCGATTCCTTGCGCGACGCCATCCAGGTCTTTTCGGCAAGGCGCCGTATCATTGGCTCGGTCTCGGCCAGGAATACATCCTGCTCGAACGTATCCTCGGCAGAGATCGATTGAGTCGGCCGGTTGGGTACGACTGGGTTTTCGTCGACTCCCCTTGCCAGTTCGTAGAGGCGCTGTCCGTAGCGGCCAAAATGTGTCCTCAGCTCTTCGAGGGTGCGTGCGCGTATCTCTCCGACCAAACGCAATCCAAGCTTTAGAAGCTTCTCCTCCGTCACCTTGCCAACTCCGGGAATGCGCCCGACAGGCAACGGAGTGAGGAAGTCTTCCACGTCGGCGGGCTGGATAACAAACAACCCATTCGGCTTTCGCCAATCGGAGGCGATCTTCGCCAGGAACTTGTTGGGGGCAACACCCGCCGAAGCGGTCAGGCGAAGCTCTTCGTGGATTTGCTGCCGGATGGCAATGGCAACTTTTGTGGCTGTGGCGAGCCCGATCTTGTTTTCGGTGACATCGAGATAGGCTTCATCGAGCGACAACGGTTCGATCAGCTCGGTGTGCCGGAGGAAGATCTCGCGTACCGCATGCGAGGCTGCTCTGTAGCGTGTAAAGTCCGGAGGAACGAAGACAGCCTCCGGGCACAGGCGCTCGGCATGCGTCGCCGCCATGGCCGAGCGTACTCCGAAACGCCTGGCTTCATAGGAAGCCGCGCAGACGACCGAGCGCTTTCCCTTCCAGGCCACGACAACAGGCTTGCCGCGCAGTTCCGGGTTATCCCGCTGCTCGACCGAGGCATAGAACGCGTCCATGTCGATATGTACGATCTTCCGCCCGCTCATCCTGTCTCCATGGTAGGACGGCCGGTCAGGCTGACGCCGCTCGACCGGCGGTGAGGCCGGAGACCTGCGGCATCGGGCAATCCCATACAACAACTGAAAACCGGAAGGATTTAAGCCATGGACTTTGTGTTCCATGATGGAGGCCGTGTGGCTGCAGGCTACAGGGGCGCGACGGGAGACTGCGTTACGCGATCAATCGCTATCGCAACGGGCAAACCGTATCAAGAGGTTTACATCGCGCTGAACAGGCTCGCGGAAACGGAGCGTGTCGGCAAACGCAAGAAGAGACGGTCAAGCAGCCGGACTGGCGTGTTTCGCCGGACATATCAACACTATCTTGAATCGCTCGGATGGCAATGGACTTCAACAATGTCCATTGGCTCTGGATGCCAGGTTCACTTGCGTGCTTCGGAGCTTCCGTCAGGTCCGCTGATCGTCAAGGTATCGCGGCACCTCACCGCGATGATCGATGGCGTCCTCTATGACACCCACAACTGCTCGCGCGGAGAAACACGCTGCGTGTATGGCTACTTTTCGCAGCCATAACCCAGTCCTGAAGCCCGCTTCAGAGAAGCCGTCAGGATCACTCTCCTACATCAATCCTCAAAGGAAATCCCATGAAACCATCGAAACTCTACGAGGCGCTTCACGCGCTGATCGGCGAACGTGTGCCCCTGCATGTCTGGGGCGCGTGTGGCGTCGGAAAGTCGCAGATCGTTGCTCAGGTCGCCGACGATCTCGACTACGACTTTCTCGACGTGCGGGCCGTGCAACTCGATCCGGTCGATCTGCGGGGACTGCCCCGGATCAAGGAAGACCAGACCGAATGGGTGCCACCGAAGTTTCTCCCCACCAGCGGCAAAGGCATTCTCTTTCTCGATGAGTTGACCTCTGCGCCGCAGATGACCCAGGCAGGCTGCTATCAACTGGTATTGGACAGGAAACTCGGCGAGTATGTGCTGCCCGATGGGTGGGTTGTCATCGCCGCCGGGAATCCTGCCTCCGAGCGCGGCGTTCATTTCGCGATGCCGCGGCCGTTGCGCAACCGGTTCGTGCATCTGGACCTTGAGCCGGATCTTGACGACTGGTGCCGGTGGGCGGTCAAGGCTCAGGTCCGTCCCGAGATCATCGCCTTCCTCCGCTTCAAGCCTGAGCTTCTGCACACGGCCGACGCTACCTCAGACGCCAACGCCTGGCCCACTCCGCGTTCCTGGGAGATGGCCTCACAGGTGCTCTGCGGCATCGCCCGCCGTCAGAAGTCAAAGTTTCTATCTGGAACCAGCGAGTTTGAGGCGCAGCTCCTGGATGGAACGGTGGGGCCGGCAGCGGCTTCGGAGTTTGTCGCTTTCCTCCGACTGTTTCGCCAGTTGCCTTCGATCGACGAAATTCTTCTGAACCCCACGACGGCGCCGCTCCCCACGGAGCCTTCCGCGCAAATCGCAATCGCTACGGCCCTGGGCAGGGCCTTGAGCGACATCTCGGTAGGGAGAGGAATCGCGTATCTCGACCGGATGCCGACCGAGATGCGGGTGATGGCAATGCGTGATGCGGCGGCGCGAGACACCGCCATAACCCACACTCCGGAATTCGTTCGCTTCGGAGTGGACTACCGGGAGGTCCTTCGATGATTACAGAAAAAGCAATGCTCGCCGCCGTCCACATCAGCATCTGGACGGCCGTCAAACACGACCGCAAGGTCAGCCGGGATGTCGCCGATCAGCACGGGGCGCACCAGAAACTTACGGACGGCTCGGAACATCGCTCGAGCCGTACCTATGCTGATCAACTTGAACGTTGGTTGGCCTCCGGCCGCCGTTGACAACGGGTCGGGTAGCTTACCGATGCTCGTTGGCCTTGGCACTCGAGTTCGTCCTGCGACTCAACGCTTTCAAGCGGCAGTTTGCCATTTAAGATGGACGTCTTGCCGCATTTCACTTTCGTGTTATTCCATTGTCGTTGAGAATCTGTTCATCCTTCGTCTGAGCAGTGCTTCGGGGCACCGATTCAAGCCCGTCGGATATTCACTCCCGAAGCTTTTGCAGAGCCAGTGGACGCACTGTATTTACTCATCGCGGCAAGACAATGACCGTGACCATCAAGGGGATCAACGACGCCGATAAGGAGTTCATGCAAATCCTGGTATTCGACAAACAATGAAGACTCAACCGCTCCCACAGCCGCAGATTAGAGGACGGCATCCAAGAGCACTTGTCTTGTCACTCAGCTTAAGAGGCTTCGAGAAAGAGGAAGCGGGAACATCGTCAACGTGAATTAACTCGCGCAGCATACGAGCAGGGCATGGAAACTTTGAGAAAGGCCTGCGGCTAACAAACCGTCTTGAGTGTCTCTGAGTTGCGCAGCGTCGCCGCAAATCCATGCTTATCAGATATTCAATGGGAGAGAATATATGAACGTACTTCGTGCTTCACTCATTGTGGCGTGCATCACTACCGCGGCGACAGCTCAAAGTTCAAATATAACGAATATCAGAACTCCGATCCTTGTTGAATTATTTACTTCGGAGGGCTGTTCCAGTTGCCCTCCTGCAGATCTGTGGCTGCAACAGCTTGACGCCACACAACCGATATCCGGTGCCGAGATCATTGTGCTGAGCGAGCATGTCGACTATTGGGATCATGATGGCTGGAAGGACCCATATTCTCTGGCTCTATTCACTGACCGGCAGAGTGGCTACGTTCGAGCCATGGGACTTACCACTGCGTACACTCCACAAGCGATTGTGAATGGAAGGAACGAATTGCGATTGAGTGAACCGCAACAGATCCGTCAGGTTTTCTTGAAAGAAGCATCGGCCGCGCAGGTTCCGGTAAGTATCAGCGCCCTGAGCGTCGACGGGAGCTTGCCTCCTATTCTCCGCGCCCACGTCGATGTCAACGGAGGAGAAGCGAAGGAGAATGCCGATATCTTTGCGGCCGTTGCTCTCGATCATGCGATGTCTCAAGTTGCGCATGGCGAAAATGGGGGGAAACTCCTCACACACGTAGCCGTTGCTCAACAATTCGTCAAGATTGGAAAGCTTAAGAAGGGAAAGACCTTCAGCGAGGACGTTCAAATCAAACTCCGTCCCAACATGGACTCTCAAAACCTGAGATTGATTGTTTTTGTACAGGGGCAGGAACTTGGCAAGGTGCTGGGGTCGGCACTCCAAAAAAACGGACCAGCCGGTAGGTAGCGACATGTCTTTTTGAGGAGACTACAGAAAAGGAATCTAAAGAGGAGGTCCGATGACTGTGAAAGAATCGAAAATGGGCTTCGGCTGGCGGATATACGGCTTGGGAATTATGGCGCTGGGGCTGGCCTCCCTGGTGTTTGGGGAGTTCGACCCTGGTCAATCGGTGCCCGAGCACTTTCCCTACCGGACCTTCTTGGCATATGTCGTCGGTACGTTTATGGTGGTTGCGTCCGCTGCGATCGAGTGGCGTCGAACGCTCCTCTGGGGTGCGGCAGCTCTTACTGGTTACTACGTCGTTTTTGTCCTCCTACTGATGGACGCTCGCCTGCTTCTCACCGATTACGCTGTGTACGGTACCTACGAAAGCATCGCAATGCAGCTGGCGATCGCCGCGAGCGGGCTGATTGTCTGCGCCACCGTCGCCCAGAGCGACTTGCAGATGCCTGCGGAATTGGCCGGGCGCCTTTCGGGCATCGGTCGATTCGCGTTCGGGGTTTGTACCCTGATTTGGGGCGGAGCGCATTTTGTTTATATGAACCTGACTGCACCCCTGATTCCAAAATGGTTGCCGCCCGGGCAGGTGTTCTGGGGCTCGGTGACCGGAGTCTGCTTCATCGCGGCCGGCCTTGCGATCCTGACTGGCGTCAAGTCCCGGCTTGCAGCGATTCTACTTACCGTCATGATCGCGTCCTTCGGCGTGCTGGCGAACGGCCTGGCGCTCGTGGCCGACCACTCCGGCTCTTGGAACTGGACCGAGAGCGCCCTGAATTTGGCACTGATCGGTGGAGCTTGGGTCATCGCTGATTCGCTGGGTGGACTTGGCGTTGGTTACGTGACTTAGCTCCTACCTTGATTGAGCGAGAACAGCTGGATGCCATTCTTCTTGTAGTAACCGATCTCTCGTTTGTCTTCAGTCCGGAGAACACTGAATTTCCCCACATAGACGGTGCACGGACGCACATCGACGCAATCATGCGCAGGCTCGCCCCCTTGAGTTCTGTCCCGGTTTCCTTATGAGTAACCTCGCAGACGTGCCGTCGACCACCCCTTCTGTCATCGATTGACTTCTCA
>Ga0302319_10013721_pt1 | contig 15170 bp, 19 predicted proteins | sample Bog_T0_2_FD_203319 | JGI IMG/M metagenome (GOLD analysis project Ga0302319, IMG submission 203319) | Peat permafrost microbial communities from Stordalen Mire near Abisko, Sweden - Bog_T0_2 | ecosystem: Environmental > Terrestrial > Soil > Wetlands > Peat | place: Sweden: Abisko, Stordalen Mire... | reverse complement strand
TACTTCGGCCTGGACCGAACGGGAACGCGCACGTCCGGATTCGGAGTCGGACTTTGCCCAGCGTTCTCAATAAACGGAATCTGGCCGATCAGCTAATTGGGACGCGAATGGTCCCAAACCGTGTTCAGTATCTCGTCCTTCGGCACCACCCGATGCCGGTTTTCGATCAAAAACTGTAGCAACCGGAATGACTTCGGTTCCAAGGGCGCAGATCTGCCCATCCGCCGTAAGTCGCAGATTCAATGTATCCAAGACGAACTTGCCGAATCGATATGGCGCTTCCGGTAACTCCATCATGACTTCATCACCGACCTTCGGGATAAGATCAGCCCCGCATCACGACTTGCCCTGGCCCCAGGCCGCACAGTGGCCACATGTCAAAACACATCGCTCTTGTCTCACTCATGATAGTCGTGGCGGTCGTTCCCTGCAACGCCGGTTCGATTCAGGCTCCGGACGGCTCGATCCGGCTCAGCACGCGGTCCGGAATCACGGTCGTCGACGGAGTCTTCCTCAATGGAAACGGCCCCTGGCGTTTCGTCCTCGACACTGGTGCGCAGACCAATCAGGTGGACGCATCTGTCGCGCGCAAGCTGGGCCTCGCCCCCGGATTCCAGGCTGAGATGGTCACGACTACGGGAAACATCCACGTCGCCGGCGGCCGGGTGGCGGAAGTCTCCCTGGGCTCAGCCACGGCTTCCAACCAGGAGTTTTTGTTCACTACGCTCGATGGCGCACACGCCCTGTCCGCCGATATCAAAGGCGTACTGGGGGAGCAGTTCCTCTCTCAGTTCGACTATCTGCTCGACTTCACCCACCACCGCCTGGTAATAGGCGAGGCGACTCCGGAGGGAGGCAATCGCTTGAGCTTCGAGACGGTTAACGGTTGTCCCGCGATCGGGACCAGCGAGGGCAAGCTAACGCTGGATTCCGGAACGAACGTCATGCTTCTCTACCGCCAAACGCAGTCGGTGTCGGCAGGGCCGAACGGCCCGGCCATCCGGACGGCATCAGGCACCGCGTTAGTCTCCGCAATTCAGGGTTTGCTCCTCCGGATCGCGGGTCGCGAATATCATCCCGCCAACGCCGCAGCGTCGACTCGGAACGCGTTACTCGGGGACGACGGCATCCTGCCCGCAAGTCTGTTCCACGCTGTCTTTGTTGGCAATTCGGGCAAGTACCTGATTCTCGATCCGAGCACTGGCACCGGGCCAACGGGAAGACACTGAGAAGAAGCGACGCGAACAGGGAACGTATGGTCGGGATATCGTCCACTACTGATCTAAGTGAAATTGGACCCCGGCGGGCATGGGCGCGCACTTTTCACGCCGCGTCCCGCCGCCGGGCCTCCATCGTCGCCACGATGCGTTCCACTCCGGCATCGAAGCAAGGGAAAAGATCGACGTATTGCGTCTCCCGCTGTATCCTTGCCGGGACCGGGCAATCGTCCAGCCGCACGGGTATCAGGAACACGTCGTCGATCGGCAGCCGGCTGGCGCAATCGAGCGCGTACCGTACTTCCGACTGGAAGCCGCCCCGTTTCTTCACCGAGTTGACCGAAAACATCGCGATGAAGTAGTCCGCGTTGGCGATCGCATCTTCGATCCGGCGCGGCCAGTTCTGTCCCGGCAGCAACTTGCGGCGATCCAGCCACGGCCCATATCCCCTCGACCGAAGCACGTTGTAGAGCCTTTCCGCCACGCCGATGTCTTCCGTCGCATAGGCGATAAAGACCCGCACCCGGTTGGCGTCGCGCAACGATACACGTCCGGTATTGCCGCGCTCAAACACCCCGAGACCGTCGATCTCCACGCGGCGGGACCGCTTCAGCGACCGGCGGATGAGATTTGCCAGTTGTTCATTGTCCATAGCTGTGTTCCATTACGGTTTCCGCTTCTCCGGGTGGAAGACCCACCGCTTGCCGGGCTGAATCGTTCCCAGCCCCGGAAGCTCTGCCGGACGCCCGCGCCGGAGCGCCCGGATAATCTGATTTACCGCCCGATCCATCTGATCCGCCGCGTTGCCAGGAGCGACTTTTTGCCTCCGGGCTTCATGATTTGCCAGTTCTGCTTTCTTCATACGCCCCGAGCCTACCATGAGGCCGCGCAGAGCGAGTGCTAAGTTATTGATTCCATTATGCAAAATCGACAGACTCATAAATGAAACATATTTAATCGCCCCTTAAGGGACGGTTCATGTCAGTTCCGCTATCATTCACAGAGACGATAACGTCGTCGAAATTTAAGGAGAACACAGCAAAATGAAGAAATTGATGACAATCGCCCTCGGCCTCGGCCTCGTACTCGGCCTCGGCACCGCGACCTTCGCGCAGACCGCGACCAAGTCCACCAAGAAGAAGTCCACCGCGCAGAAGTCGACCAAAATGAAGTCGACCAAGATGAAGTCCACCGCCAAGATGTAGTTTTTCCGGGCTGATTGCTCCGGGAAGCCGCGAGCAGTCAGCCCACCACCTCCCCTCCCCGTCATTCCCTCCCGTTTCCCTCCGCTTCGCCAGTTCGCGGTTGACGTCGATTGCACGATTCATCTAATCTCTAGTAGTATTCTCTAGTTGGCATCTCTAGTCGCGCCGGGGGAATTCGGTGCCTGGGTTGCTCAGGCTAAACGCGCCGATGAACATATCCGTCAAGGGCGAATACGCTTTACATGCCATCTTCGATCTCGCCTCCCAGTCCGGCCGGGACCCCGTCAGGATTGCCGACATCGCCCGCAGGCAGCAAATCCCGCAAAAATTTCTGGAATTGATCCTCGCCAGCCTGAAGCAGGGCGGCTTCGTCGAATCGCGGCGCGGCGCCGAGGGCGGCTACCTGCTGGCCCGCCGGCCCGAAACCATCACCGTCGGCGACGTTCTGCGCTTTGTGGAAGGCCGGCAGGAAGAACGGTCGCGTATGCGGCGGCAGCCCGATTCCCCGCTGGGCGATCTTTGGGAGCGTACCGACAAAGCCATGGATTCCGTTCTGGATGGCGCGACGTTCGCGCAACTGGTCCGCGACTGGACCGAGAAACACAACCGTTTTGTACCAAACTGGGAGATCTGATGTATTTTCAGGACAATTCATTCAGCATAGGCCGAACGCCCCTGGTGCGTCTGAACCGCGTGACCGACGGGGCGCCCGTCACTCTTCTGGGCAAGGTCGAAGGCCGTAACCCGGCGTACTCCGTAAAATGCCGCATCGGCGCGTCCATGATCTGGGATGCCGAACAACGCGGCGTGCTGAAGCCGGGTAAGGAGCTAATCGAGCCGACCAGCGGGAATACCGGGATCGCCCTGGCATTCGTCGCCGCCGCGCGCGGTTACCCCGTCACGCTCACCATGCCGGAGACCATGTCGCTCGAAAGGCGCAAGGTGCTGGGCGTCTTCGGCGCGAAACTGGTGCTCACCGAGGGAGCTCGCGGAATGGCCGGCGCCATCGCCAAAGCGCAGGAAATCATGGCGTCGGACCCGGATCGCTACGTGATGCCGGGCCAGTTCGAGAATCCGGCGAACCCCGAAATCCATGTCAGGACTACCGGCCCGGAGATCTGGGAAGATACGGCCGGCCAGATCGACGTTTTTGTGGCGGGTGTCGGAACCGGCGGCACCATCACCGGCGTCTCGCGCTATATCAAGCAGATCCAGGGTAAGCCGATAGTCTCGATTGCCGTCGAGCCCACCGCGAGCCCGGTCATTACGCAGACCCGCAATGGCGATCCCGTGAAACCAGGGCCGCACAAGATCCAGGGCATCGGCGCCGGCTTTGTGCCGGCGAACCTGGACCTTTCGGTCATCGACCGCGTGGAACTGGTCTCCAACGAGGAGTCCATCGAAATGGCGCGGCGTCTGGCCCGCGAAGAGGGCATTCTGTGCGGTATTTCGTGCGGGGCGGCGGTGGCGGCCTCGGTGCGGATCGCGAAGGAAGAACAATTCCGGGGCAAAACGATAGTGACCGTGCTGCCGGATTCCGGCGAGCGCTATCTCAGCAGCATCCTGTTTGAAGGAATGTTCGAAATCTAACACTACCGGAAGCAGGCGCTGTAACATCCGTCCCGTTACGTGCGCCTACTGGCTAATCCCCGTTACGACGGCGGGCACACTCACCCCCCCTTCACCCCCCGAGTGTGCCCGCTTTTTCTTTTGCACACAATCTTTTGCGCGGTGTGACACTTTGTTACCGCCGGGTGGCCTTTTCGGGGCTATGCTCGGCATATGCGACCCCTGCATTTGCGAAAAGACGCGTTCCCGCATCTCAGTCGACGAAGTTTCCTGCTGGCGGGCAGCATGGCCCTGACCTCGATCGGCGCATTTCCAGCGACACCCGGGTGTGCTCTCGTTTCCGAACAGGAGGAAGGCCCCTATTACGTCGACGACGAAACGCTTCGGCGCAATATCACGGAGGGCAAGCCCGGCGTCCCGCTCCAGTTGGCGCTGATGCTGGTCGATGCAAAGACCTGCCGGCCTTTGAGCAACGTCGCGCTGGATATCTGGCATTGCGACGCCACCGGCGTGTATTCGGGTTTCACCGCAGTCAGTCCCGACGGCGGACCGGGAGGACCAGGAGGACCGGGCGGAGGCAGAGGCCGGGGACCGGGCGGACCGCCTCCGCCGTTCGACGGTGGCTGCGGCGGCTTCGGTCCGGGTGGACCCGGCGGTCCTGGCGGACCCGGCAGCCCCGGCGGCCGTGGTTCGCGCGAGATCGATCCCACGCGCTTCCTGCGCGGCGTCCAGCTGTCCGATGGAAGCGGTCGCGTCGAATTCACAACGCTGTATCCCGGCTGGTATTCGGGCCGTGCCATACACATCCATGTGAAGGCTCACGTCGGAGGAACCTCCGACCAGAAGGACGCGGCAAAATACGCGGGCGGACACGTCGCCCACACCGGCCAGCTCTTCTTTCCCGAGGACTTGACCGAGCGCATCGCGCGCCTGGAGCCCTACGCCAAACGGCTGGCAGTGCACCGCACGACGCAGGCGGAAGATCAGGTCTTCAACGGGCAGGGTCCCGACGTCATGCTCACGACGGAGCGGCTGGGAAAGACGGACAGCGAAGGGTTTCGCGCAACGGCCACGCTGGCGGTCGACCCGGAAGCGACGCCCGCGCCGGTTGGTGGAGGTGGCAGTGGTGGTCGGGGACGCGGACGTGGACCCGGCGGACCGCCAACGCCGTAAGGCCCTACGGAACCGAGTCACACAAATCTTAATTATTTTCAATTCCACGCAACATACTGAAGGCCATGTACTTAACGAGCGACGCCCCGCCGTTTTCATGACCTGTCCGGAACGGTTTCAAGTACGTCGTGTGCTACTTTCCAGTCAGGGAGCGGCTCTCACCGGCTATTCCTGACAACAATTTCCTGCGCAGGAAACGTCGGTTTTGAGGTGAAACTGGACTCTCGGGTTCCCCCTTCAGTTTGGTGGGGGATGACGGCGCCTGACTCATGAAGCGCGCAGGCTGTTCGTGTCCGTTGCGCGCGATCATCGCGCGGCATGCAGCGTACCAGCGAAAGACGTAGTACGAGGCACCAGAGGGCGGGAATGATCGAAATGAGAGCTATGCTCCGCGGGCATTTATACAACACTCACCGCCGGACCCCTGGCCATATAGATACCGCTCGATTCACTGGCGGCAGGATACGACGGCCTAAGAATCCGATCCCCTGCCGCCACGGCGTTTTACATCCTGGTTGCGGCACAAGTGTGCCCATTATTTTTGCTTTTTCTGATCCGTGTGCATCTGTGTGCATCTGTGGCCATTCATTGTCTTTCCCCGTATAATGAACGCTTGCCAAACCGCCTCACCCGGCAATTCTTCGCGGCTCTCTTCGCCATCACGCTGCTCCTGCGCCTGTGCCATTCCCACCTGCTCTGGCCCGACGAAGACTACCACCTCGCCGCAGCCAATCAACTCCTGCACGGCAAAATGCTCTATCGCGATCTTTGGTACGACAAGCCGCCGCTCAGCGCCCTGACCTACGCCCTCATCGGCGCGCCCACCGGCTGGGCTCTGCGCCTCTTCGATTCCCTCTGGATACTCGCCATCTGCGCCGTTGCATTCCGCTTTGTCCGCGAAATGTTCGGCGAAACAGAAGGCCTGATCTCCGCAGGTCTGATCGCCTTCTTCCTCAACCTCGATCTGCCCGGCGGCGTGATCCCCATCGCGCCCGATTTCTTCATGATCCTGCCGCATCTCCTTGCCGTATGGTGCGCGTGGAGAGCGAAACCCTTCGCGGCGGGCGGATGGTGCGGCATCGCATTTCTGTTCAATCCCAAAGGCGTGTTTGTTCTGGCCGCGTGCGGCGTCCTTTTATGGCGCAGTCTGCCCGTACTGCTCCTCGGCTTCGTGATCCCCAACGCCGTCGCGATGGCAACGCTGTACGCCCAGGGCGCCGCCGGCCCTTACATCGAACAAGTCTGGAAATGGGGACTGATCTACGCCAGAACCCCTCCGGCCGACTCGTCGATCTCCGATGGCTTGCGGCGAACCCTCGACTGGTTCGGATTCCACGCCGCTCTCGTTCTCGGTTGCCTGGCCTGCTGGTGGAAGCAGCGCACGCGCGCGACAAACTTCCTGGCCGTCTGGGCGCTCGTGTCCTTCCTCGCCGTCGTTTCGGGCACGCGATTCTCCAATCGCTACTTTTTGCAGCTGCTGCCAGTGCTCGCCGTGGCCGCGGCTCACGGCATCGCACTCGCATTCTCTGCCACGCCGCGACGCCGCATCGTCATTGCCGTCGCGGCGGTTGCCCTGGCCGTGCCGTTCGCGCGATTCGGCCCCCGCTACGCCATCCTCGCGCGCAATCTGCTCACTTCCCGCGCAACCCCGTGGACAGACGCCAATCTCGACCGCGACAGCCGCGCCGTCAGCGTCTGGCTCGGTGCCCACAAGCAGCCCGGCGACACGCTGTTCGTCTGGGGCTATCGGCCCGACGTCTTCGCGTACACGCGGATGCCCGTCGCCTCCGTCTACTGGGATTCGCAGCCCCTGACCGGCGTTCCTGCCGACCGCCATCTTTCGGAAAGCGTTTCGCTCATTCCCGTATGGGCCGCACGCAACCGCCGCGAACTCGTGACTTCCCGGCCCGAATTCATCGTCGACGGGCTGAGCCGCCTGAACCGCAGGCTCTCGATGAACGAGTTCCCCGAAACGCTCGACTGGCTCGGCGGCTACGATCTGGTGAAGACGACCGGCCTCAGCCTGATTTACCGGCGCGCCCAACGTTAGCAACACCGCACGAACGGTGTTATGATTGCCATTCTGCGTCAAGAACCTATGAACTCGCTGCAGGGTAAAGTGGTGATTCTGACCGGTGCTTCCGATGGTATCGGCGCGCGTCTCGTTACCTCGCTCCGCCGGCGCGGCGCTCTGCTCACGCTCGTCGCCCGCAATGAAGCAAGACTGAAAGCCGTCGCCGCACCCGGCGATATGGTCCTGCCCTGCGATTTGACGCGGGATGCGGACCGCGGCGACATCGTCGAAAAGACGACCGCGCACCGGGGTCGCGTGGACGTCCTCATCAACAACGCCGGCAGAGGCTCTTATTACAGTTCCACGGCGACGCCGCTCGAAGACGCCCGCAGCCTGTTCGAGCTCAACTTTTTCGCTCCCTTCCACCTGGCGCAGCTCTCCGCTCCCTGGCTCAAGCAGACGAAGGGCGCCATCGTCAACGTCAGCTCCATCGCCGGCCAGATCAGCCTGCCCTGGCTACCGCTGTATTCGGCCAGCAAGTTCGCCCTGGCGTCTCTCACATCCACGCAACGAATGGAGCTCCGGCGTCACGGAGTCAACGTGATGGTTGTCTTCCCCGGCTACGTCGATACAGAGTTTCAGTCGCACGCCACCGGCAGCGCGCCGCCGCCAGCCGTCGTGAAGGGCAGGCGATTCGCGGTGAGCGCCGGGGAATGCGCGGAAGCCATCGTGCGCGGCATCGAACGCCGCAGCCGCGTCGTGGTGACGCCGCGTATCGGGTGGATACCGGTATGGTTCAACAGACTGTTCCCGGCTATAGTTGAATCGCGTATGGGTTGCACTAATATGGAGGCGATGTAACATGCACCTGAAGCTCAAGCGCACGCCCGGCATTTACATCACGGGCTTCATGGGATCGGGCAAGACCACCGTGGGGCGCATCGTGGCCGACCGGCTCGGCTGGGAGTTTGTCGATCTCGACACCGACATTGAGGAACGCGAGCGGGACACCGTGGCCAATATGTTCAGGACGCGCGGCGAAGCCGAGTTCCGGCGCATTGAAACGCAGGCCATCCGCCGCTGGCTGAATAAGATCGAAAGCGGCCAGCCGACCGTGATCGCGCTGGGCGGCGGCGCCTTCGTCCAGCCGAAGAATTACGAAATGCTGGGAAACAATGGCATCTCGGTATGGCTCGATTGTTCGCTCGACGTGGTGGAGGCAAGGATTCAGGACGCGGGAGACCGGCCGCTGGCGCAGGACCGGGAAGCGTTCCGCAAGCTCTATCACGAGCGGCGCGTACTCTACGGGCGCGCCGATTATCGCGTGGATGGAAACGTGGATTACTCCGAGGCGGCGGGCGCCATCGTCAACCTTCCCCTCTGGAAGTAATCCTCCTTGACCAAACCCTCTCTACGCCGCGACGCCCGTGCAATCTTCAAGGCAGCCGTCGCCGCCGCCAATCCCGCCGCCATGGTGGACTTCGCGTTGCGCGGCCGCCGCGACCTCGACCGTTACGAGCGGATCTTCGTCGTCGGCGCGGGCAAAGCGAGCGGCAGTATGGCGCGCGCGGCCGAGCGCGTTCTGGGCCGCCGCATCGCAGCCGGATGCATCGCCGTTAAGGACGGAGATCCGGCAAAATCGCGGCGCATCGATCTGCGTCCCTGCGGCCATCCCATGCCCGACGAGCGCGGTGTCGCCGCCGCGCAACGGATCGCGGAGCTGTGCGCCGCAGCCGACGCTCGCGATCTGGTCTTGTGCCTGCTTTCCGGTGGCGCATCGGCGCTGTTGCCCGCGCCCGCGCCTCCCATCACGCTGGCGGAGAAACAGGAGACGACTAAGCTGTTGCTCGCCTGCGGCGCGACCATTCACCAGATGAACGCTGTGCGCAAGCACATCTCGACGATCAAGGGCGGGCAGCTGGCGAAGCTCGCCGCACCCGCGCGAGTGGTGACGCTGGCACTGTCCGATGTAGTCGGCGATCAGCTCGACGTGATCGGCTCCGGGCCGACGGCGCCCGACGCGTCGACATTCGCCGACGCCCTCGCCGTTCTGGACCGCTACGATCTGCGCGCGCGCGTGCCGAAGAGCGTTCGTGACAAGCTGGAGCAGGGAACGAACGAGACTCCGAAACCTGGCGACCCCTTATTCGCCCATGTGGAAAACCTGGTCGTTGGCAGCAACCAGAAGTCTCTCGAAGCGGCGGCGGCGAAGGCGAAGGCTCTCGGTTACCGGACGCTCATCCTCGCCAGCACGATCGAAGGCGAAACTCGCGACGTCGCTCGAATGCACGCTGCGATCGCGCGGCAGATCCGGATGAGCGGTCAGCCGGTGCGTCCGCCTGCCTGCATCATCTCCGGCGGCGAAACGACAGTTACGATTCGCGGCGAAGGCAAAGGCGGACGCAATCAGGAGTTCGCGCTGGCGGCCGCGATCGACATCGCCGGACTAAAAGACACGCTGATCCTGAGCGCAGGCACCGATGGCACCGACGGCCCCACCGATGCAGCCGGTGCGCTCGCCGATGGCGAAACATGCATTCGGTCTCGGGCAGACGCCGCTGAGGCCTTGGCGCGGAATGATTCGTATACGTTCTTCGAAGCGTTGGGAGATCTGGTGATAACCGGGTCCACCGGGACGAACGTGATGGACTTGCACCTGGTGCTGATTGCTTAGGGCTCCGGTTCGTCCTATTAGGCGACGGCAATCCACATCTTGTAGAGCGTCCAGGGTGAATCGGTTGCCGTTCCCCGGCTGTACTTAAAGCCCAACTCGATCTTGTGCGGGTGAGGGGCCATTTTTCGAGCGATAACTTCCGCTGAAAACGAATCGTGGTCGATAGAGAAACGAAACTCGATCAGGACGAGTTTAATCCGTTCAATTCCCCGTAACGCTTGCCATGTTTTCATAGACTTACAAGAGATTTCATTACACCCCTCACAGGGTGTAGCAAAATTTGCGAAATTACGGTTGGTGAATAACTTTGCTAAACTCGCTATATGGACCCTGTCCGCAATCCGTATGCTCCTGGGGCTGGCAGCCCTCCCCCAGAACTCGCCGGTCGAGGCGTAATCCGCAATGACATCGCAATCCGGCTCAAGCGGCTCCGGCTAGGCCGCCCGGCAAAAAGCATCATGATGGTCGGGCTACGCGGCGTCGGCAAGACGGTCCTCCTCGATCAGATGCGTCGCGACGCAGAAAGTGACGGGATACAAACCGTCCGAATCGAGGCGCCGGAAGGGCGCTCTCTTCCGGCCCTGCTCGCGCCGGCCCTGCGTTTGGTGCTCTTGCATTTAAGCAAAAAGGACGCCGCGAAGGAGTATGCCGTGCGCGGTCTTAGGGCACTGGCTGGCTTCGTCACCAAACTGAAGGTGACCTTCAACGACATCGAAGTTGGTTTAGACTACGAGCCCGAACCAGGTCTGGCAGACAACGGCGATCTGGAAGTCGATCTCGCAACGCTCCTGGAGCAAGTCGGCTCCGCTGCTAAGGCGGCAGACACTGCGGTAGTGCTGTTCATCGATGAGTTGCAGTACGTAGAAGAGCCGCAGATGGCCGCCCTGATTTCGGCAATTCACCGCTGCGCTCAAGAACGGCTGCCCCTCACAATCGTCGGCGCGGGTCTGCCTCAGCTGCGAGGGCGCATGGGCGAAGCCAAATCATACGCCGAGCGCCTCTTCGACTTCCCGGAAATCGGTCCGTTGAATCCGGACGATGCCAGAGAGGCAATAGAGCGGCCGGCGGAGAACGAAGGCGCGTCGATCGAGAAAGACGCTACGAACCTGATCGTAGAGAAAACACAGGGTTACCCTTACTTCCTTCAGGAATGGGGGAAGCACACATGGGATATTGCGCCTGAGAGTCCCATCCGGCGGAAAGACGTTCTCGAAGCCTCGGATGAGGCGGTCGCTGCGCTTGACGAGAGTTTCTTTCGAGTCCGATTTGATCGCCTGACACCGGCGGAGAAAAAATATCTACGTGCTATGGCCGAGCTTGGACCGGGACCGCATCGCTCCGGCGACATTGCTGACCAGTTGGGACGAACTGTCACCTCACTGGGGCCGACCCGCGCCAATCTCATTGCCAAGGGAATGATTTGGAGCCCGACTCATGGAGACACCGCGTTCACTGTGCCCCTATTTGATGAGTTCATGAAGCGGATAATGCCGGGTCAGGAATGGAGAACAATAGGCAGCTGATGGAACATGCTGCACAGGGGCCGTCATCATCCCGCCGGCAGCCGATAAATATGCCAGTCACCGGAGCCCTGTCAACCTAACGGGGTACAGCAGGCCGGGCGTTCTGCCACGGAACTGTTGCTTCTACCCGTGCCCCAGCTTCATCGCCCAGCCAATCCCGAACAGCGCCAGCAGGAAACAACCAAAGCAATAAAACCCGTAGTGCACGCGTTCGTTCTGCGTCTTCTTCGACGTGATTCCCATCACCACCGAGACGAACAGCGAAAACAGGAACGCAGCTTCAAAATGCGAGAGACTGATCTTCGGCATCGATTCCTAATCCTTCTTTCCCGCCGCGATTTCGTACGCGTCCGCCATCGCCAGGATATTCAGCAGCCCCGCGGTGACCAGAAACTTGGTCCCGTAATCGTGCGCCGCGCCGGGCATATCCGGTTGCGAGTAACCGAACATCACCGCCAGCACATACATCGCCCCCGCCGCCAGGTCGCACGCAAATCCACCGTAGTTGATCAGCGTGGTGAGATAATCCGGACCTTTTTCCGGAGTGAACATCGTCCCGCTCATCGACAGCCCAAACAGGAACATCAGCAGAACCGATGCGAACAGCAGAGCGCCGCGGCCGGATTTCTTCAGCATGAAATGGCCCGCGCCCGGAATGATCCACCCGGCCAGCACGGGCAACAGCCATACTTTCACGGGCGGCAGAGCTTCGTCGGCGGTTTGCGTTGTCGATTCCATTTTTGAGCTTATTTTGAGCGTATCACGCGCGTTCTGCAAGCGTTCAGCGTTCGCCCCACTTCAGTTTCTGACGCAGCACGTCGAAGAACGTCTTGCCGGGCGTTTGCACCAGCAGCACTTCGGATTTCGACGCCGTACATTCCACTGTATCGCCCGGTTCCAGCGCTCCGCCCACCTGGCCGTCCACCGTCAGAAACGAATCCGAATCCTTCATGTGCCCCACCACGCGCACCGGCAGATCGGACGGAATGATCAGCGGCCGGTTGGTGAGCGTATGCGGGCAGATCGGCGTAATGCAGAGCGCGCTGACGGTTGGAAAAATGATCGGACCTCCGGCCGCCAGCGAGTAAGCCGTCGAACCGGTCGGCGTGGAGACGATGAGACCATCGGCCTTGTATTCGCAGACAAACGTATCGCCCGCCCAGACATCCAGATCCACAATGCGCGCGATCGACGACTTGGCGATCACCACGTCGTTGAGCGCCTCGTATTCGGCGATGATACCGTCGCCCCTCCGCACGGCGACGTGCAGCAGGTGCCGGCGAGTAACGCGATGCGCCCCCGAGAGTTCGCGCTCGAGTTCGGGAAAAAGATCGCAGACGGGTATCGACGTCAGGAATCCCAGGCCGCCCAGATTCACTGCCAGAATCGGGATGGCCCGGCCGGCGACGGCGCGCGCGGCGGAAAGCAGCGTGCCGTCGCCGCCCAGCACGATCGCCATGTCGCAGCCATCCGGCACATGCGGGCGGGGAATGCCTGTGGCGGCGCCTGAATAGCCGGCGGCCACGTCGTCCAGGCGCACCGTAATGCCGCGCCCGTCCAGCCACGCCAGCAGTTCCGGCACCAGGCGCGTCGCCGCGGGAGCGTTCGGTTTGGCGAAGATGCCCAGCGTCTTAACGGCGCCCATAGAGCAGGAACTCCTTGTTGCCTTCGGCGCCTGTGATCGGGCTTTCCATTATTTCAGTGGCGAAATTTGATTCTTCCACACACGCCCGCACCCGGGCGCAGGACGCCTCATGGAGCGCCGGTTCGCGCACGATGCCGCCCTTGCCCACCTGATCCCGCTTCACCTCGAACTGCGGCTTGATCAGCACCACCATCCGCCCGGTTTCCGGCTTCAGCACGCGCACCATCGCCGGGACAATCATCGTGGCCGAGATGAAGCTGACATCGCAAACCGCCAGGTCGACCGGTTCGCCGAGATCCGCCGGTTCCAGGTAACGCGCGTTGAATCCTTCATGCAGCACCACGCGCGGATCGCCGCGCAGCCGCCAGTCGATCTGGCCCGTGCCCGTATCGACGGCGTGGACGCGGGCCGCACCATGTTGCAGCAGGCAATCCGTGAAGCCGCCGGTGGAAGTGCCGATGTCCGCACAAACCGCGCCGGTGACACCGATCCCGAAGTGCGTCAGCGCGCCTTCCAGTTTCAGGCCACCGCGGCTGACGTACGGCAGCCTGGCGCGGACTTCCACACGCGCGCCAGGAAGCACCAAATGACCGACCTTATCGGCGCGCTGGCCGTCGATCAGAACGTCGCCCGCCATGATGAGCGCCCGGGCTTGTTCGCGTGTTTCGGCGAGTCCATGGTCAACCATCCACTGATCGAGCCGGACCTTCACTGTATGGCGGACCCCCAGGTCCGCGGCGGACGCCCACGTCCGCCCCCCGATTCCGCACCAATCCCCATGCTACCCATCAAGACTTCCGCTGCACGATCAGGTCCGCAATCTCATGCAGCCTCGATGCCCCTTCGTCGAAGCCGGCCAGAGCTTCGTGCGAAAGCCGGCACTGTTCCTGCGCCATCGAACGCGACGTCTCCAGCCCGTACACGGCCGGAAATGTGATCTTGCCCTGCGCGGCATCTTTGCCCGCAGTCTTTCCCAGCGCTTCCGACGACTCCTCCACATCCAGGATATCGTCCACAATCTGAAACGCCAGGCCGACGTGCTCGCCGTACCGCGAAAGCGCTTCGATCTGAGCCGCGTCGCCGCCGGCCGCGATCCCTCCCATGCGCACGCTCGCGCGCAGCAACGCGCCGGTCTTGGCGCGATGAATACTGTCGAGCAGTTCCACCGTCGGCGGCAGCCGTTCGCTTTCGATGTCGATCACCTGGCCGCCAATCATGCCCTCCACGGTGCCGGAAGCGAAGGACAGCTCGCGGATCAGCGCCACCACACGCGCCGGATCGGTGTTCGGGATGCGCGTGAGCGTCTGCACCGCGAGCGTGAACAGTGCGTCGCCGGCCAGAATCGCCATCGCCTCTCCGAAGACCTTGTGACACGTAGGCTTGCCGCGCCGGAAATCGTCGTTGTCGAGCGCCGGAAGATCGTCGTGGATCAGCGAATACGTGTGGATCATCTCGAGCGAGCACGCGGCGTGCATGACTGCGGCCGCTGCAGACGTCTCGCACGAAACCGCCCCCGCAGCGGCGATGCACAGGATCGGCCGAATGCGTTTGCCGCCGGCAAACAGGCTGTGGCGCATCGCGCTGTGAATCGTAGCGGGAGGGTCCGTGGCGGCGGGCGTGAAGCGATCGAGAGCCGCGTCGATCAGGCGCTGCTGTTCGAAGAAAAACTCCTTCAGAGACCTGGCTGTCTTCACTTCGCTCATGACTCGTCGGCGTTACTTTTCGGGACCGAACGGCTCCGGCTGGTACACGCCTTCCTTGCGGATCAGTTGCTCGACGCGCGTCTCGGCTTCTTCCAGCTGCTTGCGGCAGGTCTCGCTCAACTGCATGCCGCGCGAGAACAGATCGAGCGACCGGTCGAGCGGCAGATCGCCCGATTCCAGCTCCTTCACCACTTTTTCGAGTTCGTCGAGCGAGGTTTCGAAGTTACCCGCTTTTGCTTCGGATGCGGCCATCGGTTCATTCTATCCGACCCTTTGCCGCCCGGATCGCCTGCGCCACCTGTTCGGCTTCCTCCGCCGAACAACCCGCGAGATAAGCGACCAGAGCATCGGCCCATTCCCGGCCGCTCAGCGGAATCTGTGCCGTGAGTTCGGAGGCCACGCGCTCCATGGTAGCGGTGTTCTTCGCCTGCATCGTGCTCTTCACCA
>Ga0302319_10013717_pt1 | contig 15171 bp, 12 predicted proteins | sample Bog_T0_2_FD_203319 | JGI IMG/M metagenome (GOLD analysis project Ga0302319, IMG submission 203319) | Peat permafrost microbial communities from Stordalen Mire near Abisko, Sweden - Bog_T0_2 | ecosystem: Environmental > Terrestrial > Soil > Wetlands > Peat | place: Sweden: Abisko, Stordalen Mire... | reverse complement strand
GCGTCCTCCGATGCGTGCTATGGAACTGCCATTTGAAGAGCACCATCTCGTAGGATAGCCCGCAATATCAGGCGATTTGGCGATAGATGGTGTTTATCGTTCCATAGACAAGAAGTATTGGACACTCGGCGAATCGCTCCCTAGAGTCACGGCATATCCCGACTGCAACCCAGTCGTTCGAGGTGCCGATGTCATCGAAGTTCATGTTCAAAGTCCGGCGTAGTCGAATCTACGCTTCCGTTCAGAGTCTCAAGCCTTCGACTCTGGTTGCCTTCACCTTCATGCTCCTTCCAGTCGTCGCGCACGCCCAGGGAACGATGGACTTCTCCGGGGCTCAGACGCTCATGGGAACGTTCAATAGTCGCTTTGCATATGTTTCCGTCTCTCGTGCCTCGCACGACGCGCAGATTTACACCAGCGATGCGGCCTCGCTGGCGGTGGCTCTCAGCCACGATGCCACCAAGACCTCTGCGGTCGAAACCGCTAGGACCCACGTTATCGCTCAGAGCGTCGCGCTTGCCGTGGGCAACCAGCCCAACCACGATATCGGGACAGGATTCTCTCTTTGAGGTTACAAAAAAATCCAGATCGCCACGCAAATGAGTTGCAAATCACACTTTGTGATACGATGCAATCAACTGCGACGCGAGCACCATGCTCTTCTACCTTCAGAAGTTCTGACAGGGCGGCCACGCAGAAGCGACCAGAGAGCCTGGAACCTTCTGTACGTCTCGAGAAGAAACAAGTTGTTCGTTGCCGCCTTCGGTGACGCCGAGTTAATTCGGTAAGCGGAAGGAGGATGCGCCAAGGTCACTTTATGTGCCCTTAGCACCTCGGTTCTGACAATCACTGTCGCAACCGAGGCACCCATAACCCTTTGGGTGGTGAATGCCTCAGTTGCATTTACCAAGTGCTAAGGAGCCTCCAATGACTACCTATTCCGAAGAAAGTGTTCTTCCCCGTCCCGTCGAGGCATTGCATGACTATGCCAATGCCCGTTCGCGTCAAGCGTTGCATGAGCGTCTTATCGACGCGTTTAGCCTGACCCCGGAAGCCGCATCAACCATATCCAATGCAGTCGTCGATCCGTCCGCCGTGCGGAAGGCCATTGGCGAACCGCTCGATCCAGAAGTAGAAGAAATAGCAGTTCCAGGAGGCACCCTTCTGGGAATCCGTACTCGTGTCTGGGCGCGTCGGGTCATGCCCGATCCGCGTAACCCTCGCATCCTTCCAGCGCGTCGTCACCCTTTTGCCGTAGAGCCTGGCACCGGCGGCGAAGATTCGAAATTCAGACCGATTCCAGAGCCTAAACTGCGGGATACCGGTCGTCCGGAGCTTGCCGAGCTGGTTGTCGAAATTGAGAGCAGGCACCAGCTAACGTGGGCTTCGCAGCAGGCTGCGAAGTACATTCTCGCTGACAATGATTGGCGATCTTCGATCGCCTCTCAAGGTGTGATGGAAGCGGTTTGGCTGGTGGCGACGACCTACGAGCACGGCGATAATTCCGACGCTGTCACGACTCTTACCACGGTTGAAGGTTCATCCCGCCTTACAGCCGTTCATTCATTGCTGCAGATCAGGTCGGCCGATGTACCTTATGACGATCAAGAGAGCAAGTTACGTGCTTTGTTCCGCAAGCTAAATGAGCGCTTCAACGAAGGGCCGACCGGCGAGGAACAAATTGCGTTGCGGTGCGAAACGGTGCCGGCATTAATCCTTGTTGGCTTTCGTAAGCATTCGTCAGGAAATACCGGATTCGCCACGGCAGTTAAGTCAATGGTCGCCTTGCGTCACGTTGATCCCCCGAAACCGTGGGGCGAAGGACCTGAAAATGAGTCCTTAGCAGATGAAGTGCTTGACGAGCTCTACCGGCAGGACCTTATTTCGGCTACAAAACGCGATTATTTCGCTGGGTCATGCACCCGCGCCGAAGCCGAAGCAGCTCATCTCTCAGGCGATCCGGCAATTAGAGCAGCGCAGATCGCAAATCTCTTCATCGCTAAAGATCCGCAGGTCGAGTATGCGATTCGAGTTGCAGTGACGAGTCAGTCCACCCGCAAAAGGATCACATCGAAGATGTCGAATGAACTTGCGACTGCGCTCATCCTAAGGGCGCACGTTGACGATCCTTCAAAAACGGATCAGATTCGGCGTTATATGCGACATGCCTTTGGAAAGGCCGTTCATCGCGACGTATGGAACGCCACTGACCGTACAACCGATCAACTCCTCAGCGAAGCCACGAAGGAGGTCCAGGAGGCTATTGGGGCTGGCAATGGTTTAGAGCCTGGACCAGCTTCATTGGAACTCGCGGTCCGAGCCGCGTATCCTCTCGTGGTGTCGGGACGCTTAAACGCCGACCGGGGTAGCAATAGCGAACAGCCAGACCGCCGAACCCCGGGCGAGGTACTTGAAGCAATGCGGCAGACTCCTCAGGGCGTGCTGCAACTCGTTCAAGCACTGAAGGACTTTAGCATCAACCAACCTATCCGCGCTGTAGATGAAAGTGGACAAATCAAAAGGCTCCCCGATAACGCGGGGGACCAAATGATCAATGACGTTTATCTGCGTGGCGAGTACCCCCCGCCTGGAAAAGCGCGGGCGCCCCGGCCGGGTGAGACCCCCACCGATCACTACCACAATCGGCTGGGAGATCTCGCTCGCGCAGTCGAGGAGCTTGAGAAGGCTTTTTCTGCGGTCAGCGATGTTGTAGGAAACGACGGGAGGCCTCTCGTGGAGGCGTCCGGCGTCGATCCCAGATTGTGCGACGCCTGGCGCCGGCAGCTCAACAAAATTGATGAAGAGCTGATTTTCTGGGGAAGAACCTTCCGGCGCGTCTACGGAACTGCCCCCGATTCACCCCACCAACCTTCAGAGGTCAGCGAAGACGACGATGTTGAAAAGGCGGATGTCTACGCAGATGCCTACGAGAATTGGGGGACGGAAGACGCTCCAGTTGATGCGCAATAAAGACAGGAAGAAGCTCCGGGGAAACGATGCCCGGAGCTTTCTTCACGAAGTCGATCTTTCTTTGCGTACATTTCTTCGATCTGTCAATTCCCGTCCCGCTCCAACGAGACGTGAGTTAGACAGGCAAACCACAAAAGCAACGATCAAAGGAAATCTGAACTATGGCTGATAAACGGTTGTTCGTAGAACAGCGTCCCCAAGGTGATTATGCCGTAAGGAAGCCCAACTCGGAAAGAGCCAGTGCGGTTCTTCCCACACAGGCAGAAGCAATCGAGAGGGCAAGGGAGCTGAATCCCAGCACCCCGCCACTCGTAGAGCGCGTTCGGCATACCACCATCGGCAAACCGGACCGGTGGCGGAAGCCTTAATGCGTGCGAGGAGTGTCGCCTTTCTGGTGACACTCCTTACACTCCAAGTGGCCTGCTAACCTTCCGAAAAGACGAAATGAGTAGAAGATGAATGTTCAACCCGATCTCGACCTTGGAAAGCACGTCCAACGTGCGCGAGATATCTTTCTGTGTCACAACGGCGCGAACAAGCCATGGGTCGAAGCCCTAGCGGAGCAGCTCGAAACTGTCCGCTATAAAGATCGCTACCTCGGTGTCGTCTTCGACAAATGGGATTTCGATAAGGGGAAGAATGTCGTTCTCGAACTCGAACGCCTAATCGACGAGGCTCGATTTGTCGGCATTGTTGTGAGTAAAGCCATGCTCGCTGCAGAATGGCCGACCCTGGAACGGACGATTGCAGTCTGGTCCGATCCCAGTGGACGCAAGGGGCGTGTAGTCACCCTTCTCTTAGAAAACGTGGAATTGCCGGCAAGTCTCCGAGTGAGGAATTGGATCGACTTCCGTGATCCAAGCAAGTACGAGGATGGCTTTGCCGAATTGGTTGCGCTGTTGACCGATACTCCAATCCGCAGGGGGCGTGGCGGTTTTACACCGACATTACCGCCTATCTGTCTTGGTTACACCGCTTCCCCCCAAGTCATAACGGCATCGAGCGGCGCCGATCGCATCGAAGAACTTCTTGTAACCAATCTGTTACCCGTAACGGAGCTCCCGACCGTCGTCCAATATGCAGATACATCGATGCGCAAGAAATCCGATATTGGACAATTCACGAAGAGAACTGACACTCCGCCGTTTATCCTTCGGGAAGGAAAGCTTTATACCTTTTCGGACTTACACGACATCAACAATCCCCTCGAAACCGCAGTCGATCCCAAAACGATCAGAGATGTTTTGCTCTCCACCTGGTTTGCCAGCGACGATACCAAACGTTGGGCGATAGAACTTTTCAATCTCGCGTTCCGCCAACATTGCTGGGCTCGCCACCTTAGATTCGACCGCGACGGTCAACGATTTTTCTTTCAACCTCAGAATCAACAGCCAAAACGTATTGTCTGGAATCTGAACGGAAAGAGAGTCCGAGAGGTGACGACGCGGCACTTCGGCATGAGAAAGGGAGTAGACGGTGCTCCTGAAAAATTTCCATACGGGTGGAGGCACCAAGCGATTCGTGCCGAGTTCGTTCATCTGCCGATGGGCCTGTTCTTGCGAATCATCCCCACCTATATGCTGACGGGGGAAGATGGTAAGACTCCCCGTGGGGGGCCTCGAGTTGGGCCAATTCTTTCCCAATGGCTCAATCAGGAACGTAACGGCCAAATACTAAGATCGTTACGATTTTGGTCACTCGTCTTAACAAGAGGCAATAAAGACGAGTTAATCATCGTCACTGGGAATGAGCAGCTGCGAATTTCTCTCAGCCCAGCTTCAGGCACTCTAGACTTTGGAATTCTGGGCGATTCCATCGACTATGACCGTTTGATCAACGCGGAACTTGAAGACGATTTAGCAATTCCAGACTTAGTACCGGAACAATATTCGCTATTCGAGGAGGAAGAATAATGCGATCCGCACGTTCGTCAAGGTCACGGTCGCCCAGAAAAGGTCTTCGTAGGGCGCCCCCGGTCGAATCTGATTCGATCATCCCGGTGCTGGCAGCCGGGCGGATCAAGCTTCAATCCGAATATCTTGGAGAACCGCAACTGGTATTTGCTGATAAGCGGCTATGCGAAGACCCCAAAACAGGTTTGACCGGCTTCGGCCCCTACAGTAAGACCGACGTGACTCGCCGAACCGCCATCAGGATTGGCATAGTAGGTCCCTCTGAGGCCATTGATCGAGCCCTGACTCTGGTGAGGCAGATGTCAAAGCCGATTCCTCAGTCTGACAAAGTTGATGCGATGCTCCACCCGTCATTTCCGGGGATCAACGAAGGCGAACCTTTTCAGGTCGAGATGGTGACCCAAACTGTCTGGCATCGAGCACTTCGTCCCGCCGATGTTGCAGCGGTAGAGAATCACCCAGATTTTACGATTCGCGTCGGACTCCTTCTCGATGCGGTGATCACAGAGATAAGAGCACTAAAGCAATTAGATCCTTGCCCAGATGTCGTTCTCGTCGCCATGACAGAGCATCTGGAGAAGCTGTGCCGCGTCGGAATTGGTCAACACGATGCGCAAGCGGCATTGGCCGACGATGAAGACGAAATGGCGGACGTGACCGAATCAGGGGTCGATCCTGAATCAGTTCCCGTGGCCGCCCAACAGCTCCCAGCCGACTCTACAGTCATTGATGGGGCGCGTAGTTTTAGAAGAGCCCTCAAAGCGAGCTGCTTAGGTTTATTGCCAACCCAGTTGCTTTGGCATAGAACCTTGGTGGGCTCACGGGGAGTCCAAGACCTTGCCACGCGCGCTTGGAATCTTTCCATCGCATTGCTCTACAAGGCTGGGGTTGTTCCATGGCGATTGGCGGACGTGATGGATGGCTCGTGCTTTGTCGGAGTATCCTTTTTTCACCCCGATGGGGCCGAAAGTTCCTCCATACGCAGTAGTGTTGCCCAAGCGTTTACGGATCGAGGGGAAGGCTTTGTTCTGCAGGGCGCACGTTTCGAGTGGGACTCTCGCAATGAAGAGGATAAATCGCCCCATCTCTCGCGAGAAGCCGCCCGCGACCTGCTCAAACGAGTTCTCCAGACTTACGAGGAGCAGATACAAACCCGTCCCCGGCGAGTCGTCATCCATAAGACCTCCCGGTATACGGAGGACGAGAGACTTGGGTTTGAAGATGCACTGTCCGGTATATCGCATTATGGACTGGTAACGCTCGCCCGACATGGAACAAGTTGCCTTCGACCGGGGAACAAACCTGTGCTCCGAGGAACCATTCTGCATTTCGGAGAGAAGAAAGGGCTCGTGTACACGATTGGCTATATCCCTTTTCTTCGTTGTTACCCCGGCTTTCGAATCCCACAACCTCTGGAAGTGAGTGAGAATTGGGGATCGCTGTCATTCCATGACGTTGCCGGGGATCTTTTGCGGTTGACAAAATTGAACTGGAACACCGCTGCGTTTAGCTGCGTCGATCCGATAACGCTCGCTTTCTCGAAGCGCGTTGGAGAAATCTTGAGAGTGGCGAACATTGAAAATCCTGCGTTGCACTATCGCTACTACATGTAGATTCTGCTAAACGCTCATGGAAGACGATACCGTTCTCGCTCCCGATCATCAACGCAAACGGAGTACGTTATCCTATGATGCGTATGCACGACACGCAGTGCCATGAGATCGTCACGAACCACCACAAGCTGTTGGTCGAGGTTGCGAGCCATCACCTATGAGTCTGATTAAGTCCAAGAGGCGCGTCGCCGATCACGGAGAGGTGTTTACACCTCGGTGGCTTGTCGAACAGATGCTTGACCTCGTCAAAGGGGAGACCGAGCGCATCGACTCTCGTTTCCTAGAGCCCGCTTGCGGAAGCGGGAATTTTCTGGTCCCTGTACTACAGCGTAAACTGGCCGCCGTTGAGGCAAAGTTCGGCAAGTCCGACTTTGAGAAACGGCATTACGCCCTGTTGGCGGTGATGTGCACCTACGGAATTGAACTATTGACAGATAACATCGCTGAGTGCCGTGCGAACATGCTTGAGGTCTTCGCCGAGTTTCTGAATCTGGATGAGAGTCAGGAACTCTATCTAGCCGCTTTCTATGTCCTTTCACAGAATCTCGTGCATGGTGATGCGCTGACCATGCTTACTCCCGACGGCCACCCAATTACCTTTGCCGAGTGGGGATACCTCGGCAAAGGTAAGTTTCAGAGGCGCGACTTTCGCCTTGACGTCCTTACGCAAATGTCTGCCTTCAGTCAGGAGAGCTCACTCTTCGCCCATCTCGGCAAGCATGAGATATTTACGCCTACCCAGGCATACACGCCGATGACGGTGCGCGAGCTTGCTTGTTCTCTACTTGGCGATGCTCTGGTGGAGTCTATATGAGCGAGCAGGCGAGCTTTTCGCTGCGCGGGCGCAACCCGGATGTTTTGACCTGCATAGCCAATCTCTCCAACGACGAGGTGTTCACGCCGCCCGAGTTCGCCAATCGGATGCTTGACACGCTCACGGAAGCTTGGGCAGCAAACAATAGAGGGGCGAACCTCTGGGCAGATAGTTCGGTGAGATTCCTAGATCCTTGCACGAAGTCCGGGGTGTTCCTGCGCGAGATTGCCAGTCGTCTAACCCAGGGGCTGGCATCCGAAATCCCTGACCTTCAAGACCGTGTCGATCATATCCTTACGAAACAAGTGTTCGGGATCTGCATCACGTATCTCACCAGTCTTCTGGCGCGTCGGAGTGTGTATTGCTCAAAGTACGCCAACGGCCCGCACTCAATTGCCCAAGGCTTCGCCAGCGATGCCGGCAATGTTTGGTTCGAGAGGATTGAACATACATGGGCGAATGGCAAGTGCACATATTGCGGAGCGAGCCAGGGGACGCTAGATCGTGGCGACGGTCTTGAAACCCATGCCTACGCATTCATCCACACCAGCGACATCAAAGCTCGGATTGCCGAGTTGTTTGGAGGCAAAATGCAATTCGATGTGATCATCGGTAACCCGCCATACCAGTTAGATGATGGTGGCTACGGCACTAGCGCTGCACCAATTTACCAATTGTTTGTCGAGAAAGCACTCGATCTGGACCCTAGCTACGCCGTGTTCGTAACACCTTCGCGCTGGATGGCCGGAGGCAAGGGCCTCGACAAATACCGTGAGCGGATGCTCACTGACAAGCGGATGCGCGACATCGTGGACTACCCCAAGCTTTACGAAGCCTTTCCGGGTGTCAAGATTCGCGGCGGCATTTCATACTTCCTATGGGACCGCGAGCACAAGGGACTATGTACTGTGCAAACGATTTTGGACGGGAAGCCGACAGGTCCCGCCGTTGCGCGCGATCTTGATGCTTACGACATCCTCGTGCGGCGAAACGAATCCGTGCCGATCTTGGAGAAGGTAAGAGCGAAGGGGGAGTCAACACTCGAATTGAGGGTGTCCACCGGCAAGCCATTCGGACTCCGTACATTCTTTCATGGCAAACCACGCGCGGCGGGACTCAAAAAGCCTGTCAAGCTGTTTGGGTCTCAACGAATCAGTTGGATAGAGCGGAAGGATATTGCGACCAATCCGGAATGGATAGATGAGTGGAAGGTGCTGATGACGGCTGTTCAAGGGACGAGTGCGGCGGTCGAAACGAAGTTCCTCAGTAAGCCAATAATCGCTGAGCCTGGAACAGCGTGTACCGAGACCTACCTTGTTGCCGGTCATTTCGACAACAGTAAGGAAGCGATCAACTACGCGAAGTATCTGCGCACCCGATTTGTGCGCTTCCTAGTCTCTCTCCGCAAGGCGACGCAACATGCCACGCGCGATGTATATGCTTTCGTGCCCGACCTACCAACGATCAAAGAGTGGACGGACGCGAAACTCTATAAGCGGTATGGGCTGACCGAAGCTGAGATCGCTTTCATCGAATCCCAGGTCGCCGAGCACGACAGCGAGCTGTTCGATGAGGCTGCTGCCCAGGAGAGCGAAGTTGAGTAAGCACGTCGAGGAAATCCTTGCGCCGAAGCCAAATGCTCGGCCGCGCATCTACGCCTATTCGATCGACGACAGGGCGCACAAGGGTCTCCTCAAGGTTGGACAGACAACGCGAAATGTGAGGCAGCGCGTCGCGGAGCAACTCAAGACGGCCAGCATCAAGAACTACAGGATTGAACTGGACCAGGCCGCAGAACGTAATGATGGCACTCTCTTCAGCGATCACGATGTGCGCGACGCGCTCCGCAGGAAGAACTTCGAAAGCGCAGGCCTGGAATGGATGCGCTGCACGGTCAAAGACGTAATTACGGTGCTCGCCGAATTGCGCACAGGGCAAGCATTTTCTGGTACGCACCACGAAGAGTTCAAGATGCGGGAGGAGCAAGCCGAGGCTGTAAAGCTGACGCATGCCTACTTCCTCTCGCGCTGGGCGGAAGACGTGCACGCGGTCCCGCGATTCCTGTGGAACGCGAAGATGCGTTTCGGCAAGACTTTCACGGCCTATCAGCTTGCGAAGAAGCTCGGCGCAAAGCGTGTACTCGTCGTGACGTTCAAGCCTGCCGTGGAGGATGCTTGGCAGACAGACATCGAGAACCATGTGGACTTCGACGGGTGGCAGTATCTTTCGAAATCGTCCGGTGGCGACCCTAGACAGATCGACCGCAAGAAGCCCTTAGTCTACTTCGGATCTTTTCAGGATTTGCTGGGTTCCGATGTTGCTGGAAACATCAAGTCGAAGAACGAATGGGTACATGAACAGAACTGGGACCTTGTGGTCTTCGATGAGTACCACTTTGGCGCCTGGCGCGACACCGCCAAGGAACTGTTCGAGGGTGAGGACGAGGCAGTTGCTAAGAAGGAAACCAAGCTCGAATACACAGCCGGGCTAGACGACGTTAACGAAGACCTCAGTGTTCTTTCGGAGAAGGAAACCGAGTTCCTTCCCATCACGACCAAAGCCTATCTCTACCTCTCCGGCACGCCGTTCAAAGCGTTGGCAACCGGCGAGTTCATCGAAGAGCAAATCTTCAACTGGACATATACCGACGAACAGCGCGCCAAGGAGGAGTTCGCCGCCAAGAATCCGAGCAGGTGGAACCCCTATGGCGCTCTTCCACAGATGCGCTTGCTTACTTACCAGATGCCAGACGAACTTGTTTCGATTGCGAGCGCAGGAGAATTCGACGAGTTCGATCTTAACGAGTTCTTCGCAGGGACTGGCACAGGCAAACGCGCGCAATTCAACCACAAGAGCGACGTACAAAAGTGGCTGGACATTATCCGGGGCCAGTATGCACCGAAGATTGTCGATGGCCTCAAGACAGGCTCGCCCCCGCCATTCCCTTATTCGGATGCGCGCCTTCTGCCGTACCTTCAGCACTCGTTTTGGTTTCTGCCGAACGTCGCGGCTTGTCATGCGATGGCGAATCTGCTCGCGGAGAAGCACAACGTGTTCTGGCACGAATACGAGGTCGTAGTGGCGGCCGGAGCGTCGGCGGGTATTGGCCTGGAGGCATTGCCCCCGGTGCGCAAGGCCATCGGGAGTGGCTTCGATACCAAGACAATCACGCTGTCGTGCGGCAAGCTCACCACAGGCGTGACAGTGCCGCAATGGTCTTCGATCCTGATGCTGCGCAACCTCAAAAGCCCCGAAACTTACTTTCAAGCTGCCTTCCGCGTGCAGTCTCCGTGGTCCATCAAGAACCCCAATGGCGACAACCCAAACGAAGAGGAGATTCTCAAGCCCGCTTGCTTTGTGTTCGACTTTGCGCCCACGCGCGCACTTCGGCAGCTCTCCGAGTATGGCATCGGACTCTCCCCGAACGAATCGAATCCAGAGAACGCGGTTAGGGACCTGGTGTCGTTCCTTCCAGTGCTGGCCTACGACGGTGCGAACATGACGCAGATCGATGCGGGCGGCATTCTGGACATCGCGATGTCAGGCACTTCGGCGACGCTGCTGGCGCGCAAATGGGAAAGCGCGCTACTAGTGAATGTGGACAACGACACGCTGCGCCGCGTCCTTGATACCCCCGAGGCAATGGCCGCCGTAGAGCGTATAGAGGGCTGGCGTGCGCTCGGCGACCACATCATCGAAACCATCATCAACAAGAGTGAAAAGGTTAAGGAGCTCAAGAATAAGGCGAAGAACAAGGAACTGACCCCGAAACAGCAGAAGCAGCTCACTGACGAGGAAAAAGAATACAAGTCCAAGCGCAAGCTCGTCCAAGAAAAGCTCATCAAGTTCGCGACGCGCATCCCTGCATTCATGTACCTGACCGATTTTCGCGAAAACACGCTGCAGGACGTTATCACCAAGCTGGAGCCGGACTTGTTCCTAGCCGTCACCGGCCTATCCGTGAAGGATTTCCATCTGCTTGTGCGCCTCAAGGTATTCAATACCGAGCAGATGAATCAGGCGGTGTTCGCGTTCCGTCGATACGAGGATGCCTCGCTGCGGTACACGGGCATAGAGAGCCACGAGGGACTCACACATTACGGGCTCTATGACACCGTGGTAGCGAGAGAGTGAGGCGGGAAGGCTAGGTGTGAGTCAAAATCACGCCGTAGATATGCGGAATCGTGGGAGACAGGAATGACACTCTCATCCCCACCCTGCAACTCAATAGAAATCAGGAACGACTTGAGAGAAGAACCACCGCCGTGCTTCCGCATCCAAATCGGTCGGGCCGCCCCATGATGGCTGCCGTTGGTCTGCGCGGCGGCTCCAGAACCCTTCAACCTTCAACTCCGTGGAAAATGCATTCAGCAGCGTATCGCTACTCAAAATTCTGGAATAGGCCGTGCTCGCCAGAATCTCGGCCTGAAGAGCACGGAAGCCAAATCCCTCTTCCGCATCAACGCCACGCACCCTCTTTACGCTGGGCATAACGTCCTTGACGTGCTCCACGCTACTCCGAATGTCATAGAGCTGCCGAAGTAATTTCGCGTTCTTTTGCGAATCTCCGGTGATCGTCTGTCCTCGGTTGATGAAAGTCGGCGTGACATTTCGCCACGGCTCTCTCGCCCTTTTAGACCGCTTTCTTGCGTGTACTCCACGCTTCCGAGCGATAGTTGGCTTCAAAATTGCTTCTGTGGCGCGCACAAAGGAATGTAACCGTTCGATTAACTCTTCGCCCTCCTGCGCTCCCCGGACCCACACATTGAATCCTTTTCTGCGTCGGCGATACAGACGTCCCGGTACATGACGATAGATGAGTTCCAGATTTTCGAGAATCTTGGCGGCGCGTTCCAGATCCTCCATTTCAATCTTTCTCGACTGTCGATAGTAAGGGAGAAAGCAAGGAGTCAAACCGGGACGGACGGGACCGATATTTATTCCGCCGCTGTGGTACTTTTCTCCTCCCACCATCAACATCGCATCGTTGTAACCGCAACCTAGCATGACCAAGACGTGGTGAAACAACCTCACACGATTGTCGAGAGATTGAGGAACTGGCACAGTGCCGGTTTCTACAATCAGCGGATCCACCATGGCGGTGATGAAAAGCGTGCTCTCGCGAAACGAATCGGCTTGAATGGATCCAAGCCACTCGACCCAATGGGGCTCAAGCTCGAACGCTTTCTGCTCGTGACTCACGATAAGACCGGGCAGCACGATATGTTCCTGCTTGACCCACAACCGCGGTCCGTGGAGCGCGAGGCAACAAAAATGACTGCCATTAGGAATAGTCACGATTCAATCCTGTCCCGTGCCTACTTGCCGCTGTTATGGAAAACAGTTGAAGAGGTCAATCGTCCGATGCACACTCACCGCTCATAACCTCCATTATAGGCGAACGAAAAGAGAATATTATCCATAGCGCCCATTCGGGCGTTGTTCCATTCTTGGGAGGGAGGAATGGAACTCCTCCCTGTCTCCAGCCGCTCGCGTCTTCCACCACCCACCTCAGCGGGCCTTTCCTGCCCGCAACGCCCACCCTGTAATCGTCCGCTTCGCGATCAAGAACGGTTGACAGGCCCTGCGCTAAGGGGCTCTGCCCCGGTCGCGCGGCGCAAGGGTATCCCCAATCTTCCGCGCTTCGTTTGTGCAGACCGGCCTTTGGCCGCCTCCGCTCCGCTCCGGTGGGGAGACCCCTCCCCTTGCGCCTTGCTACCCCCGCCTTCGCCAGGTGGCGTTCGGCATGTACATGCCGCGTTCTACGCGGACGTGCAAAGGCAAAAGCCGGAGGCCAGATGCGAACCACAATACCAGCCACACCCAACCCCTTCACATGGCGGCGTTTCGCCAACGTGCGGATGGGCGAAACCCTCCTCGGCGAGGACACGGTAGACCTCGCGGAGTTGGGCTTTTGCGGCGACACGGTCACCGTTTCTTGTCCCACCTGCGGAGAAGTTCTCGGACACATTCCCGTGGAACTTCTCAGCGATGGGTTGGAAGACCCCACCACCACCCACATAACCACTGTGCTCGATTGGCACGACGCGAAGTACCACCCGCGCCCTGCATAACCCATCGCCCGACAACCCCAAGGAGAGAGCAACCATGAACACCACCACCAGCACTGTCACCCCCATCGACCAAACCCCTAAACAACCGCAGCAACGGCAGACGGCGAAAGACATCATTGCCGCCAACGTTAAGAGCCTTATCGAGCAGCTAGAGGCAGGGCACAGCGACGCATTGACGGCCTACCTCGACGCGATGAGCCGATTCCATAACTACAGCTTCGGCAACATCTTGGAGATTGCGCGGCAGCGACCCACCGCAACCCGTGTGGCTGGCCTGTACGCATGGAACCAGCTTGGCCGCAAGGTGAAGAAGGGTGAGAAGGGAATCCGCATTCTCGCGCCCATCGTCGGTTTCAAGCGTAAGAAGGACGAGGAAGCCGAGAAGGACATCACCAAGCAGAACACCCGCGCCTTGTTGGGTTTTCGCAATGCCTACGTCTTCGACGTGCAGCAGACCGAGGGTGCAGAGCTTCCCGCCATGCGGGAGATCAGCGGCACCGTTGGCGAGAACCGCGACCGCATCCTTGCGTTCATCAACGCCCAGGGCATCGAGCTTGTCTTTACGGAGAACATCGCCCCCGCTTTGGGTATCAGCTACGGCGGAAGGATTGCGATTCTTCCCGGCCAGTCCGAGGCCGAGGAGTTTTCGACCCTTGTCCATGAACTCGCGCACGAGATGTTGCACAAGGCTGAGCGCCGGACGACCACCACCAAGGTAGTCAAGGAGACGGAGGCCGAGGCCATCGCCTTTGTTATCGGCAAGGCCGTTGGTTTGGAGACGGGCAGCGCCTCCGCCGACTACATCCACCTGTACCACGGCAACGCCTCACTCTTGGCCGAGAGCTTGGAGGTCATCCAGCAGACCTCAGGTGTCATCCTTGCCGCCTTGCAGCCACCCACCGCAGCACGGGCAGAGATGCCGGATGCAGAACTGGCGAAGGTGGCGTAATGCAGACCATCCTTCGCATCCTCAGACAGGCCGGCGGTTGGCACCACGGCCTGTCCCTTCGCATCGAGAATCCGCCTTATATGGCGTTGGTTATCGAAGCGACCGACGAATCGGGACCGTGCGGTCTTCCCGCTATCTCTGTCTGTCACTATGGCGAACAGAATGGCGACCTCATGCGCGACCCGGAGATGTGTTTCGAGCTTGGAGCGGCCACAGGGATGCACCTTACGCCGTTCTACTGGTTATGTTGAGCTCAACATAACCAGTACTGTGTGAAGCGCCGGATTATGTGAAGTGGAGCCTCGATGCGTGGCCCATGCGCAGCATTTACGCGGGGCTCGCGTTTGCGCTACTCAACATAGTTCGGGATTCTTCTCATGCCGACATCCGGTTGGCACGAGGAGACTATGGACCAGTTATCGAAGAAGGAGCTGTCGCTCGCAGAGTGCGTGGACAGCTATGACCTGTACGCGCGAGAGGTGCGCGGCCTCGCAGCATCGACACGTGAGATTCAACGTCGCATCCTGCATCGACTTTGTCGCTATTGTTTTGCCGATGGACCGGTCGCGTGGGATGCCATTTGCTTCACCGACATCGTTCGATTCCTAACGGCCGAGTTCGAACGCTATCCCAACCGGGGCACGCAACGCGTTTCGTTGACGAGCATGCGCACGATTCTGCGATATCTTGCAGAGAACAACATGGTGCCGACGGGGTGGGACGAAGCTCTTCCCAGAACTGCGACGAAGCGTCACGCGCATCTTCCGCGGCAGCTTTCGAGAGAGCAGGTCCGTGCTCTATTCAAGGCATCACAGGGCAGCAAGTGGATAGCGCGCCG
>Ga0302319_10013716_pt1 | contig 15173 bp, 13 predicted proteins | sample Bog_T0_2_FD_203319 | JGI IMG/M metagenome (GOLD analysis project Ga0302319, IMG submission 203319) | Peat permafrost microbial communities from Stordalen Mire near Abisko, Sweden - Bog_T0_2 | ecosystem: Environmental > Terrestrial > Soil > Wetlands > Peat | place: Sweden: Abisko, Stordalen Mire... | reverse complement strand
ACCGCCTCCGAACCGGTGGGTCGCCGCCCGGGCTATCTGACGGTCCGTCAGATATACTCGACCCTCGACCCCCGGGCCGGGACGCCGCCCGGACCCTCGACCCCCAGACACCTCCGGAGGACCTATGGCCGCCGCCGCCCCCCTGCACGGAATTCGCATCATCGAGTGCTCGGCCCTCGGGCCCGCCGCCATCACCATGCCGCTGGTCGACCTGGGCGCCGAGGTCATCAAGGTGGAGCCCCCCGCCGGCGACTACATCCGCGAGATGACCTGGCCCATCGTGGAAGGCGTCTCCCTCATGCACCTCCATGTCAACCGCGGCAAGCGCAGCATCATCATGGACCTCCGCACCGACGAGGACGTGGCCACCTTCAAGGAGCTGGTGAAGACCGCCGACGTGGTGGTGGAGGCCATGCGCCCCGGTGGTCTGGCCCGCCGCGGCGTCGGCTACGACGACCTGAAGGAGATCAACCCCGAGATCGTCTTCTGCACCATCTCCGGCTACGGCATGACCGGCCCCTTCCAGAACCTCCCCGCCCACGGCGTGGCCTTCGACACCTGGGCCGGCATCGTCACCCCCCAGACCGACGACGAGGGCTTCGCCTTCCTCCCCGAACACGCCTCCATCGGCATCCATGCCGGCCCGCTGTTCGGCGCCCTCGGCATCCTGGCCGCCGTACTCCGGGCCAAGTCCACCGGCGAGGGCTCCTTCCTCGAGATCGCCCAGTCCGACGCCGCCGCCGCCATGGACTGGTACCGCTCGGAGACCTGGCGCGCCTACGAGCGACCCGAGTCGGAAGTCACCGGCAACAAGGCCGACGGCTACGAACGTCGGGCCCCCGGCACCGCCGGCATGATCGAGGGCGTCCGCTACCAGGTCTACGAGGCCAAGGACGGCCGCTACATCCTCTTCATGGCGTCCGAGCAGGCCTTCTGGAAGAACTTCTGCGAGGCCGTCGACCACATGGAGCTCTTCGAGCGGTGGCCGGGCTCCAAGTTCGCCGACCACGCCCGCGGCAACCGGCAGCTCCAGGCCGAGCTCCGCGACATCTTCCGCACCCGTACCGCCGACGAGTGGCTGCAGGCCGGCACCGACCGGAACTTCCCGGTGGCGCCGGTCAACTCCCCGAAGACCATCGCCGACGACCCCCAGTTCAAGGACCGCTTCGAGTGGATCCCCACCGAGCGCCTGGGGGCCGAGCAGCTCTCCACCCCCCTGAAGTTCGTCGGCGAGGAGCTTCCCCTTCCCCACCACGCCCCCACCGTCGGCCAGCACACCGACGAGGTGCTCCGCGACCTGCTCGGCTGGGACGACGACCGCATCGCAGCCTCCCGGGCGGCCGGCGGGCTCGGCGGGGTCGCCACCGGACCGCAGGGTTAGGCTCCCCCCATGTCCCCGGCCAAAACCCGCGTCCCCGCCGTCGACGGCTGGTTCACCGTCGACGAGGACCGCCCCGCCCTGCTCGGCAGCCGCTGTACGTCCTGTGGGACCTACGCCTTCCCCAAAGAGTCGTACTTCTGCCGCAACCCCGAGTGCCGCAGCATGGAGTTCGAGGAGACCGAGCTCAGCCGCACCGGCACCGTCTGGTCGTACACCTCGGCCGGCTACCAGCCGCCCAAGCCCTACGTGTCGGCCGACCCCTTCGTCCCCTTCCCCATCGCCGCCGTCGAGCTGGCCGCCGAGCAGATGGTGGTGCTGGGCCAGGTGGTGGCCGACGTCGACGTCACCGAGCTGACGGTGGGGGCCAAGGTGGAGCTGGTGCTGGACACCCTGTACGAGGATGACGAACACCAGTACCTGGTCTGGAAGTGGAAGCCGGTCACCGGAGGTGGCGCCGATGCCTGACGACAAGCGGGTCGCCGTCCTGGGTGCCGGGATGCACCCCTGGGGCAAGTGGGGACGCAACTTCGTGGAGTACGGACTGGCGGCGGCCGGCGACGCCCTCGACGACGCCGGCATCGCCTGGCCCGACGTCCAGTACGTGTCCGGCGCCGACACCATCCGCAACGGCTACCCCGGCTTCATCGCCGGCGCCACCTTCGCCCAGGCGCTGGGATGGACCGGCGCCCGGGTGTCCTCCTCCTATGCCGCCTGCGCCTCCGGGGCCCAGGCGGTCTCCAACGCCCGGGCCCAGATTCTGGCCGGGCTGTGCGACGTGGCGCTGGTGGTGGGAGCCGATACCACCCCCAAGGGGTTCTTCGCCCCGGTGGGCGGCGACCGCAAGGACGATCCGGACTGGCTGCGGTTCCACCTGCTGGGCGCCACCAACCCCACCTACTTCGCCCTCTACGCCCGCCGCCGCATGGAGCTGTTCGGAGCCACCGAGGCCGACTTCGCCGCCGTCAAGGTGAAGAACGCCCGCCACGGTCTGGAGAATCCCTACGCCCGCTACCGCAAGGAGGTCACCGCCGAGGAGGTGCTGGCCTCTCCCATGGTGGCCGACCCCCTCCGGCTGCTGGAGATCTGCGCCACCTCCGACGGCGGCGCCGCCCTGGTGCTGACCTCCATGGAGTTCGCCCGCCGGCACGCCGGCACCGATGACCTGGTCACCATCGACGCCGTGTCCACGGTGACGCCCCGGTTCCCGCAGACGGTCATCGAGATGCCCTATGTCTCCACCGATTCCGGTGTCACCATCGCCACCCCCGGCCCCACCTTCAAGCAGTCGGTGGCCCTGGCCGCCTACGAGGAGGCGGGCATCGGCCCCGAGGACGTCGACCTGGCCGAGGTCTACGACCTGTCGTCGGCCCTCGAGCTCGACTGGTACGAGGACATCGGGCTGTGCAAGGAGGGCGAGGCCGAGCGTCTGCTGCGCGACGGCGACACCGCCGTCGGGGGCAGAGTGCCGGTCAACCCCAGCGGCGGGCTGTCCTGCTTCGGTGAGGCCATCCCCGCCCAGGCCATCGCCCAGGTCTGCGAGCTGGTCTGGCAGCTGCGGGGCCAGGCCACCGGCCGCCAGGTGGAGGGGGCCAAGGTGGGCATCACCGCCAACCAGGGCCTGTTCGGCCACGGCTCGTCGGTCATCGTCTCGCGGTAGGCAGCCCGACCGGTCGGTACGGGGTCAGCCGTTGACCAGCACGATCTTCCCGAACTTGGCCCCCGCCGCAAACCGCTGGTAGGCGGCGTCGGCGTCGGCCAGCGGAAAGGTTTCGGCCACCGGCACCACCAGCGAACCGTCGGCCAGGCCCGGCAGCACCTCCGCCTCCACCTTCCGCGCCACCGCCGTCTTCTCCGGGAGGCTGCGGGCCCGGAGCGTGGAGCCGCCGATGGTGGCCCGCTTCCCCATCAGGGCCAGCAGATTCAGCTCCACCTTGGCCCCGGCTCCCACCCCGATCACCACGATGCGGCCCCCGGTGGCCAGCGCCCCGAGGGCATCCACCACCCCGGGTCCCCCCACCAGCTCCAACGACACGTCGTAGGGGCCGTGGTCGCCCTCCTGCCCGGGTTCGATGACCCGGTCGGCGCCGAGGTCGCTGACCCGCTGGCGGAGGTCAGGGTTCCGCACCGACGCCACCACCTGGGCCCCGGCGGCATGGGCGAGCTGCACGGCGGCCGAGCCCACCCCTCCGGCGGCCCCGGAGATGAGCACCCTGTCCCCCGCCCCCAGCCGGCCCTGGGTGACCAGGGCGTCGTGGGCGGTGGAGAAGACCTCGGGGAACCCGCCGGCTGCCGGCCACGCCAGCCCGGCGGGGACCGGGAGGGCCACCGACTCGGCCACCGTCACCAGCTCCGCCTGGGCGCCGCCGCCCACCAGCGCCATCACCCGGTCGCCGACGGTGTAGCGGGTGACGCCCTCCCCCACCGCCACCACCTCGCCGGCGAACTCCATGCCGGGGATGTCGGCGGGGACGCCGGGGGGTGCCGGGTAGAACCCCTTCCGTTGCAGCAGGTCGGCGGCGTTCAGCCCGGCGGCGGCCACCGCCACCAGCAGCTCACCGGCGGCCGGTACCGGGTCGGGGTGTTCGGCCCAGACCAGTTGGTTCTCCACGATGGTGACGGCGCGCATGCACTCAGGGTAGGCCTCCGTGCCACCCACTGTTCCCCTCCATGTCACCCGCCCGTGACATGTTGGAAACGTTGGTTCCGTACGGTGGAGGACAGCGACGGGCACACGCCGGAACCTCGAGGAGGACCGTCACCATGGGAACCATCGAGCAGTTGATCTTGGATGTACGAGCCTGGGTGCACCTGCTGGTCGACAGCGTGGAGCTGCCGTCGCAGACACCGGAGTGCCGGTCGACCGGCCGGGTGGTGGCTCCCCCGGGGAGGGGGACGGCAGCCCGGCTGGGCTCCCATCCTCCACAAGCCGCCTGAATCTCGGGGACACCGCCACCGTCGTCCTGTCCCATCGGCCGCCCGTAGGGTGGGGGCAATGAGGAGCCCGTCATGAGCAGCCGGACCGGCAAGGGTCCGGCGACCTCCACTCCGGTCGCCGACGGCACGGTGACCCCCCTGGTGGGGCTGGCCGACGGCGACGATCCTCTGTCCGAGCCCACCGCCGGTGCCGTCCTGCACCGGGTGCTGGCCCGGTCGGCCCGCACCTTCCTGCTGAACGACGCCGGCATCGTGCCGGGGGCGGGCCGCGGCGACCTCCGCACGGTGCCGGCCCCTGAGGAGCCCTCGGCCGGCCACCTCGCCGATCACCCGTCGTCGGGCGGGGCCATCGTCACCCTGGACGGCGCCCCCCGCCGGTCCACCGAGATGGAGCGCATCCGACAGAGCCGGGTGGCCTGCCGCCGGATCCGCTCCAACCTCCGCACCTTCCGGCTGCTGTTCGATCCGGTGTGGTCGACCTCCCTGCGGGCCGAGCTGTCGTGGTACGCCGACTGCCTGGGCGAGCTCCGCGACCTCCACGTGCTGCACGACACCCTGGTGTCCAACGGTCCGTTGATCGTCGACGGTGACGAGCTCCGCACCATCATGGCCATCGTCGACCGGTCGATCGACGCCGCCGAGTCGCAGGTCGACCACGCCCGGGAGAGCGACCGCTACTCGCGGCTGATCGGGCAGATGCTGCTGCTGTGGGACGGCCCCCTGCTGACCGGCAAGGCCGGAAAGCCGGCGGAGACCATGCTCCCCGAGCTCCTCACCCGATCGTGGCGGGATGTCCGGGGGGCGGCCCGCACCGCCCGCAAGTCGCACGACGACGGCAACCTCCACCAGCTCCGGATCCGGATCAAGAGCTTCCGCTACGGCTGCGAGACGGCCGCCCTGGTGGAGGGTGGTCCGGCCCGCAAGACGGCACGGGCCGCCGAGCGTCTGCAGCGGCGGCTGGGCGATCTCCACGATGCCGGCCTGGCCCTCGGCTGGCTGGACACCCTGGCCGACGGGCACCCCGACCTGGCCGCCACCGCCGACCGACTGGCCATTGTGGAGCGGGCGCTGGCCGCCCGGGCCCGCAAGGGCTGGAAGGACGATCTCAAAGAGGTGGACCGGCGGTGGCGACGATGGCAGGGCTGAGCGACCGACTCCGCTAGCGTGGCCGCACCGACGACCGGAGGGAACGCGTGAAGACCGTCATCGGGGAGATCCTGCCGCTGGCCCTGGTGGTCACCGTGTCGCCGATCAACATCATCGCCGGCATCCTGCTGCTGTTCAGCAAGCGCCCGCTCACCAACGCCGCCGCCTACCTGGTCGGCTTCACCGTCGGGGTGGCCGGGCTGCTGGCGGCGCTGATCGCCATCGCCGGAGCGCTCGACCTCCACGGCCACAGCAACCGGGCGCGCGGAGGCGGCGGGTTGGTCCTGGTGCTCGGCGTGGTGCTGCTGGTGATGGGCTTCCGCCGGTTCCGGAAGCGGCCCCGGCACGGGGAGACCTCCCCGCGGCCCAAGTGGATGGCCGGCATCGAGGACTTCAGCCCGGGGAAGTCGCTGGGCACCGGGGTGGTGGTGGGGGTGGCCAACCCCAAGAACCTGGTGGTGGCCGTGGCGGCGGCGGTGACGGTGGCCACCGCCGGCCTGTCGGCTGGGCAGCAGGTGGTGGTGGGCGTCGTCTACGTGGTGGTGGCCATCCTCGGGGTGGCGGCGCCCCTGGTGGTGGCCGTCAGCCTCGGCCAGCGGTCGCACGACGTCCTGGAGAGCTGGAAGACCTGGCTCGACCAGAACAACGCCACCGTGATGGCACTGCTGTTCGTGATCTTCGGAGTGGTACTGATCGGCAAGGGCATCGGCGGGGTCTGACCGGCCGGGGTCACCCGTCGACGGTGTTGACCCCCAGGTGATCGGACTCCCACAGCTTGATACCGCCCAGGATCCCGGCGGTGTTGTCGACGATGGTGACGTCGTCGGCCAGGTGGTGCCGCACCACCCGTCGGGAGTTGCCGCCTCCGATGTAGAGGTGATCGAAGAAGAAGAGGGCCCGCATGTTGGTGATGGCCTTGTGGACCCGCTTGTTCCAACGGTCCTCACCGATCTCCTTGCGGGTGGCCTCCCCCAGCTGCTCGTTGTAGGTCTCGCCCTTCCGGAACGGCTGGTGGGCCACCTCCAGATGGGGCATCAGCCGACCCTCGTAGAAGAAGGCGGAGCCGAATCCGGTCCCCAGGGTGATGGTCAGCTCCAGACCTTTGCCGCTGACCACGGCCGCCCCCTGGATATCGGCGTCGTTGGCCACCTTGGTGGGCACGCCGAACGAGGTGGTGAGGGCGGTCGCCAGGTCGAAGTCGGACCACAGGGCGAAGAGCTCGTCGTCCACCGGGCTCCCCGGCCCACTGGTGGTGGAGAAGTGGGGGGCCGACAGCACGTGGCCGCCCCGCACCATCCCGGGGAAGCCCACCGACGCCCGCTCGGCCTTGGGCAGGGGCGCCATCAGCTTCTCCAAGCTGGCCACCAGCTTCTGCGGAGGGAGCGGGTAGGTGGTGGGGATCTTCACCCGATCGGCCACCATCGCCCCATCGGTCCCCAGCACCGACGCCTTCAGGCCGGTGCCCCCGATGTCGACGGCCAGCGTCAGCGGGTGCTTGGGATCGGTGGGTGGGGTGGCGGTGGCGGCGGGCTGGCTCGGGTCGCTCATGGCCACACGCTACGCCGTCGGTGACGGGCGGGACGGCCGGTCCCCAGCCGCCGCCGGTGTGGGACGACTAGCGTCGCATCCCATGACCGATCAGCCCTGGCAGGGGGATGCCTGCTCCCTCGTCGACGCCTTCCGATCCGGCACCGTGTCGCCGACCGAGGCCCTGGAGGCCTCGCTGTCGGCCATCGATGCCTCGGAGCTCAACGCCTTCACCCACCTCGACGCCGACGCCGCCCGGGCGACCGCCGCCGCCGCCGACACCTCGCTGCCCTTCGGTGGCCTGCCCATCGGGATCAAGGAGCTGGAGGAGGTGGCCGGGTGGCCGTACACCGAGGCGTCGCTGGTCTTCAAGGACCGGATCGGCACCCACGACACCACCCAGACCTCGCGGCTGCGGGCGGCCGGTGCCGTGTTGGTGGGCGCCACCGCCGCCCCCGAGTTCGGCGGGGTCAACTACACCCACTCCAAGATCAACGGCACCACCCGCAACCCCTGGAACCCCGAGCGCACCCCCGGCGGCTCGTCGGGGGGGTCGGCGGCCGCCGTGGCCGGTGGGCTGGTTCCGCTGGCCTCCGGTGGTGACGGCGGGGGCTCCATCCGGATCCCGGCCGGCTACACCGGCCTCTTCGGCCTCAAGTCCACCTTCGGCCGGATTCCCAAAGGACCCCACTCCCTGCAGCCGCCGCTGACGGTGGTGCTGGGGTGCATGGCCCGGTCGGTGCGGGACACCGCCCGCTGGTTCGACGTCTGCAACGGCTACGACTCGCGGGACACCCTCAGCCTCCCCCGGGTGGAGGGATGGGAGCGCGACCTCGGCTCCTTCGACCTGGCCGGCAAGCGGGCGGTCATCTCGGTCGACCTGGGGGTGGCGATGGTGGAGCCCCGGGTGGCAGCCACGGTGCTGGAGGCCGCCGAGCAGCTGGTGGCCGACGCCGGCCTGGTCCGGGTGGACGTGGTGGTGGCCATGCCCCGGGGCGGACTGGAGTGGGCGATGTCCAACCTCATCGGCCTGGCCGGCGCCCTGGGTGACCGGTACCCGGCCTGCAACGACGACCTCACCCCCGAGATCCAGCTGGGCATGAACCTGGCCACCTACAACCTCAACGTCCAGACGGCCGGGGCCACCGAGATGTTCCGGATCGACGTCAACGAGCGGATGGCCGCCGTCTTCGACGAGGCCGACTTCATCTTGTCGGCCACCAACCCCGATACCGCCTTCGCCGCCGCCGGTCCCATGCCCACCACCATCGGCGACGTCGACCTGGTGGCGGAGCTGGGGTTCGAGGCGGCGCTGGCCAACAACGGCTCGCTCACCATTCCGGCCAACCTGACCGGCAACCCGGCAGTGGCGATTCCGGTCGGGCTGGTGGACGGGCTGCCGGTCAGCCTGCAGGTGATCGGCCGCCACCACCAGGACCAGCTCCTCCTCGACCTGGCCGCCATCGCCGAGCGGGAGCGACCCTGGCCCCTGGTCGTCCCGTGAGCCTCGACCTGTGGGTGCCGACGGCCAGCCCGTTCACCACCCCCGAGGTGCTGGCGGTGGTCGGACGTCAGGCCGAGGAGCGGGGCATCGGCACCATCTGGGTGGGCGAGCACGTGGTGCTGTTCGACGAGTACGCCTCCCAGTACCCCTACGCCTCCGACGGCCGGATTCCGGCCATGCCCGACACCGGGCTGCTGGAGCCCCTCACCACCCTGTCGTTTCTGGCCGCCCACACCACCACCGTGCGGCTGGGCACCGCCATGGTGCTGCTCCCCCAGCGCAACCCGGTGTATACCGCCAAGGAGGTGGCCACCCTCGACTGGCTGTCCAACGGACGGGTCGACTTCGGCATCGGGGTGGGCTGGCTGCGCGAGGAGTTCGACGCCGTCAACGTGTCGTGGCCCAACCGGGGGAAGCGGACCGACGAGTACCTCGAGGTGCTGCGCACCCTGTGGTGCGACGAACGATCGGAGTACGAGGGCGAGTTCTACTCCCTCAACCGGTGCTCGATGTTCCCCAAGCCCCTGCAGGACCCGCACCCGCCCATCCACATCGGCGGCGAGTCCGACGCCGCCCTGGCCCGGACGGCCCGGTCGGGGCAGGGGTGGCACACCTTCAACCGGACCCCCGACCAGCTGGCCGAGCCGCTGGCCACCCTCGACCGGCTGCTGGCCGACGAGGGCCGGAGCCGCTCGGAGCTGACCATCACCGTCTGCCCGTACTTCGAGCCACTCGACGCCGACCTGGCCGAGCAGTACGTGGAGGCCGGCGCCGACTCGGTGGCCGCCCTGCTGCTGCCGCTGGACGGCGCCTCGGTGGAGGCCGCCCTCGACGCCCTGCAGCCGGTGGCCGATCGGATCGCCTCCCGCTGATCGGGGTCGGGTCGGGTCGGGTCGTCGGCGGGTGGCCGGGTGTCGGTCAGCCCCGCATGGCCACCGGCAACGCCTCCATGCCCCGGAGCACCACGTTGGTCTTGTAGGTCACCGGACCGGCCAGGGCCAGATCGGGGGCCCGCCGGACCAGCGAGGCCAGTGCCACCCGGGTCTCCATCCGGGCCAACGGGGCCCCCAGGCAGTGGTGGATGCCGAACCCGAAGCCGAGGTGGTTGTTGGGGGTGCGGGCAATATCGAATCGGTCGGGATCGGGGAACTGGGCGGCGTCGCGGTTGGCGGTGCCGAGCAGCAGCATGGCGAAGTCGCCGGCCCGGACCGTCACGCCGCCGATCTCCACGTCCTCGATGAAGGAGCGACCGGTCAGCTGCACCGGGGACACGTAGCGGAGCATCTCCTCGACGGCCGGGCGCTGGAGGTCGGGCTGGTCGGCGAACCGGCGGCGCTGGTCGGGGTGATCGAGCAGCGCCACCGCACCGCCGGCGATGAGGTTGACCGTCGTCTCGTGGCCGGCCACCAGCAGCAGGATGCAGGTGGAGAGCATCTCCCCCTCGCTGAGCACCGATCCGTCGTCCTCCACCGCCACCAATCGGCTGAGCAGGTCGTCGCCCGGCGAGCGGCGACGTTCGGCCAGCAGTTCGAAGAAGTAGGCGGCGAACTGCAGCACGGCGTCGTCCCGCTCGGCCATCACCTCGGGGGTGAGGAGGAAGTCGGGGTCGAGGCCGCGGGCCAGGGAGGTCGACCATCCCTTGAAGCGATCCTGATCGTCGTGGGGGACACCCAGCAGGTCGCAGATGATCCGGACCGGCAGCGGGTAGGCGAAGTCGGCCAGCAGGTCGACCCGGTCGGCCTCGAGAGCGGCATCCAGCAGTTCGTCGACCACCTGCTGGGTGCGTTCCCGCAACGACTCCACCATCCGGGGGGTGAAGGCCTTGGCCACCAACCCCCGGAGCCGGGTGTGATCGGGCGGGTCGCGGAAGAGGAACGGCCGAGCCTCGATCACCGCGACGGCCAGCGGATCGTCGGGATCGCGCCGGGGCTGGAAGCCCTCGGGCATCCGGCTGTAGTCGAGGTGTTGGGCGTCGGCGCTGGCCCGCCGGTCGCGCAGCAGGGCCAGGCAGTCGGCATGGCGGGCGAACACCCAGAACCCCAGCGCCGCCTTGTGTACCGGTGCCCGATCACGGAGGGCTCGGCCCAACGGGACCGGGTCGCTCGACCAGGCGGGGTCGAAGGGATCGAAGACCGGGTCGGCGGGGCGGGACACCCACGAGAGCGTAGTGACGGCGGTGCCGGGGCGCGGGACAGTGCGATCCGACCCGCGGTGCGTGGACCGACCTCGGTGGTGCGACCTGTCGGTGCCACGCCGATGGATTCACGCCGGCCCCGACTCCCCGGCCCCCGCCCGAGCGGCCAGCCCCGGGTCGTCATACCAGGTGCGGAGCTGCAGCCGGGCCGGCGGCAGCCCGCCGTAGACCAGCACTCCCTCACCAGTGGGGATCCGGCGGAGGGCGTCAGGGGCTACCAGTCGCCGACTGGAGGTCGACCGGGTAGTGGAAGTTCCACCCTGACCGCCAGAGGTGTAGGCGGGGAGCAGGAGCTCCTCGTCCCCGATCAGCTGGCTGGCGTACTCGAGGGTCGACGGATCGGAGATGCCGGACAGGAAGACCTTGGCCCGGTGGTTGTTCACCACCGTGGCTGCCCGGGCACCGAAACGGGCGGTGATCTGCGCCAGGTCGTGCCAGACGGTGACCAACTGCACCCCGTGACCGGCCGCCGTCGAGGCCAGGGCGTCGAGGTCGGCCAACGGGGCGATGTTGGCCGCCTCGTCGAGCACCAACAGCAGCGGCGGATCGAGGGGACGTCCGGTGCGGGTCACCGTGTCGTAGACGTGCTCGAGCAGTTGGCGGACCACGGCGGTGAACAGGGGACTGAGGCGCCGCTGGTGATGGGCCGGTGCGCACAGGTAGAGGGTGTGGTTGCCCGACACCAGGGCGGCCGGGTCGATGGCGGTCCCCGGTGCGCCACCACCCTCCACCGGCAGGTCGACGAACGGTTCGAGGACCGTCTCCAGGGTGGTGAGGATGGAGCTGCGCTGGCGCTCCTCCTTCCCGAACATGGACAGGGCGGCATCGACGGCCGTCGACTCGCCGGCGTCGGTGAGGAGATCGAGCACCTGGTGCTCCTCTTGGGTGTCCACCCACCGGACCACGTCGGCCATCGTGCGCCCGCCGATGGCCGCCGCCAGCAGGAGGGGCGCCAACAGTTTGGTGGCGGTGGCGTACCAGAAGTCGCCATCGGTGACGGTGCCGGCCGACGCCTTCCCGGTTTCGGTGAGGGCGGCCGCCGACCGACGGGCACCCGACCAGGTGGTGGAGGTGGCCAACGGTGACCAGCCGGCCGACGGGAGCCCGGTGGTGCCGGTGGGATCGAAGACCTGGACGGTGCCGCACCGACGACGGTGGGCGAGGGTGTCACCCACCAGGTCGGACTTCACCGAGGTGGCCACCACCGGACCTTCCCACCCCAAGATGGCCGGCACCGCCAAGCCGGTGGTCTTCCGGGACTGGCTCGGCCCGAACACGATCACCGACTGGCCCGTCTCGGCCGCCACCAGCCGTCGACCCACCCGCCCCAGCACCAGCCGACCCGGCGGGGCCGGGGTCGATTCGCTCAGAGGCGGGCAGAACAGGGGTCGCAGCTCCCGGTCGGTCGCCCATCGGGCCGACGGGACGCCGGACTGGCGTCGACCCGTCAATCGCCCACCCCCACCACCGGACACCCGGCGCCGGGGAGGTGGCATCGACGGTCGCCGGGTGCCGGACCGGGTGCCACGCCCGGTGGATGGCGCCGCCGATCCGGACCGACGCCCGCTGCCGGTGTCTCGACCGACCAGTCCGGTGACGGCGAAGGCCGCCACTCCCACCACCGAGTCGGCCACTGCCATCAGACTCACCGGACCGGCAACCCGGACGGCGGATCGACCATGGCGCCGTCGGTGTCGATGAGCTGTTGCTCGGCGCCCGACAGCCGGTGCTCCACCAGAAACGACCGGCGGCCCACCTTCCAGAGCGCCACCCCCCGACGGAGCTGGGTCACCAGCTCGGCCTCGGTGGCGGTGAGCCCCAGCAACTCGCCGGTCCGCTCCACCTCGCCGGGTGACTGGGCGTAGACCACCCGGGTCTCCGAGTCGGCCAGCAGGCCTTGGGCCAGGCCCACCTGCTCCGAGTCGCCGGCTCCCACCGACCGCAGATCCGACAGCCGATGGAGCACCGCCATGTTGGCGACGCCCAGCGCTCGGGACAGCTTCCACGACGACTGCAGCCAACGGGCCACTCCCAGGTTGGAGAGGATGGCCCAGGCCTCGTCCACCACCACGATGACCCGGTGTCGGTCCTGGGCCTGCAGGGCGTGCTGCAGCCAGGCGGTGGCACAGGCCATCAGCACCCCGAGTGCCGGTGAGTTGTACACCGCCGAGAGGTCCAGCACCACCAGGGGGGCGTCGAGGCGGAGCCCGGGGGTGGTGGGCCCGTCGAACATGCCGCGCAGGTCCCCCGACACCAGCCGGCGGAGCTCCAGGGCCACGTCACGTCCGTCTTCCATCAGGGTGGTCCGGTCGGTGCGGAGCGAGCGGGCCGCCTCGCCGTCCGGCTCCAGCAGGGCGTCGACCACCAGCGGGAGGGTGGGGGCGGCCATCCCCGTCCGGGCCGCCCGACCGGTGGCCCCGGACAGCGCGGCGTCCACCGCCGCCCGCTCGCGGGGCAGCAGATCGCGATCGAGGCAGGCCACCGCCAACGAGGCGGTCAGCTCCACCCGGCGGCGCCAGGCCTCCGCCTCCCCCACCAGGCCCCGGGGGCCGACATCCAGCGGATTGAGACGGACCGGGCCGCCGGGTCGGACCGCCACCGGCTGGACTCCCCAGGCGGCGGCCAGCTGGCCGTACTCTCCCTTGGGATCGACCACCCAGGCCCGGCGGCCGAACACCGCCTGGCGCCACAGATACGACTTCACGAAGGAGCTCTTCCCCCGGCCGATCTGACCGAACACCACCATGTTCGGGTTGGTCAGCACCCCAGCGCCGTAGAGCGCGAACGGGTCGTAGGTGAACGAGCCGCCCAGCAGATCCCGACCGATCAGCACCCCCTGGTGACCGAGCCCGGCCTCGGTGGCCAGGGGGTAGGCCACACAGAGATGCCGGGTGGTGGCGACGTGGGCGGCCACCCGGGGTGCCGGCGACCTCATGCCAGGCCCCGACCCAACGGCAGCGTGCAGGCGAAGGCCACGTCCTGCTCCCCGTAGAGACGACGAAGCTCCAGCCGGGCCTGGCCGCCGGCTTGCTCCAGCGCCGCGCACCCCTCCCGCAGGGCGTCACGGTCGTCGGCGGTGACGGTGACGTAGCCCGAAAACCGGTACTGGGCGTGCCCATCGGCCAGCTCCGTGTCCCGGTGCTCGACTCCCTCTTTTTCGCGGGTCTGTCGGGCGGTCACCAGAAACCCGCCGCGCCGGCGCAGCTCACCGTCGGCGATGTCGGCGGTCCGGGCCTGCGCCACCTGTCGAGCCGCCCGACTGGGACTCACCGGCTCCATCACCAAGGAGATGGAGCGTCGGACCGAAGAGAAGAGCAGCGGGCCCAAAAAGTCGGGGGTGATATCCACCCGGGGCCATTCGGCGATCCAGTAGGTGGCGTGCCACGTCCCGTCGGTGTGGACGGCGTCCCAGGTGGGTGCCACCGCCATCGGCCACGGCGGACCCGCGGCGCCGGTGCCACCGACGTCGGAGTCCCGACCGAAGGGGGGCGATCCGGGTGACACCAGCTGCGACAGGGGAGCCATCGCCTGGCGGTACACCGCCGCCAGGGCGTCAGGGGACAGGATCCCCTCCACCGTTGCGTCGGTGTCCTCGAGGAGGCGTTGCAGGGCCATCGCCTCGCGCAGCAGTACGGCGCCTACCCCGGCATCGCCACCGCCCGATGCCCGAATGGCCCGGCCGGCGTGCGAGGTATGGACCGACACCGCCAACAGGGTCCGGTGACGCCGGGTGACCGGCGCCGACTGCTCCACCAGATCGGAGTAGGAGCGGGCGGCGGCCGACTCCCCGTCGAGCTCCGCGTGGTGGCGCAGGTATCGCCGGGCACCTCCACCATCATCAGGGAGGCACGACTCCACCCACTGCACCCGGTGGACGGCCGAACCCTCGCGGGCCAGGGCGGCCAGTACCCGCGCCCACCCGGCCACCCGGGCATCCTGATCGGACGGGCCGAGGAGAGCGAAGCTGTGACCCCGCACCGCCAACACCGCGGTGGCGGTGCGGGATCGGGCGTCGATCGCCACGCCGGCGTCCGTGGCTCCGTCAGCCACTGGGCAACCCACCAGCCGCAGTCCCTCGAAGACGCCAGTCGGGGCCAGCCGGACCCCCGGCGGCCGTCCGGGTGCGGCCGGCACCGGCGTCGCCACACCATCGGCGTCCACCCGCACCGCCTGCCCGGTCCGAGGAGCACCGGCCAGCTGCAGGCGGCTGCCGGTCAGACCCGCCATCGCCCATCGGACCACCAGTGGGCACCACTGCTCGGCAGTGCGCCCGCCCACCGGCCAGACCGCCACCATCACGCCGGCGCCGGCGAAGCCGAGGGCCAGGATCACCCCAGCCACCGAGGGCCGCCAACGAAGGGCGAAGACCCCCACCACCAGACCGGCCGCCACCGAAGCGATCTGCCCTCCCCGCCAGCCGGCGATGAGTCCCCGTCGCTCCAACGGTCCGAACCGGTATCGGACCCGGTCACCGGAAGTCGGTCGCT
>Ga0302319_10013714_pt1 | contig 15174 bp, 11 predicted proteins | sample Bog_T0_2_FD_203319 | JGI IMG/M metagenome (GOLD analysis project Ga0302319, IMG submission 203319) | Peat permafrost microbial communities from Stordalen Mire near Abisko, Sweden - Bog_T0_2 | ecosystem: Environmental > Terrestrial > Soil > Wetlands > Peat | place: Sweden: Abisko, Stordalen Mire... | reverse complement strand
GTCCCGGCTGGCGCATCGATTTCCAGCGCCAGCATGCCGGTGACGTAGGTTCCGAAATCGAGTTGCAATGTCCGGTCCAGTCCCGCGGGATCGGGATGAAGAGTCGTCGCCCCCTTCCCGGAGCCGGTGACACCGGCAAGATTTTCGTCCCGGGCTGCGCTGGGCCGCAGCGCTTCCTCCTGGATGTTGCGGGAAGGACTGTCGCCGGGAGCGCCGAATGACGGCTGCCCTTCATATCCCAGCGCGCGATGTACCGTTCGTTCCCGCAAATCCGCCGCTCCCGCAAACGTGACCGATTCCGGGCGGCGCGTTTTCGTTACGAAGGGTTGAATGTCGCGGGCCTCGAGCGTAACGGCCGCATCGGTGGTTCGCATCACTGCGGTCTGCCATTCGGACTCGCTCCACGGTCCCCCCGGCCAGCCTGCGGCGCGATGGCGTCCGTCGATCTCTTCAACCCAGCCGCGCTGATGCGAAAAGCGATGGGTGGCGGCTCGGCCCGTCCGGGTGGAGGCCAGCGGCTGGCAGGAAACGGATTGGCCGCTTTGATCCAACGCCATCCAAACGCCGGGCGCGCCGCGCACGTGATCGAACGTAAAAAGACCCTCCCAAAACGCCTGGATCGTTATGCAATTCTCATCCTTGAAATGCTGCTCCGGCAATACCCAGCGGTCGATTGTCAGCCTGCCGTGTGGCGCGCGCGCCGGACCGTACCCGATCCAGACTCCGTTAAACCACATTTGATAAAAGCAGCCTGTGGCGATGGAAAACGAAACCTCGCGCGCGTTGGGGAACTCGACCCTTAAAAATGCCTCCTGCGGAATGCACTCCACACCCTCATCGATCGGTGTGTTATTCGACCACCATGGGCCGGTTAATTCGCTTTGATTCATATTTTCGAATTTCGAATTTCGGATTTAGACTGTGCCCCATGTCTATTCCCTTGGAAGATAATTTCGCCGACATCATCGGCAAGGCACAGCGCGGGCTCAACCTCGCCGATAGCGCCCTCGCCTCGAGCGCCGGGCTCCCGACCGAGGCCGTCCAGCGACTGCGCGCCGGTCAATTCGATGCCGCCGGCGCCCGCCTCGTGGCCCCGGTTCTCGGCCTCAATCCCCGTGCCCTGGTCGAGATCGGCCAGAATGCATACGCCCCCGCGGCCATCGGCCCGTTCGACGGCCTGGCTCAGTTCAATACCGCGTTCGACGATATGACAGTCAACGCCTACCTGGTCTGGGACCCGGTGAACAAGAATGCCGCCGCTTTTGACACCGGCGGCGATTGCGGCGCAATGCTCGAGAGCGTTCGCTCGCTGGGCCTGACCCTCCGGTTCATCTTTCTCACCCATACCCACGGCGATCACATCTTCGATCTCGACCGCCTCCGGAGCCAGACCGACGCTCCCGCGTTCGTCTCGACGCGCGAGGCGCTCGAGGGCGCGGAATCCATCGAACCCGGGCGCGAATTTTCGCTTGGCCTCCTGCGGATTGGGACGCGACTTACGTGGGGACACTCGCGCGGCGGCATCACTTATGTTGTCTCCGGCCTTGCACGGCCCGTTGCGGTGGTGGGCGACGCGGTTTTCGCCGGCTCGATGGGCGGGGGCGCGGTGAGCTATGCGGACGCCCTTCGCACCAATCGCGAGGAAATCTTTTGCCTGCCGGGCGAAACGATCCTCTGCCCCGGGCACGGCCCGATGACCAGCGTGGCCGAGGAAAAGGAACACAACCCGTTCTTCGCCACGCGGCCATAAGGCAGCGCCGCCTAATAGGCCCTATAGGCCTCATGGGGCCTATGAACAGCTACTGCGGCGAAGCGCTGGCGGATGCCTTCGGAGAACCGGTCGCGACGATGCTGCGGCGCTCGCCCCCGGCGTTGGACAGCTTGTCGAGGATGGCGGCGACGGAGGGATCGCCCGCAATCATGGCTTGGCGCACGGCCGCGCGATAATCGGCGGTGGCCTTTCGCCAGGCATCGGCAAGCGGGGTGCCATTGATGGCGGAGCGGCCCGCGCGCAGCTTCAGCATCTCGTCGGCAGTCAGGCTGGGGCGTTCTGCGCCGGGAGAGGGAAAACTGATGGCCTCGACTTTATTAAGGAGCGGGGCGAGCGACGGATCTTTGGCAAGCATCGCGGGGCGCGCTGCGGTCATGGCTGCGTGCAGTTTCTCGACGGCGGCCCGGACTGCCGGGTCCTTCTGGGCATTTTCGCTCGCGGTTCTCAGCGTGGATTGCTCCTCCGGAGTGAGGTGAGACGCGGGGGCCGCCTGCATGCGCCGGACCGAAGAAAATGGTTGTGCGGCGGTACCGGAAACGGCCGGAGAGGGGCTCTGACCGGACGTTGATGCGGGCGCGCAGGCTATTGCGGCGAGGAATGAGGCGATGAGGATGGGTTTCATGAAATTATGAACTATGAAATCGGATCGAGCAGCGCCAGTTGCCAGGGAAGCAAACGGGTCAAAGCGGATTCGGGTTCGGCGGCGATCTGCTCGAGGGTCGCCTTGGGCGCGATCAACGCGGGATCGAGCTTGAGATTGGCGGCCGCAGCGTCGCGGCGGGTCTTGAGCCGCATGAAAAGGCGCTCCTGGTCCGGCGTGGGCCGAATCCGCGGCTTGCGGATAGGCCGGGGCCACTCCTCGGGCGGAGCGGCTAGAGCGGCCTGGACGGCGGCGTCAAAGCGCTGATGGCGCGAGGGAGAAAAGTGCGGAACGGAAACCTGCTCGCCGCGATCCAGGCGAGCGGCGGCGTCGATGAGTTTATCGTTCTGAAGCACATGAAAGGCGGGACGATCCGCGGAGCGCGCCTCGGCGTCACGCCAGAGCCAGAGGGCGCGCAGCAGGGCGGCGGCGCGGCCCCGCAAGTCCGAGCTGCCGGTGATGCGCCACGCGGTTTCGACATCGCGTTCCTTGTCGATGCGAGCGGTGGCGACGGCCTTGGCGCATGACTGCTCGAACCACTCCCAGCGGCCCATCTCGCGCAGTCGCGCCTCGAGGATGCCCGCAAGGGTAATGAGAAAATGCGTGTCGTTGCGGGCGTAAGCCTCCATTTGCTCGGAGAGCGGACGGCGGGCCCAATTGGCTTTCTGCGAGCCTTTGACCAACTCGAAGCCGAAGTACTGCTTGACGAGCGCGGCGAGCGAGAATTCCCCGTGGCCGGTGAGCCGGGCGGCGATCATCGTATCGAAGACGGCGTGCGGCTCGGAGAACCCGGTGCGGCGCATGAGGCGCAGATCGTAATCCGCGCCGTGAAGGATGAGGCGTTTCGCGGAGAGAACCTGGAAGAGCGGCAGGAGATCGAGGCCGGCCAGCGGATCGACCAGGAGGTCGCGCTCATCGAACGTGATTTGAATAAGACAGAGCTTCTCGAAGTAGCAATGAAGGCTGTCGGCCTCCGTATCCACGGCAATGGGATCGAAGGCGGCGAGGTCTGCGATGAGGGCGGCAAGGGCTGGGGCGGTGCTGATCAAGGTCTTACTCTTTCACTTCACGAAGGCCCGTGAGAAGGAGTTCCGCATTGGTGCGCGTGGCCTTGAGATTGGCAAGAAGAACTTCCATCGCCTCGCCGCTCGGCAGCTCCGCAAGCGCCCGCCGGAGCAGTGTGATGCGCTCGAATTCATCGGGATGATAGAGCAGTTCTTCCCGGCGCGTGCCGGAATTGAGGATCTGGATCGCGGGAAAAATCCGCTGCTCGGCCAGGCTGCGATCGAGTTGAAGCTCCATGTTCCCGGTGCCCTTGAACTCCTCGAAGATGACCTGGTCCATGCGGCTCTCGGTCTCGGTAAGGGCGGTGGCGATAATGGTGAGGCTGCCCCCTTCCTCGACGTTGCGGGCGGAGCTGAAGAATTTTTTGGGCTTGGCAAGCGCCTTGGCTTCCATGCCGCCGGACATGATGCGGCCCTTGCCGGGCTGGACGGCGTTGTAGCCGCGGGCTAGGCGGGTGATGCTGTCGAGGAGGATGATGACGTGGCGCCCGAGCTCGACGAGCCGCCGGGCGCGCTCGCCGACCAGCTCAGCCACCTGGATGTGGCGGGCCGGCGATTCGTCGAAGGTTGAGGAAAATATATCGGCGTCCACCGAGCGCTTGAGGTCGGTGACCTCCTCGGGGCGTTCATCGACCAGGAGCATGATGACGTGGCTCTCCGGCGAGGTGACCCGGATCGCCTGGGCGATTTCCTTGAGCAGGATGGTCTTGCCGGCCCGAGGCGGCGAGAGGATGAGGGCGCGCTGGCCCCGGCCCAGCGGCGTGATGAGATCGACGGCTCGGGCGATGATCGAGCGGGTGATGGGATTCTCGAGAATGATGCGCTCGGTGGGGAAGGTGGCGGTCAGAGAGTCGAACGGCTTGGGAGCTGTCCACGCCTCGGGCGCGATGCCCTCGATGGCATAGACTTCGTCGAGAGCCAGGAATTTCTCCCGATCCCGCGCGCAACGCAGCCGTCCGGCGATGCGATGGCCGGCCTGGAGCCCGAAGCGGCGGATGATGCCGGCGGGCACGTAAATGTCTTCCGGTCCCGGGCGGAAACTGAAGCGGGGCCAGCGAAGGAAACCGTGCGCCTCGGAAGGCATGTCGAGCACGCCGTCCACAAGGACCTCCGAGCCGCGCTCGGTGAGGAAACGCAGGAGATCCGCGATGTGTTGATTACGGTTGCGATCCGGATGGACACGGACTCGGAAGGCCTGCATCCGCTCGATCAAGTGAGGCGTCGAGAGAGCGTGCAACTCGTCGAGATGGACCCTGGGCGGAATCGGCTCCGCCGGCGGAACGGGAGGAGGCGGGGGGGCCGGGAGTGCGGCCGGTGCGGCGCCAGCTGGAGGATCGGCCGGCATATCAGGAGAATAGGCGAAGCGCGAGGAGCCGTGCCTGGGATTCGAGGGCCTCGGGGAGGCCATCGTTCCAAATGACGAAGTCGGCGCGGTCGATCTTTGTGGCGAGGGGAAGCTGGGAAGCGATCATGCTATCGGCAAGGCCGGGCGGGAGTTTGCGTCGATCCTCGAGCCGCCTGCGCTGGGTGAGGGCGGAGCAGGCAACCACGATGATTTTGTCGAACTGCGTTTCGGCGGATGTTTCAAATAAAAGGGGAATATCCACGGCCAGCCATGGGGCGCCGGACTCCTCGCGGATTGTCCTTGCGAGATCCTGCCACGAGCGGCGGATGGCGGGGTGAAGGATGGCCTCAAGCGCCCTCCTCTCCGCCGGGTCGGCAAAGACAATGGCGCGAAGGGCCGGGCGTTGCAAGACCCCGCTGGCATCGAATACGTCCGGACCAAAATGGTCCCGGATGGCGCCGATGATGGCGGGGTCCGAGGCGGTCAGCTCCCGGGCGCGGGCATCCGAGTCAAAGACCCGAAGGCCTTGGAAAAGCGAGGCGAGACATCCCGTGAAGAGTGTCTTGCCCGTGGCAATCCCGCCCGTGATACCCAAAACTGGCACGCGCAGTAAAACAACCCGGCTTTTCTGGTTTACTTCTGAAACAGAGGGGCCTCGGGGCCGGCGGCCGGGAGGGGAACCGAGGGCAGAGGCAGCGGCTCGACGGTCTCGTCCTTCTGATTCAGATCGAGGATGTTATCGCCCGCGGGGTTGATAAGGCGGGCGGTCACGAAGATGACGAGGTTGACCTTGAGGTGTTGATCGACATTCGAGCGGAAGGCGCGGCCCAGGAGCGGGATATCGCCAAGGATCGGCACTTTGTCCTGCACCTTCTGGACATCCTCGCGCATCAGGCCGCCGAGGACGACGGTCTGTCCATCCCACACGGTGACACTCGTGGTGACCTTGCGGGTGGAGAAGATCGGCTGGTTGATGACGTTCGGCGTGATGACGATCGATGCGCCCGCGCCCGCGAGAGGGGCGAGGGGGTTCGTATTGATGGTGCTGATGGGGCTGCCGTAATTGATGAAGCCCTCGAACTCGACCACCTGCGGAACGAGATTCAGATCGATGGTGTAGTTGTCCGGAGCGACGGTCGGCTCAACCTCGAGGGTTACGCCGGTGTTGCGGGTCTCGAACGAGGTCGGCGTCGTGGGCGTAACCGGGAAGATGTTCGGAGTATTGGCGCCGCCAATGATGCTGCCCGTGGGGGGGCTGAAGGTCTGGGGAATCTGGGGCGGATCGAACTCGGTGGGGTAGCGGAACTCCTCGATAACCTCGATGACGGCGCGCTGGCCGCTCTTGGTGGTCACGCGGGGAGCGGAGAGGAGGTCAACCCCCTTCTTCTGATCGAGGGCTCGCAGGACAACCTGGAACGTGGGATCGGAGAGGACACTGCCCACGCCCAAGACGGCCGGAGCAACCGACATGCCAGCGGTCGAGGGGAAGAGGAGAGCCTGGATGGCATCGGCGCTGATGGCGTAATTGCCGCTGCGGAGTCCGCTGCCGAGGGGCTGCTCCTGGAGCGGGCTGCCGGCTGCGGGAAGGGCGAGCGGGTAATCGGAGGCGTTGGTGGGAACTCCGTTGCCCGTGGTGCCGCCGGCGCCGAAGATTCTGTGGCCGCCGATGGACATCTGCCCGAGCAGCACGTTCATGGTCAGCTCTTTCTGGTTTTGCTGCTGGATTTCGACGAACTTCGCCTCGATTGACACCTGGGTGGGCACCGGCGGCTGGGAGTTTTCGACGATCGCATCGATCAGCTCGAGGTTCGAGGCGGTATTACGAACGATGAGGTGGCTGCTGCTGGGGAAATAAACCGCGCTTGCCCCGGGAGGGAACTGGACGCCCTCGTTCGTCAGAAATGTCATGGCGTTCTGGTACGGAGCGATCTGAGGGGCATCTCCGGTGCCTTCGCCGTTGGATTGCCTCCCGCCACCTGATCGCGACGCTGGCGCATTGAGAGCGCCGGCGCCGCCGCCGACATCGGGAGCACTGGCCATAAAAGCCGCAGGCACCTTGTAATCCTTGGTGATCAGTTCGTCCGTCTGCACGGAAAGAGGCACTATCGAAACGGCGTAGGGATCGATCTTCAATTTGAGGTTGGCGAGCGAGCAGACGTACTTGAGCGCCTCCATCAAGGGGATGTTGCCGAGCGAGAGGGTGATCCGCGCCTCCGCGCTGCTGGCCACGGGGGCGGCGGCGGGCGCTGCCGCGGGCGCCGCGGGCGCCGCGCCGGGTACAGGAGCAGGCTCGAGGCCGGGAATGGCCGCGGGGGTAGCCGGCGCCGCGGAGGCGGGGGCGGGCGTCTCGGGTGCGGAAAGACCGCCGCCGGTATCGAGCTGAAGGACGATGTTGACGCCGCGGCGGGTGGGATCAGGCTCCTCGGTATCGAGATCACGGCTCTTCGACTTGAGGAAATCGACGGCCTCGCGCACGGTGGCGTCCCGGAACTCGATCTTCGGAATGACGATGTGATTGAGCTTGTTGGTGATGGCCTCGGTGTTCCGGGCCTGGGTGGGCGTGGGATTGAAGTTCTCGGTGCCCTTGATGCCAAACCTGTGGACGGGCATCTGCCAGCCGCTATCGAGCTGCCACAGCAGTTCGGACCGGGTCTGGTTGTAGGCCTCGACCGCGTACTGGTCTCGGCGGCTGTTGATCTCTTCCTGGCCCTTGCGGGCGGCGATGTTGTACGGGTCGAGGTTGAGGACCTTGTCGTAATCCTTCAACGCCGCATCGTACCGGCCGGTCATCTCGTAGCCCTTGGCCTCGATCATGAGGCGCTTGACCTCCTCGACGTCGCCGCGGAAGCGCGGGGTGATGGTCTTGTTGTAATAATCGGGGTCCTCGAGGTGGGCGAGGATGATGACAGCGCGATGGCAGCCCGGGTCGTACTTGGGATCGAGCACGGCCTTGCAGAGATTTTGGGCATCCTCGTAACGGCCTTCGGAGATGCGCTGCTCGGCCAGGGCGCAGGCGGCGTCACCCAGGCCATTGAGGGCGTTGTTGCGAATGCGGTGCGTGACGTCGCTCTCCGGGATCAGATCGCAGGCGTTCTTGTACTGGGCGAAGGCGGTCTCGTAATCCCGCTCGTGCATCGCGGCATCGCCGGATTCAATGGCAGCCTGGCCGCGGCGGACGTCCTCCTCCTTGCGGGCAATGGCGCGATCCGCGACGCTTTCGGTGTCCGAGCCCTGGCCGTATCCGGTTTGCGAACTGCCGAGAAAGAGGGCAGTGGGAGTGGCGAAGCCGGCGGCGGCAAGCACGCAAGCGCAGATTACTGGGGGTTTGATGATCATTCGGTCCTAGGAGTTAGAGGATGTTTTATAAGAGGGGGAAACTTGCGTCTCCGGCCGTCACGAAGGCGGCGCGGCGCACGAAAAAGTCAGGTTTCAAGGCTGTTCCAAGTGAGGCACCTTGACTTGCTGGCCCGCAGGGGTCTGAATTAGAGCGTCCGTCTCGCTGATGTCAATTAATTTGTACCGGAGAGTGGTTTCCGGGAGCAGGACGAATTCCTTGTTTTTCTTCACTTGGAACTGCGTGTTGTTCCACAGGTAGCGGAACAAAGCGTAGGAATCCGGCGAGTCCACGATCCTCTCGAGCACGAGGACCACGTTATCGCCGGTCTCGGTATTCTGGACGGTCAACTCGGAGACGTCGCGGGTGATGCCGGTCGATGCGTTGGGCTCATCCTTGAACTCGAACTTGATGACCTTGAACTTGGTGCCGTTGATGATGTCGCCGATCTTCACGAACTGGCTCGGCTGCCGGATGTCGACGGTGTTGATCTGGAATTCCAGGCTCTCCGGCTTTTTGACATCGCCGTCGTAGGCGTTGAAGAGGAGGCGGAAGGGCTGCTTGATATACTGAGCGAGGCGGAGCTTGGTATAGTACGGCGGGTGGGACTTTGGATCGTTGGGATCGCTGGAGTCCGAGCCGTCGCCCTTGACGCCTTTCCACTCGTCGAGGTTGGTGAAGCCATCCCCGTCGGGGTCCTCGTTGAGGACATTGTTGTCCAGGATGTCGAGCTTGTGATCGATGATCCATTTGTTGGGCACAGGCGGATGCAGCATGTGCTCGCTGGTGCGCGGATCGATCAGCGCGCCGTCGACGACGGTGTAGGGAATCGATACGAACAATGATCCCTGGTCGGCGTTGAGCTCCCATTTGCCCGGGTTCGCCAGGCCGTCGGTCGCCTCCTGAAGGCCGCTCATATCGATCGGAGGAATCTCGTTATGATGAATAACCTCGCCGCGGATGCCGGCAAAGGTCTCCTGGAAGCCGATGGCGTTGGTGATGAGAAAGCCGGAGAGCACGACGAGCACGAGCGCGACGAGCGCCAGGATGAACTGATCGTAGTTGCGTTTGATCCAGTCCATAAAGGTCAATGGGACGGCCCAGCCCCCTTGCGAGCGGCTTTCTCAGGCGGATTGAAGATCACCATGTCGATCTGCATGGCCACGTTCACTTTTTCCGTGCCTACGATGAATTTGAGGTAACTGGACCCGCCGGCCGCGGGGGTCGGGGCGGCAGCCGCGGGACCTTCGGGGCCGGCCTTTGCGACCGGCTTGGGATTCGAGTTCTCGGCCAGGAGGGTGCGGGTGATGAAGAATTGCTTGCTCGAGGCGGCAAAGTCGTTGAGCACCTTCTGGAATGCGGGCTGGCCGGCGGTAAACTGAACCTGGAAGGGAAATTTTTCCACCAGGCTCCCGGTGTTTTCGGCGACAGCGCCGCCCCCGCGCTGCCCGGGCCTGGCGCCGCCGCCGCGCTCCTGGCGGGCGCCGCCCTCCTGGGGCAAGCGGGTGCGCTTGAGGTCCGCGATGCCGTCAACGTGCTCGTCGAGGAGGATGTTCACCGCGATATTCAACGCCTCGAGCTGGCGTCCCAGCGGGCCCGCGGCCGCGGCCGGCGGAGGCTGGGTTTGGTACTGATCGAAATCGAGCGCAAAATGAGCCGGTATCTTGACGCCGGTCTTCCCGGCCTTGGTTGCGACGGCGGAGGAAACCTCCCGCAGGCGGTCCTGGAAGGCCGACTGGGTCATCTCGTTGACGGGCAGGACCATTTGGGCAAGGCTCGAGGCGAGAGTATGGGTGGCATCGATCAGGTCGTCCCTTTCGGCACGGTACTTGACGAGGTTCGCCTGGTCCGGATAAGGGACGCGAATCTGAAGTTGATGAAGCGCCCCGGACACCGCGGTGTACTGGTCGCTCACGTCTGAGTAGGTGCTGAAAGCGGTGTAGAGCAGGTACCCCAGCACGCCCGCGCCAATGACCAGGATCGCGATGAATGCGGTCAGGAATATGTTATTGCGAATCCAGTTCATTGCGCCGCGATGCCTTGTTTCAACTCGACCAGCAGTTCGTAATCAAAATCCCAGTCTGTCTGGGTGGGATTGGTGCGGGTGCTCATGGTGACCGATGCGACAAAGGGGGATTTGCGCAGGTTTTCGGCAAAATCATCAACCAGCGACGGCTTGGCCGTAAGATAGAGGCCGTGGATGCGCAGGCCGTACGATGGGGGGGCGCCGGCACGAGCCCCGCCCCGGGCGCCAAAGGCGCCGCCGCCCCGCTGCTCCAGGGGGCCAAGGACCTTGCCTCCGGAGATATTGACCGGCTCGAAATGGGTGACCCAGATGTATTGGCCTGGAAGGCGGCCATTGATGTCGTTGACGATCCGCACCCAGTAGTCGCGTTCCCGGACGGCGGTGACGAAGGGGGCGGCGGTCTGCTGGGCGGCATCGATTTGGGTCTTGGTCTTGTCAAACTCGGCTGCGACCCCCTTGAGGGCCTCGACCTGGGGAGTGAGCTTTTCGGTGACCTGCCGCTCGACGTCGGTGGCGCGAAGGAAGTAGAGCCAGGAGCCGGCGAGCGAAAGCAGGAGGCAAAGGCCGGCCATGATCATGAACGGCTGCTTGCGGGCAAGCAGCTTGGATTTGGCGACACTGGCGGGCTCGAGGTTGAGCTCCATGGGCGCCTCGCAAGCCGAACGGATGGCCAGCCCGACGAGTTCGCCGAGGGTGTGCGCGGTCCGCCCCGCGGAGGCGAGATCGATCCCGCCCGCGACAGTGACGTTGCGCAGCGGGTTGAAGAAATCGATGGGCAACTGGAGCTTCTCGGCAAAGAACTCGCGGATGTAAGGCAGGCTGACGCTGCCGCCGCAGAGGTAGATGTGCTGCGGCTGCGAGCCGCCCTGCTGGGAGCGGTAGAAGGAGATCGAGCGGGTGATCTCCGCGTGCAGGCGCGTCATCGAGTTGCGGATGATCTTCGAGACGCGGGCGATTTCCGGATCGCTCGGCTCGGCATACGAGCCGCCCAGGGAGACGAAGCCGTCGTTGCGTTTGCGCTCCTCGGAGGCGGCGAAGGACTCGTTGAATTCCCGGGTGATGTTGGTGGTGAACGTGGTGCCGCCAATGGGGATGCTGCGGCTGAAGACCTTGTTGGGCTCGATGAAGATGAGGTTGGTAGTGCGCGCGCCGATGTCGATGAGCAGCGAGCAGCCGGTGGCGTCCGCATAGTTGTAGCGGAAGGCGTTGTAGAGCGCCATCGGGGCGACATCGACAACGCCGGTCGAGAGGCCGGCATCCTCGACCGACCCGTTGAGTTCATCCAGAAGGTCCGCCTTGATGGCGACGAGGACCACCTCGATCTTGCTCTCGTCCTTGCTGGCCACGAGCTGGTAATCCCAGACGACTTCCTCGATGGGAAACGGGACGTTCTGCTGCGCCTCGAAGCGCACGATCTGGTCGATCTTTTCCGGATCGACAGTGGGCAGCTTTACGAACCGGGTGAAGACGGACTGGGCGGCGATCGAGTAATTGACGCGGCCGCTCTTGAGCTTGAGCTCGCCAAGCATCTCGCCGATGACGAGCTTGATCTGAGCGTTGCGGGACGCCTCGGCGGCCGGATCGGCCAGGAGCTGCCTGGTGCTGAGGGCGTGGAGTACAAGCCCGCCTTGCGGGGTCGAGCGGAAATCGGCCAGACCGACGGTCTGCATGCCGAGATTGAGGCTAAGAATTCGGACGGGCTTAGCCACGGACGGTCTGAGTCGAGTATGGGAAGTTCACAAGGGGCACTTTGGTCGTTATGAAAGTCGCTATTGAGGTCGCTTCTTTGGCATCCGCCGCCTAGGGACCGCCCGCCTTGATTTGTTCGTATCGATCCCAGAGCATCGGCGCGAAGGGAGTCTGGTTCTTGTTGAGGACCTTGCCGGCGACCTGCTGGAGGCTTTGCCACCACTGCTGGTCGCCCTGGGCCTTGTAGCTCTTGGTGACGAGAACCTGGCCTTTGCTGACCAGTTGCACTCCCACGTCCTGGATATCGTTGCTCGAGAGCTGCTTGCCGCCGGTGATGTGTTGAAGGGTCCTCGGGCTGATGTACATCACCGAATAAAGTTCGCGCCCCGGGGAGCTGCGCGGGATGTCGATGTGGGTGACCTCTCCGGTCAGGCATTGGTCATCGATGAGGATGAAATAGCGGACCGTCAACTCGTCGGTCCACTCGATGTTGGATTCAAACGCGACCTCGACTTCCAGCCATTGCTGGGAGCGGCCCGAAGGATGCTGCGGAGTCGGGTTGACCGAGTACTCCGGCGTCATGTCCACGGCCGGGGAGATCTTCTTGATATCGTAAAGAGGCTTTCCGAAGGACGAATGCGGGGAAAACGCAAGCGCCATAAGGATTGCAAGGGTTGCAAATGCAAGAGTGCGGATTCTCATATGGGGGAGGAGGTGATTTGAGGGGGTTCAACTTGAAGCCTGGAATTCCGCGCTGCAACGAAAAAAGCGCGTTCCCGATCCATTTAACCTGCTTTCAAGCGGTCCTGAAAGTAATCGATGGCCTGTTTGATGCCCTGCTCGAAAGCGACCCGCGGCTCCCAGTTGAGGATTTTCCGGGCGCGGGAAATATCCGGCTGGCGGACCTTGGGATCGTCCACCGGCAGCGGCCGGTACTCGATGCTGGCCGACGTGCCGGTAATACGAATGATCTCCTCGGCGAACTGCTTGATGGTCATCTCGGCGGGATTGCCGATGTTGACCGGCTCGTGAAAATCGCTCATCGCCAGGCGGTAGATGCCTTCGATCAGATCGCTGACATAACAGAACGATCGGGTCTGGGAACCGTCGCCGAAGATGGTGAGCGGCACGTTGGTGAGCGCCTGGCTGATGAAGGCGGGCACGACCCGTCCGTCGCGCAGGCGCATGCGCGGGCCGTAGGTGTTGAAGATGCGGACGATCTTGGTGTCGATCTTGTGGAAGCGATGATAGGCCATCGTCATCGCCTCGGCAAAGCGCTTGGCCTCGTCGTAAACGCCGCGCGGCCCGATGGGATTGACGTTGCCCCAATAAGTCTCCGGCTGCGGATGGATCAGCGGATCGCCGTAACACTCTGAGGTCGAGGCGAGCAGGAAGGTCGCCTTCTTCGCCTTCGCCAGGCCGAGGGTATTGTGAGTGCCGTGGGAGCCGACCTTGAGCGTGGGGATCGGGTGCTCGAGGTAATCGACCGGACTGGCCGGCGAAGCAAAGTGGAAGACGTAATGGACGTCATCCGGCAGGAAAATGAAGTTCGAGACGTCGTGCTTGATGAACTTGTAGTCATCGTTGCCGGCCAGGTGCTCGATGTTGGCGGCCGAGCCGGTGATGAAATTGTCGATCCCGATCACGCGCAACCCCTCCTTGAGAAGCCGATCCGTGAGATGGGAACCGAGGAAGCCGGCGGCGCCGGTGACAACTGCCGTGCGTTTGGATGCCATGAGAAAGTGCGCTCTTTGTAAAGAAGCCCCGGCCCCTTTGCGAGAACTTCCGCGCAGGCGGGCCAAAAACCCGCGCCTCCGCGGGATTCTCTTCTCCCCGCCTCTATTTCAAGCTCACGTTTCCCCCTCCATCCGGCCCGAGGAAAAAGCCACCGGCGACCGTGCCGCTCTGGAGCACCACGCCTTGGAACACCAAGCCCTTAACCGCCGTGGGTATCACGGCGCCCGGATAGACAAACGATCCGACGAAAAGACCGGTCGACGTCACAAACCTCATCCTCGTCACATCCGGCCCGGGGTTGCCGACAGTAATGGCATTGGCCGGTGTGAGCGTGACCGACTTGTCCAACTGCATGCCTCCCAACAAACTGAGCGCCCCGGTGTCGCTCAGTTCAAGCGTACCGGCCGTAAACCCGGGCAGCACGCTGCCTCCGCTGGTAAATTTGTAAGGCGAGCCGGCGATATTCAAGGTGGTATCGATGGGCGCCTGAAACTCTCCCGCGGATTGCTGCGGTTTAATCCAATGTACCGTGCCGGCAAATCCGCCGCCGGGACCTGTAAAGGTCACTCTCCCGAACAGCGATCCCCGGGCGCCCCTGGGGGTGGCATACGGGTAAGTCAGCGATTTGTAGATATACGCCTGCGCCCCAGCGGTGCCGCTGACGAGCACCCCGGAGGCGCTGTAAGCTTCCCCATCCGCCAGCCTGCCGCCAATTGTGAAACCGCCGGCCCTGCTCACCGCCATCGTGCCAAAGCCGGTGCCGGGGGGGATATTCGCGGCTTGTCCGGTCGCGCTCAACAGAAGCGTGTAATTGCCTTTCTCAGGCGATACCTGACCGATCCTGTCGGCCGTATGGTAAGCCGTCAATGCCACGCCATTCGCCGTTCCTGTAAGAATGGATGCCGTTCCACTTCCACTGAGCGCGAGACTTATCGGAACGGAGGCGTGGATGGTCCCGTTATAAACACCGTCCTGGTTGAACGCTCCGGTAAACGAGTAACTCGCGCCGTCCAGCGTCAGCGAGCCCGTAAAACGATCGTTATTTGACAAATTGATCGATAGATAGCCGGTTCCATCGCCGAGCATCCCGTCGAAAACTCCCGACTCGTTTGGCGTGGCCAGGCGGAGCCTCTCGGGAAACCCGGGGTAAAGAACTGTTAAACTCTGGATCGCCGAGGCGGCTCCGAAGAGAGGCGTGCCCCCCTGCGAGGCTTCGAGGGTGATGTTTCCGATTCCGGCTACGGTCAATATATTGCCGTCCATCAACAACGCCGGGCCGGATATCACCGTGAAGGCGGCAGGCGCGCCCGAGGAAGCGGTGGCGGACAAGGGGATATGGGCGCCAATTGGCAGGTTCGGCACATCGGTAAATGTGATGGACTGGGACGGTCGCATGCTCGGCGTACCGAGGCGGACAGTGAAGTTCAAATCGTCTCCAACATAGAGGTTGCCGCTCCCATCCACGGCTATGCCAGAGGGACCATCAAACAGTGCTCCCGCGCCCGTGCCGTCGGTGTCGCCGTCGACATAAGGGCTCCCGCCCACGGTGCTCACGATTCCGGTGTTGG
>Ga0302319_10013713_pt1 | contig 15176 bp, 11 predicted proteins | sample Bog_T0_2_FD_203319 | JGI IMG/M metagenome (GOLD analysis project Ga0302319, IMG submission 203319) | Peat permafrost microbial communities from Stordalen Mire near Abisko, Sweden - Bog_T0_2 | ecosystem: Environmental > Terrestrial > Soil > Wetlands > Peat | place: Sweden: Abisko, Stordalen Mire... | reverse complement strand
CGAAATAACTTCACTTTTATTGTATTCTCGTTCATCTTCAGACGGGTGGCCATTTCCTCGACCGAATACCCTTCCACTTCCTTGAGCATCAGCAAATCCCGCTCTTCGCCGGAAACGCGCTCCAGCAACTTCACCACGTAATCGCGGCGGGCGAGCGTGGTATCGGCGCGAGCAGCACGGCCCGATCCGGTTTCCGAATTCTCCACGCGGCGGACCTCGTCCTCGCTCATATCGCTTTCGTAGACGAGTTTGCGGACCTTCTTTTTGCGCAGGTAATCGAAACACTCGTTGACGGTGATCTTATAGACCCACGTGATCAGGGAGCTGCGGAAATCGAAATTCCGCATGGAAAAGTAAATCTTCGTAAAAACCTGCTGCGCGATATCTTCCACATCGTTGCGCTGGCGAACGATGCCGTGGATGATGGAAAAAACCTTGGACTGGTAGCGCTCGACGATTTCCTGAAACGCGGACTCGTCGCCAGCCTGCGCGCGGCGGACAAGGGCTCCTTCCGGAGTGTTTTCGTAGTCCACGCGGGTCCTGTTCGCAGTTCTAGTGCCCAGTGCGGGAAATCGGAGCGTTCCAGTCATAGTCGCCATACATCATCGTCAGACGCCGCACTGGAGATTCCGGTTTCGCCATTATGGCCGCTTCCATGCTCCCCGAGGCAGAGATTCGCGGACAGGGCGCTACCTGAAGATAACAGACCGAGGGCCGGTCTTGCATCCCTTACCGACGGCGAGAGTTGTCTGAATCCGGATGGAAATGCGCGGCATCCTGTTATACTGGTAGCAGAGATTCTGGAGCGGGAGACGACTATTATGGTGAATTTGACAGAAACAGCAGTGGGCAAGGTTCGGGAGATCCTGGAGACGCAGGACCCGAAGCCGGCCGGTCTCAGGATTTCGGTGGTAGGCGGCGGTTGCTCGGGCTTCAGCTACTCGATGGCCTTCGAGAACGCGCCTGGGATGCTGGACAAGACCTACAACTACGACGGGCTGAAAGTATTCGTCGACCAAGCGAGCATGCTGTATCTGGACGGTGCCGAGGTCGACTATGTGGAGAGCCTTGAGGGTTCCGGCTTTAAGTTCAACAATCCACATGTGAAATCGACTTGCGGCTGCGGCAGTTCGTTCAGCGCGTAACCGGGCCGGTCCGTCGCTCGACGACGAGTTGCTGTCGCGGCTATCCCTACTGTTGTCCCGGACTGGCAGGGTTGAAATCCTCGCCTTCCGGCGACGGCTTCCAGCGCGTGCGCGCCCGGCGGAATTTCGGGATGGCCGAACACCGCAGGTGCGGCCCGAACAGGTCTTTCAGCCCGTTTCAAGAGCCGTCCCCTTCAGGCGATGGCTGTCACTACATCGTTTCCGGCGGCGGTGACGCCCGCTTTACGACGTGGACAAACCAGCTCCGATTCAGGCGATTACGATCAACGGCAAGGTTCCGGACGATTTCGAATTCCACGGTTCCGCACAAGCGAAACCGGCCACTCCGGCCAATTGACGGCTGTTGGCGTCCGGATTCGACATACGGAGCCGCTGCCGCGAAGGAGCGGCAGCAGAGAAAGTCCGTTCTTAACCCTGGCGCTGAAGGTAGCCGGTGGCCAGCGTGCGCGCCCAGTTCCCCGGCACCTGATGCGCGTTCTTCAGGTGCGCCACAACGTCGTTCGACCTTTTCTTCTCAGCGTCGAACCGGTTCAGTACTTCGGTCCAGTGCGCCAGAGACTTGCCGGTCATCTCTACAACCTGCTCGTCACTGACTTCCCAATGGTCTTTGTTCAAGATATTGTTTTCCTTTGTGCGGGCCGATTCCAACTGCCCTTCAAGTGTCTCATCCCGCATGGCACGAAGGAGCCGCTGAACGCAACCAACCGGCCGCAGCAGCCCCGAATATGATATGGTCTCCGCTATGAAGCTGGTCCTCTTCTTTTCGCTGGTTGTCGCAGTTTGTGCGCAGCAGCCCGCTCCGCCGCAGCAAGTCGGCCTTCCCGCCAGCCAGCAGGGAGGCAAAATCCATATCATCCCGCCGCCCGGCGTCGCCGTACCCGACGCCGACCAGCGCGCCCTCCGCACCAGTCTCACGCGCCTCAACGCCCGGCTCGACGCGCTTAAGGGCAACCCGCGCCTCCCCGATATCCAGATCTTCACGAAAGCCGTTGCCTACGCGCTCGACGGTAACGAATTCTTCACCGCCGAAGAAATCTTCCGGGCGAAGGAACTCCTGCGCGCCGCCAACGAGCGCGCCGACCAGCTCTCGCATGGCGACGCGCCGTGGACTCGGGCTACAGGCCTTGTCGTCCGCGGCTACGTTTCGAAGATCGATGGCAGCGTGCAGCCCTACGGCCTGGTCGTTCCGCCGTCGTATACGCCCGACCGCGCCCACAGCTGGCGCGTCGATGCCTGGTTCCACGGCCGCAGCGAAACGTTCAGCGAAATCAATTTCCTCTGGGACCGCCTGCGCAATCCCGGCGAATTCCAGCCGCGCGACACCATCGTGCTGCACCTCTACGGCCGCTATTGCAACGCCAGCGCATTCGCCGGCGAAGTGGATCTCTTCGAAGCCCTTGCGGACGTGAAGAAGAATTTTCAGGTCGACGAAAACCGCATCTTCGATCGCGGCTTCAGCATGGGCGGCGCATCGGCGTGGCACATCGGCGCGCACTATGGAACGTACTTCGCGGCAGTCGCGCCGGGCGCGGGCTTCGTCGAAACCATGGAATACTCCGGCCAGGCGCAGAAAGGCGTGAAGCTGAACTGGTTTGAAGACAAGCTCATGCACCTTACAAACGCCACCGACTACGCGGCTAACTTCTTCAACGTACCCGTCGTCGCTTACAACGGCGATCAGGACGCGCAGGCACAGGCCGCCGATATCATGGCCCGCAACATGACGCCCGAGGGACTCACTCTGGCGCGCGTCATCGGCCTGAAGATCGGCCATGCTTACACGCCCGCCGCGAAGGTTCAACTCGATGCCATGATGGACGCCATTGCGATCAGAGGCCGCGACCAGTGGCCGCGCGAAGTCCGTTTCACCACCTGGACGCTCAAATACAACCGCATGCGCTGGGTCGTCGTCGACGGCCTCGAAAAGCACTGGGACCGCGCGCGCGTCAACGCCCTGATCGAGAACGATCACACCGTACAGGCGACTACATCCAACGTCTCCGCCGTCAGCTTCGAAATGGGCACAGGCGCCGGGCTTCTGAATCGCGGCGCGAAGATCTCGGTCGTCATCGATGGCCAGACCGTTGCCGCACCCGCGACGCTGACCGATGGCTCATGGACCGCGCACCTGCGCAAGACCGGCACGAAGTGGGCGATTGCCGATGACGACTCCGCGACCCTCCGCAAACGCCATGATCTTCAGGGCCCGATCGACGACGCCTTCATGGACAGCTTCCTCATGGTCAATCCCACCGGCACGCCGATGAACGACATGGTCGGCAACTGGACGAAATCCGAGGAAGCGCACGCCATCCACCTCTGGCGCACGCAGATGCGCGGCGACGCGCCCGTGAAAGACGACACCGCGGTGACCGACGCCGATATCGCATCGAGCAATCTGATCCTCTGGGGCGATCCGAAGAGCAACAAGGTGCTGGCGCGGATTATGCTGGCACTCAGCGACGCCAAGTTACCCGTGCAATGGTCCACCGACAGCGTCTCGCTCGGCGCGCGAAAATTCGCCGCCGCAACCAACGCGCTGGTGATGATCTATCCGAATCCTCTGAACCCGAAGAAGTATGTGGTGATCAACAGCGGCAACACGTTCCGCGAATACGCGCAATCGACCAATTCGTTCCAGGTGGCCTATCTGCCGGACTACGCGGTGGTCGATCTGACCACTCCACCCGACCCGCGCTGGCCCGGCAAGATCGCCGCGGCCGGCTTCTTTGGAGAAAACTGGCAGTTGCAGGCGAACGACGGCAGGTAGTCTTGTCCATCTCCCACATTCCGCCGTTGGCCGCGCTGAGTGGCCTGATCGTGGCCGTCTTCGGACCGATAGTCGCCCTCTATCTTGTCTTCACCAGGGACCAGCGGCGTAACATCCGGGAGATCCGGCGCGCAGCCGCAGCGCGCGGCTGGCGTTACCGCGTGCGACGCTCGCAGGGCAATCCATGGGCGTTCCGCCTTGATGGCGTCACTCCTGGTGGATTCGCGTGGATCTTCACGAGCGGCAACAGCGGCGAAGGCACGCACGACTGGAGCACGGAGGCGACCATCAAGTTCCCCGCGCCCGGCGGCGAACCGGACTTCGCCATCATGCCGCGCGGAGCGCAGCGCGGATTGCCGCTCAGTAACAACGACACGCGACTCGAGTCGCCCGTCATGAAGGCTATCGCAAGCGGGTCCTTCCCGCTCCCCGATCCCGACGCCCGCGAATTCCGATCCGGCGAGCCCGCCTTCGACGATCTTTATCAGGTCTTCGCCCTGCCGGACCAATTCCCAAAGCCACCGGTCGACCGCACGCTCGCGCGTCGGATTCTGGACTGTCCGTGCGCCCCCACTTTTCGCGTGTTCATGATGAGGGGACGCCTGGGTTTCTACTGCCAGGCCCGGCTGCCGGGTCCCCCGGATTGGACCACTGTCATTTGGCTCGTTGGCGTGGCGGAAGATTTCGCCGCCATTCTTCCGCGTGCCGTGGCGTCGACAACTCCACCCGGTTTTCTGGACCGAATCATCGACGCCTGTCTTCAGTAAGACTGGCTGCACTATGCAATTGCTTAGATCCGCGGAGCGCAACTGTGATTTAATAGCGGGAGCAAAATGGTGAAACTTACGAAGATCCACTGCTGGAAAATGGCGCTCGCCATCATGTCCGCATTCGCGGCGCACGCACAGACGCCGCCGCCCGCGCCACCGCCACCCACACGTCCTCCTGCGCCGCCGCTGCAACTGTTGCCCGGCGCGCCCGCCGGCCGCACGCCGGACGACTATACGTTCGGTCCCGATTCCATGGTCCACGAAGGAGTCCCGCAAGGCACGTGGGACAAGACCACATGGAAGAGCGAAATCTTCCCCGGCGCCGAGCGCTTCGTCTGGACCTACGTGCCCGCCCAGTACAACCCCGCGAAGCCCGCCGCGCTTATGGTTTTTCAGGACGGCGTCCGCCAGTACGGCGAGCGCGAAGACAACCGTCCCGCCGGGCGCAAAGCCGAGTACCGCGTGCCCACCGTTCTCGATAACCTGATCGCGCGCGGCGAACTTCCGGTCATTATCGCCGTCTTCATCGATCCCGGCAGCGACGATATCCGCGGCCGCAACGGCAACCCCAACTTCTCCAACCGAAGTTTCGAATACGACACGCTCTCCGACCAATACGCGCAGTTCCTGGCCAAGGAGATTCTGCCGCCTGTGGAGGCCAAATACAACATCCGCAAAGATCCTGCGGGCCGCGCCATTGGCGGCATCAGTTCAGGGGCTATCTGCGCCTTCACCGTTGCGTGGAACCATCCCGACTGGTTCGGTAAAGTCCTCAGCGACGTCGGCAGCTTCACTAACCTTCGCGGTGGCCACGTCTATCCGCAACTCGTGCGCGATGCCGCGAAGAAGCCCATCCGCATCCACATGCAGGACGGCATCAACGACAACCGCCGCCCGGACGACCCCCAGCGCGACTGGTACCTGCAGAACAAAGCAATGTACGAAGCTCTGAAAGACAAGGGCTACGAAGTGAACTACGTGCTGGGCGACGGCATCCACGGCAGCAAACACGGGGGCGCGATTCTTCCGGAATCGCTGCGCTGGCTTTGGGCGGAGCAGGTTCCGAAAGCCGCAGGCAAATGACGCGAAGGTATTTCGCGGCGGCCTCTGTAGCGGCGGGCCTTGTCGCCGCGCGTTCAGCGCGCGCGCAAACCCGCATCTTCGACGTGCGGGATTACGGCGCGGTGGGCGACGGCGTCGCCCTCGACACTCCGGCGATCCAGCGAGCCATCGACAATGCCACCGCTGCCCGCGCGCCGGCTCAGGTCCTGGTCCGTGGTGGAAAAAAGTACCTGGTCGGCACCCTGGTTCTCAAGAGCAATATCGATTTCCACCTCGCCGACGATGCCGAACTGATCGTCAGCAAGGACGTGCACGACTATGTATCGCCCGCCGGCGGGGTCCTCACCGCCAACGGCGCCGAGAACCTGAAAATTACCGGCACCGGCAACATCGACGGCCGCGCGCTCGACTTCATGACCGGCTACTCGAAGGAAGGCGAAATCTGGCAGTTCGGCCGCTTTCGCCCGAAGATCTTCATCCTCACCGCGTGCAAGGGACTCGAAGTCGGCGGCATCTCCTTCAGCAACGCGCCCAATTGGGGGCTTCACATGATGGGCTGCGAGCACGTGCTTGTCGATCGCCTGAAAATCCGCAACAAGCTCGACGTTCCCAATTGCGACGGCATCGATCCCGACCATTGCCGCGACGTCGAGATCCGCAACTGCGATATCGTCTGCGGCGACGACGCCATCGTCGTCAAGAGTACGCGGGAGGGTGCGCAGTATGGCCCGTCGTCGAACATTTCCGTCAAAGACTGCGTCATCGAGAGCAAGGATTCCGGTCTCAAGATCGGAACCGAAACCGTCGGCGACATCCACGACGTGCGCTTCGAACGGTGCGAGATCCGTTCCTGCTGCCGCGGCCTCACCATTCAGCTGCGCGACGAGGGCGACGTCTTCAATATCGATTTCAGCGACATCCGCTTCACTGCGCGCTATCAGGCCGCGCCCTGGTGGGGCCGTGGCGAGGCCATCTCTCTCACCGCCATCCCGCGCACGAAGGGTTCCCGCGTCGGCCGCATCCACGACATCCGCTTTCGCAACATCACGGGCCGCGCGGAGAACAGCGTGCGCATCAATGGTACTCCCGAGAGCCGCATCGGCGACGTCTCCCTCGACAACGTCGCGCTCACTTTCGAACGCACCACCGCGTATCCCGGTTCCGTATACGATAACCGTCCCACCACCGCCTACCCGGATCTGGAACCTCACGCCACGCCCGCATACAACATCCGCCGCGCCGACAACATCGCGCTGCGCAACTGCACAGTCGCCTGGCTGAAGCCCGTGCCCGATTACTTCACGAACGCTCTGGAATCCGAAGAGGTCACCAGGCTCTCGCTGACCGGATTTTCGGGCGAGGCGGCGCATCCCGAACGCGATCCCGCTGTCATAATTCGATGAAGAGATGAAGCGCAACCACCATGAAACACTTCCTGCTCATCGCCGCCGTCCTGTTCTGTAGCGCCGCCCACGCGGCCGACCGGCCCGGCGTCACATTCAAAGTTTTCCAGTTCCCCGCCGACCAGATCCCGCGCGTCGACGGCAATGCCGACGACTGGAAAATCGTTCCCGACGATTACGCCATCGGCATGGACCAGCTGATCGACGACACGCACCCGGACCGCAAGCCCGACCCGAAAGATCTCGACGTGAAGGTCAAAGTCGGCTGGGTGAAGGGCCTGAATCGCCTCTACTTCCTCTATGAGGCTTACGACAACTACTGGGACTTCGCGCAGCCCGGACTCCACAACGACATCTTCGAACTGGTCGTCGATGGCGACATGTCCGGCGGCCCGCTGGTCGAGAGCCTGCGCCCGGATAAGTCAATGCCCGAACGCGACGCGCATTTTTCCATGCACGGCGTGCAGGCGCAGAATTACCACATCATGACGCCGCCGCTCGGCAAGGATTGGGCGCTTGCGTGGGGTTGCAACTCTTACGTGAAGAATCTGCCTTACGCCAATGCGGCCTACAATTACAACTTCAAACCGGGCGAGTCCGGCAAACTGACGCTGGAGTTCTGGATCACGCCCTTCGATTACGCGGGCTGCGAAGGCCCTCAGCGCGCGGTGGAGTCGGTATTGCGCGAGAACAAGCTGATCGGCCTCTGCTGGGCGATTCTCGATTACGACAACGCGAACGACCAGACGCACGCATTCTGGAATCTCTCGCGCCAGCACACCATGTACGGCAACGCGGACCAGCTGGTGGCCTTCCGCCTGATGCCGCTTGAACCGCAGTTTCAAAAGTTCGAGGCGAACTGGTCGTTCAATATCGTCAGCATGGAGCGCCGCGTCGTCGCCTTCAACGACGAGACAACGGGTAAAGCGACCTCCTGGAAATGGACTTTCGGAGACGGTACGCAGTCGACCGAGCAGAACCCGGTCCATCAATATGCGAAGGGCGGCGACTACATTGTCGTGCTGGAAGCGGAAGGCCCCGCCGGAAAATCGCGCCGCGAGAAAATCTGGGACGTCGCCTTGAGATAGAATACCCTTCAGCCCTTCCACGCCGGCTCAAGGCCCGGGTCGATAGCGGCGCCAACGTTACAGACGATGCAAAGGGATAGGTGTCGGTCGTAGCCGGAGCGCTCCGCCATACCGCCAACCAGCCCGGCTCGGCGGCGCCCCGCTCGGAAATCCCGGGTAACGGACCCTGCACCGTCCATCGCCATTCATCAAGTAGAATCGATGCATGGTATCGGATGTCGGTATTAGTTCCGCAGTCGCCAAACTGAACCTGGTCCGTTCGGAAATCGGTAAGGTGATTGTGGGACAGCAGAGCGTCGTCGACGGCGTCTTGATCTGCCTGGTCGCGGGCGGTCACGTCCTCCTCGAAGGCGTTCCAGGCCTCGGGAAAACCACGCTGCTGCGCACCCTGGGCCGTACCCTCGGACTTCGCTACTCGCGCATTCAATTCACGCCCGATCTGATGCCGGCCGATATCGTCGGCAGCATGATCATGGAGACCGACGATCGCGGCCACAAAGTTCTCCGCTTCCAGCCGGGTCCGATCTTCGCCAACCTGGTTCTGGCCGACGAAATCAACCGCGCGACGCCCAAAACGCAGTCCGCGCTGCTCGAAGCCATGCAGGAACGCACCGTCACCAGCGGTACGACCACGCACGAGCTGGAAACTCCCTTTCTGGTCATGGCCACCCAGAATCCGATCGAAATGGAAGGCACTTACCCGCTGCCCGAAGCTCAGCTCGACCGGTTCCTGATGAAGATCGTGGTCACTTACCCATCTCACGCCGAGTTGTCGAAGATCGTGGAGCGCACCATCGCCCGCGAAGAAGCCACCGTCCATGCGGTGCTGGATCGCGCCGACATTCTGGATATCCGCTCCGTCTGCCACGATATTCTAATTGCGCCCCATGTGCAGGATTACGCGGTTCGGCTGGTGATGGCCACGCAGCCGGATCAGCCGGAAGCTCACGCGGACGCCAAACGTTATATCCGCTACGGCAGTTCGCCGCGCGGCGCGCAGTCGCTGGTCGAGTGCGGCCGGGTGCTCGCCCTGCTGCGCGGCCGTCTCCATCTCAGCATCGACGATATTAAAGAGGTCGCGCCCTCGGTGCTGCGCCACCGCATCATTCTCAACTTCGACGCCCATGCCGATGGCAAGACGCCGGACAATATCCTTTCCGCCATTATTGCGGGCGTGACCGTCGCGGCGTCTTAGCTCGGAAACTTCGTGGCGAACGCACCGTTACTCGACCGGAACTTTCTCGAACGCCTGGAACGCCTGACGATTCACTGGCAGAAGTCCTTCCCGGGCCTCGTGGGAGGTCACAACCGCTCTCGTTTACCCGGCGGCGGTCAGGAGTTTCTGGACCACCGGCATTTCCATCAGGGTGACGATCTGCGCGCGGTCAACTGGCGGGCCTATATGCGGCTCGACAAGATGTTCCTGAAGCTGTTTCAGGTGGAGCCGCGCGTGCCGGTGCGCATGCTGCTGGATATCTCGGAATCCATGACGGCCGCCACTGCCGAGAAATTCGAGTTCGCCCGAAAGCTGGCAGGCGCGCTCTGTTACGTCGGCCTGGTTCGCCTGGACACTATCGAGGTCCTGCCCTTCGCCGGCAAACTACAGGAAGGCAAGACCTGCGGCGGCGGCCGTCACCGCTTCACACCGCTGTCGCGTTTTCTGGAAGCTCTGACGCCCGGCGGTACGACGAGCTTCCTCAAGGTAGTCCGCGAATTCCTGAACGACTACCCGCAGCGCGGCCTCGTCATCGTGATCTCGGATTTTCTGGACGAAGGCGGCTGCGACAAAGCGCTTCAGTATCTCGCCGATTACGGCAACGAACTCATGCTCATCCACGTCTGGTCGGATGAGGACCGTACGCCGCCCTGGTCGGGCGAGTGCGATCTGGTGGAAGCCGAGAGCGGCGCGAGGCTCCATATCCACGTGGATGCGGAGGCTCGCGCGCGATATACGGAGGAGTTCGATAAGTTCGCCGCTTCCATCCGTGCGGTGGCGATGCGCAATTCCGGTCGGTACGCGGCGATTCCGACATCGATGCCGATCGAAGAAGCGATTTTCGGAAAGCTGATGCAGTCGCGGGGCGTGGCCTGATGTCTGCACCTCTTGTCTGCTGTCGGGCCTTGTGGCGTAGGCCTTTGGCCTGCGCTGACCTCTGCGACGGGCTGGCGGTAGCACAGGCTTCAGCCTCTGAGTGTGCCCCATGCTGAACCTCACCCTCGCGCAGTTCCTGACGACTTTCGGCGTCATCGCCGCGTTCTCGGTCGCCCTCTACCTACTGGATCGCAACCGCCGGAAACAAGTCGTCTCCACGCTCCGTTTCTGGGTCACGCCGGGTCTTCCCAGCCCTGTCACGCGCCGCCGTAAAATCCAGCAGCCGATTTCCCTGCTGCTGCAGTTGCTCGGCATGCTACTGCTCCTGCTGGCCATCGCGGAACTGCACTGGGGCGGAGGCGCCAGCGGCGCCCGTCGCGACCACGTCCTCATCATCGATACCAGCGCGTGGATGCGCGCAGGCGTTCCCGGCCGTCCGAATGCGAACCTGATGGACCTGGCGCGCGCCAACGCCATTTCCTGGCTGCGTGCGGTGCCCGATTCCGATCGAGTCCTGCTGGTTCGCGCCGACGCCCTCGCGACCCCGGCCACTGCCTGGGAGTCGAACCACGTGAAAGTGGCGCGCGCGATTCTGGAGACGAGACCGGGCGCGACGGCCATCAATCTGGGACAGAGCCTGGAATTCGCGCGCCAGTTGCAGAAGCAGACCGGGTCGGTCGGTGGAGAGATTGTGTACGACGGTCCCGGCCGTATCGGCGCGGCCGAAGCCGATGCCGCCGTACCGGCCAACGTACCCATCCTGCGCTATCTGCAGGTGCCCGATCCCTCCGAAAATGTGGGTCTGCGCAGCGTGGGCGCGCGGCGCTCCAGTTCCGCCCGCGATTCGTGGGATCTGCTGGTGAGACTCCGCAACTACGGCCGGACGACCCGCAGCGTCAACGTCACGCTGAATCTGGGCCACGCGCCGATGGGCATGCATTCGGTCACGCTCGCCCCCGCCAGCGAACAGGAAACCACGTTCACGGTCCACACAAAGGCCGCCGGTCTGGCGGAAGTCCGGGTCTATCCGCCCGATGCTTTTGCAGCCGACAACTACGCATCGCTCGAACTGCCGGCTCAGCGCAGTCTGCACGTGGTGGTCTACTCCGATGCACCCGATCAGTGGCGTCCGGCGCTCGAAGCCGACCCGCGCGTGACGCCCGAGTTCCGCAAACCCCGCGACTACACGCCCGCCAACGACGGCCTGCTGATCTTGGACCGTTTCCATCCCGAGCAGATGCCGGCCGGCAATACGCTGTGGATCGATCCGCCCGAGAAATCGCCCATCGCGATTCGCGGGCACGTCGGCGAGCCCTCGGGATTACAGTGGGCACCGGATCAGCCGCTGTCGGCGGGACTGCGCGAACACGATCTGCAGATTCCCTCCACGGCAATCCTTGAGAGTGGCCCGAACGATATCAAGGTCGCCGAAGTGGACAAAGGCCCCGTCATTGCGGCTCGCGTCAGCGCGGATGGAAAAGCCAAGACGATTGTGATGGGCTTCAGCCCTTTCGCGGGTTCTCTGCGTTACGAGCTGGCTGCTCCTTTGCTGCTGGCAAACGAACTGCGATGGTTTGCCCCCGATGTGTTTCGCGATGTCGACGTCACGGCGCAAAGCGCGGGCAACGTCTCGGACACCTTCAGCGCCCCGGCCGGCAGCGACGTTCAGGTCATCACGGATGCGGGTACGAATTTGCCGTTCAGCCTGCATGACGGCAAGATCCAGTTCTTCACCGGCACGCCCGCGCGGGTGAGCGTGATCTCGGTCAACACGGAGCGCGTCTATTCGCTGACGCTGCCGGAAATGTGGGATACAAAGTGGACTCCGCCGGCAGGCGTCCGCCGCGGCATTCCCGCATGGAACGATTCGCTCCGGCGCTCCACCGACCTCTGGCCGTGGCTCGCGCTGCTGGGCGCAGCCGCGCTGGTCGCCGAGTACCTGATTTACGGACGCGACGTTTCCGCGCTGCTGCGCGTCGTTCGCGCGCACATGGACAGATCGGGGGAACGCGCCGCATGACATTTGAACGTCCGTGGCTGTTGTTGCTGACACTTCTTCCGGCTGCGTGGTGCTTCTTCGAATGGCGTAAACACAGCCGTCATTTCGGACTCATCGCGAAGTCCGTCATGTTGCTGGCGATCGCGCTGGCTCTGGCCGGACCGGTTCTTTCCTGGCGCGAGCGGAAGGTGGCGCTGGCCGTCGTGGCGGATACCTCCGCCAGCCTTTCGCCTCAGGATCTGGCGCGGGAACAGAACATCCTGAAGCAGATCGATGGCGAAAAGGGCTCGAATGAAATGGACGTCATTCCGTTCGCGCGAGCGCCCCGCGATCTGACGCCCGCCGAGACCGATTTCAAGCTTGCGGTCACCGCCGGAGCGGTCGGCAAGGGAACCAATCTAGAGGCCCCGGTCCGCCAAGCTTTGGCGTCGTTGCCCGCCGGAATGCTGCACCGGATTCTGCTGATCAGCGACGGCAACGAGAACCAGGGAGCACTGACCCGCGCGGCCTGGCAGGCGCGGGAACTGGGCGTGCCGCTCGATACCATTGCGCTCGCCGGCCGCGACCGTCCGCAGATCCTCGCGGAAGCCCTGGGGTTGCCTTCGGTGGTCTTCACCGGCGAACAATTCCCGGTGGATCTGACGGTGTACTCGCCGCGCGCCGCGAACGCCACGGTGGATCTGGCGGCGGAAGGCAAGTCCATCGGGAGCCATAGTGTGGCGCTGGCGGCCGGAGAGAATCGCATCCGGATCCGGGCCAGCCTGAACGCGGCCGGAGCCATCGACGTCAGCGGCATCGTGCAGGCGGCCGGGCTCGGCGAGTCTCGTTTTGAGGGCGCTGTTTCCGTACGCCGCCCGCGGGTATTGTGGATCACGCAGGATGCCGCCGGTTCCGAGAAGCACATCGCGGGACTTCTGGCCGCGAACAAGTTCGATCTTGCGCTGGAGCGTTCGCTGCCGGACAATCTGGACGACGCGCAACTCATCGTCTTCAACAACATCAACTTCGAAGCGATGAAGGCGGACGACAAGCAGCGTATCGAGAAGTTCGTGCTGGGCGGCGGCGGAGCGTTGTGGATCGCGGGCGAGAACAACATGTACGTGGATCATAAGAACCTGCCCGAAGATCCCGTGGAGCGCACGTTCCCGGCGAAGCTGGCCCCACCGAAAGAGCCGGAAGACACGGTTGTGGTCCTCATCATGGATAAATCCGCGTCGATGGAAGGCAAGAAGATCGAGCTTTCGCGGGCAGCGGCGACCGGCGTGATCGAGAACCTGCGGCCGGAAGATCAGGTCGGCATTCTGATCTTCGACAACTCGTTCCAGTGGACCGTGCCGATCCGACGCGCCGACGACAAACCATTGCTGAAGCGGCTGATCGCCGGTATTAATCCCGATGGCGGCACGCAGATTCCGGCCGCTCTCACCGAGGCTTACCGCAAGATCCTGCCGCTGACCGCCACGTTCAAGCACATGGTGTTGCTCACCGACGGCATCTCCGAAGAGGGCGACAGCATGAAGCTGGCGAAGGATGCGGCCGATCACAAGATCACCATTTCGACCATCGGCCTCGGGCAGGATGTGAACCGGCCGTTTCTCGAAAAGATCGCGGCCGGAGCCGGGGGCAAGTCTTACTTTCTCAGCGATCCGAGCGGCCTTGAACAGATCCTGCTGCACGACGTGAAAGAGCATACCGGCACCGTCGCCATCGAGAAGGCAATCGCGGTCGATGTGAAGCATCCGTCCGATCTTCTCGATAAGGTGGACATGACGAAAGCGCCCAATCTGCAGGGCTACGTGCGGTTCGATGCCAAGAGCAGCGCCGACGAAATTCTGCAGGTGGATGGCAAAGACCCGTTGCTGGTGCGCTGGCAATACGGACTGGGCCGCGCGACGGTGTTCGCGTCCGACGCCAAGAGTCGCTGGTCCACCGACTGGGTTGCGTGGTCGGGTTTCGATACGCTGTGGACCAACATCTTCCGCGATCTGTTGCCGCGCGGAACCGAGAGCGAGGCCAACGCGAGCTTCGATTCGGCCAATCAGGAGCTGGTGGTCGATTACCACCTTTCGAGCCGGTCGGCCGCGCCGGAAACGCCCCCGGAGATCTATGCTATCGGCCCGGGCGATTTCAGGAAGCCGATGCAGCTGGCTCGCGTATCGACGCTGGATTACCGGGCGCGCGTGCGCATTGGCGACGCGCAGGGACTGTTCCGCGTGAGGCCATTGAACGACAGCCGCATTTTCCCGGAGGTGGGACTCTACCGGCCCGAGGAAGAGCTGACGGAGTACGGTTCGAATCAGGCGCTGTTGAAGTCGGTGGCGGCTGCGACCGGCGGGCGATTCAATCCGAATCCGGATCAGGCCTTCGAAACGGGCGGGCAATCGATTGAGTCGACGGCACGGCTTTGGCCCTTGCTGCTGGGCGCGGCGATTCTGCTGAATCTGGTCGAGCTGGTGATGCGGAAGTGGCGCGGGATTGTGGAATCGGTGCGGGGACCGCGGCCGGCAGTGGCTTAGTAATTCACCGTCGTCAGGCCACGATTACGATAGTTGTAATCGTGCGTTTATCCAGAAAAGAAACGATGCAGGTCGTCTCGCGCTTCGACCCGGGCGACGACGGACTTGCGGCCAAGAGTAAAGACCTGCTGTGCCTTCTGCTGCAACACGGGATGAGACCGTTCTCGGCGCGCCAGTTCTGGCCCGGACACGTCACCTGCACGGCGCTGATTTTCCATCCGAAGGAGCATCGGACGCTGATGATCCACCATCATCGTTTGCGCCAGTGGCTGCTGCCCGGCGGACATGTGGAGAAATCCGACAAGTCTCT
>Ga0302319_10013708_pt1 | contig 15177 bp, 13 predicted proteins | sample Bog_T0_2_FD_203319 | JGI IMG/M metagenome (GOLD analysis project Ga0302319, IMG submission 203319) | Peat permafrost microbial communities from Stordalen Mire near Abisko, Sweden - Bog_T0_2 | ecosystem: Environmental > Terrestrial > Soil > Wetlands > Peat | place: Sweden: Abisko, Stordalen Mire... | reverse complement strand
GTTCTCCCACATGAATAAGACCCACACCGGAAAGATCGCTGCCATCGGTTTCAAAGGTTGAGAGCGGGAATGTGTATTGCTTCCACTCCGGGCCGGCGGTGAATTGTGTCATTGCGGGCATTTCGCCGCCGCTTCCACCGCGGCTCGCGGTCAGCACCAGCAGGGTATAGCTTTTGCCGTCGCCTTTGGCCCAGAAGCTGATGGCCTTTTTTGAGGAGAGATTCACCGGCTGCATGGGTGCTTGCGCGGGAGAATAAAGCGCACCCGCAAATGCAAAGGGCTGACTGCCTGCAACAATCTCGCCGGTTATCTGCAAAGCTCCCTTGGTGTTGGCTGCGCCGGGTTCCACCACCGCAAGCGAAGAAGTAGATGGTCCGCCATTCATCTTGTCGCTGGCCGGAATCCACGAGCCGTAATTGGCTGCCACTTTGCCATCGTCGAAGTTGCTCACCATTCCCGACTCGGAACCCGCCGGCGGAGGCGGAAGCGCTGGCCGCCCCGTTTCGCCGTGAGTGCCCGCTACGGTGAGCTTCACGGTTGTGGTGTTGTCGGAACTGGGCCCAACCATCAGATCAAAGACCCCAGGCTCGACTACGCGGTGCATATCGATGTTCAGGATCGAAAGCATTTCCGATGTGACCGCGAACTCGACTGTCCTTTTTTCGCCGGGCTTTAGTGTGATGCGTTCAAAGCTCTTCAACTGCTTTACCGGCTGCGTGACGGAGGCAATTTTCTGATGGATGTAAAGCTGCGGGACCTCGTCTCCCAGGCGCGATCCGGTGTTGGTTACGTCCACGCTGACCTTTGCTGTTCCGCCGGTAAGGATCTGCGCGGGCTCAACGCGAAGATTGTCGAATTTGAACGAGGTGTAACTCAGACCGAAGCCGAAGGGGTAGAGCGGTTGGCGGGTGCTGAACTCGTAGCTCCGGTTGTCAGTGGGTTTGTGGTTATAGAAATCCGGCAGGGCGCCCACCGTGTGAGGAAACGTAATGGGAAGCTTTCCGCCGGGGTTTGTATCGCCGAAAATCGTTTCGGCCGCGGCTGTCCCGCCCTCCTCGCCAAGATAAAAGCCTTCCAGGATTGCCGGAACCTTTTCGGCGATATAGTTGATGGACAACGGGCGGCCGTTGATCAAGAAAACAATTGTGGGGGTTCCGGTTTCGACCACTGCTTTCACCAGGTCATTCTGGGCTCCGAGCAGGTCGAGCGAATCGCGATCGCCAAGATGGATTTCGGCCCATGCTTCGCGGTTTGTGCTTTCGTTTTCGCCCACTACGAGGATGGCGACGTCGGATTTCTTGGCCGTATCCACCGCGGCCTGAATGGAAGCCGTCTGAGTCTTGGGATCGATGAGCTGGACGTTGTTTGCCGACCAGCCGAGGTAACCCTGCGGCGCATTGGTGATCTTGCAGCCTTCGGAGTAGAGCACCGTTGCCTTGCTGCCAACGCGGGCTTTGATGCCGTCGAGAATACTGACTCCCTGGCCGGGATCGCGGCTATATCCGCCCAGATGCACGTCGGCTGCGTTGGGGCCGATAACCGCAATGGTCTTGAGCTTCGACAGGTCGAGGGGCAGCAGATTCTTCTCGTTCTTAAGCAGAACGATTACCTTCCGAGCAGCTTCAACGGCTAGCTTGCGATGTTCTTCACCGTTGACGATTCTGTCGGCATAGTCCGGATCGACGTAGGGATTGTCGAACAGGCCCAGCCTGAATTTTGTCGTCAGCACATCGGCAACGGCGCGGTCCACTTCGCTCTCGGGCACAATGCCCTGCTTTACCTGATCGACGAGCGTGCGATACACCGAGCCGTCTGACAAATCGTATTCCACGCCGGCTTCGATTCCCTGCCGCCCGGCATCGGAGTTGTTATAGGCCACGTGATGGGTGTCGACCAGCATCTGCAACCCGTCTCCGTCGGAGGTGACGTATCCCTTGAAGCCCCACTCCTGACGCAGAACGCGGTCGAGCAGCCAGTGATTGATGTGCGAGGGCACTCCGTCGATTTCGTTGTAAGAGGCCATCACGCTTCCCGCGTGCGCTTCCTCGATGGCCGCCTGAAAGGGGACGAGAAAGTTTTCGCGGATGATGCGCTCAGAGTAGTTGCCCGGAGCGGTGTTAGTCCCGCCCTCCGGCTGCCCATGCACCGCGAAGTGCTTCGCGGTTGCCAGCACGTTGTGGCGGCCGATAAGGTAAGAGTCGCCCTGCAGGCCTGTAATAGCGGCAACACCCATGCGCGATACCAGGTAAGGATCTTCGCCATAGGTTTCTTCGGTGCGGCCCCAGCGGGGATCGCGCGCCAGATCGAGGACGGGCGAAAATACCTGGCCGACGCCTCGCGAGCCGGCTTCGTCGCCAACCGCGCTGAACACGCGTTTTACCAGCGCAGGGTCCCAGGTGGCGGCCAGGCCCAGAGCCTGCGGAAAGCTGGTGCTGCCGTATTCCATCAGTCCGTGCAAGCCTTCGCCAAGAAACATTTGGGGTATGCCCAGCCGCGTTTTTTCCCGCTGATACCGCTGCGCGCCATTGCGAATAATTGCGAACTGGCGCGACGCTATTTTGTGTTCCTCGCCCCACGTATCCTGGATCACCTTGCGTGCTGTTTCGCTGGTGTAGGTCCCTGTGGGGTCGATCACCTGCATGCGGTCCTCCCACCCCCCGGCAAGCTGCTCCACCTTTTCTTCCAGGGTCATTCGAGGCAGCAGATCGGCTACCCGGTCCTCAATGGGAAGGCTCGCATCCTTGTACCGGGGCGCAGCAACCTGAGCGGCGGGTTTTAAGTCACTGGCGGGCTTTGCCTGGCCGATGGTTGCGTGGCTGAACAACATGAGGCAAAAAAGCAGGGCGGGAACCGTGTACAGCCTGAGGGCAGGAATTGGATTTGTCATTTGGAAGGCCAGCGTGCAGATTTCCTTTCGTTCTTTACTGCGGATCATTCTACTCAGAGTACGAATGGCGTGCCTGAATGGTTCACGAAATCTTTACGCCTGCCCACAAATGCCCCGTGCCCCATCCATCGCTCGACCGCCCCGCCCTACCCGCCCACCCTGCGCACCGACCGGCATGCGAAGATGAGAGCAGAGTTAAAAACAAATCCTCGGTAGGGTTTGATCCCGCCTGGATGGAAGTTCCGATGCGTCGTGCTGCGCTGATCTACAACCCTGCCTCAGGTCAGGATTCCCCCCGGCGGAAGGCCATCATCGACGCGGCGCTTACCTTGTTGCGCGGCGCGGGAATTGAAGCCGCAGCGATGGAGACAGATGCGCCCGGCAGTGCGGGCGCACTGGCTCTCAAGGCCGCCGGGCAGGGATGCGACACGATTCTGGCTTGCGGCGGCGATGGAACCGTGCATGAGATTCTGCAATGCCTGGTGGGTACTGAGGTGGCGCTCGGGGTGGTTCCGCTGGGAACGGCCAATGCTCTGGCTGCCGATCTGGGGTTGGGCTTCTCGCCCTTGAAGGCGGTAAAGATCATGCTCGACGCGATTCCCACCCGCGTTCCCGTTGGCCAGATCTTCTATTCCGACGCCGAGGGCGCCACGCATTCCCGGTATTTCACCGTTGCCGCCGGCATTGGGGCGGATGCTCTTATCATGTCGCGGCTCGACGCGCGGATGAAGCGGCGCTTCGGATATCTGCTCTATATGGTGGAGATGCTGAGAGTGTGGGCCACGCATACTTTTCCGCTGTTTGAGGCGGAGTTTGTGCCGGCGGGAATCGCCAAGCCCAGGACGGAGCAGGTTTCTCAGCTATTGGCGGTGCGCATTCGCGATTTTGGCGGCATGTTGCACCGCCTGGCCCCCGGCGCGAGTATTCGCAATTCCAGCCTCCGGCTGCTGGCCTTCAAGACTCGCAAGCGTCTGCACTACTTTCGTTTTGTGATGGCGGTGCTCCTTGGGCGTCAGACATTCTTCCATGCCATCGAATTGCTGGATGTGGTCTCAGTGGAGTGCCGCGCTATCAACGGTTCCGCTGCCCAGGTCTTTGTGGAAGCAGATGGAGAATTCCTCGGAGGGCTGCCGGTGAGGATTGTGATCGCGTCGCAAGGGTTGACGCTGCTGGTCCCGCCCGGCGTCCAGCCTTGAAAGCTTGTGGCAGAGGCAAATTTCAGCGCCAACCTCGCGGTCGGCAGTCGTGTGGGCCTCCTGGCCCACGCCCGGCCTGGCCGCTCTCCCATTTGCATGACCACACCCTTGACTGCGATTATCGGTGCGGACTTTTCGATGGGGGAATCCTCGCATGAATAGAAAACTGCTTCTTCTTGCTGTTGCCGTCGCGTTTTCAGCAAGTCTTTTGGCTCAGGGATCCGGCTGGCCGCCGTCGGCCGCTCATCTCACCTTGCCGGTGTGGCCCGGGGTTGCGCCCGGGGCGCCGGCCAGTCCCCCGGCCGAGGCCGACTTGACGAAACCCACAGATAACCTGATCGCCGGCAGGCCACTCGTGCATCTGGGCAACGTTTCCGCACCGACGATTACGCTATACAAGGCCTCGGGAAAGAACACCGGCGCAGCCATTGTGGTGTTTCCCGGAGGCGGCTACAACATACTGGCCATCGATCTCGAAGGTACGGAGGTTTGCGACTGGCTGAATTCGAGCGGCATCAACTGCGTTCTGCTCAAGTATCGCGTGCCTGGAACCGGCCCCTATCCCAAGTCCTCGGCCGCACTGCAGGACGCGCAACGCGCCTTGGGACTGGTGCGTCTGCATGCCACCGAATGGGGCATCGACCCAAGCCGCGTTGGAGTCCTGGGTTTCTCTGCCGGCGGACATTTGGCCGCGGCCATCAGCACCCACTTCGAGCAGCGGCTCTACGATCCCGTGGATGCGGCTGACAAGCTGAGTTGCCGCCCCGACTTTGCCGTGGTGGTGTACCCCGGCTACCTGGCGCTTGCCGACAAGAATTTTGCTCCCAACGCGGATATCAATCCAACTGCCAACACGCCGCCAACGTTTATCGTGCAGGCTGAGGACGATCCGGTGCACGTAGAAAATGCGGTGGTCTACTTTCTGGCTTTGAAGAACGCCAAAGTGCCGGCAGAGCTGCATGTTTATGCCCAGGGCGGACACGGCTACGGACTGCGCCGCACAGCGCTGCCGGTGACCACGTGGCCGCAGAGCGTGGAGGCATGGCTGCGAACAATCAAGATACTTCCGCAGTAGTAGCCTCTACAATCGAACCCATGGTGCTTGCCGTTCTCACAGTCTCCGACCGCTGCTCGCGCGGGTTGGCAACCGACACTGCCGGCCCCGCCGTGGTCACATTGCTCAGGCAACAGTGGCCCGACGCTGAAGTGCGCATAGCGCTGGTGGCCGACGACGAAGAAGCAATTGCGGCGCACATCGAAAAATGGATCAGTGAAGGCGCGGCGCTGGTGCTTACCGTGGGCGGCACCGGGATGGGGCCGCGCGATCGCACCCCCGAGGCGACCCGTCGAGTAATCGATCGCGAGGCTCCAGGATTGGCCGAAGCCATGCGGTTCCATGGATCGCAGGCAAATCCCTTTGCGTGGCTTTCCCGTGGGGTTGCGGGAATGAAGGGCAGCACGCTCATCGTCAACCTGCCGGGGAGCAAGCGCGGCGCGGAAGAAAGCCTTGCCGCCATTGCCGCGCTCATCGAACATGCGCTGGATGTGGCAACCGGAGGCCAGGCGCATCCGTGAAACAACAGGGAATAGGGAATAGGGAATAGGGAAAAACACTGGGCGGGGTCGCGGGCTGTTAGAGCGGCTTTTCCGTCGGGAACGGCTCCGCCTTCAACGTCCCATCGCGCTGCTTCACCAGCATCTGGACTTTTCCTTCGGCGGCGTCAAGCTCGGTCTTGCAAGCCGCGGAAAGTCCGACACCTTCCTCGAAAAGCTTGAGCGACTCCTCCAGGGCGAGGTCGCCCTTTTCGAGTCGATCGACAATGTTTTCGAGCTTCTTCAGCGATTCTTCAAAGGTTGGCATGGTATTCACTCACTGGAAATCACCTCAGTTTTAGGCGGCACGCCGGCAAACACTTCACCAGCAATATCATACCGCCCGAAAGGCGCGCTCACCTGCACGCCCTGAACCATGGGCCGCACGGCTTCCAGCATCTCTTGCGCAAAGGGAAAATCTGGCTAAGGCGGCCAAGCCACTGCCCGAACATAATCCGCATGTTGGGCCAACTCACTTGGGGCCGTCCCGCCCGGGAGAGTTATGAGAACAACCTGTACACCGCTCTTTCTTGCCAGTTTCATGGCCGGGACACAATCGGTGTCCGCCGTCACCAAACCTATCCTTTCGGCGCATTTCAACGCGGAATAGGATGCGATGTCCAGCCCGATCCGCATATCGACACCCTTTTGCTCGAAATCCGGGCGAAAATCGGCATCGGTCAGGGTCGCAACTCCCATTACTGGAGTTCTCTTCAGCTTGTATCCGCGAAATTTCAGCACGCCAAGTCTGACAGCCATCAAGTCCTTCTTGGCGAGATCCTTCAGCCATTGATCCGAATCGGCAAAAGTCTGAGTCGAGCCAGAAACTGGGAGCTTCTGGTGCCCCTGATACGGAGCGCAGTCGTAATACAGAGACCGAAAAAGTTCCTCATCTACGCCAGCGCAAATCTTCGCAAAGGCCTCAATGAAGTCTGGGTTAAAGTGGATTTTGGCATTCTTGGCGGCGACGCGGAGGAATCCGCCGTCGATCATCAGGGCCAGCTTTTTCATCGACATCCTGAAATAGCAAACCCCGAAGCGAGAGCTCCGGGGTCTGCTGTAAACATGCTCGCCTACGAGCGTACGGAATATCAGAACAGTAGCCCATCTGGGCCAGCTTGTCAACCGAACTTTGTCTACAAGCGAAGGGTCCGCGAATTCGACGCGAAATCCCGGCAGCGGACAAGAGAAATCTTCAATTGCTCTTGCGCTCACGCAGGCAGGGGCAGCACACCGGCAAGCACTTCGGCAGCAATGTCATATCGCCCGAAGGGCGCGCTAACCTGCACACCCTGAACCAGTGGCCGCACAGCTTCCAGCATCTCCTGCGCAATCAGCACGCCTTCCCGGTGGCCTGCATCCGCCGTCTGGCATTGCGCCATACGCAGCATGGTCTCCTCGGGCATTGAAATGCGCAGGTCGTTCTTCATGAATTCGGCGTTGCGCAGGCTGGCCAGCGGCCAGATCCCGGCAATCACTGGAATCCGAAACTCCTCGATCTGGCTGAGGAAGTTCTCCAGCAGCCGCAGGTCGAAGATCGGCTGGGTGATGGCATATTCCGCACCGGCCTCCACCTTGTACCGGAACCGCTTCAGTTCCTGCTCCATATCGGGCGCACCGGGATTGGCGGCCACACCGATGGTGAAGCCGGCGCTTGCGCCGATGGAGTTGCCGCCGATATCGAGTCCCAGATTGAGCCGCCGCACAAGGTTGACAAGACCGATGGAGTCGACGTCAAACACTACGGTGGCGTCGGGGTAGTTGCCCAGCCTGGGCGGGTCGCCGGTGATGCAGAATATGTTGCGCAGCCCGATGGACGAAGCTCCCAGAAGATCGGACTGAATGCTCAAAATGTTGCGGTCGCGGCAGGTGTAATGCAGAATCGTCTCAATCCCGGCGCGTTGGTGAATCTGGATCGAGAGGCTCTCGGCGCTCATGCGCGCCGAGGCCCTGGGCGAGTCGCCCACAATAATGGCGTTAACCCCAAGCCTTGCAAACAGACGCGCGCCTTCAATCTCCTTGCCGCAGTCGATTCCATTGGGAGGAACGATCTCCACCATGGTGAGGAAGGCGCCCTGATCAACCAAAGATCCCACGAGGGAGCGCTCTGCCAGTCTGGTGGGCGGCATTTCGGAAATCAGGGCCGAAATATGTGGCGGCCCAGCGCTGGAGACCTCGATGGTGGCCGGCTCGGCAGCGTGGCCAACAGTCTGCTCATCAGTCTCCGCATCAGCCTCCCCATCGAGGGCCCGCAATGCCGACCGCATGGCGCGGATATGGTTGGGAGTGGTTCCGCAGCAGCCGCCAACAATCTGTGCCCCAGCGCCGATGGCCATGCGCGCGAAGCCGGCCATGTACTCCGGCGAGCAGAGGTAAATGTTGCGTCCCTCAACGGCTCGCGGCAGTCCCGCGTTGGGTATTGCGGCCAGGGGGAGAGTGGTGGCCCCGCGCATGGCCTCGATTGCCGTGAGCACGGTTGCCGGGCCGGTGGAGCAGTTCACGCCCACAGCGTCTGCGCCCCACTCGGTGATCAGGGTAGCCGCGGTTGCCGCGGATGCACCGTCCAGGCAGTTGCCGTCTTCATCCACCGTCACCATGGCCAGCACGGGCAGTTCGGGAGCGGTTTCGCGGGCGGCTTGGAGCGCTTCGCGAACCTCGTTAAGCGCCATCATGGTTTCCAGCACCAGCAGGTCCACGCCAGCCTCTGCCAACGCCCGAATCTGCTCGGCAAATGCGTCACGGGCTTCACTCAGGCTGGTAATTCCCAGCGGTTCCAGCCGCACCCCCAGCGGACCAAGGGCGCCGGCGACCCATGCCTCGCCTGCCTGCTTGTCTCTGAAATGCTCCACCGCCTGGCGGGCCAGCCGAACGCCGGCGGTGTTAATCTCTGCCACCTTCTGCTGCATACCATGGCGGGCGAGCCGGAAACGGTTAGCCCCGAAGGTGTTGGTTTCAAGAATCTGCGCCCCCGCCTGCAGATACTCCTCGTGAACACCGAGAATCGGGCCGGGGTTGGTGATATTCAGTTCGTCGTAGCAGTGGTTGATGGGGATTCCGCGGGCGTAGAGCAGGGTACCCATCGCGCCATCGGCAAGAATGGGGCGGTCACCAAAGATGTGTTTGAATCCGGGCATCCTGCCGTCATGCTAAACCTCCCACCCTTCCCACGCCAAAACACCAGCCTGCTTTGTTATACTTCGGTAGTCGAAAGCCGGGCAAAAGCCGGTTCCGGACCCTCGGACCATTGCATCGCCATTCCAGGGCCGTTGCGATTTTTCCGAGTTTTCCGGTTTAGTGGCAATCGCTATCCATTCAGTCACGCTGCGGTTCCGGCCGCGGAACCAAACCGCGGTAAGTTCCGCGCTTTCAGTCGAGGTAAGGGATTTTGAATATCAGAAGTCTTTATTTGAGCGCTGCCGCCGCCCTCACTGTTGCAGCCGCGCTTGCCGGTTGTGGCGGCACCACCTATTTTGCAGGCCGGAATCTTCCCCCCAGCGGGCTTACTAACCGCGTTATGATCGCCGTCCAGAACCCCAGCGCGTTTACCAAGGGCGCGCTGCAGATGGTGGATGCATACTATGACATTCGCGGCGGATACAGCGGAAAGCCCTCATCGTTTTCCGTCAGCGGCTATTCCGGGGCGTTGCCCATCAGCATCCAGAACATGCCGGAAGAGCAGACCGGCGCAATCTACGGCTCCGGCGACGGCAGCTTTGCGTTGGCCAGCTACGCCAAGGAAAACGTAGGCAATAGTGTCTCAGGACTCAACGGCCTCTCTTCCAGCGTCTTTATTACCCGCAATCTGTCTTACGCCTTCGCCGCCAGCCAGGTGTCTCGCGTGCTTACGGTTGTCAACCGCGGGTCCGGCGCGTCCTACCCGCTAAGTCTACCGGGCATTTATCGAGTCAGCACGAACCCCGGCGGATCGATCGCGCTGGCCTTTGTTCAGAACTCAAATTACATCTACTATCCGGTGCAGTTGTCAGCAGCGCAAACAATTTCATACTCCGGCGGTCCCAGCACCTGGCCAAAGGCGGCGGCGGATTGCGAGCCGATGAACTCGCCCGCCATGTGCCTGTTTGAGGCCGTGGATCCCACGACAGGGAACCCGCTGGTCTTTGACCGGCCTGTAAAAGCTGTTTTCTCCGCCGATGGCGGAACCGCCTATATTCTGAATTGCGGCCCGGAGTGCGGTGGCAAAACCGCATCCATTTCGACTTTGCCGATTGCGCCCATGATCTTTCTTCTTGGCTTGCAGTCGGGTGCGCTGCCAACGCAAGCCGCGGTGAATGCGAGCACGATCGCCATACCCGGCGGCGCAAGCAATGCCCTGGTGAATACCTCAACGCTCTACGTCGTGGGCCAGCAGCCGCAACCGGTGCAGGGGCAGACGTTGTTTGCCGGCAACCTGACCGTGGTGAATCTCTCCAACAACACGGCTTCGAACCCCATTCCCATAAGCGACGGCGCACCCGGAGCGGTGAGCCGGATGCTGATGGCCGACGATAATACATTGTGGATCGGTACGACCAAATGCACCAACGGCGTGCGCGCGGCAACTGGCCAGCCCTACGGCTGCCTTACAATGGTTAACACCGCCAACAACACGGTTACGCTGATTGAGCCGTATATCGGAGACGCCACCGGGATTGCCGCGGTTACCGGGCTGCACAAGATCTACACGGTGGAGGGCGGGCAGGTGTATATCTACTCCACCGTCGACGGCACTTCGATTGACAACCAGTACGTCACTGTTACCGGCACGGCCTATGACGTTGCGTACATGGATGCGGAATCCGACTCGAACAACACCGTCTACTGATTTCGAGAACCAATGACTGACGCCAACGCGTCCGACTCCCTGGCGACCGACGTCCTTGCCATTGCCGCCCACCGCGACGATGTGGAGCAGACTTGCGGCGGTACTCTGCTGCGCATGGCCTCGCGCGGGCTTCGCACCTCTATTCTCGATCTTACGCAGGGCGAGGCGGGAACGCGCGGAAACGCGGAAGACCGGGCAAGGGAAGCCGTGGATGCCGCGCAGTTGCTCGGGGTTAGTTGGCGTCAGGCTCTCGACATGCCCGACGGAGGACTAGAAAACACGCTCGAAAATCGCCTCAAGATTGTGCGCGTCCTGCGCCTGCTTCGGCCCCGCGTAGTGATTCTTCCTTACTGGCAGGCTCGCCACCCCGACCACGCGATTACCGCAACGCTCGGCTACGAGGCCTGCTTTCTCTCCGGCCTTGCCAAAGTGGATACAGGATCGGCCCCGAACCGCCCCTTCAAGATTGTTTATGCCAGCCTGTACGCCGATGTCCGTCCCAGCTTCATTGTGGACATCACACCATTTATTGAACAGCGCCACCTGGCCCTGATGGCCTATCGATCGCAGTACGCGAACCAGGCGGCGGGGAGCGGGATATTTGTTGCCGAAGAAGAGATTCGCGAGCGCACGTTTGCCGAGGCTCGCCACTACGGGTTGCTCGCGGGTGTCCGTTATGGCGAGCCCTTCGTGCAAAAGGAAGTGGGCCTGGTGGACGATCTCACGCTGCTCCCTGTCCAATCCATCTAACCGGCGCTCAAGCAGATCAAACGAGTGTCCGGCGCGCCCAACGCGTTGTCCCGCCTAAGCGCCAAGAAAACCGTTGCGGTCCGTGGAATCTCGATTTACCCTTGCGTTGTCGGCAGTGTCGAGAGAACAACCGGGTCTGGCTAGGACGTCAACTTTTGAGCAAGAGGGTGGAGCAACCGGTGCTTGAGCAGATAAAGCAATGGATGGTTCGTCCAAAGATGACCAGGCTCGCGTTCTATGTGGGCTGCGTCGGACTTGCGGTTTTGGCATATGGCATTGAGGTTCATATGCAGAACTCACAGCAAGTCCTTGGCGAAATCTCCACAGGTCAACTGTCGCAACCGGGCTCGATCAGCAGTGCGCAGCAGGCACAACTCAGCGCGCTGTTGGAAATGAATCAGCTGATAACAACCCTGGGCACAACCTTGATGGGAGCGCTGGGATTCCTTTTGGCCAATCGCAAGGCGGGCTCAAAGTCACGCGGCCTTTGGGCAGCCTTCGCAAGTTTCGCAAGCGTCGGACTATCGATCTACTTCGGGTATAGAGCTTACAGGGACATCATTGAAATGCTGCAAAACGCGCAGAATATCGGTTGGTTCGATGTTATAAGCGGCGTTATTGCGGTGGACCGCGAATGTCACTTTCTCCTCTTCGTCCTGGGAGTATTCTTCTTCGCGGATTTTGCATTTCACGAATTGAACCAGGAGGGCGCTGCAGATGCTTCCAGCACTTAAGTCGATCGCTCTCTCGCTGCTCCTGCTGTCACCTGGACTCTTCCTTCAAACCGGTAAGCCGCCCGGTCTGCTCAAGGTCACGTCAGATCCAACCGGAGCGAGTGTGAGAATCAATAACAATCCTATGAATGGGAAAACGAATGCTACCTTTGTTGTGACCCCGGGACAATATACGCTGACAGCGCAGGGCGCATCGGGAAATCTGAATTGCCAGCCGTCGCCGGCCACTGTCAATTCAGGCCAAATCACTACAGTCGTTTGTAAGTAGTCGGCGCCGCGCAGGAAGAGATTGTGGACGGCCCGTTTTTCTTGAAGCAGATCATAAAGTTTCCTTATCACAGGGAAAAATAGAATAACTTTGCGTTATGCTCCCTGATCCCTGACACTGGCAACAGAGGCAATTTATGGCGCAGACCTGGGACACGCAGGCTTACGAAAAGAATGGCGCATTTGTCCACGGATTGGCCGGAGGAGTCTTGGAATGGCTGGACGCAAAGCCAACCGAAACCATACTTGACCTGGGCTGCGGAGATGGCCAGTTGACTCAGCGCATCGCGTCGACCGGCGTTAGCGTAATCGGCGTGGATACCTCGCCGGAAATGGTCGCGGCGGCCCGATGCCGCGGCGTCCAGGCCGACGAAGCCTCAGCCGAATCGCTTCCTTACCCCGGCTCGAGTTTCGATGCCGTGTTCTCGAATGCCGCCCTGCATTGGGTCCGAGACCAGGATGCCATGATGGCACAGGTGCGCCGCGTACTGAAGCCAGGCGGCCGTTTTGTGGCGGAGATGGGAGGCCACGGCAACATTGCGGCCATTCGGGTTGCGCTGATGGCAGTCCTTGCGCGCTATGGCCACGCCGGTCGCGAAGATGGCGTCAACTACTATCCCACCCCGGACGCTTATGGCCGGCGCCTGGCGCGCCATGGCTTTCTTGTGCAGCGGATCGCTCTGATTCCTCGGCCCACACCGCTGGCTGAAGGCGGCATGGCCGATTGGCTGCGCACCTTCCGGCGCGGCGTGCTTGACGGCCTGCCGGAGGCTATTCGTGAGCCGGTAGTAGAGGAGACGGTCGCCTTGCTTACCCCAGCCCTCCGCGACGAAGACGGCGCTTGGACTGCCGACTATGTGCGCCTGCGCTTCATCGCCACAGCCTGACTTGAGAGGAGGAATCAACGGGTGAATAGCATGTGTCCGCCCACGGCAACCAGGGTAATCGCGAAGATGCGCCGCAGCCATAGATCGGGAATATGTTGCGCTCCGAAGGCGCCAAAGTATCCGCCCACCAGAAACCCCGCAGCCAGCAGCAGCGCAACACGAATGTCCGCGTTGCCCTTGCGGTAGTACTCGAGAAAGGCAAAGGCGCCCACAGGCAGCAGCAATGCGCCAATGGATGTGCCCTGGGCTTTGTGCTGGTCCATGCCCAAAAGCCAGACCAGCGCCGGCACAAACAGAATGCCGCCGCCGATCCCAATCACGCCGGAAACGATTCCCACGGCCAAGCCAATAAGCAGGATGATCCAGGTCACACAAGTCTCCTCTGCGGCGCTGCCATCAAGCCAGGCCAGATCCGCGCATTCAGCGTAAACCATTTCACGAACCGGGAGACGAAGACATTTGACGACCACGTTTCCCGGGCTTATTGCTTGCCTAACCGGCGGGAGACTACACCGGCAAATGCGCCGCCCAGGCTTGGCGCCAGCAGGAACAGCCATACCTGGCTCAACGCTTTGCCGCCGACAAACAGCGCCGGTCCGAGGCTGCGCGCGGGATTCACGCTCACGCCCGTGATGCGAATGCCAAAGATGTGAATCGCCACCAGCGTGATGCCGATGGCAAGACCGCCGAATCCGGCCTGCGCCTGCTCATGCGTCGAGTAGAGAACCACCATTACAAAAATCCAGGTGGCAACGAATTCAAAGGCCAAAGCGGTGAGCATGTCGTAGCCGCCCTGGTAGCCCGGTCCCCATCCGTTTTGGCCCAGCCCGCTGATGGCTGCGCTGTAGCCTCCCGGTACACCGCTGGCGATGCCGTTTACCACAGCGGCAGCTAGTGCTGCTCCCAGGAACTGGGCCAGCCAGTAGCCAAGCAAGTCCTTCGCCTTCATGCGTCCGGCCGCCCACGCGCCCAGCGTTACAGCCGGGTTAATGTGGCAGCCGGAGATGTGCCCAAAGGCATACGCGGCCCCGATAAGCGCAAAGCCGAACGCGAAGGCGATGCCTACGATTCCCACCTTGTCTCCGGCGATAACTGCCGTGCCGACGCCAAAGAGCACCAGGATGAAGGTGCCCACAAATTCCGCTCGAAGCCTCATATCGATCCACTGCTTCATTTCTTTCTTGCCTCCTGGCTATTGGTTGGGTCCCGGTGCGTGCCGGAGCCGTTCGCGTTGCCTGTCCGCAGGGAGATCGACGGGACGGCAGAGCCGAGATCTGCGATGCCGCCGGTTAGGAAGATTGTTGCCGCTGCGTGGCGAGGGTGCGTGCATGGAGTTTTGCAAAATGTGCCATGCCGAGTCAAGCAAAAGAATCGAGCCAGTAAATTGCTGCGACCCGACGCGGCGCACGGTGCCCGCGCCAGCGCAAATTCACACAACGTTTGCAATCTATTTGCCTGATTGCAGTACTCTGTTAACGGTTCCGTGCGGCGCCAGGCATTTCAAGTCTATCGGCCGCAGAGCGAGGGCTGACCGGTTGAGCCAAACAGTATTTGTACTGGAAGACGATGCCGATATTTCACGGCTGGTGCAGCATCACCTGGAAGCAGCAGGATTTGCCGCACGCCTCTATCACACCCCCACCAACCTGATTCCCGATGCGGAACGCCAGGCGCCGGCTCTCTTTCTGCTGGACATCATGGTGCCCGGCGGCGATGGTCTGGACGTTTGCCGCAGGCTCAGGAATCACCCCGCGCTTTCCACCGTCCCCATCATCTTTCTCACCGCCCGTGCGGGAGAGAACGACCGGGTGCTCGGGTTGGAACTGGGCGCGGACGACTACATCACCAAGCCCTTTGCCACCCGCGAGCTGGTAGCGCGCGTCAAGGCCGTGCTGCGCCGGTTCGAGCGGCCCACAACACCTTCCGTCATCAGCTTTGAAGAGGTGATTGTGGACGCCAACGCCATGCAGTTGAAGGTGCGCGGCGAGCTTACCACCACCACTGCCACCGAGTTTCGCCTGCTCGACTACCTGGCGCGCCA
>Ga0302319_10013707_pt1 | contig 15178 bp, 7 predicted proteins | sample Bog_T0_2_FD_203319 | JGI IMG/M metagenome (GOLD analysis project Ga0302319, IMG submission 203319) | Peat permafrost microbial communities from Stordalen Mire near Abisko, Sweden - Bog_T0_2 | ecosystem: Environmental > Terrestrial > Soil > Wetlands > Peat | place: Sweden: Abisko, Stordalen Mire... | reverse complement strand
GGTGTTGCCGATTTCGAGGATGGGTCCGGGCTCGCTGGCACCCTCCGCGACGAGCAGTTTGAAGCCGTGGACAGGGTCCTCGGCGACGGAGAGCAGGGTGACGGGACCGTGCGCCACCGACATTTCTATGGATAGACCGCGGCCCACTTTGCCGTGATAGACGAGCAGCGGCCGCACTTTGACTTTGCCGGCGGCAATGCCGGGATGGCCAGGACCGTCGTGGCCCATGAGGACGATGCCGTCGTTGAAATCGACGCCATAGAACTCGGAGAAAGAGCCACCGGCTCCGAAGAGATCCATGATCTTCATGGCGATGACATTCTTGACTTCATATTCGCCGGCAACGGGGATGCCGCGCGCGGTCAGCAGCGAGGTGCCGAGGATGATGGAGCCGATGGTGTCCTCGTTGGCGTCGATGCCGGAGCCTTTGTAGTAGTAGGCGAGGGCGGAGAGGCGGTGATGGTCCGCGAACCGTTCGAGAGCGGCGGCGGTGCGGGCGGCGCGGAGCAGCTCGTTGGGATCGCAGTTGGGTTCGACATCGAAGACTTCGAGGATGCGGTCGCGTTGTTGCTCGATCTCGGGAGGTTGGAGTGCGGCGCGCATGGCGCTGAGCTCATCGACCTCGAGCATCTCGATCTGCGGGCCAAAGACGGCGCAGAGCCGGGTGAGGTCGGTAACGATATCGAGCATGCCGCTGTAGTAGTGACCCATGAGGCCGAGGCGGCAATGCTCGAGGGCGTGCATGACGTGAGCGGCCTCGACCCAATCTTCAATTTGCTGCCAGCAGACGGGGTCACCTTCGAGGACGCCGGTGACCTGGCGGAAGGGAATGGCGGCGCGGGCAAAGACGTTGGCGATCTCCGGCATGGGACAGGCGGAACAGAAGGCGAGCCATTCGCCGGTCATGGCGGTGCGGTCGCCGAGGGCGTTGAAGCGGGTGTAGTCGATCGCGGCGTGTGGCTGCAGGTTGAGGACGAGGACGGGGATGGGCAGGCGCCGAACCACGGCCAGCACCGTGGAAGAGAGCGCATAGGTGGTGGCGTAGAGAAGGAGAATCGCAGGATTTTCGCGGCGGACGGCGTGCGCGGTGGCGACGGCCTGGTCGAGCGAGTCGACGAGGCCGAAATCGATGACGCGGCGGCCTGAGGCTTCGAGGCGGGCGGCGACCTGGCCGAGGTATCCGCGGAGGCGCGGTTCGAGACCAGGAAACTGAGTCCAGTAGGCCTCGAGGCCGATGCCGAACAGACCTACTCGAAATTCGTATGGGTTCATGCTCAGAAGTGCGTTGCCTCTCGCGGTGGATTCTATCGAGGATTGGGAGGGTTGCACCATGGTGGCTTTTACATAAGTGGTTAATAGCGGAGAAAAGCCCTGGACGGGCGAAGCATGCGGTAAAACGGATTGAGCTGGAGCGAGGCGCGCGCGGAAGAGGCGATCGCAACCCATAATGTTGGCTCAGTTTCGTGGAACCCGGGTCTCAGAATCGAGAGCCAGGCCAGCCAGTGGAACTATAGGACAGAAACCCCCACTCAAGCCAAATGAAGGCTTGCATGGGCCACCCGTTGGACGTGACGCTTATCGGGGATTGCCGGGGCCAGGAACGGGGAATACGCTCCGGGGAGCCAATCGTGTCTGCACGTCCTGTTTTGAGGCAGGAGCGTGGTTTCGTCTTCCGTTGGTCAACCCATACTGCCGGGGTCCTATGAATCGTACGAGCCGTTGCTTTTCCCTCCTTGTATTGGCCGCAGCTGGCCTTTGTTTGCCGCTTCCATCGCAGAGCCTTCAGCCTTCAGCGGCCGTGAGCCGCATCCAGGCGCCCATCGACGAGAGCAATTTGGTGTCTCTTCAGGGGAACGTTCATCCGCTGGCGCGGGCGGAGTTCGATCGTGGACCGGCACCGGCATCGATGGCGACGGGGAGGATCACGCTGGTACTGGGGCGGAGCGCAGCGCAGCAGCAGGCGCTGGAGCAGTATTTGGCGGACCTGCAAAATCCATCGTCGGCGAATTTTCACAAATGGCTGACGCCGGCGCAGTACGGCGCGCTGTATGGCCCGAGCGCCGCGGATGTTGCAACGGTCGGATCGTGGCTCGAAGGGCACGGGTTCAAGATCGAGAAGGTGGCGCAGGCACGCAACGTGATTCAGTTCTCGGGCACGACGGGCGGGCTCGCGAGCGCGTTCCATACCTCGATCCACGCGTTCGCGGTTGGCGGCGTAACCCACTACGCCAATGTCAGCGATCCGCAGATACCGGCGGCGCTTGCGGCTGTGGTTTCGGGGGTGGGGCCGCTCAACGACTTTCATCCGAAGACGCAGATGGTGACGGGCGGAAGCGGGCACTACGATGCGGCGACGCATTCGATCCAGCCGGACTTCACGCTGTTCGAAAACTCGACGCCTTACCTATTTATGGATCCGGCGGACGCAGCGACCATCTACGACACGCCGAATACCAATCTGAATGCCAACTATGCGAGCGGAACCACGTACGACGGGACGGGCGTGACGCTGGGCATCGTGGGCGTTTCCGATCTGACGTTGGGGGATGTGCAGAACTACCGGCTGGCGTTTCTTGGGGAGACGGCGGGGAACGTGAATCTGCCGACGGTGATTGTGGACGGGGACGATCCGGGGCTGAACGGGGCGGGCGTCGAAGCCCTGCTGGATAACGAAGTTTCCGGGGGCATTGCACCGAAGGCGAAGGTCTATTTCTATACGTCCGCGGACACCGATCTTTCGCAGGGGGTGATCAACGCGCTGCTGCGGGCAATTGACGACAATGCAGTGAGCATTCTGAGCATGAGCTTCGGGGAGTGCGAAGCGAGTCTGGGGACCGGAGGGAATCAATTTTTCTTCGAGACGGCGCAGCAGGCGGCGGCGCAGGGGATCAGCGAGACGGTGTCGGCGGGGGACGGTGGGTCTGCCGGGTGCGACAACTTCGATACACAGACCGAAGCGTTCAGCGGATTGCAGGTGAGCGGCCTGGCATCTCCACCGTGGGCGATCGCGGTGGGCGGAACGGATTTCGACGTGCTGCCAGGTTCGTTTGCGACTTACGTTATGGCGACCACGGACGGGGTTGCGCCTTACTACAGGACCGCACTGAATTACATCCCGGAGAACCCGTGGAATCAGACCACGACGGTGGACACGACGTATGCGAACAACGTTGCTTACGTGAATAGCCAGGGTCATACCAATATTGTTGCGGGCAGCGGCGGGGTGAGCAGTGTGTATGGCAAACCTTCCTACCAGACGTCGCTCACGCCGAACGACAATGCGCGCGATCTGCCGGACGTTTCGTTTTTTGCTTCGGGAGGAAACAAGCGGGCGTTGTGGCTGGTTTGCTCGGACAGCGCAACGGACGGAAACACGCAGCAAAGCTACACCGATTGCCAAACCTCGAATGGGCAGTTCGTGAGCGGCACCGAGTTTGAGGGAGTGGGCGGGACGTCGGCCTCGGCGCCGGCGTTCGCGGGGATGCTGGCGCTGGTATCGCAGGCGCAGGGCGGAGCGCGCCTGGGCCAGGCGAATGGCGTGATTTATCAACTGGCAAAGGCGAAATACTCGACGGTCTTTCACGATGTGACGGTGGGCAATAATTCGGTGCCGTGCGCGGCTGGCTCGTCTAACTGCGGGACCAACGATTTCGTAACGGGATATAACGCAGGGACGGGATTCGATCTGGCGACGGGGCTGGGCAGCATCGATATCAAGCAGCTGATTCAGAACTGGAGCAGCGTCTCGCTGACGTCGACCACGACGAGCCTCACGATCAACGGCTCGACGGCGGCGTACAGCGGAGTCCACGGCGCGTCGCTCACGTTTGGTGTTGGGGTGAGCCCAACGGCGGCGACAGGGGCGGTGGCGATCATCGATACGGCCAATGAAACGGCGGGCGGGACAACGAGCGGACCGCAGAACAATGCGCAGTTCGACGTTGCGCTCACGAGCGGCGCGGGAATGGGGACGTGGAACGGCTTGCCGGGCGGCACATACACGGTTTCGGCGCGGTATGGGGGCGATACTTCGGACGCTGCCAGTACTTCCGCGCCGATCAGCGTGACGATTGGAGCGGAGGCGAGCACGACGTCGCTTGAGGTGAACGCGACCAATCCTCTGACCGGCAGTTCGATCGGCCTGAGCAATATTCCGTACGGTTCGCAGACAGTACTCGATGCGCAGATCACCGGGACAGCGGAGGGATCGGCGACCGAAGGTGTAGCTACGGGAACGGTGACCTATCTGAACGGAAGCTCGACGCTGGGGACGGCGAGTGTAAGCGGCAATGGCAACCTCGCCTCCTGGCCGCCGGTCACCGGCAGCTTTGTGGCGCTGGCTCCTGGAACGTACAACGCGACGGCGAGCTATGCGGGGGACGCGAGTTTTAAGGCAAGTGTGAGCGCGGCGAAAGCCTTCACGATCGTGCCGGCAGCCACGACGCTGACCGCGCAAGCAAGTCTGGGGACAATCACGACGGCGCAGGCGACCAACATTAGTTTCACCATCACATCGCTTGAAAACCTGGGAGCCTTTCCCGGGGGATCGGTGCAGCTGACCGCCAACGGGAAGACGCTGGCGACTGTCTCAAGCTTTGTAAAAACGATCGTTCTGCAGAGTGGGCTTCCCTACTACGAATTGACGGGTTCAGTGACCGTCCAGGGAAGCCAGCTGACGCCTGGCACGGCCAACGTGATCACGCTCGCCTATGCGGGCGATCCAAACTATGCAACGGCGAGCACGACTGTTTCGGTGACGGTGACCGGCGGAGTCGGCAGCATTAGCCTCGCCAACAGCGGGAATATCACGGTGCCGGTGGGAGGCATGGGCAGCTCCACGCTGACGGTGACGCCCGCGGGTGGATATACGGGCACGGTGAATTTCAGTTGCAGTGTGAGCGGGGCGCCAACGATTACATGCGCAGCAGCCGCGGCCACCGTGAGCGGAACGGGAGCCGCGATGGCTACGCTCAACGCACAGACCAGCGCCAGCACGGCGGCGAACACCTATACCGCTACAGTCACCGGAACGGATTCCGTGACGGGCACGATTACGGCGACGACAACGCTTTCGATCATCGTTACCCAACCCACGACTCCGACGCTCTTCCTTGCGAACAGCGGCCCGATCACAGTGGTTGCGGGCGCCACCAGCGGGAACACTTCGACGCTAACCGTAACGCCGGCCGGAGGGTTCACCGGCCAGGTCAACCTGTCGTGCGCGGTGGGGAATTCTCCGGGCGGGACGAATCCCACATGCACGGTGACATCGCCGGTATCGATCGCGGGAACCAGCGCGGCGACCAGCACACTGACGATCGTGACGAGCGGCCAGACGACGGCCGGAGGCTACACCTTTAATGTGAAGGCTGCGGATGCGGCGACGGGGACGATCACGGCGAACACGTCGGTTCCGGTCACGGTCACCGCGGCGCCCGGGATTGCGTTAACCAGTAGCGGGAACGTTGCGGTGAATCCAGGCGGGACGCCCGACGTCACGATTACTGTTACGCCGAACGGCGGCTTCACGGGCGTGGTGAAACTGAGTTGCGCGGTCACCACGAGCGTGAGCAGTCCGAACGACGAGCCGACATGCAGCCTGCCCTCCACGGTGACGATCAGCGGGACCACGGCGGTGACGACAACACTGACCATCTTCACAACCGCAGCTACCACCGGCGCACTCGATTTACCGCTGAGCAGGTTCTTCCTGGCCGGAGGCGGAGGGGCGCTGGCGCTGGTGCTCTTCTTTGGGATTCCGGCACGGCGGCGCGCCTGGCGGGTGCTGTTCAGCTTGCTGGCGGTTCTGATGGTGGTGGGGACCATCGGCTGCAGCGGCGGCAGCACGGGGAGCGGAGGAGGCGGAGGCGGAGGCGGTGGAGGTGGAGGCAACACCGGTACGACGGCCGGCGTTTATACGGTCACCGTGACTGGAGCCGACGCGACCACGGGAAAGATCACCGGCAGTGTGGCGGTGACGCTCACGGTGAATTGATCCGGAGCTTTGTCGTTTGGGGCTGTCGCGTGCGTCAGTTGCCGCCAGTTCCTGCATAGCCGCAACCGTTGCCGACGGCATCGGCAATTCTCGCGTTCACTCGTAGCGCAGTGCGGTGAGGGGATCGATTTTCATCGCGCGGCGCGCGGGCAGAAATGCGGCGAGGGCGCTGACGAGCAGCACGACTGCCAGGATGAAGGCGTAATTCCCGGGATTTCCTGGGTTCACGCCGAAGAGCAGACGTTCCAACAGCGGCGTGACGAGGAACGACAGCAGGACGCCAGCGAGCACTCCCGGGAGCACCCAAGCGAAACCGTCGGCGAGGATCATCTTCATGACATGGGCGCGATGCGCGCCGATGGCCATGCGGATGCCAATTTCCATGGTGCGCTGGGCGACGGAATAAGAGAGCACTCCATAGATACCGATGGAGGCGAGCAGGAGCGCGATGACAGAGAGCAGCGTGGCGAGGAGCGAGGCAAAGCGGCTCTCGGCATGGGCGCGATCGACGAGGAGCGACAACGGCTCGACATGCGTGATGGGCATCTGCCGGTTGACGAGGGCGACCTGCCGGCGCACAGAACCGGCGAGATTGGGAACGACACCGGCGGTGTGGATCACGAAGGACATCGAGGGGCGCGGGGCAAGCGGGTACGGGACATAAATCTGGGAGCGCACAATCGCGGTGAGGGAGTGGTACTGGACGTGGCGCACGACACCGATGACGACAGCCCAGTCGCGCTGGAACTGGTAAGGGCCCTGGGGAGAGTCGGAGATGTTGAGCTTGCTGCCGATGGCGTCGCCATTGGGCCAGAGCTGGCGGGCGAGTATGTCATCGATGATGACTACGTGTTGATGTGTGGCGTCGTCGGAATCGGTGAAGTCCCGTCCCTCGAGTAGGGTCACGCCGATGGTGGAGAAGAATCCGGGAAGGATCGAACGATGGTCCGCCATCACCGTATTTTGCAGTTCGGCAGGTGCGCCTTCCTTCCAGTAATAGTCGTACCAGTTGCCCGCGTCGTCGAGGGGGAGATGAGAGATGGCGGCAACGGACTGAACACCGGGGATGGCGGCGAGCCCTTGCTGGAGCTGGTGGAGCGGAGCGTAGCCAGGCGCGTTGATGCGGAAGGTGAATACGTTTTCCGGATGGAAGCCCGGGTCGAGACGCAGGATGTTGACGAAGGTGCGGGTGAGGAGGCCGGTCGCGAGAAGGAGGACGAAGGCGAGGGCGACTTCAGCGGAGACGAGGGCGCTGGACCAGTGGCGCCGCCGCCAGCCGGACTGGCGTCCTGAATCTTTGAGGTTGCGGGTGAGATCGAGGCGGCGGGTGGCGAGGACGGGCGCCAGGCCGAAGAGCATGCTGGTGCAGATGGCCACGGCGAAGGTAAAGGCGAGGACGCGCCAGTCGAGCGTGACGTCGCCGAAATTCACGAAGGTGGGGGGACGAGCGGCCAGGATTGCGCGTGTCGCGGCCCAGCCGAGGGCCAACGCCGCAATGCCGCCGAAACAGCCGAGCAGGAGGCTTTCGGTGAGGAGCTGGCGGACGAGGCGGCTGCGCGATGCGCCGAGGGCCGCGCGAATGGTGGTTTCCCGCAGACGCCGGCGGGCGCGCGCCATGAGGAGGTTGGCAATGTTGGCGCATCCGATGAGAAGCACGAGCGCGACTCCACCGAAGAGAACGAGGAGGGTGCGGCGGACTTCGCGCACGTCGTCGGCCTGCAGAGAAAAGACGTAGAGGCGGAAGCTGGCCAGCGATGAGCGTCCGGCAAGCGCGTTGATTTGCCGAACGGCGGAGTCGGCTTCTGCCTGGGCGCGTGCGATGTTGCTGCCGTTGCGCAGGCGGCCGATGACGTGGAGGAAGGCGGGACCCTGGGGATCCCATGGGCCGACGGGGACGGAACTGAAAACTTCGACGTTGGGCGGGACGCTGGCGTCGTCCGGGAAGACGAGGCGGAAACTTGCCGGGAGGACGCCGATGACCTGGGCCTTCTGCCTGCCGAAGGGGACGAATTTGCCGATGATGGCGGGGTTCGAACCGAAGCGCCGGACCCAGGCTGCGTGGGAGAGGATGATGGTATTCGGGGCGTCGGGAATGTCGTCCTGCGGGCCGAAGAAGCGGCCGAGGGCGGGACGGGGGCAGAGGAGCGGCAGGAAGTTCGAGGTGGTGTCGGCGACTTTGACCTGTTCGGCATCGCCTTCGCCGGGGAGGGCTCCGTTGGTGACCCAGATGCCGGCGAGTTGATCGAATTGCGTGGTGCGCTGGCGTAGCTGGTAGAGCTCGAAGGAGGAGAAGGGCGCTCGATTGGAATAGCCGAGGCCGGACCAGAGGATGGTGAGCCGGTCCGCGTTGGGGTAAGGGAGTGGGCGCAGGAGGAGAGCGTTGACGAAGCTGAAAATGGCGGTGTTGGCGCCGATGCCGATGGCGAGGGTGAGGATCGCGAGCGCTGCGAAGGCGGGGCTTCGGAGCAACTGGCGCAGGGCGTAGCGCAAGTCCTGAGCGAAGACCTCGAAGGCGGTACCGGGGCGGCGGTCGCGCACGGCCTGCTTGATCTGCTCGAGGCCGCCGGATTCGGCGAGCGCGGTGCGGCGGGCTTCATCGGGTGACATGCCGGCCGCGATTTTTTCGTCGGTGAGCAGGTCGGCCCAGGAGCGGACTTCGGCGTCAAGGCGGGCCTCCAGGTGGCGTTTGTGGCGAAGGTTGCGGATTGCGGTGAGGATCCGGAGGGCCATGTTCGTCTCCTTTAGGTGGCCTTGAGGGCATTGGTCATCGCGAGGGCGACCCTTGCCCATTGCTTCGTCTCGTTTCCCAACTGCCGATGGCCGGGTTTGGTGAGGCGGTAAAACTTTGCGCGGCGGTTGTTCTCCGACTCGCCCCATCCGGAGGAGAGCCAGCCCGCGTCTTCCATGCGGTGAAGTGCGGGGAATAAGGAGCCGGGTTTGACGCGGAAAGTTCCCTGGGTGATCTGCTCGATGCGCCGGGAGATGCCGAGGCCATGGAGTTCGCCTGCGCCGATGGCTTTGAGGATGAGGAGATCGAGGGTGCCCTGGAGAAGATTGGTTTGGTTCTGGGTTTGGTTCTGGTCCATGCGGCGGTGTGCTCCTATCGAGTGGCTGTATGAGTGTGTACTGGCTCGTGCAGAATGTCAATAGGAGCGAGGGGGGATTGGGGTGCCAGGAGAGTGGGAACAAACGCGAGGTGGCCCTTCGGGTCGAAGAGAATTGCCGGATTGTTGAGGCCTGGATCCGTCGCGCCGCGCGAATGACAGATGAGGAAAATTGGTTTGGGCAGGAGGCGCGGTCCAATCGTAGACTGGAATGCGATGGGCGCCGGGTTCGCTGCCACAGATCGATTTATCTCCGAGGTGAAGGAGAATCGTCTCCGGGCGGGGTACGTGCTCGTGGGAGACGACGTGTTTCTCTACGAGCGGTGCCGGCGGGCGGTGCTGGGGAGCCTGGTTCCTGCAGAGATGCGGGATTTCTGCCTGTCGGAGCTGGATCTGGCGGAGACGAATATCTTTGAGGCGCTCGATCGGGCGCAGACTCCGTCGCTGATGGCGCCGTTTCAGGTGCTGTTCATCCGCAATTTGAAGGCGTTGTACACGCGCGGCGCGAAGAAAGAGGAGTTCGCGGCGGTTGAAGCGTATTTCAAATCGCCGAATCCGCAGGCGCTGGTGATTTTTGTAGCAGATCACTTGCGGATTCCGTCGGACCCGCGGCGCATGGATATGCAGGATAAGGACCGGTACGAGCGGATCCGCGAAACGCTGGGGGACTGGTGCGGGATTGTGGAGCTGGCGCGCGTGGATGAAGCGGATGCGCTGAAGTGGATTGCGGCGGAGGCGAAGCGTCGCGATGTGGCGATTGACGCGGACGCGGCGCGGGAGCTGGCCGATGCGCTGGGCGCGGACATGATGCTGATCGCGAATGAAGTGGAGAAGCTGGTGCTCTATGCCGGCGCCAAGCGGCATGTAACGCTGGGCGATGTGGAGACGATGGTGCTGGCGGCGAAGCAGCGGTCGCTGTACGAGCTGACGGATGCGATTTCGGCGAAGGATCGGGCGCGGGCGCTGAGCCTGCTGCATGGATTGCTGAATGCGAGCGATGGTGGCGAGGATTCGGCGATCGGGCACCTGTATATGCTGGCGCGGACGTTTCGGCAGATGCTGGTGATTCTCGAGAAGAATGTGCGGGACTCGCGGGCGATCTGGCAGGCGCTGTGGCAGGGGTTCCGGATGCCTCCATTTGCGGCGGAGGATGTGATTCGACAGGCGCGGCGGTACAAGTCGCGGCGGGAGCTGACGCGGGCGCTGCGGCTGATTGCGCGGGCGGACCTGGAGTTAAGGTCGCAGCCTCCGGATAAGCGGCTGGTGCTGGAGCGGCTGGTGCTGGAGCTGGCGAGCGAGGCGAAGGCGGGGGTGGTGGGGATGAGCCCGCAGTATGCGATGGAGTGGAGCTAGCTTAGGTCAGTAGCGTTGCTCGATGGGTGCGGTGGTTCACGCGAAATGCAGGTCCTTCGGCTTGCGGCGAATTATCGTTGCGCCCAAAGGCGAGGCGCAACGAATTGGATGCCGCGCCCAGGATGACACTTTTTCTTTTGTCGATGGGCGCGGTTGTGGTTCCTGCGAAATGCGGGTCCTTCGCTGCGCTCAGGACGAGACACTTTATCTCCTGATCACGCTCGTGTCCTTGCGTGGCGTGGAGCGCGCCTAAGGCAAGTGTTAGGCTGGCGGGGATGAAGCGCATTGCAGTCGCGATGGTGCTGGTGGCGGCGGCTGCGGCTGCGCAGAACGCAGCGGGGCCGGCGCCAGGGAGCAGGCAGGCTCCGGTTGAGATTGTGGGATCGCATGCGGTGCGGGTGTACACGAATCCAGAGCTGCATATGACGTTTGCGTATCCGGCGGAGCTGGGGACGCGGGATGCCTCGGCGGTGGCGGTCGTGGGGCGTCGGATGATCAATGGCGCCGATGCGGAGAGCGATCCGGAACATGCGAAGAACGACACATGCACGAAGGTGCTTCTGTCAGTGGGGAAGGAAGGCGGAGGAGGTCCGGCGGGAGCGCGGGTGACGGTCGCGCTCTTCGACGTGGATGTGCGCTGCCTGCCGGCGAGGGCGCTGAAGAACCGGAAGGCGATGGACGCGGTGCTGACGAATCTGGCGATGCTGGGGACAACGGTGATGGGACTGATGCCGATCGAGCAGCCGATGTTCTACGAGATTCAGGGGCGGCGCGTGCACTTTTGCGCTGCGCAGGGGCAGCCGGTGGCGAAGACCGATGTGCAGAGCGCGGAGTCAGAGGTGATTGGGGTGGCGGCCATGGCGACCGGTGGGCATGTGCTGAGCTGGCTGCTGGAGTCGAACGATCCGGCCACCTTCAACCGGCTGCTGGGGAGCCAGGTGGATTTTGGGACGGGCAAGCCAGAGCGGTTGTTTCCGGCACAATTTCGTTGAAAGCAGCCCGTAGCCTGTAGCTAGTAGCAGGTAGCCGGGAGCCTGTAGCTAGCAGCCCGTAGCGGGCTAAGGGGCGAGCAGCTGAGAGGCGGATAGCGGAGAACCGGTCAGCGAGCGTGGTTGGGCGGTCAGCCCGCGAGGTGGCGAAAAGCCCGGAAAACTGCAGTTATGTGATCCTGCTCACATTCCGAGACCGGCGTGGTTCGGATAATGGGTTCGGCGGGCTGTAATGCCGAGGTTATTTATACTTTTGTTATTCCTCGGGTTGCGGCCCTTCCCCTGAGATTTCCCCATGTTCCTCCTGTGGTTACGCATTGCGGCGGGTTTGTACGGCGTTGCCAGTCTGCTGGCGATTCCGGCCGTGCTCGGGAACCGTCCGAGGGGGCACCGGTATTGTCTGCCGGTGGCGCTGGGGGGATGGTTCTTCCATCTCGTAGCTTCGGTGGAGATGCTGTCGGCGGCGCACCACCTGATTCCGGTAATGGCGGATGAAATTGTCTCGACGCTGGCCCTGGTGATTGTCGCTGTCTTTCTCTTTATCTTCTTTGTCTATCGCACGATTTCGTTTGGGCTGTTCGCGCTGCCGCTGGCGTTTTTGCTGACGGTGGTTCCGGCGATTGGGCCGGAGCGGTATACGTTCGGTTCGCCGCTGGTGCGGAATGGATGGATCGCGTTTCACGTGGTAATGCTGCTGGCGGCCTATGCGGCGCTGCTGTTCAGCATGCTGTCGAGCTTTCTGTACCTGATCCAGGAAAAGCGGCTGAAGAATAAGGATTGGGCGAAGGCGGGTGTGACGGCTCGTCCGAAGACGCGGCCGCGGGGTTTTCTGACGTGGCTGCCGCCGCTGGCGACGATGGACCAGATAGCGCAGAGCACGCTGATGCTGGGTTTCTTCTGCATGACGGCGGGGCTGGCCGCGGGGTCGCTGATCGCGCAGGAGCAGGTGGGAATTCGCTACTTCTCCGATCCGAAGGTGGTGTTGTCGTTTGTGATGTGGGGGCTGTACGTCGCGATTCTGTTCATCCAGCGGGACACAGGGCTGCGCGGGCGGCGCGCGGCATGGCTGTCGTCCGGTGTGTTTGCGGTGATGCTTTGTGTTTGGGCGGCGAATTTGCTGGGGTCGGTTCATAGTTCAGCGCACAGGTTCGGTTTGAAATGAGATTCCTGGTCACAGGGCTGAATCACAAAACGGCGCCGGTGGAGCTGCGGGAGCGGCTGGCCATTGGCGGCGACGCGCTGCCGGAGACGACGCGCGCGCTGCTGGCGGAGCCGGGCGTGCAAGAGGCGATGATCCTGTCGACCTGTAACCGGGTGGAGCTGCTGGTCTCGCACAATGGGCTGGAGCCGCATTTGCCTGGATTTCTGGCGCAGCATTTCGCGCTGGACCGGTCGGTGCTGGAGCCGCATTTGTATCGCTATCAGGATGAAGAGGCGGTACGGCACATGTTTCGCGTAGCGGCGAGCCTGGACTCGATGGTGGTGGGCGAAGCGCAGATTCTGGGCCAGGTGAAGCAGTCGTGGACGGTGGCGCGGGAGATGGGGGCGGTGAAGGGTCCGCTGGACAAGCTGTTGCAGGGGGCGTTCTCGGCCGCGAAGCGGGTGCGGACGGAGACGGAGATTGGGTCGTCGTCGATATCGATTGCGTCGGTGGCGGTGGATCTGGCGCGGCGGATTTTTGGATCGCTGGAAGGGAAGAAGATTCTGGTGATCGGGGCCGGCAAGATGAGCGAATTGGCGGCGCGGCACATGATGCAGCACGGGGCCGACTCGATGCTGGTGGCGAATCGGACGTACGAGCGCGCTGTGAAGCTGGCGGAGCAGTTTCTGGGAGAGGCGATTCGGTTTGAAGAGCTGGATGCGCGGGCGCATGAAGCGGACATCATCATCACGTCAACGGGAGCGCCGGAGCAGATTCTGGGCGTGGAGCAGGCGCAGCAAATCCTGCATCGGCGGAAGAACCGGCCTGTATTTGTGATCGATATTGCGGTGCCGCGGGATGTGGATCCGCGAGTCAATCAGCTGGAAGGGATGTTCCTCTACGACATCGACGATCTGCAGTCGGTTGCGGCGTCGCACCTGGTGGATCGGGGACGTGAGGCGGAACGGGCTGAGGCGATCATTACGGAAGAGACGGAGCGATTCCGGCGGCGGATTCGGACGATCGATATAGCTCCGGCAATCGTGCAGGTGCAGGGGACGGCGGAGGAGCTACGGCAGGCGGAATTGCATCGGCAGCGGCAGCTCATGCAGTCGCTGACGCCGGAGCAGCAGGCGGCGGTGGAGTCGCTGACGCGTGCTTTGATGAACAAGTTTTTGCATTTGCCGTTGCAGGCGCTGAAGTCGGCGGCGCGCGATGGGGATGCGGCGGCGCTGGATGCGATTCGGGGGATGTTCCAGAAGGAATGCGGCGGGCACAAGGCGGCGGAGACGGAATTAGAGCCGGATAAGGACAAGGACAAGCGGAGTTAAACGTCTCCACCACGGAGTGCCGGGACGGAAGGCCATTTTATGATTGCGTTCTTCCCCGGCCTAAAGAGCTGGCGGAAAAGGCCCGGGAATTGAGGGCGTGTTTTCCAAAGTGGCTCAGGACGGTACTTTGAGGGAGAGGTTCATCAACGAGTTGTATTGATGTTCGGCCTGGAAGGGCGTTTGCTTCTTGCTCTGGGGTGAACCTGGCTGGGACCTGCATTTGAGTTGATGTCGCAGGCTATGAGGCTGTGCTCTGGGACTGAGGCCGTGCGTTGGGAATGAGGCCGTGCGCTGGGAATGAGGCCGTGCGTTGGGAATGAGGCCGTGCGTTGGGAATGAGGCCGTAGGTTGGAATAGGCCGTGGGCTGGGACAAGCTCCCGGGTCTAAAGCCGAGGCTTTCAGCCCGTGCTGCTGCGCAGCACCTCGAGCACCACGATCTCGCTGATCAACGCGTTATTCTGATCGCCATGCCTGAATTTGGAAACAAATCACAAACAGGGGGGCCACCTGGCGTGCTGCGGATTGGTTCGCGCGGGTCACAGCTGGCGTTGTGGCAGGCGAATCACATCGCGGATCGGCTGCGCGGGGCGGGGCACGAAGTTTCGATTGAGATTATTAAGACGCTGGGCGACGCGATGCAGCATGTGCCGTTTGCCGAGGTGGGCGGCGGAGCGCAGGGCGATGGGAAAGGGATGTTCACGAAGGAGATCGAAGAGGCGCTCTTCGATGGCCGGATCGATCTGGCCGTGCACAGCCTGAAGGATCTGCCGACGGAGCTCGCGGAGCCGTTTGCGATCGCGGCAATTCCGGCGCGAGTGGATGCGCGGGATGCGTTTGTATCGGTGAATCATGCGAGCTTTGAGGCGTTGCCGCATGGAGCACGGATCGGGACGAGCAGTTTGCGGCGACAGGCGCAGCTGAAGGCGCAGCGGCCGGATGTAGCGTGCGTGGAGTTTCGCGGGAACGTGGACACGCGGCTGCGCAAGCTGGCCGAGGGTCAGGTGGACGCGATCATTCTGGCGAGTGCGGGGCTGGAGCGGCTGGGGCTGACGGCGCATCGGCGGGAGTGCTTTTCGCCGCTGGTGCTGTGCCCCGCGGCGGGACAGGGCGCACTGGCGATTGAGGCGCGGGCGGGCGGTGAACGGACACTCGCGGCGCTGGCGTTTCTGGATCATGCGGCAACGCGGTATGCGGTAACAGCAGAGCGAGCGGCGCTGGCGGCGCTGGGCGGCGGGTGTCAGGTGCCGATCGGGATTCACTGCTT
>Ga0302319_10013706_pt1 | contig 15178 bp, 11 predicted proteins | sample Bog_T0_2_FD_203319 | JGI IMG/M metagenome (GOLD analysis project Ga0302319, IMG submission 203319) | Peat permafrost microbial communities from Stordalen Mire near Abisko, Sweden - Bog_T0_2 | ecosystem: Environmental > Terrestrial > Soil > Wetlands > Peat | place: Sweden: Abisko, Stordalen Mire... | reverse complement strand
ATTCCACCCCATGCATGGTCCCAACGGCCTTCACCTCCGTTGGTCTTGCTGCCCTTCATCTCCGCTGGGCATGGCGAGTGGTCGGTGATCACCATATCGATGATTCCCGCTTCAAGGCCTTGCCAGAGTGCTTCACGGTTTTCTGCATTGCGAATGGGAGGCGTGCATTTAAATTCGGTCGCGCCATCTTCAATCTCTTCGGCTGCGAACCATAGGTAATGCGTGCAGGTTTCCACGGTGATCGGCACGCCGCGCATTCGCGATTCAGCCAGCAGCGGCAATGCCTTCGCACTGGATAGATGCACCACGTGAATCGGCGATTGAAACTCCTCCGCAAGCTGAATGAGCAATGCGATTGCCTCAATCTCAGCCGCGTCAGGCCGCGACGCTAGAAAAGTCGAATACATGTGCCAGTCCGCATGAGCGGCGACCAGCGCCGCCGTTGCCGCATCTACCGGGTCTGCTAACTCGGCATGTGCGAGCAAGGGAAGTCCCGTTCCGCGGAGCTTGCCGAGCGCCTTGCGCAGATCGGCTTCGTCCACCCAGGCAAACCCGTCGATTCCGGAGTGAATCATGAAGCACTTGAATCCGGGAACACCGGCGCGAGCCAGGGGTGGCAGGTGGTCGGCGTTGCCGCGCACTACGCCTCCCCAGGTGGCCCAGTCAACCCACGCGTTTCCGCGTGCGGCCTGGCGCTTGGCTTCAAGTGAGCGAACGTCAATCGTCTCGGGCGCGCAATTCAGCGGCATATCCACCAGAGCGGTAACGCCGCCGGCGGCCGCTGCTTTGGTCGCGGTTTCAAAGCCCTCCCACTCTGCTCGGCCGGGGTCGTTGATGTGCACATGCGAATCGACCAGGCCGGGTAGGATCACGTTTTCACCGAAATCGTGCAGGTCTGCGCCGGTGGGAACGTCGTTCCAACCCACAACTGCGGTGATGCGTTCCCGCTCGGTCAACAGGGCTGCGGGGACGAGACCATCGGCTGTCAGGACGCGGGTCGAGCGGAATGCTTTGGCCATGCTTCTTCTACTGTGCCTTTTCGGGGCAGCAAGAGCAAGTGCGCCAGTGGTTGCGGGCTGGCGGAGTGCACGTTTGAATCCCCGTGGGCTGGTAGTCTAAAGTCAATCCCGCCGGAATTTGCGAGGAGTGCATCGTCGCACAAACGGCGGAACGGTCATGGGCCGAAATGGGAGTGAGATATGTTGTTGGGACATTCGATTATTAACGGCAAGCCGAGGGAGACTTCTGGTGCGGAGTTTGCCGGCATCGACCCCGTAACCGGGAAGCGGTTGGAGCCTGTGTACCACTCTGCCGGCAGCGAAGAGGTGGACCTGGCGGCCACTCTGGCCGAGCAGGCATTTGAGATTTTCAGCAAGACGCCGGGCAAGGAGAAGGGCCGCTTTCTGCGCCATATCGCCGACGGTCTTGAGGCCGTGAAGGCCAGCCTGGTGGAGCGCGCGCATCTTGAGACGGCGCTGCCCGAAGCACGGCTGCAGGGCGAAGCGGCACGCACCATCAATCAGCTTCGCCTGTTTGCGCAGGTGGTTGAAGAGGGCTCGTGGCTGATGGCGCGCATTGACCCGGCCCAGCCCGATCGCAAGCCGATGGCGCGGTCGGATATACGGTCGATGCTGCGCCCGCTTGGTCCGGTGGCGGTGTTTGGCGCCAGCAATTTTCCGCTGGCGTTTTCAGTAGCAGGCGGCGACACCGCATCGGCATTCGCGGCGGGTTGTCCGGTGATTGTAAAGGCGCACTCCGCGCACCCAGGCACCAGCGAGATTGTGGCGCAGGTAATTTGCAACAGCGTGCGCGAGTGCGGACTGCCGGCAGGCACCTTTGCCGTGCTGTTTGGCTCGGGCGCTCAAGTGGGCGCGGCGCTGGTGGAGCATCCAGCGGTGAAGGCAGTTGGCTTCACGGGCTCGCTCTCGGCGGGCAAGTCGCTGATGGAGCTGGCTGCGTCGCGGCCGGAGCCGATCCCGTGCTTTATGGAGATGAGCAGCACCAACCCGCTGTTTGTGCTGCCGGAGGCGTTGGAGACGCGCGGCGCGCAGATTGTGGCGGGACTGTTCGCGTCGTTCACGATGGGTGTGGGACAGTTCTGCACCAAGCCGGGACTGGTGTTTCTGCCGCGCAACAAGGCCGCCGACGCAGTGGTTGCCGAGCTTGTGAGCCGCGTGAATCAGGCTGGCGCAGCGCCAATGCTCACGGACGGAATCTCAAGGAACTACAAGTCAGGCGTGGCTGTGCGCGAGGGTAACTCGCAGGCCGCGGTGCTGGCGCAGCCTGAGACCACCAACGAGATGGGACCCGTGGATGTGCTGCCGGTTCTGTTTCAGGCGAGCGCCGCGGCTCTGGCCCGCGATCCTCACCTGGAGAAGGAGATCTTCGGGCCGACCACGCTCATCATCCGCTACGAGGATCAGGCGGAGCTGATTGGAGCAGTGCGCGCGCTCGAAGGCCAACTGACGGCAACGCTGCACGGCACCGATGCGGATCTCGCGGCATTCGGCGATTTGATCTCGGTTCTCGAAGGCAAAGCGGGACGGCTGCTGGTGAACGGATTTCCAACCGGCGTTGAGGTTTGCCATGCGATGGTTCACGGCGGACCTTTCCCGGCGACGAGCGACAGCCGCCACACATCGGTCGGCACGCAGGCTATCTACAGGTTTGCGCGGCCGGTTTGCTACCAGGACTTTCCGCAGGCTGCTCTGCCGGCTGAGTTGAAGAACGAGAATCCGCTGGGAATTTTGCGGATGATCGACGGCGTGTTTACGCGCGAGGCGCTGTAAGCCAAGTGCGCGACGAGGCGGCGGCGGGGTGGGTGCTCTACGACGGCGAGTGCGCTTTCTGCGTCCAATGGGCGCATTTCTGGTTGCCGGTTTTGCGCCACCGGGGTTTTGCAACGGATACGCTCCAGGCCGATTGGACCGCGGAAGCGCTGGGCATGACACGCGAGGAAGTTTTGCGCGACGTGAGACTGCTGACGGCCGACGGCACTGCTTATGCAGGCGCGAATGTGTATTTGTATGTGGCGCGGAAGATCTGGTGGGCGTGGCCCTTCGGATTTCTCTTCAGCCTTCCGGGTTTCAAAAGGCTAATCTGGATGGGATACAGGTGGTTTGCCGCCAATCGGCATTGTGTTGCTGGGCATTGCGCTGGGCCGCGGTGACCGAACCTCATATTGTGTAGGTGAAGACAGCCGCGAGCGGATACTTACTGTTCGTGCTATCCCACCCATCCGCAAAAGACGCGGATGGATGGGGCACGGAGCTTTTGCGGGTGGGTTATGATTTCAAAAATCGGGGTGAGTTCCTCGGCCGAAGGGTGGGGATAACAAATTCGTCAACTGGGTGGGGGAGTGCTATCCCAGGTGCCCAAATGCGAGGCATCTCCACCCCAACAGGCAAAAATCGCCCGTTGGGGACCCCGGACCTGGGGCACCCACTATTGGAGGGGGATTTCAATTTGCTCCCCCGGCACCCGGGCCACCCGCCTCGCAAGAAATTGTAAATCCACCTTGAGGTCTTGACTCTACGCGAAAATCCGTACAAGCGATCCTCCCATCACGCGATTTGATACTGATTCCACCAGTGCAGGTCATGCTCTTTGCATTTTCTGCAGATTCCGTAGTATCCCAATAGTGTGCGTTCTCTGCCGATTCCGTGAACGAATATTTGTTGTTGGTATTGGTATTCTCTTCGGCCTCTGTTATGGAAGCGATGTAGACACGCATAGTCTCCCCCTCTTGTTTGGATTGTTAATCCCCCACTTTGAATGGCAGCGTGAAGTTTCTCGAATAACTCACACCAGCGTCATTTCCCCACATTCCTTTTGTCAATTATGCAAAACTCGCCAATTATAAACGTATTGCTCTATCTTCGTTACCTGCAACCTTATTGCTGGGTCGATAAACGGATATATCCTCTATCTCCTGATCAATTGGCGGCAGAGGAGGCGCTGGCGGCTTTGTTGGTCCGCAGGGCCAGGATGATGAGGCCGGAGATAACTAGCGATGCCGACAGAACGAAGAAGCCGGCGCGGGCGTTGCCTGTTATAGCTTGCAGCAGGCCGACGAGCCAGGTTCCGGCGAATCCGCCGAGCGCGCCGCAACTGTTGATGAGCGCGAAGACTTCTCCCGCGACGGTTTTGGGGAGCATCTCAGGAACGATGGACCAGAAGGGGCCGTAGGGTGCGTACATGGCTCCGCCGGCGACGATGAGCGAGACATACGAGAGCCAGAAGTGATTGCCGGCAGTTATGTAAGAGCAGAAGAGCGCGACGCCGGAGAGTAACAGGAACGGCCAGACGAAGGGCTTGCGGTCGAGAGTGCGGTCAGAGAAATAAGCGACGGCCAGCATGAGCACGACGGCGAGCAGGAAAGGCGCGGCGCTGAGCAGTCCGATGGTCTCGATTCCACGCGAAGAGCCGGAGCGAATCATCTCCGGAATCCACAAAACAAGACCGTAGACGCCGAAGCTCCAAAAGAAGTATTGGATGCAGAGCAGGATGACGGCGGGGACGCGGAGGGCTGTGAGAAAGCTGCCGTATTGCGGCAGTCCGGTCTGCTCGGACTGGAGCGCGGCTTCAAGCGCGAGGCTGCTTTCGGGCTTAAGCCATGAGGCGTGGCGGGGTTGGTCATGGGCGATGACGATCCAGACAAAGGCCCAGAGGACGGAGGGGATTCCTTCAAGGATGAAGGTCATCTGCCAGCCTACGGCTTTGATGAGATAGCCGGTGACGGCGGCCATCCACGTAACGGTGACAGGATTGCCGAGGATGAGGATGGCGTTGGCTCGTGACCGCTCGCCGCGCGTGAACCAGTTGGTGAGCAGGATGAGCATGGAAGGGAAGATGAGGCTTTCCGCAACGCCGAGGAGTGTGCGGTCCGCGACCAGCAGCCAGTAGTTGTGGATGACGCCGGTGAGACCGGAGAGCACGCCCCAACTGATGAGCGCGAAAAAGACCAGGCGCGTTGCGCTGCGGCGGCGGGCGTAAGATGCCGCGGGAATCTGAAAAAAGAAATAGCCGAGGAAGAAGACCGAGCCGAGAAACGCTGCGCGCGATTCGGTGATGTGCAGGCTGGAGGCAAGGCCTGCGGCTGCGCCGAATCCGAAGTTGGAGCGGCCCAGATAGGCCAGGCTGTAGGTGAAGAAGACCACCGGCATGAGGTAGAGCCAGCGGCGGCGCAGGTCAGGATGATTCTGGAAGAGAGGTTGAGCGGGCGAGTTTGGCACACAAGCGTTATAGCACCTGAGCATGAGCGCGCTCCAGTGCGGCGGGATTTTCTATACTTGAGGACGAGTTGAGAGGGGCTACGCAATCCAAAACATATCGTTGACTACGGTGCTTGAGTCGGGTGACGCGAAGCTATTCAGCGTGGCCACACATGCCGCGGGGCCGGGCGGGCAATTGCCGCTGACCAAAGAGATGCTGCTGACCGAGCCCTCGGGAAACCTGTTTGGGCTGACGCAGAGCGCGGGGATGGGCTGGGAACCGCAACGGCTGCTCGATCCCGAATTTTTGATTTTGAGTACGCATGGCGGGCTTCGCGCGGAAAACGGCGAGCCGATTGCGCTGGGGTTCCACTCAGGACATTGGGAGGTGGGACTGCTGGTGGGCGAGGCGGCGCGGGAGCTGAAGGCCCAGCGCGCGATTCCTTATGCGGGGGCGTGTACCGATCCTTGCGACGGGCGGACGCAGGGGACGGCGGGGATGCTGGACTCGCTGCCTTATCGCAACGACGCGGCGATTGTGCTGCGGCGGCTGATGCGGTCGTTGCCGACGGGCAAAGGGACGATTGGGATTGCCACCTGCGACAAGGGATTGCCGGCGATGATGATGGCGCTGGCTTCGTCTGGAAAGAAGCCGGCGGTGCTGGTTCCGGGCGGCGTGACGCTGCTGCCGGAGGCGGGCGAGGACGCGGGCAAGGTGCAGACGATTGGCGCGCGGTTTGCGCAGGGGCAAATCTCGCTGGAGTACGCGGCCGAGGTGGGATGCAGGGCGTGCGCGTCGCCGGGCGGCGGCTGCCAGTTTCTGGGAACGGCGGCCACGTCGCAGGTGGTGGGCGAGGCGCTGGGATTGTCACTACCGCACTCGGCGCTGGCGCCTTCAGGGCAGCCGATCTGGCTTGACGCGGCAAGGCGGTCGAGCCGGGCGATTCTGCGGCTGCACGCGCTGGGGATGGGCGTGGATGCGATTTTGACGCCGGCGGCGATACGCAATGCGATGGTGGTGCACGCGGCGTTTGGTGGGTCGACGAATCTGCTGCTGCATATTCCCGCGATTGCTCACGCGGCGGGGCTGAAGCGGCCCACGGTGGCGGATTGGACGGAGATTAACCGGCTGACGCCTCGGCTGGTGGATGCGCTGCCGAATGGTCCGCGAGGGTTTGCGACGGTGCAGGTGTTTCTGGCGGGGGGCGTGCCGGAGGCGATGCTGGAACTGCGCTCTCTTGGGCTTTTGGACGAGAGCGTGCTGACGGTGACGGGTGAGACGCTGGGCGCGAATCTTGACTGGTGGCAGCAGAGCGAACGGCGGCAGATGCTGCGGCGCGAACTGAAGGAGCGGGACGGGATCGACGCGGAAGACGTGATTATGCCTCCGGAGCGGGCGCGCGAGCGCGGACTGACTGCGACGATCTGCTTTCCGGTGGGGAATCTTGCGCCGGAGGGTTCGGTGATTAAGAGCACGGCAATCGATGCATCGCTGGTGGGCGAGGATCAGGTGTACAGGCACGTGGGTCCGGCCAAGGTGTTTATCACGGAAGAAGCGGCGATTGGGGCGATCAAGAGCGGCGATGTGGCGCAGGGCGACGTGGTGGTGCTGGTGTGCGGAGGGCCATTGGGCGCGGGGATGCAGGAGATTTACCAGATTACCTCGGCGCTGAAGCAACTGCCGCACTGCAAGCATGTGGCGGTGCTGACAGATGCGCGGTTCAGCGGGGTTTCAACGGGGGCGTGCATCGGGCATGTGTCGCCAGAGGCGCTGGCCGGCGGACCGATTGGCAAGGTGCTGGACGGGGACTTGATCGAGATTACGATTGACCGGCGGACGATGACCGGACGGGTGGAACTGGTGGGTGCGGCGGGAGCGGAGTTTGACGCCGAGCAGGGAGCGGCGGTGCTGGCCGCGCGCAAGCCGCGCATGGACTTGAAGCCTCATGCGCAACTGCCGGACGATACGCGGCTGTGGGCAGCGCTGGTTGAGGCCAGTGGCGGAGTGTGGGGCGGCTGCGTGTACGATGTCGAGGAGATTGTGAGCAAGCTTGGGAGGCAGGCGTGAAACTCTACAACACAAGCTGGGGTTGCTACGTGGAAGAAGGCGCCCGCTACTATCCGATTGCCGGCGAGCGATGGGATGCGGTGGTGAATCGGCAGGACCTGAAGGGGTTTCTGGCATCGGTGATTGGAAGCGCGCAGTCCGTGGAGGAGATCAAGGATATTCTTGCGCCGGTTGGCTGCCAGGACGTGTGGGCGGCCGGAGTGACCTACTTCAGCAGCAAGCGGGCGCGGATGGCCGAGGCGAAGGACGCGGGCGGAGGCGATTTTTACGACCGCGTTTACTCGGCGGCGCGGCCGGAGCTGTTCTTCAAGTCGACTGCGCCACATGTGGCCGGGACTGGCTCAGAGGTGCGCATCCGCAGAGACGCGAGCTGGTCTGTTCCCGAGCCGGAGCTGACGGTGCTGGCGAATGGGCTGGGCGAGATTGTGGGCTACACGGTGGGCAACGACATGAGCTCGCGCGACATTGAGGGCGAGAACCCGCTGTATCTGCCGCAGGCCAAGGTGTATGACGGGAGCTGCGCGCTGGGTCCGTGCGTGCTGGTCACCGGCGAGGCGCTGGCGCCGGAGACGCCGATCCGGCTGGAGGTTTTGCGCGGTGGCCAGGTGGAGTTTGCAGGCGAGACGCAGCTCTCGGCGATGAAGCGGCCGGTGACCGAGTTGGTGGAGTATCTGTTCCGCGAAAACAGCTTTCCGCTGGGCGTTTACCTGATGACGGGAACCGGGATTGTGCCGCCAGACGCGTTTACGCTGGCGGTGGGAGACCGGGTGCGCATTACGATTGACCCGATTGGGACGCTGGAGAACACGGTTTCAAAGGCTGGCTGAGCGGCGACTTCCCCTCCGGGCGAAGACTGCGTTGGCGGATTGCGCGGGCTGCCGACGGATTTTCATCATGGATTTGCGCGCCGACGCTATATTCAGTGCGTCTATTCAGTAACGGGAAAGGTACCCCGCCGACGTGCCGAATGCGGCACGCAGAGGGATATTTGCACCCCTGTAACAACCGATGATGCACAATAGAGGATCAGGGAGATAACGCCGTGCCGCGCATTCACTTTCAACAGCAACTGGCCGAATTGAAGGACAAGCTGATGGCCATGGCTGCCCTTGCGCAGCAGGCGGTCGAGTCCGCAGTCGATGCTTATCTGCAGCGCGACAAGAGTCTGTGCAAGTACGTCAAGCAGAACGAGAACGCCATCAACACGGCGCAGCGCGATCTGGACGAGATGGCCTACGAGCTGCTGGCCAAAGAGCAGCCGATGGCGATTGACCTGCGCTTTATTCTAGCGGTCATCAAGATGAACGGGGACCTGGAGCGGATTGGCGATCAGTCCATGGGCATTGCCCGCCGCACCAAAGAGGTTCTGGCTCTTGAAGAGGTCGATCTGCCGGTGGACTTTGCCGCGATGGGTGAGTTTGCGGCGCGGATGATCCGTTCGGCGGTGCAGGCGCTGCTGGAAGGCGACGCGCGGCTGGCGGAGTCGGTTCGCGCAATGGACGACGAGATTGACCGCATGAACCGGCGGGCGCACGCCGACTTGCTGAAGCTGATTGAAGAAAAGCCGCAGTACACACAGCAGGCGATGAAAGGCATCTTGATCGCGAAGAATCTGGAGCGGATTGCCGACCACGCAACCAGCATCTCAGCCGATGTGATCTTCTGGGTGCGCGGCGCGGATGTGCGGCACCAGCTCAGCGTTTCGATGGACTGAGGGGCGGGCTGGTCATTCAGGTAATCAAGAGCCCGAAAACTGCGTTCGTTGAGGATTACTGATTCTCTTCTGGACGTTTGGTCATTTTCAGGTGCTCCATCTGCTTAATACATACGTGACGCATTTCGCCGGGGATTTCTTTGCTCAGGGGACAGACAAGAAAATCCCCAAAGATATAGGAATTATCCAGATGACCGTTCAATAGTGTATCGAGTGGGTCTGTTCCGTATGCGGCCCACAAGAGTCGATGTGTGCCTACGGGCCACAAAACTTCCATGCCGTCTCCGGTGTAAACGGCGTATCTTGCATGAATTCTGAAACACTCTCCATATTTAGTTTGCACACACTTGTCTTGTCCCAGCACGGAGGATGCTATGGCGAACAAGCAAATACTGTCAGACAATGTTTAAGGCGTCTCCCTGTGAAAAAAGAGGAGTATGCGGCAGAGTAGTGCTGTTTCATGGTTGGTACTAATTTAATCTTTATCGACTTACCGTTGCAAACAAATTTGGCTTGTGCTGTCCCATCCTTCCGCAAGAAAACACTAAAGGGTAGGGCACTCATTTATCTGTGAGACGATCGGATGACGGAAAGCAACCGCAGATCCTTCGGCTGCGTTTGCCGCAATAAGCGCGCCAAACTTCGCTCAGGATGACATTTACATTTGCACAATAATTTCAGACTCAGGACACGAGTATCCTGAGTCTGAAATTAATATCAAAACAAATGCTGTCATCCTGAGCGAACGGGGCCCCAAACGTTCTTCAGTTTGGGGGTGGTGAGTCGAAGGATCTGCGGTTGCTCTTCAGCGGACTTCGGAGAAATTACACCTAAACGCCGATGACGGCGCAGAGTTCTTTTACTGCGGCGGCGCTGTTTTTGAGGGCGGCGTCTTCTTCTGGAGTTAGTTTGATTTCGACGATTTGTTCGAGGCCGGCTGCGCCTAGCTTGCAGGGAACACCGATGTAATAGCCATCGATTCCATACTCGCCTTGAAGATAGGCGGCGCAGGGAAGGATCTTTTTCTTGTCCTTGAGAATGGCCTCGGTCATTTCAACGGCGGCGGCGGAGGGGGCGTAGTAGGCGCTGCCGGTCTTGAGGTGCTTGACGATCTCAGCGCCGCCGTCGCGCGTGCGCTGGATGAGCTGTTCGAGCCGTTCGGGTGCGATGAGCTCGGTGATGGGAATGCCGGCGACGGTGGAGTAGCGCGCCAGGGGGACCATGGTGTCTCCGTGGCCGCCGAGAACGAAGGCTGTGACATTTTCGACGCTGACCTTCAGCTCTTCTGCAATGAAGGTGCGGAAGCGGGCCGAATCGAGCACGCCAGCCATGCCGATGACGCGCTCGCGGTTGAAACCGGCCTGGCGATAGGCGGCCTGGGCCATGGCGTCAAGAGGATTGGAGACGATGATGAGGATGGACTCGGGCGATTGAGCGACAACTTTCGCGACCACGTCGGACATGATTTTGAAGTTGGTGTGGAGCAGGTCGTCGCGGCTCATGCCGGGCTTGCGGGGCAGACCGGCGGTGATGATGACAATGTCGGAGTTTGCAGTGGCGGCGTAGTCGTTGGAGCCGACGACGTGCACGTCGCGCTTCTCAATGGGCATGGCTTCAAGCAGGTCAAGCGCCTTGCCCTGCGGAACGCCTTCGACCACGTCGATGAGGACCACATCGGCTAATTCCTTGGCTGCGATCCAGTGCGCGCAAGTTGCGCCTACGTTGCCCGCGCCGACAATACTTACTTTCTTACGCATGATTCTTTTCTCCTCAGTTGACTGAATGTGTTTCAAGTTAGCGGAGTTAGCCGCGTTTTGCGCGTCTTCGCGGAGTTGGGCGTCGCTACGGTAACTGATGCTAACTCCGCTAACTCGGCTAACTCCGCTGCACTACAGATTGCCGATGATGCGGGTGGCGAATTCGCTGGTGCCGACTTTGGTTGCGCCGGCGGTCTGGCGTTCGAAGTCGTAGGTGACGAACTTTTGCTGGATGGTTTTTTCCATCGCGGTTTCAATGGCTTTTGCCGCTTCTTTCCATCCGATGAAATCGAGCAGCATGACGCCGGAGAGGATGACGGAGCCGGGGTTGATGACGTCTTTGTCGGCGTACTTGGGCGCGGTGCCGTGGGTAGCTTCAAAGACGGCGAAGCCATCGCCGATGTTGGCTCCGGGAGCGATGCCGAGACCGCCGACCTGGGCTGCGGCGGCGTCGGAGATGTAGTCGCCGTTCAGGTTGGTGGTGGCCAGCACGCTGTAGTCGGAGGGGCGGATGATGATCTGTTGGAAGATGGAATCGGCGATGCGGTCGTTGATGAGGATTTTGTTTTTCCACGCGCCGTTGCCGTGGGTTTTACCGATGGAGTCGAGCACACCTTTGACCTCGGCATAGAGCGCCTGGCGGAATGCGGGGGAACCGAATTCGAGGCCCGGCTCAATGAGCGCGGCGTTCTGCTCGATGGTGAGGCCGGGGTTGGCGTCGGCGTTGCCGAGTATCCAGCTTTCGCGCTCGGTGACGATGTGCTCGCGGAATTCCTCGGTGGCAACTTCGTAGCCCCACTCGCGGAATGCACCCTCAGTGAACTTTTGGATGTTGCCTTTGTGCACCAGCGTGACGGTTTTGCGGCCGGACTCGATGGCGCCGCGAATGGCATAGCGGACCAGGCGCTTGGTGCCGAAGATGGAGATGGGCTTGATGCCGACGCCGGAGTCAGTCCGCACCTGCTTCTTGCCGCCCTTGAGCATTTCGTCGTTTAAGAACCCGATGAGCCTTGCGGCTTCAGGGGTGCCCTGCTTGAACTCGATACCGGAGTACACATCCTCAGTGTTTTCGCGGTATATGACGATATCGACCTGCTCAGGATGCTTCACCGGGCTGGGCACGCCCTGGTAGTACTTGACCGGCCGCACGCAGGCGTAGAGGTCAAGCAGCTGGCGCAGGGCAACGTTGAGCGAACGGATGCCGCCGCCGATGGGAGTGGTGAGCGGTCCCTTGATGGAGACGCGCAGATCGCGGGCTGCGGCCACCGTGTCGTCTGGCAGCCAGGTGTTGAACTGGCGGAAGGCTTTTTCGCCGGCGAAGACCTCAAACCAGCGGATGGCGCGCTTGCCGCCGTAGGACTTTTCGACGGCCGCATCGAAGACGCGCTGCGCGGCCTTCCAAATGTCGCGGCCGGTGCCGTCGCCTTCAATGAAGGGGATGATGGGATTGTCGGGGACTTGATACTCGCCGTTGCTGAACTGGATGGGCTGACCGTTGGCCGGCAACTCGAGGCCGTTGTAGGTTTTTGGCATGATTTCGGATGGTCCTTCCGTGCGGGGAGTTCTTAGATTTGAGGCTATCACCTGCAAATTAAGAGTGGCAACGTCCGGAAAGGGTTGGCTGGCGGGCTGCTTGCTATCGATCGACCGAGCCGGCCAGATTGTCTCCATCAAAGCGGGGGATGCCGAAGTGGCCGCGCAGGTGGAGCAGGTCAACGGGGCTCAGGTTGCCGGCGACGGTGACCAGAGTGAGGCTCCTTGGGGTCTGCGAGAGGACAACCGCGCCGCGTAGGTTTGTGCCATCCATCACCACCCACACATCGGAGGAATTGTTATGCACGGGGCCACCGGAGTTGGTGGTGGTGACGACGTGCTTCCAGCCGCGCAGATGATAGGCCTGGCGCACGGCTTCAACCTGCGCCCGGTCCACAGCGCCATCCGCGGCGAAGCGGAGGACGTGGACGCTGAGGCCGTCGAGCTTGTTGACCGCCTGCTTAACGTCGGCGTCGGAGTCGGGCATGGCGCCGGCTGCGGCGTTGAGCATGTTGCGGTCAAGGCTGAAGCTGGACTTCGATGTGGCCTGCGATTGCAATTCAGCGAGCGCCGGGGGCACCCAGTCGAGAACGACAGGGCCGGAGTTGTCTTGCGCGTTCACGGCGGCTGGCGCGTACGCGGGACTCTGGGCATGCAGCGGGATGCACGCGACTGCAGTGCAGAGAGCCAGGCATGGGGCAAGACCGAAAACGGGACGCAGGAAGAGCTTCATGGCTATTAGAACGCGGAAGAGAGAGGAAAGTTGCGTTGGTTGCTGGCAGATTGTGGAATTGCGTAAGTGGACTTTCGCAGGGGCAAAAACGTTCCTGCAGTGGCGCTGCCGGAGCGCCAGCAGTGTTTGTTTCAGATGAATTTGCGGTGAATACGGTTAGAGGCTGGTTGAATGCGATAAACTCTTTCGGGAACCTGTTCGGCAAACGCGAATTTACGCATACGGAGGCTACATAGAAATTGGGTAAAAGCATGGTCCCGAAGAAGATTTTCTTCACCAAGGGCGTTGGGAAACATAAAGAACGCCTTACTTCCTTCGAGCTGGCGCTTCGGGATGCAGGCATTGCCTCGCAGAACCTGGTGCGCGTCTCCTCAATCTTTCCTCCGCAGTGCAAGGTGATTCCGCGCAGGGAAGGTCTGACCTATCTGAACCACGGCGAAGTGGTGTTTGCGGTGATTGCCGAAAACTCGACGCGCGAGCCGCACCGGCTGATTGTGTCGAGCATTGGCGTAGCGATTCCCGCCGACCGCAACGCCTACGGCTACCTGAGCGAGCACCACAGCTTTGGCGAGACCGAAGAGCAGGCAGGCGAATACGCCGAGGAGCTGGCGGCCGAGATGCTGGCGACCACGCTCGACGTGGAGTTCGACCCGGACACGAGCTGGGACGAGAAGAAAGAGATCTACCGCATCTCAAACAAGATTGTCCGCACCAGCAACATTACGCAGTCGGCAGTGGGCGACAAGCGCGGCAAGTGGACCACGACGATTGCCGCGGCCGTGCTGATCCTGGAAGAGTAACCGAGGGTGGGGAATGCGTTGAGGCCAATCCCGCCGGGTGCGGGGTTGGCCTTGTTGCATGGAGCAACGAACCAAGCCCGGATGAGGAGTGCTGCGCGCTATGAAGAATCCACGCAAATACAAAGTTGGCCTGGTGCAGATGAGCATGGGGCCGGAGCCCGAGGCCAATTTGAATGCGGCCATCGAGCACATTCACGCGGCGGCGCGGATGGGGGCGAACCTTGTTTGCCTGCCGGAGTTGTTTGAGACGCAATACTTTTGCCAGCGCCAGGATATGCGGCTGTTCGATCTGGCCGAGGCGATTCCGGGGCCATCGACGGAGCGGCTGACGGCGGTGGCGCGCGAGGCGAATGTGTCGATCATTGCTTCGCTGTTTGAGCGGCGCGCGGCAGGGCTTTATCACAACACTGCGGTGACCATAAACGCGCAGGGCAAGATTGCCGGCGTTTATCGCAAGATGCATATTCCCGACGATCCTCTCTACTTTGAGAAGTACTACTTTGCGCCGGGCGATCTGGGATTTCAGTCGGTGGAGCTGGAGTGCGGGCGCGTGGGCACGCTGGTTTGCTGGGACCAGTGGTATCCAGAAGCCGCGCGGGTGACGGCGCTGCAGGGCGCGGAGGTGCTTTTCTATCCAACGGCGATTGGTTGGCATCCGGCGGAGAAGGCGGAGTTCGGCGAGGCGCAGTACGACGCGTGGCAGACGATCCAGCGCGCTCATGCCATTGCCAACGGCGTGTACGTTGCCGCAGTGAACCGTGTGGGGCTCGAGCACGGCGAGGTGCAGGGCCAGCGCACCGAGGGGCCGGGCATTGAGTTCTGGGGCGGCAGCTTTCTTGCCGATCCGTTTGGGCGCGTGATTGCCAAGGCTTCGCACAACAAGGAAGAGATTCTGATTGGCGAGATCGATCTGGGATTGATTGAAGACACGCGGCGCAACTGGCCATTTTTGCGCGACCGGCGCATCGACGCATACGCGCCGATTACGCGGAGATTCCTCGATCCTATTGCGCAGATGGATAACGACGACCTTTCTGAAATTGGAGAGACAAGGTAAGCGATGGATGGGGACGCGATGAATCCGGTGGCAGCGAACGAAGGCACGCCGCGCGCGATGGGCTACCGCATGCCCGCGGAGTGGGAGCCGCACGAGGCCACATGGCTGGCGTGGCCGCACAATCCCGAGGACTGGCCGGGAAAGTTTCAGCCGATACCGTGGCTTTATGCGGAGATTGTGCGGCTGCTGGCTGAGCGCGAGCGGGTGCAGATTGCGGTTGAGGATAAGCGGGCGGCGCAGAGAGTGCGCAGAATGCTGGAGCGCGCTGGCGCGGACCTGGAGCAAGTGGGCCTGCACACATGG